>Ga0209625_1000120_pt1 | contig 18704 bp, 11 predicted proteins | sample JacPin_JW_Ref_M2_FD_187960 | JGI IMG/M metagenome (GOLD analysis project Ga0209625, IMG submission 187960) | Forest soil microbial communities from Algoma, Ontario, Canada - Jack Pine, Ontario site 1_JW_Ref_M2 (SPAdes) (version 2) | ecosystem: Environmental > Terrestrial > Soil > Boreal...
CGGCAATTAGCGGCGCGAATTCTTCGTCGTACACGACGCCACCCACGACGGTTTCCGCCAATCGTCCACTGTTCACGGTAGTCGTTACCAATAGCGCGGGCAGCGTGACCAGCAATACCGCCACTCTTAATGTTGCCGCCGCTAGCTCAGTGGCTCCATCCATCACAACGCAGCCGATCAGCCAAACTGTGACTGCTGGGCAAACGGCGACTTTCTCCGTAGCGGTGACGGGCACGGCCCCGCTCAGCTACCAGTGGCAGAAGAACGGAACGGCCGTCAGCGGCGCGACATCTTCGACGTATACGACTCCGGCCACCACGAGTTCCGATAACGGCTCTCTATTTAAGGTGGTGGTCACCAACAGCGCGGGCAGCGCAACCAGCAATGCTGCCACGCTTACGCTCAATGCCGCGGGTGTGGCTCCATCGATCACGACGCAACCGGTCAGCGCGGATGTGACGGCCGGGCAAACGGCGACTTTCTCGGTGACGGCGACGGGCACGGCCCCGCTCAGCTACCAGTGGCAGAGGGACGGATCGGTAATTAGCGGCGCGAATTCTTCGTCGTACACAACACCACCCACGACGGTTTCCGCCATTCGACCACTTTTCACGGTAATCGTTAGCAATAGCGCGGGCAGCGTGACGAGCAACACCGCCACTCTTAACGTTGCCCCCGGGACTGGCCTAGCGATCGCGCTGTCCCCAAATAGCACGACAGTGACGGCTGGAGCGACCCAACAATTCACGGCAACGGTGACCGGTAATTCCAACACGGCGGTGACCTGGGCCATGAATGGCGCGGGTTGCAGCGGCGCAGCGTGTGGTACGATTTCCGGAGGCGGACTTTACACTGCACCGGCAAGTGTGCCTTCGCCTGCGACACTCAATGTGACAGCGACCAGCGTGGCGGACCCAACCAAATCAGCTTCAGCGAGCGTCACAGTTGTCGTGGCGACTGCGGTTTTGATGAGCATTAGCCCGACGAGTGCTTCCGTTCCTACCGCCGGCGTGGGCTCCTTCACAGCGGCAGTGACAGGAACATCGAATACAGCGGTTGCGTGGAGTTTGACAGGCACGGGCTGCAGCGGTTCCTCCTGCGGGTCGCTCTCAACCAGCTCTTTATCGGCTGTCTATACGGCGCCATCCGTGGCACCCTCACCGGCAAGCGTTAGTGTGAAGGCCACCAGCATGGCGGATGCGAGCAAATCAGCAACAGCAGCCGTAACGATTACGACTAATGTTGTCGTCACCGTGACGCCAACCAGCACGTCAGTTGTCGTGGGGGCAACTCAACAGTTAAATGCGTCTGTTGTGGGGACCTCGAATACGGCGGTGACATGGACTGTGCAAGGAGCCGGATGCAGCGCTACGGCTTGCGGAACAATCGCTAGCAATGGACTCTACACAGCCCCTTCCGCGCTTCCGTCACCAGCCACTGTCACCGTCACGGCGACTAGTTCAGCAGATCCGTCCAAGACGGCTTCCGCATCCGTGGCTATCTTGCCCGTGAATTCTACGAATACGATTTACGGCCTTACCATTCCTGCAAACCACCCGAGGCTGTTCTGGACGGCCGCGCGGATCACGGCAGCGCAGGCATGGGTAGCGAGCACCAGCTATCCACCCGTCACCGTAAATTTCCGTCAGCTGGATCATGACGATCTCGCGTTCGCATGCTTTATCATGAACAACTCAACAGCGTGCGCACTCGTCATTTCTGACGCCATGGCGTTCACTCCATCCAGCCCGAGTGGCGCTGGTACAGGAGACGACCTTATGCGTCGCAATGGTGAATGGATCATGCTCGTCCGAGACTGGCTGGCTCCTGGATGCGGGAAGACACAATGTCTCACTACTTCACAGGCTGCTGCCATCGACTCAAACTGGAGCACCTGGCAAGCGAATCAGGATAACGTTATCCAAACTTGGGGTAACGTGGGGATGCCCGCCAGCAACTACTTCGCGGGCCAGTTTCGCAACGACTTCCTCTTCGGGATCGCCAGCTACATCGATAACACTAACGCCGATGCGAACTTGAAGTACGGCATCCAAAATCGCTGGAACGATTTGTTGAACTTCGTCTCGCCAACCGGAACAGGAAAGAATGGGGCCAAGGGTTACGCCCTGCACAACCAGGAGGGTGGAGGCGAATATGGGCGATACTCGCTCAACTACTATGCGTTTCCCCTGGCGTCCTCGGCGCTTCTCGGGCGCGATCTGTGGACCGAGACAACGGCTTTCAAATCAGGAGTGTTGCAGACGATTTACAACACCATGCCTACGACCACCACCAGCCGCAGCATGATAGACATGTTCACTTGGGGCGACGATGAAGTTTGGTCGAGTGGAACTGGGTGTGGGTATACAAGCCATAATGGCCCCAGCGGCAATGGGGGATGCGGACCGGCGAATCAGGATTACGGAGATTTCATGCAGGCGGCAGCGACGGAATATAACGCCATTAACATCGGCAAGTATGCCCGTCAGTGGATCGCTACAGTCAACCCGGCCATAGGCCCTATCCACAAGTCCGTTGACACCGGCGGGACGAGCCTAGCCTATTCCAACTTGCCGCTCGATTACTATTCGTCCGGCGCTCAGTATATGTATTCCCGCAGCGATTGGACGACGAACGGAACATCGATGCTCTGGCAGATGGGGACAAACCAAGGGATTAACCCCGATCCTGTCCTGTCATGGAGCGGCAACCACGCGCATGCTGACGCGGGAACTTTCCAGGTCTTCCGCAAAGGCGTCAACATCATTCGAGAAACCCCAGCTTACGTGGAAACCGTTGCGGGATACAACAGCGTCGGCACCGTGGACGCTGGAACAGGGTTCGCGCATAACGTGCCTCTCATCGGCGGCCAAGCGATGATGAACTCACAGTTCTCATGTACAGACGGCCCCGGCATCGTCAAGAGATTAGAGACGCAGCCAGGTTACGCCTTCGCCGTCACGGACCTGACTCTGACCTCTAAAAACCCTATATGCCAGCAAGGGGGGCACCCAGACAGACAGAATCCCTATGTGGCGTCGGTGGTGCGAGAATATTACTATTTCCGAGGAATCAACGTCCTGGTCATCGCAGACCGCCTGCAAACGGACACTGCGACTCGCAGCACGACCTTCGTGAGCCATTGCGAGACTAATCCTACGACAACCGCAACGACAGTCTCGTGCGTCGATGGGACGCAAAAAGCGCTGTACACCGCCTTGGTTCCAGCAGCTCCAACCATCGCCATCGTCGCTGAGAATGCGAACGGCGCCAAAGCAGCCAACTGGCAATATCGGATCGAGGCGAATAACGCCAATCCGGGCAACGTGGTCAGCTACAACATCTATACGATTCAGCTGGGGGACACGTCCGGTTTCGTCGCCCTGACGCCGGGGATTGTCGATTCTGCTCCCGGGAACCCAGTAAGCGGCACGTTCACAATCACTCTCGATGCGAACGACAGCCTTGTAATTAACAAGGGGATTACGTCGTCGGGCGGAACCATTAAAGCGGCTGGCTCGACGAAGGCTCTGGCCACGGCCGTTCAGGGTATGACGATTACCGACAGCGGGCCGGTCTGGCAATAAATATCTGTGGTAGTCGTCATCAGCCTAGCCGTTTCCCGCTCAGCGAAACCGCGTGACGAGTTGAGCGGGAATATCACTTAGCCGACCAGCTCTCTTGTACGCGTTGAAAAGCATTGTTGCTGGAATCTTGGCGCGCTCGGACCCGTAGCTATACATCTAGAGGGCTTCAGATTGCTCTTCTGGTCTAATGGGTGTCACAATCGAGTTGTTCCGCGTGAGCGAATGGGCTAGCCGAGCTCTCACCGGCGGCTAACTGAACTATGAAGCGAGCATTCGCGGCCCAGGTATGGCGCTTAAAGACAGTTTGTTTGGCCCGAGCACCGACTTGAATCCGGAGCTCTGAATCCTCGACCAACCGCAGAAGTGCCTTTCCTAAGGCGCCATAATCCGCATGAGAAAACATGATTCCCGTAACATTGTCCTCGAGCACGTCGCGCATAGGCCCGAGATCAGGGACTACACAAGGCTTGCCCATGGCCATGAACTCAAACAGGGCAATCGGAGATCCGAAAGCATTAGAATCGGGTAGTACGCAAATATCCATCGCATCGATGTAGGCAGGCACGTCGTCGCGGGGCACTGGTCCGGGAAGAATTACTGCACTTTCCATTCCCAATCGAAATGCAGTCTGCTTCAAGTTTTCCATCTCAGGGCCGTCGCCCACTAGCAATACCTTGATCTCCGGATGCCGGTCGCGGATGCTCTTCACTACCTCGATCAGTGCATCCAGACGATCCCAGCGATGAAACAATCCCACATGACCGATGACCATTGAGCCCTCGAGACCTAGACGTGCCCGAAGCGACTGCCCAGGCCCTGAGATCCGGAATCGATTTGGATCAATTGCATTGGGCAAGACATGTACGCGTTCGCCGCTGGCGCCGCGCTGCAGAGCTTCATCCGCGAGAACGCGGGACACGCACAGAATGTGGTTGGCCCGCGAGAATACCCAAGCGTCGATCCTCCGCGCGAGACGCTCCATGATTAAGCCCCGGGCGCGCTTGTATCCTGCGAGCTCATTCACTTCGAGCACCACTGGCCGTCTCAGCCATTTCGCCAGCAGCACGCCCATAAACATGAAGTAAGCGTGTCTTTCATAGAGCACAGCGTCCGGTTGCCGCCACAAAATTGGCAACAGCCGAAATGGGAGAAACAAGTTGTAGAGAAGCTCGAATACTTCAAATGCGAACTGCGGACACTCGCAGCTTATGTATTTCCAAATGCGTTGAAAACCATCCGCGCGATCCCCCTTTCGTAAGAAAGGCATCAGTCCAGCAGCCTTGAGCGGATCAACTCCTGGGGGAGATAAGATGGTCACTTCGTGTCCATCTGCTTTCAACGCTTCCACGACGCCACGAATGTGTATGGCTTGGGAACTGCGGCCCATGGTGCGGTGGTGGTATATGAATTGCAAGGTTCAAGGCCTCGGAAGGCGAGCGAAAACGCGACAGCGACGAAAAGGCACTCAGCAATGAGTTGCGTGCCGGCAAACGTACGGCTTTTCTTGCGACAAGTTTAGAGTTTTCGGTTTTCTACGCAGAGTGCAAAGCTTGATGGCGAGAAAGACAGCGGTTATACAGGCTCATGTAATCATCAGACATACGTTCCGGCCTAAAATATTGCTCGTAACAAAAGCTGGCCAGCCGCCCCATTTTAGGGAGTTCTTGGCGCCGGACAACCGCGTCGCACAAAGCCCCCGCCATGCCCTCGGGATCGGACGATGGCACGAGAGTGACTGCTCCCGACAAACGCGCGATCTCGCCCATACCTCCGACATCGGTGACCAGGGCCGGCAGCCCAACCGACATCGCTTCCAACAGCGACACAGGCAAGCCTTCGGTAACCGAAGAACTCACAAATAGATCAGCCGCGAGCATGAACGGCGAAACATCAGCCTGTTCACCGAAAAAAGTGACGCACTCTTTCAGCCCGAGTTCATCGCTGAGCTTCCGCAGACTGACTTCAAGCGGCCCATCGCCAACTATCCATAGCTGGACGTTAGGATGATGCAGGCGTGTGAGTGCAAGCGCGCGCAACAAGGTGCCGAGGTCCTTCAGCGGCGCCAAACGGCCAACATAGAGCAAAGTAAAGCCGCTCTTCGGCCGCGGCACGGCCCGGATATCGGCGGGCAAAGCGCCGTTATAAATGTGAATGATTCTGTCGCGTGCGGCGAACGGAGCGGCCAGCAAATTGGTCCGCGTGCCCTCGCAGACTCCAACGATCCAATCACAGCAGCGCGAAGCGAGCGCAAATTTCAACTCACGAGGTAACTGGTAAGGAGGTTTAACCAAGCCATGCCGGGTTACTATAACCGTCTTCACCCCAGCGAGACGGGCCGGAAGAGCGGCGAAGATTGCTGCCGTGGCATTATGGCAATGCACTACATCGGGAGTGGAGCGCCTGAACGCTCTGTATAAGGAGCGCATCAGATAAAAAAATGAGCAAGGAGGGTGGAGAATAACCTCAAAGCCTTCGGTCCGCAGCTCTTCGCCAATTACGCCAAGCCGAAAAAGGCAGTGGACTGAGGCCGTGTGTCCCCGGTCGCGTTGCAACCGGCACAGCGTGGCGGTCAGCTTTTCCGCTCCGCCCATTTCCATGCTGTCACCCACATGGGCGATTCTCAGCGGGGAGGCTCGCTTAACAAGCCCGGTTGCGACAGGCGTGAAACTCGGTGCTTCCATGAGGCTACCCATTGGAGTGAAGCCTTCTTGAGTTCAACTTGAGACTTCCACGACCGGCGATGGAGGAACCAGGAAATCGACCAAGCGTTTAAACGAGGAAGCAACCGGCGTGGGAAGCAAAGCAGAAAGCACCAGCAGGCGCCGGCGATCATCCTTCTGCAGCACCATGAACATCCGGCTGGTGATCACGAAAACAATCGCACCGGCAGGTACCGCAACGCTCAATTTCATGACAGGGCTCAGCGGCATCGCCACAATGCCGAGTACAACGACCGCCATCGCAAGAGTTGCGGCGGCCAGCCTGAGCAGAACAGGCATATCGATCCGCACGGGATAGCGAACAAGCACGCGTCCCCAGATAGTTACTGCGGCAACCGTTTGGGCGATTCCATTTGCCCAGGCCGCACCAATTGCGCCATGACCTGGAATCAACGCGATATCGATCAGCACGTTGATCAATGCGGCTACACAGCCCCATTTCAGGATGAACCCCAGGTCTTCAGCGGAATACAACAGAGTCAGCGCAGGCGTCAGTACTGCCTTCGGAATGCTAAGAAGAGCCACTACGATAAAAACCGGTATCGCCGGCAGGTATTGCGACCCATACATAACCCGTACAAAAGGACCGCCGATACAAGCGACCCCAATCAAAATCGGGAGGGCTCCCAGAAGGACATACATGGAGGCCTGCGAGGTCATCTTAAACAGGCGATCCTTATCGCGCCCGTACTCGGCCATCTGCGTGGCCGAGAGTGCATTGGCAAACGTTTGCGGTACTCGCATGAGCCGGTCCGCCACATTGAAGCAAACCGAGAAGAAAGCCAGTTGACGAATATCGGGCTGCAGCAGTTTTAAGAAAATGATGTCGGAACGATCCCAAATCACGATCTGCAATATCATCAGCCCGGTGCTCAGACCGGAGAATGAAAACATTCGCTTGCGAATTCCCGGCGGAAGCGGGACCCGGGGTACGGTTTTCATTGACCTAAGAACCGGAACGATCTTTACGGCCAACTCCGCAGTCCGATACAGCAATACGCCTGCGGCAATGCCAACCAGATTCCATCCAAGGAGGAGACTTACAGCCACTGCGATCACATAGACGATAGCTCCAACCAAGGCACCCCGCGTATTGAGTGCCGCATCCTCAGCAGCAGAGTTCGCTTGTGAGGGCACGAACGTAATCATGTTGGGCACCATGCTCAAGACCAGCAAAGCCGAACAGAAACGATACTCGGGGTCAACAATGGTGAAGACGGCAATCATGCTGAGGGCCGTTAACACCGATGCAATCACTGTCTGGGCCCAAAGGTTGTAAAAGAATACGGCGCGCGCAAGCTCCTTTTGGCCTCCGCCGAGGAATTCACCCATGTACTTGAAAGTTGTGAGCGGAATGCCCAGCGAACCGACCGAGCACGTGATAGTGGTCAGCCAAAATACAAGATTGAAGTATCCAAGCCGCGTCGGCCCGATGACGCGCGCAATGACTACGGTCGTCAACAACGTGCAAACGAGCGTAATCACTACTTCCAAGCCCATGAAGATGAAGTTGCGCCCGATTACCTTGGCATTGCTGGGGGCCGGTATTGGTAAAGGGCTGGTCAACGTCGTCAAATCGATTTTAGGGTTTGATAGAACTATCAGAATACCGCCAGGTTCTCAGAACCCCGTAGTGAGCGGTTCAAGATCGCGATGAAACTAACCGAAGCAAACCGCGATTGGGAGGCCCCAATCATACCTAGATGGAACGTTCCGTTTGGGCAGGAGCACTACAATAATCGGCGCCTATATCAAGGTGTTCTACGAAGTCAGCAGCTCGTTCACTGCGTCCACCCGATAACATTACGAACGACCTTCTGCCCATCCTTGATGAGCGGAGACGACATCAACGGAGATTCTGCGGTTTCGGCAACGACAAAGCTAAACAGTCTCAAGGACTGAAGGAATCTTAAACATTCCACCGGGTCGCGCTTGGTTCTCATTGCGACTCGGGGGTTAGCCTCCACGGTAATCACACACTCTCGAGCCGATGAAATAGTCTCTGCAGCACCCTTGAGCACCTCAAGTTCGCCACCCTCTACGTCAATCTTGATTGCTACGTTGCCGCCTCGCACACCAAAACTATCGATGGTGACTACTTCCAGCGGTCCATCGCCAGGAACCAGAAAACGGGCATGATCAGAGTTGTCATAATTTGGAACCTCCAACCGGCCGGCGCCCTCGAAACTACTTACAGCCTTGGAGATGGCTTCCGATGGAACCTGCAGTTGGGACAAATTACGCTTCATGAATCCCGCTACGTCAGGGTTCGGCTCGAAGGCAATGACTCGCGCGACGCGGGAAGTGTGGGAACAGACGAGCGCCGAGAATGTCCCAATATCCGCTCCGCAATCGAATAAGACAACATCAGGCAACGGTTCCAGCAAGCGACAGAACGAATTTATCAGTTGCTTTTCATAACCTTCAATGTCGCGCTGGTCCCAGCAAGTGTCGGCGCGAAACAGCGGCACGCTGAAACTCACCCCGCGACCCAATTGATATTGCGCGACCACATTGAGCAACCCCAATTGTTCAAAGATTCCCACAAGCCGGTGACCGCCGCGGATCCGCCAGCGGATCATGGCTTTGGCCAATCTTAAGAATAATGGAACCCGAGTGATAGTCTTCAAAATAGGAAACCTATTCTCATCTCCCAAAGATACCGTTTCAAACGTCTCAACCTTCGAATGCGGCCGACTTGAGGCCTGGGCACGATGAAATGGTTTCATCAGAAGCACAATGGGGAGATTCTAGAAATTTCGGCGCACCAGAAGCCTAATGCCGAATGAGCTCGGATATAGTGACGGCTTCTCGCCCCTTATCTAAGGCCGCTTTGATTACGCACGGCAGGGCCTTTAATGCAGCCTCGTTAATGCCGTGGTAGAGAATGATATCTCCAGAAGAGAAGGAGGTTCGATTCAATTGCGCTTCCACCTGCCCCGTTGAAGCACGATAATCCTTTAAGTCGACATTCCACATCACCACATGCTGGCCGGTCGCCCATGCCGGGATGAGGCTGCGCAGTGACAGTTTGCCGTGTGGGGGGCGGAATAGCTTGCATTTCTCTCCCAGGATACGATCCAGAACCCATCGGGCCATCCTGATCTCCCGAATTGCGCCTTTCCAGGAAAGCCGATGGAAGTACGGGTGGCTATAGGAATGGTTGCCGACGTCGTGCCCTTCTTTCTTCATGCGCACCACGATATCCGGATATTGCTCGGCGGCCCCTCCCACTACAAAAAAAGTGGCCTTCACCGCAAAATCCCGAAAAATGTCCAGTATCCGCGGGGTGTAGACTGGATCCGGCCCGTCATCGATTGTTAAGGCAATCTGCGACCGGTTCCGATTCCCATGCTCAAGTAATTGCCGGCCGGGAACGGCGCCAAACAACGCTCTCTTAATGAGCGCGTACCCTTTCGGCTCTTGTCCTGTCGCGCTGTGCGAACCATTTTCACGCCACAAGTAGGTATCGCTGTAATATTTTGCGATGCGCTCTTCCGAGACAAGACCAAGAATGGGCTTTCGTTTCGGCTGGTCAGACAGCCGCAGCAGCGCTTCTTGTAACCCGCTCCTATCGCCATGGCGAATGAATTTTACCGTCCGCAGATTGCGAAGGGCCTCTGGAACACGGACAGCCGTCGTAATTATTGGAATGCGCGAGGACATGGCCCGCAGTACTAGGAGCGGTACTCCATCCTGAAGTGAAACGAGCACATCGCATCCCAGAAGCAAGTCGCGTGTACTCAATTCATCAGGCACCCATTGAAGGTCCGGATGTAGCTCCTGAATGGCAGCCTTACTGGCGAGTTGTTGGATATCGTGTGCGGCAAAGATAACCAGTTTGGTGGGTCGGCCAGTCCTCCGCAGCTTCGAGAACGTAGCGAGCAGGTGATCGAAGCTGCCATTGGAGTCTGGGCCCAACGCAGCACCTACCACAAACTCTTCTGAACTGCGCCGCAGCTCCCTGGTTGGGGCCACTGCCGGTTTCGCCGTCGCGAGCGGCAGAACTGGCTTGCTCACTGTAGCCACGTCCAATCCGGTTCGGAACGCCGCAAACGAACGTCGCAGCCCTTCGGCCGTCGGCACCGACTGCCTCCACCCGATAGAACGCAGCTTGGAGTTGTCGAACCGATTTCCTGCCCACAAACTTGCCGCCTTATATGGTGTGAGGATTGCAGGCAACTGGCCCTTTGAAAAGCGATGGTATTTCGCGACTATGGCAGAAAGTAACCGCACACCGAGGTAGGGTATGGAAATTGACGGGATGTTTGCGACATGCTTTTTGTAGGCCTGCAAGTATTCGCGACACGTCGGCAAGTAATCATCATGCACATTGTAAACTTGACCCGCGGCGCGCTGATGGGTACCGGCCACCACCACGGCCTGCGCGCAATTGCCGACGTAACTCAACGGAAGCGGATTGTTTCCGCCGAAGTGCAAGTGCCACTTGCCAATCGTCAAGCCAACGCGGTTGGAAAAATGACCGCCGTCGGGACCATAGATAACGCCCGGACGCAGGACCACTAGTTCGAAACCATTACGCTGCTGGTATTCCCAGAAAAGCTGTTCTTGGCGCAGTTTAGCGTAGGAGTAATGATCGCGCCATTCGGGATGGGGTTCGAGCATAGTTTGCTCGTTCACCCGTGTCCCACGGCCGAGGCCAGCTACTCCGTAGACACCGAATGAACTCACCAGAACGATGCGCATCGGCTTGCGATCCGCAACGGCATCCAGCAGATTTCTGGAAGCTACTACGGAATCGAGGAAGAGATCGGCGGCGGTTCCCTTCTTTCCAGCGGCGAGATGGAAAATAAGCTGTACACCATCCACTACTCGAGCGGCGTCATCTCGATACCTAAGGTTTCCGACGCAATACTCAAGACTGACTTGCGCATGCCGCTCCAACAGCGCGTTTAGCTTGGGAATATCGGCCCGCTGACGCACGTTGCAGCGAATGTCGGTATAGCCGTGAGCCAAGAGACGCTCGACCACAGCCCTTCCCAGAAAACCAGCGGCGCCTGTAACGAGTACCTTCATACTAACCTCGCCGGGTAAACCTGTGCGGAGATTTCATCCATGATCTGCGATACGCGCAATATCTCCGGGTAGGGGATCGGCACTGGAGTGTCGTGCAAGATGCTGTCGTAAAACAGTGACAGTAACCGGTTCATTCCTGCAAAAAATTGAAAACGTGATCCGGCAAACTCGCGAGCATTGTGGGTTGCCTGCCGCAGAGACTGCCAGGTGGACTTAAACGGGGGCAACAACCGGCCGAATGCGCTGGGAACAGTTTGGTTTCCTTCGACCGACATGCTGCGAAACGTGTAATCGATGTGAGCGGTATTTTTGGTGCCGTACACGCGCATAAAATGGCCTACTGGCCGCGCGTGCGAGCAGAAGGTAACGTACGCGGAGATGCTACTACCCAGGATCATCACCCGCAGTTCGTCGAGAACGCCGTCCGTGTGGTCCTCGTTCAAGCGCTGCCGACGGTATGCCCGGGCGACAATTTCCACGTTTTCGTCGGGAAGAAATGGAGTGATCTTATTAATAGCGTGGTCGATGATGTTCTGGAACAACTTGCCCGGTAATTGATGGACCCAGTGACGATCGTCGGAAAGGAAAGCGTGGCCAAATCCGCCTGCCAAGTCGTATCCGTAATAACTCTCGATATGTACTGGGTCGCCTAAACTCCCTTTTGTAACGAATTCCTTCAGGGCCAGGGCGTGAGTTTCGAAATTGTACCAGTAGTTAATGGTCATCTTTCGACCGGTATGTTCGAGGGAATCGATCAGGCTTTTCCCGTCTGCCGCGTTCAAGGCGAGCGGCTTCTCGAGAAAAACATGGCAACCTGCCTCAGCCGACTTCCGTGCTAGCGCCAAGTGAGAGTGCGGTGGAGTGGCAATATGAATTACGTCGAGCCGATGCTCGGAAAGCATGCGATCGAAATCCGTATACCAGTGCGGAACGGAGTAGCGAAGCGCGAGCTGCTCGGCCAGGATCGGCTCGAGATCGCAAACCGCGAGCACGCGGGCAGAGCCGAGCTTTTGAATTTCCTCGATGTGGCCGTCAGCGATTTTCCCACAGCCAACTATGCCAATATTCAGCATGATTTCGTTTCGCAATCTGCGCTTACCCCTTCGATTTGGCGGGTGTACGCTGCAACCACGGGATCGCGACGCTGGCGGATGGCATCAATGGCGAGGTACATCTGCCAAGCAGCGACGAAATAAAGGGAACTGCCGCGCCGGTTCGCTTCTTCCACCAACAAGTTGAATGCCGATTCCAGTACGTCGCTCAATAAGACAGAGGAGTTCCGTTCTTGGGCTCCATGCGTATATAACTTGATGAACGTATCGGCTCCAATGCGCGGCGCTATGTCCACCCACCGCCTTACGCGATACGGTGTCGCCACGTTGCCATAGCGAAGTTCGCCAGTCTCGAGCCGAGGAAGCCAGCGGTCTCTCCACCGCACTCCGAGAGGCCCAGAAATGATGAGCAGGTCGCCTTCGACGCCCCCGCCGGGGGTGACAGGGATGCCCTCGTCATACGATTTCGGCCGATTGGGATCATCTTTGCAGTGGTAGATCGTATTTACCAGACGAGCTTGGGTTGGAGAATCGCCGGACGGCATAGTGAAATCGGCATAACAACCAAGGTCTCTAAGCACTTGGATTTCATCGTTGAGACCACACCACCGGCCATCCGGCCGAGAATTGTCCAGGGCCCAGTTACCATGGATGAAGCCAAATGTCAGCTTCCCATCGCGCTTACGCAGCAGACCGTGCTCGCTGTCCAACACCCTGCAAAAGCTGGTGATGCGGTCGATAAAGTTCTGGCGACCTTCGCCATCATGATGAAGGTGAACCTCAACGTCCGCTATCCCTTCACGAACCATTTCCGCGAGAGGTTCAATCAACGTCGGATGATATTCTTCTTCTGGAAAGAAGAACGTATATCGAGGCGCGTTGCCAGCAGAGTCGGGTTTACATCGTCTTGCAATCGCTGGCCATGCAGACCGCCATAAAGCGACGCGCGACTGCGCGGTGCGCAAATCAGCGCCCTGCCACCTTGGTTCGTAATGGTCCGCGATGGTCACCCAAATACGCTCCCGCGCAGGCATGGCGCGCTGCGTAATCTGGCGCAGCCGCTGCCTGATGTAATCTGGGCCCCAAATTTGCGAATTGCGGATTAGTTGCACGGTAAGGTGGTTACTTTGAGGCGCATCGACTCACCGGCTCATTACAGTAGTAGCTTTAGCCGGAAGGTGCCATTTCTCTCTTCGTTGTTGCACTGCAAGCTCACAGATACCAAGCATCTCGCCGGCAGCTTCATCCCAACCCCGGTGAAATTGCTCTGAAATTGAGCGTTCATCCCAATTCCGTTCCATCGCCGTATCAATTGCGCCGGCAAGGGCTCGCGAATCACGGGGAGCAACTAAAATGCCGGACTTTTCATTGACCAGTTCAGGGATTCCACCGACATTCGTAGCAATCACCGGGCGTCCGCAGCTGAGGGCTTCGATGACGACGTTCGGGCATCCCTCGGAATAGCTGGGCAGGGCGAGCACGTTGGCAGCAGCGAGCCACCGGGGGACTTTCTCCGAAGGACAGGCATCCGCTAGACGGACTCGGCCTCCCAGTGCAAGATCCTTGACTTTGCAGCGCAATTGCTCGCGGCCCGGCCCATCCCCGACATACGCCAAACGCAGATTAGGACGGCGGCTCGCGAGCGAAGCAAAGGCCTCGAGCAATTCCACGATGCCCTTTGCGGTATCCAAACGCCCTACGAACAACACTAGTTCGTCCTTCTCGTCTACCGCTAGCTCTGCACGCGCTGCGCTCCGGTCAGCTAGGTGAAACACTCTCGGATCGCAGCCATTTCGGATAGTCCGGACCTTGCGGGCGTTAATACCCATCCGGATAGCTTGCTGGCGCAGGTGCTCACTTTTGGTTAATACGAAAGTCGCCCGGTTCATCGCGAGCCGCGTCAACCATCTGGAAATCGGGTCGGCAATGCGATTCAAATCTGAGCCTATGGAGCAGACTACGGCTGGAATGCCAAGCTTGCGAGCGACTGCAACGGTGGCGTAACCTTCAGGATAAAGCCAGAAGTTGCAAGCTACATCTGGCATGCACTCACGGAAATATGTCTCAAGGTACTTTGCACAAACCAAACCGTTTATGCACCTCGTCAAGCCAGGTAAAGCTGGATATTCAAAGTACCGTGTAGTCAGGCCGGGTGGAGAATAAGACAAATCAGGATGGCGATAATCGAACCTCGGCGGGAACCATCTAGGGTAGCGCGGAAAAGGACAAATGACGTCTACATCGGCGTGTTTTGAGAGGGCCAGAAGGATTTGATATTCCGAGTGCCCACGGTACGGTTGGGTCGGGATGGGGAAAATCGGCGTCACTACGGTCACTTTCAGTTTCATCGCGTCATCCCCCGGTCTCGCACTTGGTTATGTAAGCGCATGTTGACCATTGCAGGGTTCAGATTCGCGCGCTGTTGGCCATCGGTTGCGACCGAAGCAGGCGCCGCAGAGGTCCAGATTTTCCAGAGTGGCCCCCGTGTGAACAGGAACTTATAGAAACCCACCACGACGGCGGCATTCAACATACAGAAGGCGCTCGCCGGGCCGGCTATGCGCATCAGGACCGGAATGCCTCGCCCGGCTCCCAGAGTGGCGAGGACGTAGAGGACAATCTGCGCCGCAAGCGCTCCCGCGTATAGCAGAGACCGGTTTGCCAGCAATGCGCTGCTGATTAGCAATATCACCAGCAGGATTGGCACAAGCAGGCGCAATAGCTTGTGCGAGATCAACTCAAACCGGAGCCGATTCTGCCGCAACAGCAACCAGGGCGCTAGTTGTAGCAGTTGGAAGTTGCCCGCTAGAGTTCGGACCTTGCGATGAAATTCTCCGCGCAAACTCTTGGGCCAGATATCGTAGACACGCGCACGCACGTCCAAAACTGACCGATAACCCTGGCGAATGATACTAAGCGGCTGCAGCATATCGTCTAGAATAGTTCCTTCTGGCAGTGCCCTGGCCAATTTGCGACGCACCGCATAAAATCCGCCGTATACCCCCAGGGGCGAATCGACTTTTGCCTCGCAATTGCGAATCCACTGTTCGTATCGCCAATAGAGACCTCCAACAGCTTTGGCGCCCGCGTCGTGGCCGTCATCGCGCAACACTAATTCGCCGGCGACACATCCCACATGAGGATCGGCAAAATTACTGAGCAATAATCGAAGGGCGTTACCTTCAATAGTAGGACGAATGTCAAGGAATAGCAGGATTTCGCCGGTGGCGCTCTGCATTCCCATGTTCAAGGCCGCCGCCTTGCCACAATGTTCGGAGCATCGGATGGACCTGACAGGCGGGTCTGGGAACTGCCTGAGAATATCGTCCGTGCCATCCGTTGACCCATCGGAGACAATCACGATTTCCATTCGATCTCGCGGATAATCCAACAACAGCAGGTGATCGACTTTCAGCCGCAACAGCGCCGCACCGTTGTGGACAGCAAGGATGATGCTAACCGTGGGAAGCATGGGTCCTTGCCGCGGCGGCTGCGGATGCAGGCGGCTGCGTGAGTAGATCCACAACGGATATCCGGCGTAGGTGTACAGCATCAGGCATGCGGCGCACCAGAAGGCATACGCAAGAACGTGTGTACCACTCATCTCATCCTCTTCGTGTTGGCAGCGAGCTATCGCAACAGAACGGCGCCGAATTCTGGTGGGGACCGCTTGACTTTGATTGTCGGCGCGGTTAACAGAATGAACTGCAACGGAATCAGCATCACGGTGGCCGGCGCGGCCGTGTAATAGTGATTTGTGATTATCAGTGTCGAAGGCGAACTAGGCCGTATATCACAATGATCATCACAATCTCGATGCTCATGGTGGAGAATAACCAGTGACCGCGGTCGCGCCATTTGCTGGCACTTCGTTGAAGGGCGATTGCAGCCGTGGCCAGTCCCAGAACCAAGTACATCGTTGTCGTGTAGCAGCGCGACAAGAACCAGGCGGTCATCATAAACGACACCAATGCTAGGCGCATCGCAATAACCCATTGCTGTGGCACAATCGCTGAGTGGGCGGGTTCAACCTTTGTTTCGGCCTCCGTAACATTGGCGGCGACCATGGCGGGCAGAACTTCGCACGCATGGGCGTCTTTCAAAGCGACGGCTCCTTCCGAAATTGCGAGACCTCTATCGAGCGCACCGGCGCCGATGATGTACCGCTGTTCAAAAAGGCGTAGTAGCCCGTAGAATCTTCTCGCCGGCTTTTTCTTTTGTGTCCCGATGATACGATTCAGATTCGTCGTCGTTGTGACGAGCAATGCCATCCACAATGTGCTCCCCAATATTCCAAGCTCCGCAAGACAAAGGACGAAGGAATTGTGCGCAGTGATCTCATTGAAGTCCGTGAAGGTATTGAACCCGATTCCGAACAGTGGAGCGCTCTTGAACATTTCCAGTCCATTGGCCCAGGCTTCAAGCCGGTCGGCGCCGTCAGCCGCCGAAATTCCACGGCCCCCCGTGAAGTCAAGAGCCAGCATGCCAAGGATGAATACGGCGGCCAAAACCATGGACGCGGTTGTTCCTAGTTTTTTTCGAGCTGCCATAAGCACGACTGCAGCCAGCGCGATCAATCCACCGCGGGAATGTGTCAGATACGTGGTCCACAGCAGCAAAGCGGCTGGCACGAGCACGACAAAGAAGTTGGCGACCACGCGTCCTCGCCGCCAAGCGATAAAGGCGAGCGGAAGAGCGATCAGAAGAATTTGAGCAAGATCGTTCGGATCGCTCAAGAATCCAGCGCCGCGTATTCGCGTCAAATGCCCAATAACCTGGCCCTCCGGGGAGTAGATATTATTCAGATAGACGAACATCTCGCCATGATAACCCGCGTAATATCCGCATAAGGCCTCCACAGCTACAGCCAGGCAGGCTGCCACCGCAGCCAATGTCACAATCTTCAGCCTTCGAATTGTCGTCACGTTTACGACAAGAAAGAAAAAGACGGCCGCGCTCGGCAGGAACACACGCCAACTTTCGAAGATCCCGCCGAGCCATCCGTGAGCCACTTGTGACAAAGCAATTGCGACAACCAAGCCGAGCAGCAGAAATGTCTGGACCGACGATCTCCAGTAATTGTAGGCCGTCATGCTGGGCAAAGAAACTAAAACAGTAATCCCGGCGAGGTACGTCAATGCGTGATAGTTGGCCCATTCCTTTCCGAATTGCTCCGGTGAGATGATCGTAAGTACGATGTAAAGAATGGTGAAGGCGAATCCCATAGTCACACGGCAACTTCAATCGGCCTGTTCAGGTTTGCCAAACCGACCGCCAGGCTAGGGACACGGTGTCCTGAGGGAACCGAGAACGAATATCGAAATGAGGGGCGAGCGCGCGTCACTTGGCGCCACGTCCCAGAAGTATAATCTTGAATGTGCTCAAGATGATCAATAGATCCAGCCCCGCCGACATGTTCTTGATGTAGTAGAGGTCATAACGGAGTTTTTCCTTGGCGTCCTCGACCGAGCTTCCATACTTGTAGAGGGTCTGAGCCCACCCGGTAATTCCCGGACGAATAGAGTGCCTCAAGTGGTAGTAAGGAATCTTCTGATTGAGCGCTGCGACAAACTCGGGCCGCTCCGGGCGTGGACCGACAAGGCTCATGTCGCCCTTCAACACGTTCAATAACTGAGGAATCTCGTCCATGCGCGTCTTGCGAAGGAATCTACCAACCGGCGTGATTCGAGGATCGTCGTCCTTGGCCCAGGTTGGCCCGGTATCCGCCTCGGCGTCGGAGCGCATGGTGCGGAATTTGTAGCAACGAAAGACCACCCCATTGCGTCCCACGCGATTCTGCCGGTACAAAACCTGCCCCGGCGAGCTGAGCTTGATGGCTAGAACCACGAAGGGAAGCAGCGGCAGGCTGAGCAGCAATCCGATAATCGAAGTCACCAGAGAGGCCAACCTCTTGTAAACTAAAAAGAGGCGTGAGGCATAATAGCCTGGCGAGAATAGCAGGAAGCTCAATCGGATGGATTCAATGGGAACTTTTCCAGTGATCGACTCGTACACATCATTTCCATCTTGAACTTGTACGCCGCGATTCTTGAGCGATAGCAATAGGTCAACCGGCAGCTTCCCTCGGCGTTCCTCCATCGCCACGACGATGCGGTTTATACCGCGGACGTGATGATCGACTGCAAGTTCCTCGCAGAAGCTGGTCTGCGACAGAGCGATCGGCAGTTCACCGCCTTCGCGATCGCCGGGATTGTTTGCGTTTCCGAGCATTTGCGCCCGGGCCGCGACGCGAATTCCCAGCTCGGGCCGCGATTCGATTTCATGCAGGAGAGATTCGGCCAGCGGGC
>Ga0209625_1000121_pt1 | contig 18600 bp, 12 predicted proteins | sample JacPin_JW_Ref_M2_FD_187960 | JGI IMG/M metagenome (GOLD analysis project Ga0209625, IMG submission 187960) | Forest soil microbial communities from Algoma, Ontario, Canada - Jack Pine, Ontario site 1_JW_Ref_M2 (SPAdes) (version 2) | ecosystem: Environmental > Terrestrial > Soil > Boreal...
GGCCATTCCCAGCCGTCGCAGGATCGAAAGCCAGCTTCAACAGGGCGCCAAACATATAAAGGAATGGCACCAGCTGCAGCACCACTGCGAGCGACAGCAAACGCTGAAATGTTTCCTGTACCCCCGAGCCAAGCAGGCTTATCAGTACTAGAATCGCCGACACAACCGCGTGAACGATCAGTGCCGCATACGGCGTTCCGTATTGCGGATGCACTCGTCCAAGCCAATTCGGAAGATAAGAATCCAATCCCGCCACAAATGGAATTCGAGCAGACCCTGCAAGCCACGCGGATCCAATACCAGCGATCGAGATGCTCAACATGAACGCGAATGGCGCAACGATCCAAGCAACGCCCACTCGCGACGCCATGTGACTCACCGCCTGCACGATTCCTTGCAGCACATTGATGTCGTTCTTGCTCATCGCGATCAGCAGCGTCAACGTCGCCGCGATATATAGCGCTCCGGAAATCACTCCGCCCCAAGCGACCGCGCCCGGCAGCGTCTTTTGCGGATCGCGAATCTCGTCACCCATCACCGACGCGAGCTCAAGCCCCACCAGCCCAAAGCAAATCACACCAAAAGAATTCAACAGAAACCGAGGATCAGCAGGAATGCGAAAATCCGCTACGGTAACGGTTGTTCCAAATCGAAAGCACACGACCAGACCCAGCACAATCAGCAGCCCGCCCGCCACGACGGTTCCGATGCTCCCCACGTTGTTAATCCACTTCCCCACGCCCAGCCCAACAATATTAAGGACCACAAGTAGCGCTAGGAGCGAAAGCGATGCAGTCACGGTAAATGCCTTGTTATCGGCCAGCGCGGCGTGGCTGGGCCCAAGCGAAAAAACTGCGACGCCGACGAAATACAGCATCACGGTGGGCACGTACATCATGTTATTGGTCCAGTAGCACCAGCCCGACAAAAATCCGTGAAAATCTCCGAACACTTCTTTGGCCCACAGATAGACTCCGCCCTCGCCCGGGTACCGATGCGCCAGCTCAATCACCGCAATTCCCTGTGGCCAGAAAAAAAGGGCAAGGCAGAGAATCCAAAGCCAGACCGTTACACCGCCATTCGCCGCGATGCTCGGTACGACATTCAGGTTGAATACCGCTACGACGAAGAGTGCTACGAGATCCCAGCGCCCGAGCGCTCGCTTCAGATGCGCGGTCTCGTTGTTGGCGCTACGCTCGTCTGGCAGAAACCACTCCCTTAGTGCGCGGCCGTAACCACGTGCGGCTCTTTCTGTGCGGCCGCCAGTGCCGGTGCGATTTCCGCAAACACTTCCAGATGGCGATCGATGTCCGCATCGGAGTGCGCCACGGACACCGTCCACTGTTCATCCCACCAGTAAGGCTGCGCCATGACTCCGCGGTTCGCCATCGCGAACCAGTAGTGCCGCCAGATTTCGCTGTCAATCTTGAGCCAGTCGCGATAATTGCGGATCGGCTTCGGAAAAAACATCAGTGCGCCATTCGAACCCGCGCTGGCTAGATAGGCATCCAGCCCCGATTTCTTCACTTCCTGCTCGTAACCATCTACGAGCTTCTTGTTGAGCCGATTTACGTGCTCGTAAGCAGCCGGTGTCAGGACCTCACGAAAAGTCGCAAGGCCGGCCGCCATCGCGACGGGATTCGTATTGTAAGTTCCGCCGTGAAACACGCGATGATCCGAGATCAGGCCCATCACGCGCCGGGTCGATGCGAACGCCGCGAGCGAAAATCCGCCGCCTATCGATTTCGCGAGGCAAACGATGTCGGGCTGGATGTTGAAATACTCGCAAGCGCCGCCGCGCGCCAGTTTCGCCCCAGTTTTCACTTCATCGAAAATCAGGAGCGCTCCGTGTTTCTTCGTGATCTCGCGCAATGCCTGGTGGTAGCCGGGATTAGGCATCAGGATGCCCACATTCATCATGATCGGCTCGACGATAACAGCCGCAATTTCATTGGGGTATTTCGCAAACAGACGCTCCACTGACGCAGGGTCGTTGAATTGTGCGACGAGCGTACTTTGCAGCGTCGCCTTCGTGATCCCCTCGCCGCCCGGAACAGAATTCGGCGCATTCGGATCGCCCACTTCGCTTTCCTTCGGTTTCACAGAGACGAGCGTTGAGTCGTGCAGTCCGTGGTACCCGCCCTCCATCTTGATGATGCGATCTCGCCCTGTCGCAGCTCGTGCCAGCCGCACGGCGTGCATCGTGGCTTCGGTTCCGCTGTTGCCGAACCGCACCATTTCGACCGGAAACCTTTTGCAAATTTCTTCCGCCAGCTCCCACTCCATATCGTGCGGCATACCAAACATCGTGCCGGTGCTCAGTTTCTTCTGCACTGCGCTCACCACAGCCGGATGGCAGTGCCCTGCCATGAGCGCTCCGAAGCAAAGATTGAAATCGACATACTCGTTGCCGTCGATATCGTGAATGTGGCCGCCCTTTCCATCTCGCACGAATATCGGATAAGGATCGTAGGCTCGGTAGTTGCTAGCTACTCCCAGCGGCAAACGCTCAACCGCCTTCTTGTGTGCCTCTCGCGAACGTGGCGTACGCTTTTCATATGTCTCGATTTCCTTTCGAAGAGCCTCGTGCATGACTTCCTCCATCTATTGCGTGCTGTGGCCGGCGCACGGCCCTGAGATTTGCTTCTGCGGTCTTACGAATTTCTCGGATCGCTACGGCTCGACGTCCCACTTTCGAAAACGGAAGCCGCGCTTCTTGAGCTCAGCGAAAAATGGCTGCGGCGGCACCACATTTTCGGGCGCCTGCACTCCCGTGCCGCGAATCTCTCCTCGCCCAAGCATCACTGCCGCAATCGCGGCCGGAAAACCGGTGTCTCGCGCGACGGCGGAAAGCTGCGGTCGCGTCGAATGCCCAGCCCACATTTCCATCGCAGACGCGAACCGCTTTTTCCCGCGCCGGCCGGATACGACCACGCGCAGTGCCTCCACGTCTCGCGGCGTCTTCGTCGTCGCGTGTTTCCGCAGCAACTCGAGCAACACGGACCGAGGCGCCACGCGCGTTCCGTTCACCGCAATCGGCTCGCGGCTCGTAAATCCAGTATGCACAAGATTTTGGACCAGATTCACGAGCTGCGGTTCGTAGTTGATCTTGAAAAACACTTCGCGGACGCCCTTCTTCCGAAAGCTTTCCGCCAGCGTGCCAAGCTCGGAGTGGATCGAGTGCCGCAACACGATATTGCCAATCGGCCGGGGAAATTTTCCCGGCTCGGGATCGGAGAGCATCGGCTTCTCAACGTATCTCCCGTTTTCAAACGCAATCGGCGGCGTGGTCAACTCGTCGAGAATCGTCTCGATCGAAAACGTGTACGCAATCGGACTGTCGTATTTCTGCTCATCCGCCCCGGCGTTGTACACGCGAATCGCGTCGACACGGTCCAGCGGCTTCGCGAGAGCGCGAGCCATCACGTTCGTAATCCCCGGTGCGCCGCCCATTCCCGCAATCGCCAACCGGTCGATCCTGCGAAAATCCCCGTCGAGCGCGAACTGCTTCTTAGTCATGTGATACAGGCCGCCCAAGTCCATGTAGTTCACGCGAGCGGCAAGCGCGGCACGCATCACATCCAAGTTCCAATTATACTGCGTGCAGTTCACTACGACATCCGAGCCGTGCAAAAGCTTCGCCAGTTCCCCAGTTTCCCGAACATCCGCAAAAACAGCTCGCGCTTTTCCGCGCCCGAATTCCAACGCCACTTCGTTAGCACGAGCGCGATCGAAATCCGCGACCGTGATCCGCTTTACCTCGCGCGCCCCTGCCAAATCGTGCACCACGGCTCGCCCCATCATCCCCGCGCCTAGAACGAAGATCTTCATATCACTCCGGCCTGATAGAGTTCGTTACAAGAGGGAAAAGCGAGGGGCCTCGTAGGAGAGGCGCCCTCGCTCTGTTCAATCTCATCGAATGTCTCAGAACAGAACCTTCAGCCCGAACTGGATCACCCGCGGGCCCTCCCGCGTCTTGAGGATCACCCCAAAGGTGCCGCCCGGCGGCGGAACGTCGCTAAAGTTGCCGTCTGGATTGGCGAACTGTGTGTGATTCCACGCGTTGTAGAACTCGGCTCGAAATTCGGTATTGAACCGCTCGTTGATCGGCGTCCTTTTTTCGATAGCCAGGTCCGTGTTGCTGATGGCTGGGCCGCAACACAGCGCGTGAGGCAGATTGCCAAACATTCCCAGTGCGGGAGGATCGGAGATGTTGGATGAATCGAGCCAGATTCCACCGTTCTTCTTCGGGTTAAGGAAATGAACCGGTCCAGTCACTTGAGGAGTATTCACAACTTCGAAGTCGAAGCTGCTTTGAAGCTCCGTATCGTCCTGGGTCTGAATGCGTATCGGGAATCCGCTCTGATAGGTGACGATCCCCGATAAGGCCCATCCGTTTATAACCTTACCCGTAATCCCTTCGTGCTTTGGAATTGGAAGTACCCAGTACGGGCTGAAGACGAAGCGGTGCTTTGCATCCAAGAGCGATAGGCCACGGGTGGCGTTGGCATTCAAAGAATTCAAAATATTCTCGAACGAAGCGCCCTGATCAATCGCCTTGCTAAATGTATACGACGCTTGGAACAGCAAACCGTTCGAAAAACTGCGATCGAGCGAGATCTGCAATCCGTTGTAGTTCGAATTGGCTATCGTATCCTGCGCGAAGATGTTGCTGAAAACAGGAATGCCATCCGCAGGGCATCCTGCGCCGGTCATAGGGTTGCAATTCGGAGACGAAAAGGGTCGCGTCCCGACCAGTGTGATTCCGTTCGGCCCCACAGTGCCGCTAAAGCACGTAGGATTGCCGCCAGGCGTGCCGCTATACGGCAATACGAGCCCAGCACAGTTGATCGAAGGTACTTTAAACGGCTGGGGTGGAAGCGCTGACAAAGTCGGGTCAGCGGGGATAACGGTACCCGGCGGGATAAAGTACGAGCTGTCCTCACCAAATGGGCCACAGCCGAAGCCTAGATTAGCGAGACCAAGGCACGTCTGGATGTTTCCAGCGTTCAAATCCCGGGATGCAAGCAAGCGGTGGGCCTGAGTGCCCACATACGCGACGCGCAAGACCATCGCCTTGCCCATCTGACGCTCCAGCGTCAGGTTGTACTGATCGGCATATTGCGTGCGGAGATGGGGCTGAAATTCACCGAACAGCAACAAAGGCCGAAAATTTGCGAAGTCGACGCAGCCTGGAGGTCCGCCGGGCTGGAAACTGCAAGGTGTTGTCGGGGTCTGGGTGATGACTGGTCCGAACGCGTTGGGCGCAAATCCGCCGGATTGGAATTCAAACGGCAAATTAAAGAGCGTGTTCGAAAGAAAGCTGCTGCCACCGAATGGAGGCTCTGCGCTGAACTGCTCCAAGACCAGTTGCTCAATTGGGTTGTAGAAGATGCCGTAACCCATGCGGATGCTCGATTTACCCGGTCCTCCCGTCAATTTAGCAAGCCAGCCCTCAGTTGCTCCGGGACTCCATGCCAGACCGATTCGTGGAGCGAACCCTTTGTAGTAGGTCGACGTCAACCCGCGCGGCACGCCCGGATCATTGGGAAAAACAAGTCCAGTCGGAAACACGGCTCCCGCCGGACCTCCCGGACTGCAATCAGTGCTTCCGTAAATGCTGATCAGGTTGGCGCTCGTCACGCTGTTGGGATTGAGCACACACGGATATTGGGTGTTAATCGCGCCCGGGCGGAATGTTTGAAGACGATTTCCCAAATCGTAGTACGGAGTATTCAACTCCCAGCGCAAACCATAATTAAGAGTCAAGTTCGGTTTCAATTTCCAGCTATCTTGCGCAAAGAGATAGAGCGCAGTATTACGGACATTCTCCGCTTGCGCGGCGCCCTGGCTGTACGAAGCGGGTAGCCCTAGGAAATATTCCGGATAGAGGTCGGCACCCCCCACGGCGTTTTGGCTGCCGGTCAGGAACGTGTAATCACCGCTGATATTGAAAAAAAGGAACTGATCAAAACGCTGACGGCGAACATCGCCGCCAAACTTGATGGTGTGCTTACCAACGGTCTTCGTGAAATTATCCGTCCACTGAAAAGTGTTGCCCACTTGCGGCAATTCTCCTTCGAAGTTGTTGCCGATTACAAATCCCCCGCTGACGTTAATGTAAGGAACACCCACGCGGCCTGGGATATTCGTGGTAATACCGGCTTGAGAATTCATAGGATTGCCCGTGAAGCACATATCTGCTGGGACTGTTACGCACGAATCCTGGACACTCTGAAGGGTGTGCACAGGGTGGTCCAGGTTTTTTTGCCCCTCGCGAAAATAGTTAAAGCGGAATTCGTTCACTTCGGTACTGCCAATGGTCCAGGTATGGCTTAGATTCCACTGCTGAATACGCGTCTTGAAGATCGCGCCGAATCCCGGCACGTTTGCGCCTGCCGCCTGAAAATTGGAAAACGGTTCCGTCCGGTGATCGTCGTCAAAATAGTAGTATGCACTGAACAACTGATTTGGGTTGACGTGGAAGTCGTATCGCACCGTAAACTGGTCGCCACGATCAGGTTTCACGGGTACGGCAGTGAAAACTCCGCTTCCATCCGCAGGTTGTATCGGCTTAACGAATTGGTTATAGAGATCGAGCGCGGTGGGATCAAAACATGAGGTAGGTATCTGATTGCCGGCAAAGATTGTTGAATAGGGCTGCGGAGTGTTGCCTCCTGCGGCGCTCGCGAGTGCGGTTTGGCCGCCCGGAGTGAGCGCAGCTACGCATCCGGTCCGGCCCTGAAGAATCTGCGCAAAGTTCTGATCGTTGAGCATCCCCGTAAACGTCGGCCCGGCAGAAAAATCCCCGTTTGCTTCCCCTCCAGGTTGGCCGTTGGGCCCGGTGGTTGGAAGGAACACTTGCCCTGACGAAATGCCCTGCCGCAACCTGTTGCCTTCATAGGATCCAAAAATAAACATCTTATCCTTCTTGATAGGTCCGCCAAGCGTGGCTCCGAACTGGTTCTGTTTGTATGCGGCAATAGAGGGATCGAAAAAACCTTTCGTGTTCAGCTTGTCGTTCCGCAGGAACTCGTAGAAATCGCCGTGCACGGCGTTCGTCCCGGACTTAGTAACGACATTCACGACGGAGCCAGAGTTGCGCCCGTATTCTGCGTCGAACGTGTTCGTCAGCACGCGGAATTCTTCCACCGCGTCCGGTGATGGCTGAATAGCTGGGGAATTGACGAAAATATCGTTCCCGTCGCCACCGTTCACCATGTAATTGTTCGACCGGCCGCGGCCGCCATTCACAGACACCACTCCGGGCTGGTCGCTCCCGAAGAATAGGTCGGCGCCTAACTGCGACTGCACGCCGGGCTGGAGCTGCAGCAACTGGTAGGTATTTCGCTGGTTCAATGGAAGCGCCCGAATAGAAATGTCCGTCATCACGCCGCCAAGCTGAGTGCTCGTCGTCTCAACCTGCGCAACGTTTGCTTCTACGGTGACTGTGTCGCTCGAACCACCGACTTGCAGGATCGCATTTACGACCGCAACATGCCCAATGGTAACGACGACAGACGTCGCCACATATTTTTTGAAGCCCTTGGCTTCGACTGTGACCGAGTATGTGGCAACTGGAAGTTCGGGAATATCGAAAGCCCCGTCGCTGCCCGCTGTGACCGTGCGGTTCGTATCGGTGCCCACTTGCGTCGCGGTCACGCTCGCCCCGGGAACGACGGCACCCGAAGGATCCGTGACGGTCCCGCGAATGGCTCCGTTCGTTTGCCCCATGGCCGAAACGCATAATGCCAGGCTCACACACACGAGAAGCCACACCCGTACCCACGCGATCGCTTTCATTGGCGCTCCTTTTGAAAATCCCGCGTCCACCCCAGACGCCCCCCGGATTTTTCGATTGCAGGTCCCCGAAAAACCTTACTATAATTCGCGAACGTTAGAGGATGACCTGAGGCTTGTCAAGAGGAAACTGGTTTGGCTCACGCTCTTAAGCTGTCCCGCGAAATCCAGCGCGCTTCGGGCTATCTGCGCATCAGCGATGTGGCGCGCCTCGTCGGAGTATCGCCTTCGATACTTCGTTCTTGGGAGACTCTCGGCCTCATTTCCCCCGCTCGCACGCGCAGCCAATACCGCCTTTACACGCAAACCGACGTGCGCCTGCTCAAGCGCGCCCAATTCCTCCGTCGCGCTCGCGGAATGAACGCTCCGGCCATTGTTCACATGCTCAAAACGCAAGGACTCCTCTCGAAATCCGGCGCCGCCCAGCCAAAAGCGAATCCCGTCGGGCCACGACTGCGGCGCTTGCGATTGCAGCGTGGCTACTCGCTCGCGAAGGTGGCTCAAGCCGTCAGCGTGTCCGTAGGATTTTTATCGGCGCTGGAACGCGCCCAGATGAGCGCCTCGATTGCGACTCTCCGCCGTTTGGCTCGTTTCTATCACCTCAGCATTCTTTCACTTTTCGATCCTTCCGAGTCGAATCCCGGCCGCGTCCGTCCCAATGAACGGAAAGTGCTCGAAGCGGGTAACGGGGTCCGGATGGAGCTTCTCTCCTGGGGCAACACGGTAATGGAGCCGCACATTTTCCGCATTGCTCCCTCAGCGGGAAGTGGCGAGTCCTACACGCACGAAGGCGAGGAGTTCCTGTACATCCTGAAGGGTTGCATCGAGATCTCGCTCGATGGCGGCGAGGCGAACCGCCTCGAACAAGGCGACAGCTTCTATTTCGAAAGCAGCACGCCGCATCGCTGGATGAATCCAGGCAAGAAAGAAGCATGGGTCTTGTGGGTGAACACGCCGCCGACTTTCTAGCGGTGCCGTCGATGGACAGCACGGGGAACCGGCCCGGGTCTTGGGGGAACATTTGATAAGTTCCGATGGTTTCGGCCGGCTCGTGATTACGCTATTGACCGTCTGTGGGGCCGCCTCCTTGGGAAATTTTGGTGCGATAAGCCCCGCGGCTGCCGATCTTGTCGTTCTTCACGGCCGGATCTACACCGTGAATCCGCAGCAACGTTGGGCCGAAGCACTCGCGATCTCGCGTGACAAAATTGTCGCGGTTGGCAGCGACAAGGAAATTTCGGACTATCGAGGCTACTCGACGCAAACCATCGATGCGGCGGGACAAGTTGTGCTCCCCGGCTTAACGGATAGCCACAATCACTTCCTCGAGGGTTCCCTTTCGCTCGACGAGCCGGATCTCAACGATGCTCGGTCCCCATCCGACGTGCGCCAAATTTTGAAAAACTATGAATCCTCGCATCCGGGTTCAGGCTGGGTATTCGGTCAGGGTTGGTCGTACAACGCCTTTGGCACTAGTGGGCTGCCGGACAAACGAATGCTCGATGAAATTTTCCCCAGTAGACCCGTTTACCTCGAATCGTTTGACGGTCACACCGGATGGGTCAACAACAAGGCCTTGGCACTGGCGCTCATCACCCGCGATACACCCGATCCTCCCACCGGGAAGATAGTTCGCGACGCCTCGACGATGGAGGCTACCGGCGTCCTCAAAGAGGACGCACGTCATCTCGTGAAAAGTCTGATTCCCCCGCCAGCGCGCGAAGACAAGCTGGCATCCCTTCGCAAAGGGCTCGCCCTGGCAAATCACTATGGGCTGGTCCGCGTGCATGCCGCCGGAGAGCCTCCCGACACATTCGGCGATTTCTTCGATCTCGATTTATTCGAGCAACTGCGGCGCGAAGGTCGTCTGACAGTTCGTTTTTATGTGTCGAGGGTGATCGATCCGCCAGCGCTTGCGTCCGACGAGCTCACGTCTCTCGAAGGCGCCCGAAATCGTTATCACGACGAGTGGATATCCGTCGGCGCAGCAAAATTCTTCCTGGACGGAGTGATTGAGGCGCACACAGCGGCGATGCTCTCGCCGTACTCTGATGACCCACGCATCTCCGGCTCCACTCTCTGGGCAGCAGACAAATTCAATCTGGCAGTAGCGGAACTGGACAGGCGCGGATTCCAAATCTTCACTCACGCGATTGGCGACCGGGCGGTTCGCCTGGCACTTGATGCCTACCAGCGTGCCGAGATGGCAAACGGTCGCCGCGACTCGCGTCATCGCATCGAACATATTGAAATTGTGTCTTCGGACGACATCCCGCGATTCGCGTCGCTCAATGTGATCGCCAGCATGCAGCCGCTGCACGCTTACCCTGACGCGGGCGTGTGGAGCCTGCATGTTGGTCCTGAGCGTGAAAAGCTTGGCTTTGCATGGAACAGCCTGCAGAAGGCCGGTGCGCGTCTGGCCTTCGGAAGCGATTGGGAGGTAGTAACAATGAATCCGTGGCCAGGCATCCAGTGTGCCGTAACTCGCCAAACGGATGAGGGCCAACCCAAAGGCGGCTGGATACCCGAACAGCGGATTTCTGTCGCGCAGGCAATCGCGGGCTACACAATTGGCGCTGCATACGCCGGTCACCGGGAAACAATGGAAGGTTCGCTCGAACCCGGGAAGTTGGCCGACCTTGTTATCGTCTCGCAGAATCCGTTCGAAATTGATCCGCTCAGGATAGGAAAGACGGAGGTAATCCTCACAATGGTCGGCGGACGCGTCGTCTATCGATCTACAGACGAGCGGTCGCCGAGCCGATCCACAGCGAGAAATATTCCGGGAGCCCCCTCCAATCCATGAAAAAGAATATCGCGGTCTTTGCGCTTGCGGCCATACTGGTATTCATTGGCGGCGGATGCAAGAAACAGCCACCCACGCTCAGCTTGCTCGTCTGGGAAGGCTATGCCGACCCCTCATTTGTCCGAGCCTTCGAGCAGTCCCACAAATGCAAGATCGGCGCCTCATATATGGGTTCGAGCGATGAATTGGTCGCCAAACTTCGTGGCGGCAGCGCGAGCAACTATGATGTCATCTCCCCCTCGAGTGACGTTGCCACAATGATCGCCTCGGCAGGCCTGGCTGCGCCTCTCGACCTTTCGAAGTTTCCCTCGTATTTGCAGCTTTCGGAACGCCTCCGCGAAATGCCGCTCGTGCGCGTGAATGGAAATGTATACGGCGTACCGTTTACGTGGGGACCGAATCCGCTTCTGTACGATACAAAAACTTTTCGACAACCACCCGATAGCTGGACGATTCTTTGGGGCCCGGATCTCAAGAATAAAATTTCTGTATGGGACGAACTCTCCACGATCTATATGGCCGGGCAAATCCTCGGCTACGACAAGCCCGATCCCGGTCATCTCTACAACTTGACAGACGAAGAGCTCAATAATGTGAAAAAGAAGCTCATCGAACTAAAACCCAATATCCGCAAGATGTGGAGCACTGGCGGCGAACTCACCAACCTTTTTGAAAATCAAGAAGTGGTGGCGGCGATGGGCTGGCCACTCATGACGAATCAGCTCCGCAAAACAAACTACCCGATCGGCGAGACAATCCCGAAAGAAAACACCACCGGATGGATCGATCATCTGATGATCACGTCCGCGAGCGAGCATAAGGAGCTCGCCGCCGAATTTCTCGAATACATGATCGAGGCGAAAACACAGAAGGCCGTAGCGGACGTCACCGGCTACGATCCCGCTAATCCGCAAGCGGCACAATTTATGACTGGAGATCAAAGGAAGTCGCTGCACCTCGACAACGTGGGTCTCTACATGACGCGTATCTATTTCTGGCAGCAAGTGCCTCGCCGCGATAAATACAACGAGATCTGGAATGAAGTGAAGGCTGCGCAGTGATGTCGTTCGTTTGCGCTACTGGCGGAATCCGCGGCGGAATCTACCAATGACGCTTCCGATGGCGCAAAGTGTTGCGGCGCCCGTACGAACCGATTCGCTCTTGTCGATCCGCGAAGTGGTAAAGCGCTTCGGCACGCGTCCCGTTCTCCGCAGCATTTCGCTCGAAGTTGCTTCAGGCGAATTCCTGACGATCCTTGGCGAAAGCGGATCGGGTAAGACGACTCTCTTGCGCCTCATCGCAGGATTTGAGCAATTGGACGGTGGCGAGATCTGGATAAGCGGCGAGAGACTCGACCAGATCCCTCCGCATCGTCGCCCGGTTAACACAGTATTTCAGAGTTACGCGCTTTTTCCTCATCTCAACGTGTTCGACAATGTCGCCTACGGTCTGCGCGCGAAGAATATTGCGAAGACCGAAATTCCCAACCGCGTCGCGCAAGCTCTCGACATGGTGAAAATGAGCGAATACGCTAGATCATCGCCGGCTCGTCTCAGCGGCGGTCAGCAGCAGCGCGTCGCGTTAGCGCGCGCCCTCGTGAATCGTCCGCGCGTCCTCCTGCTCGATGAGCCGCTTTCCGCTCTTGATGCGAATCTTCGCCGGCAGATGCAAATCGAATTGAAGGCATTGCAGCGCGAAGTGGGAATTACATTTATCTTCGTCACCCACGATCAGGAAGAAGCCATGGCGCTCTCCGATCGCATCGCGCTTCTCCGCTCAGGTTTTCTCGAACAGATCGCTGGGCCGCGCGAGATTTACGGCCGGCCTGCGTCGGCCTATGTCGCTCAATTCGTCGGCCAAACAAACTTGCTTCGAGCTGACGTGCAAGATGGCCTTGCCCGAGCCGGCCCGCTCAGGTGGCGAACCGCCGAAACGTCAAAGGACGTCGTCTTTTCTCTGCGCCCTGAATGCATTCGCCTTGTTACACCGGCGGCACCGCTCCAGCCGGCCGATGATTCGATCGCGCGCTTTCGCGCCCGCATCCTAAATCAAACCTTTGGCGGTGCGATGGACACACTTGAACTCGATTGCGGCAGCTCGCAGAGTCTTCGTGCTCGCATCGCGAGCCCGGGCACTCTGAGCGGCGAGCACGAATTCGAATTTCGCGCGAGTGATGCGATTGCCGTGCGCGACGAAGAATCCTCCTAGCCATGTATTCCCGCGCCTACAAATCGGCCGTCACAATCCCACCGTTGCTCTGGGTCACCGCGTTCCTCTTGGTTCCTTACGCGCTTCTCTTCTGCTGCAGCTTCTGGTCCGTCTCACCCCAGCAGACAATCATTCATAACTGGAACCTCCAAAATTACCTCCAGCTAATTCGCAATCCGATTTATCTCTCGGTCCTTTTTCGTTCGATGCGTATCGCCGGCGCGGTCACTCTGCTCGCGCTACTCCTCGGATACCCACTCGCGTATTTCCTTTCCTTTCACGCAGCGAAACGAAAAGATTTGCTGTACCAGCTTGTGATAATCCCGCTGTGGGCCAGCTATCTCGTGCGCGGGTACGCTTGGAAAACAATCCTCGGCAGCGATGGTGTTCTTAACGGCTTGCTGCAATATCTCCACATCACACGCCATCCGGTCGAATTCTTCCTCTATAGCCCATTTGCGGTAGTCCTCACCCTCACTCACATCTACACGCCATTCACGTTTCTCCCGATTTACGCGTCGCTCGAACACGTCCCCCGAAATCTCGTCGAAGCCTCACACGACCTTGGCGCTTCTCCCTGGTCCACGTTTCGCCGCGTGATTCTTCCTCTGTCGTTGCCGGGCGTTCTCGCCGGCGCCACGTTCGCATTCGTGCTCACTCTCGGCGATTTCCTCGCGCCCCTTCTCGTCGGCGGCGCCAGCGGCATCATGATATCCAATATTGTCGTCAGTCTTTTCGGTGCCGCATACAACTGGCCCCTCGGAGCAGCAATATCGCTCTGCATGCTTCTACTCGTGCTCAGCCTTCTTTTCGCAACCGAGCGCCTCGAACGGAAACTCACCCTTTCATGAGCTTCGCAGTCAATTCCGGTCGTGCGCGTCTTCTCACGGTATACGCCACGCTCGTGTATGCATTCCTCTATTTCCCCATCGTCGTGCTCGTTCTCTACTCCTTCAATGGCTCCGGCGTCGGCGGCTTTCCTCCATCCGGCTGGACCTTCGACTGGTACCGTCAACTCTTTCAGGACGGCCCTCTGTGGGATGCTGTCCTTAACAGCATCATCGTGGCGGCAATCGCAGTCGGAATCTCTCTCTCACTCGGCCTTCCTGCAGCGCTCGCTCTCGACCGCTCGCAATTCCCCGGAAAAGCTCTTTTTCGCCGCATCGTTCTCCTGCCGCTAATTCTTCCCGGAATCGTCACCGGCTTGTCTTTGCTCATGCTCTTCGTTGCAATCGGATTGAAACTGAGCCTCGTCACGATCACGCTCGGTCACGGCACCGCGCTCATATCCGTCGCCACCACTGAAATCTTCGCTGGTTTGCAGAAGCTCGACCGCGCTCAGGAAGAAGCTTCGCTCGATTTAGGCGCGAACCACTGGAAAACCTTCTGGCGCATCACGCTTCCGAATCTGCGCGTTTCGCTCATCGCTGCCGCACTTCTGATATTCACGCTCTCGCTCGATGAAATCGCCGTCAGCTTTTTCCTCATCGGCCGCGACAATACCCTGCCCCTCGAAATCTGGTCCCGCCTGCGCCGCGGAATCACACCGGAAATCAACGCCATCTCCACTTTGATTCTCGCCTTCTCGATCGCCACAATTCTCATCTGGTATCGCCTCCGCACACGCACCGCGCGCGCCGAAGAAGCAGACGCACAACTATTGGCTTCCACTCTGGAAGGAGAGCATTCATGAGCGGCACTCGACGGGATTTTCTGAAATTCGTTGTCGCGGGCTCGGTCGCTGCCGGTTGCCCGATTGATCTCTCTTTGCTCGCCGCTCCTGACGATTCCAAAACTCAGGTCGAAGGCGACGTCTTCGAAATCTGCCACCAGGTCCGCGACGGCCACCCCTTCACGCGCCCGCCCATCTCGAAGCGCTACGACGTCGTGATCGTCGGCGGCGGTGCAAGCGGCCTGAGCGCCGCTTACTTCCTTCGCCAGCGCGATTTCCTCCTTCTCGAAAAAGAGCCGCACTTCGGCGGCAACGCATACCTCGAGGAATATCAAGGACAAGCCTTCGCCACCGGCTCCGCCTACGATGAGAAAGGTACGTCAAGCGAACAACTCGCCCGCGAAATCGGCCTGACGATGCTTCCAATCAATTCGTTCGACCCGACGATCCTCAACGGAAAATGGATCAAAGACACGTGGCACACCGGTCTCGATGAGCTTCCCTACCCTACGTCCGTCCGCGAAAGCTTCAAAAAATTCCGCGCCGACATGCTCGCAATCGACATCACGAAAAATGTCGCGCAGCTCGACAACACCCCGCTCGCGAAATATCTGAGCTCCTACGCTCCCGAGGTCAAATCGTGGTGGGACGCGTACGGCCCATCGAACTGGGGCGCGAAATCTGCAGATACATCCACCTACGTCGCTCTCATCGATTTCCAGGAAGTCGTCGCCGCAGAGAAAGACGTTAGAGTCACCCTGCCGGGCGGCAATGGCGCGCTCACGCGCAAACTCGTCGAAACACTCCAGCCGAAGTCTGCCGAACGATTAGTCGGTGACGCAACCATTGTTGCCGTCGAACCTCAAAAGAACGAAGTTCGTGTCACCTACGTTCAGGGAGGCTCGCTACATTCGGTGGGAGCGAAGTTCGTCATCATGGCGACTCCGAAGTTCATCACCTCCCGAATCGTCGCAGGACTTTCAGATGCGCAGCAGGATGCCATGTCGTCCTACCGTTATTGCCCCTACCCGGTGATCAATATGATTTTCGATCAGCCTGTCTACAACCGTAGTTACGACACCTGGTGTCCCGGAAACTCGTTCACCGATTTCATCGTGGCCAACTGGGTCGTGCAGAACCAGCCAGGATACAAACAGAAGAACAACATTCTCTCGTTCTATACTCCGCTCGCCGAGGTCGAGCGCAAAAAGCTTCTGAAAATTGACGACTGCCGTCAAATCGCAGCAAACGTCCTGCGCGATTTTCAGAAACTCTTACCCGATTTCGCCGCCGTTAATCCCGTAGAAATTCATTTCTATCGCCGGGGCCATCCGATGTTCCTAGCCACACCCGGTCTGTTTACGAAAGTTATCCCCGCCGCTAACCAACCGCTCGATCGGGTTTTCTTCGCCAACACCGATTCGATTGGTCCTGAGTCGGAGATTTCCGGAGCCGTAACTTCGGCGCGGAAGGCCGCGGAGTGGACTGAGAAGCGTCTCGCTGGCGCCTCCGCGCTTGCGGCGCAAACCGTCCTCGGCCTGGGCGCCTGATCAGCCCGCGCACAAAAAAACACCCGGTAATCGAACCCGGGTGTCTGGACTCTCTCAATTCCTGCCAGGGAGTGAGAAAGAAACTTGGTGCGCTTCGATCTGCGCTCTGTGATTGGGCGCCCGCTCTAGTGACGACCCCCGACGTCCAGATTGTGTACGCCGGAAATCAGAAAGCCGGCCGTGCTCGCCGATTGCGGAACAAACCACATCCTCCGCACCATCCCGTACTCGCTGTGTTGCATGCGTCGCGCCACGTAGTCGAGAACCAGCGGTCCCACCTGAATCGCAGCATACATGGCGCCCGAATGTGCGAATGGTCTCATCAGCGGATCGTCTTCCACGGCGCCGCGCCCAATCGCCACTCGCGTTGAGTATGCATCAAACGTGGCCGCGCCATGCTGTATGATCACCAGCGCGAGCCAACTGCGGCTCATGCGCGGTCTCTCCGCAGAATAAACCTTGATCGGCCTCACAGGCGCTGGCTCAGGAATGCGCACCGGCGCAAGCGGCTGCGAGCTGTCATGATCCGTCAGCGAGACAGCCGTCATGCCCGGCGCCGGCTTTTCTCCTGAGTCTCCGTTCAAACGTACCGCGTCCAGGTCGATATATCCCTTGCCGGAGGTCGCCTCAATGGTGTCGGTCGTGCTGCTGAGCGTCGTTGCAGACGCAGGTTTTGGCCTTGTGCCATCTGCAGTCGTAGCCGTGGTGGTCAAATTCGCCGTGAAAAGCGGGCCAACGACCTTGGGAGTCGGGGTAAATTGAAGCAATAGCGTGGCAACCGCGAAAACCATGGAAGAGGGGCCTCCTAACACCGACGCAAGGAGAAAGCACGGCTAGCACCGTTAGGACGTGAAGCGCCTATCATGAAGAGATATAGCAACTTAGTCTATGACAGCCACGCCCAATCAGGCTTTGACTCCCTCTTCACAAGCGCTTTAAGGAAAACGATTTCCCCGTCAGCAGAGAAACAATTTCCCGCGTTTTACTCAGAATTTGCGACTTATTCCCAAAACGTGAGCAGATCCTTTGCAGGTCTTGCTAGCCCGTGGCACGCCAGACGGAGTTGCAATATCAATAAGAAGGAAAAGGCAGAATGACGCGACTTCTGCGCCAGTCGACGTCATTCAACCCGCAGGACAATTTTCCCAAATTGCTCTCGCTTCTCCAGCCGTTCGTGAGCTTCCCGAGCCTTCGTAAGCGGCATCACCGTATCAATCACCGGCTTTACGAGTCCGCGCTTTACAAGATCAAGCACTGGGTAAAGCTCCGCTTTGCTACCCATATACGAGCCGAGAATTGAAATGTGTCGGGTGAAGAGATATCGCAAGTCAATTTTTCCGTCGTACCCAGTCGTCGCCCCGCAGGTAACTAGCCGTCCGCCCGGCGCGAGGCTCGTCAGGCTTTCCTGCCATGTCGCTTCGCCCACGTGCTCGACTACTACGTCAACTCCGCGCCGATCCGTCAGCCGCTTCACTTCCCGCGACCAATGCTCGATCGAGTGCAGAAATGTCTCGTCGGCGCCCAGTTCCCTTGCCTTCTGCAGTTTTAGCTCCGAGCCCGCCGTCGCGATCACGCGCGCCCCTGCCGTCTTCGCAATCTGAATCGCAGCACTGCCCACTCCGCTTCCTGCGCCGAGCACGAGGACCGTCTCATCCGGCTTGAGCTGAGCCCGGGTAATCAGCATGTGCCACGCCGTCAGAAAAACCAACGGAATGGCCGCCGCTTCCTCAAAACCAAGATTCGGGGGCATCGGAATCACGTTCACCGCCGGTGACGCCACGTATTCCGCATATCCGCCATCTACCCCGAATCCGAACAGCGTGTACTGTCGGCAGAGATTGTCGTCCCCTCGCAAACAGTAGACGCAATGGCCACACGAAATCCCGGGCGAAAGCAGTACGCGCTCGCCAGGCTGCACGCCGGAAACTTTCTCGCCCACGCGCGCAACCTCACCCGCGATGTCCGAGCCCGGAATATGCGGCATCGGAATCCTGATACCGGGCATCCCGCGCCGCACCCACAAATCAAGATGGTTCAGCGCACACGCCCGGACGCGAACCAGCACTTCGCTCGCGCGAATCTCCGGCTCGCGCACTTCTGCGTAGCGCAGCACTTCAGGCCCGCCGTGCTCAGAAAAGATAATCGCCTTCATTTCTCTCTCAGCCTAGAAATCCGCAAGCAAAGCGTGGAATCTAACACAGTGCCAACGTCTGACAACGGCGAATTTGACTTCGCCAACCTCCGGTCGTAACCTCAATCGAAGGTTCACCGATGGACCTATTCGAAGAAATCGTGCGCATGCGACGCGCCGGCCGGCGCGGCGCTCTCGCCACAATCGTCCATACCAACGGCTCGATTCCGAGCTACGAAAGTTCGCGCATGCTCGTCCGCGACGACGGCACGATTGCCGGTACGGTTGGTGGAGGTTGTGTCGAAGCCGAAGTCTGGGCCGCTGCGAAGGACGTCATCCAGAGCGAACAGCCTCGCAAAATGACGTTCAACCTGAATCATGAAGCAGCCTACGATGCCGGCCTCATCTGCGGCGGCACTCTGGAAATTTTCGT
>Ga0209625_1000122_pt1 | contig 18543 bp, 10 predicted proteins | sample JacPin_JW_Ref_M2_FD_187960 | JGI IMG/M metagenome (GOLD analysis project Ga0209625, IMG submission 187960) | Forest soil microbial communities from Algoma, Ontario, Canada - Jack Pine, Ontario site 1_JW_Ref_M2 (SPAdes) (version 2) | ecosystem: Environmental > Terrestrial > Soil > Boreal...
CCCGTGCCAAGCAGTGGCACCAATACCAAGTCCACGCCGTTCAGACGTCCGTACAGAATGCTGTAACCGCCACGGAGGACTGTCTGGCCCCGTCCGAACAACGCGCCAAACAAACCGGAATCAAATTTTGGATTCCATGCGGCAGCGACGCGCGGGCTGAAGGATTTGTAGTAGGGATTATACGGATACTTTGGGTGACCAGCGACGTTGCCCACGAGCGAGAAACCTACCGGTGGATTGTAGGCTTGCCCAGCCAGCGCCGCGGTTTCGCGCGCGTTTAGAAAAGCCTGCGTGTCGACGGGTTTGTTGTTCTGATCGACAAATACAACCTGTTTACCCTGTTCCTCAACCGGCGGCATTTCCAGCGTCCATCCTAAACCATACGTCAAGGTGAAGGTTGGCTTCATACGCCAAGAGTCGCTGACATATAAGTTATAGAAGGGGATGGTGCTCTTGTCGAACGCGGGTGTATTCGGGGGGTTCAGTTTCAGATCAGAGCCAGTACGTGTGTAAGCGATTTGCGTGAGGGAAGGGATGCCGAGCACGATAGCGTAGTCCCGCGACCAACTGGACCCAAGGCCTGCGGGGACAAAGCCCGTCATATCCATGCCGTTAGTACTGCCTTGGCCCGCGCCTGCGCCCAGCGCATACACGGTCTGGTAGTTAATTCCACCGCCATTGTCAGTGCGCTGGTGATAGTCCCAGTTGCGCTGATAGGTGCCACCGAACTGGAAGAAGTGGGTGCCCTTATTCCAAGATACGTCGTCGCGAATCATGTTGTCTTGGCCATCCCAGAACCGGGTGCGGACGTTTTGGGTGTCCAAGTTGAGCGGAGCCAGGACGTTCGTGGAGGATTCGCCAAAAGGTTCCAACGCACCGGCTAATCCCGATATCTGCGGCTGCTGGCCATCAGACGCCCGTGCCCAATAATTGCGCAAGTAACTGTAATGGAAGTTATTGGTGACGTTGTTGGTTATGTTCGTCACGAGACTACCCGTGAGGTACCATGGCACCTGTGGGCGGGAAGCCGCCGACGCGGGTGTCCCCAACTTGTCACCCGGCAAAAAACCTCCGATATCCACTTGATTCGAGGTAGCTCGCTCCATGTGGTAATAGCGGTAGCTGGAGTAGAAGTGCCATCTGGAGCCAAAGTCGTGATCGAGGCGAAGGACGCCGATATTATCTTTCCACGGCAGCGCCATGTTGGCTCGGAAAGCCAGCACGTTCAAACCGTCGCAGCGGCTTAAACCCAGACACGCTGTTCCTTGGTTGGACTCCGGCATGAACTGCTGCCACATCGCCTGAATCGTGGGACTTATCCCCAAGCCCCGTGGGTCAAGCGTGGTGCCGGACCCGGGATAGGTCGTACCCGGCACTAACGCACCGATGGCGGGGGCGGTAGAGGGATAGGTTGTCGGACCGGGATTCAAGTTGTAGACCGTTCCTCCAAACTGCAGCAATCCCAGCCTCATCCCGTCGGACGGAACCGCTCTGGTGCGGGTGCTTGAGTTCGGGAAACGAAAACCTTCGTAATTGGCGAACAGATACCACTTCCCTCCCAGCACATTCTTCCAGACTACGGGCCCGCCCATGGAACCGCCAAAACGGTTGAAATGATAACTGGGAATAGGTGAATTAGAAGCGTTGTTGTCGAAGGTGTTCGCATTCCAATTGTTATCTAAATAATATTCATAGCCAGTGCCGTGCCAAGTATTGGTGCCGCGTCTGGTCACCATCTGCACCTGGGCGCCCGCAGAACTATTGAAGTCCGCCGTTTGGTTCGTCGTCCCCACGGTGAATTCCTCAATGCTGTCCACTGGCGTGGGCATGACACCAGTTGGCCCGCCGCCGCCGGGAGCTCCGCTGACACCGGTAGCTGTGACGAAGCTATTCACCACGCCGCCGCTCGGGTCACCCGCGAAGCTGGGCGTGTACGTGTTCTGTGTGCCGTCCATATCGCTAGAGTTATTGCCACCATCCAGTTGGTAGGAGTTCTGGTCCTGGTTTGCTCCAGCCACACTGCCGTCTGGCGCAACACCTGGCTGCAGCGTGACGAAAGTGCTCACATCACGCCCAAGACCTGGCAGAGAGGTCAAGGCGAGCCCAGATATGGTATTGCCTATGGTGGCGTTCATGGTCTGAAGTTCTGTATTGGTGGTAGTGACCTCAACGACTTCCGTCGACGAGCCAATTTCAAGTTTCACATCGAGCGTGCGGGTTTCGCCGACCACTACTTCCTGAGAGGTTAGCTTGGCCAGGCGAAATCCTTGTTTATTTATCGTGACGTCGTATTTACCCGGCGGGACATTCGAGAAAACGTACCTGCCCGCCCCGTTTGACATGGATGTTCGTGGTTCGTTGGTAGCCGTATCGGTGAGCGTGACCTCAGCATCAACGATTGCCGCGCCGGAGGCATCCATAACCGTGCCTACAACCTGGCCCGTACCGGCCATCTGTGCGTGGGATAAAATTGGAAGCAGGAAGAACAACAAAGAACACACCACAACAACCGCCAAAGTGACCCGGTTAACTCTCATGTGATCCCCTCCGCACGGGGCCCCATGGTCTAAATAGATAATTCCCTCGGAGCCATCCGTCCTGATCTCAAGAGCCCGATTTTTGGAATACGATGGTTGAACCACTTCGAAATTACTCGAGGTGATACCAAATTGGCGCGAAATTACCAAGGCTTTCCGCAAATTACAACAACTTTTATTGATTTTTTCGGGGCTTCAGAAACATACTTTCGGAAGTTTAGCTAAATAGAATGTAAACAACGTGGAATGAGGCGCAGTTCCTCAGTAGCTGACTTCGTCAGGACTATGAACAATTCGCGCCGCCAGGCTACATCGCTCGAATCTTCATGTATCGGACAATGTCCGGCAACACGGCGACCACAACGACGATACCCAGGGTAAGAAGAACGCTACCGACAGTCGTATTTCTAGGCTTCATATGATTGCTCCAACTCGTATCATCACATAGATTTGCGCGGGCGCATGAATCTATTTGCACGGGTGCAATCGGCGGTTTATTTGTGCGTGGGCAGGCCCAGGATGGCTTTGATGCGCGAGCGCTTGGAAATTGCACCGGGGGCTCCAGTGGTGCGTTCCAGCCAGTCATGGAAGTCCTGAAGTTTTACGGAGTGCTCGATAGGGATGTCCACGACGGAGACTTGCACGGTGTTTAAACCTTGGGCGATGCCCATTACCCAATCATTTCCGCGCATGGCCACAAGGCCCAAGGCAATAGCTTCGTAAAGAGTTTCGGCGGTTACTGCGACGGTGTGTTTTACGCCGTCTAGATCTTTGATAGTGACGCGGCAGGAGCGAACGGGCATGACGAGACGAAACTATCATATTCGCTTTTTGTTCGCCACAATAAATGCGGCATACGAATGTCCGCTACGAACGAAACGAAATTTTAACGATTTAGGGCTTGAAGGAGTTTTGTGCCTGAATTTCCCGGCTGCGACTCGGCTGTGGACCCGAACGAAACTCGACGGTAATGTTTACCTCGGACTCCACGGGCTTGCCATCGACCAAGGTTTGGTCAAATTGCCATTCGCGCACTTCGCGCATCACTCGCGGCATCAATCCGAAACGGCCGCTCACCGGCTTCAGATCTTGCACGCTTCCATTTTTGTCAACGAACGCACGCACCGTGACCGCATCTCCAGGACGCGCGTTGCTTGCCGTCTCCAGTTGGTTCGCCGCAACCTGCGTGAGCAGTTCGCCGACTGCCAATTTTGCGATTGGACCGTGATGATGCCAGCGGCTCTCGGCCGGCACCATGACAAATCGTTGCATTTGAACAGACACGGAGCGTCCACCAACTACGGACTCTAGCGGCAGTTTGAGCAAAAATGATTCGTTGTTCTTTCTGGCTACGTGCATCACCCCGTGAAGCGCGGGCTGAGCGTTGGCGGGCGCCAAATTCGTGGCCCCGCTGGGCGCTGCGGGTCGCGAGGAAGAAGACATGTAAGAGCTAGGCGGATCGTTTGCGCCGGTGCCAGGCGTAGAGGTGGGCGCCATACTGGGTCGCACGCTCGAAGCGATTCGCCGCGTTACGTCGGAAGCGACGCGAGACTCTGGCCTTGACGGAGCAGGAGGAGCCGGGGTTGTTGTTGTAGGGAATGCCAACGCGGGTTGAGGTTTCGGCGCATTCGAGGCGGCCGTATTGTTATAGCGGCTAGCATCGCTAACGGGTGAGGAAGTAGCCGCGGAATTCATGGCGGTTCCCGAGACTGGCGTGACCGAATGATTCACCGGCTGTGTTGATGCGGTCGACACATTCCCTACGGCCTGAGTCGCGGGCGTCGAGCCAGCGATGTTTTGATGAGTACTCGAATTTTCAGTGCCGGACGCAGTCGCAATAGTTCCCGTGGAGTTCGAAGGGGTCCGTGGCACGACCTTTGATGTGATACTAGAGGTCGAGGAATGGGATGCCGCTACATTTGAAGGCGCAGAAGCCCGGTTGTTCGTTGTGCCAGCGTTCACGCCGTGATCAACCGAGATAGTTCTTGCAACCTGATCACTGGGATTTTGTCTCGACGAACCCTGAACAAGCCGACTCTTATTGTGGACTGCAATACTTTGAGTATCGTGGACGGTAGCCCGAGCCACGGCGGATTTGTCTTTCGAACTGCGGCGTTGCGCAGATGCGTTCCCAATACTAGTGGACGCGTTCGTTGATGCCGCCAAAGTGTCAGGTCTTGTAACGGGTTTGACGAGTCGTGCAGAAGACGAAGAGGCATCCTTGTTAACTACATTTCCGTCGGCTTTCGAATCCAATTTTGAAGACCCATTTGCGTTTGCATTTTCTGGTGCTGCCGCAGGAGCCGGCGACTTAAAGGCGCGTAGCTCTTGCGTGGACATGGAGTTCAGCAGTTTGTTGTCCAGAACCGCGGGAGTAGACACGAAAGATTTAGTCGCAGCAGACGTTTTAGCATCCTGCGAGTTGGTGGTGGGAGGAGGATTCTCGACAGTACGTGGGATGGATTGAGGACCGCTTGCGTCGATATCGCTGCCGGTAATGTCCGGCGATTCGTCACGCGCAGTGACGAGATCGGGTTCAGGTGCGGCCACGTGAGAAATATTTTTGCGCAGCGCGGCCCCATGGGACAGCCACCGTTCCAGAGGCCGACGGCCGACAATGATTCCGATACCAAAACTGGGAATGGCGATCCATAACAACAACAGAGCTAACGCCGACAATCCCTCCGGTTTCGATTTTTTCCGAGGGACCATGGTTATCGAGGCTAAATCCCATTCATTCTCTCGGAATCCAGCAAAATTGGGGTTGAATGTTTGTGATGACTGTGTTTCGGCGATCGTGTCTTCCGTGAAAGCAGGGGCGTCTCGCGCAGGCTCATCCTGCGCGGGACCCAGGAATTCCGGCGCAGTGCCTCCCAATCCAGCCAGCAGAGAAGCTTGTGGCTGCTCTAAAACCGTGGGATTAGTCGGGGCCGAGGCTGCGAGCGGCAATGAATTGACGCTCGATTCGTCAAGCAACTTGGGACTAATCGCAACGGCAGCAACCGTAGGCAATACGGAGGCAGCGGCAGGTTCCGAAACGCGCGGGAGAAGATTTACGTCTCGCACACCTTCATGAGCAAGCCACTCGCGAATTTGTCCGCACTGTTCGTCGGAAACATCTACCAATTGAATGCCGGCGCGTTTTTTAGATGTGGTGGTCCAGGCCATGCGTCCATGAACTTCAACGCTTTGCGCCAATCCATTCATGCGTACGTGCAGGTTGGAATACGCTTCATCTCCAACAGCGATAGCCATGGAAATGGCCATGCCATCATTGCTGACGTTCAGGACCATTCCGCCATTGGACTCACCACATGCGACATATATTAGAGTTCTGGGAAGAACGCGTGGATGCGAGCGTCTCTCGGGGATTTGCGTTTGACCGGTGGACTGCTGGACGGAGCTGCTCACGATAGCCTCACTTGAGAACGCGCTGCGTGCGCGTCGCGACTCGGCGACATGTGACTACGGCCGGGGAGGAAGGCCCGTTCAACGGCTGGAGGAAAGCGCGTTACGTTCCTGGGCGGAACGCGAGCTAACGCGAATGTTAATTATAGCGTCTTTCTAAATGTGACGTTTTAGTCGCTGGCTTCCGCAAAAAGTGCGCCAACAAAATCATGCCCCACCGCCAGGTAATAGAACCCCACATGAAGTGGTAAGTTTCGGAGGCAGGCAAAGTTTTTTATCTAGTTGCGTTCCCAGTAACTTGCGGCCGGTGTAGCGACCGGGCCGGCATCAATGTCGCTGTTCGCAGCGTCCCAGGCTTTTCAGGAGACCGGCTCAATGGGTTGTAGCTTTTTTTGTTTCAGTGATTTGTTGATGACCGGCAATTCCTTGGCGAGCAGGCTGTCAAATTCCGCCCTCACATCGTCGAGTTCTTTCTTTAATGAATCGATGCGCGCGATCTGATAATCACCAGGACGGCCTTCGTAATTCAGAATTGCCCCGTATAGTGCGGTGGTCTTCTCGCGGATGCGTTCTTCCCCCGTAACCGCACCGCCTTCTTTGGTGGCCACAATTTTTCGGCGCAGGTCCTCGACCTGTTGCGCCGTGTCGTTAAGGCGTTTGGCAAGAACAGGGTCACTCTTCAAAGCCGCGGCGCGAGCCAACAGAGCATCGTGAATTCCGTTGATGCAATCGACATCAAAGCTCATGTCACCCAGCAAATTATAAACGCGCATGGCGGCTTCAAATTCCTGGCGGCGGTCTTCCGCGCTGAATTTTGCTCGCGGATCCAGAACGATATTTAGCTGCGTAGAAAAGGTGTCTTTGCCGCGGGTCATTTTGACCGTGTACGTGCCGGGTAAAACACGCGGGCCTTGGCTGGCCTCGAATGCGGCAGTAGCGGCGGGCGGAACACGCGGGGCCTTTAATCTCATGGGCCAATCCACCCTGCTAATGCCACGGCGATTGTTTGGTGGCAGCATGTCCACCAGTTTGCCCTGCGCATCCAGGATTTCGATTTTCATTTTGCCGAAAATGTGGCGCTTCTTTTGGTAGTAGGTAATGACCGCCGCGTCGGGTGGATTGGGGCCCGCGAACATCGCACTTCCTTCAGCCCATCCACCATTGGCGTTCAGGCGCTGCTGTGGTGGTTTGCCGGGCAGAAACCCCGCATCTTGTGCCATGACCTCCGGAGTCAATTTTCGCAGCGGGGAAATGTCATCAATGATCCAAATCCCACGACCATGCGTGGCGATTACGAGATCAGACTCGCGAGGATGCACGACAACGTCGCGAACTGGGACTTGCGGAAAATCGCGCCCACGATACTGCGCCCACTGCTTTCCGCCATCGAGAGATATCCAGAGTCCGAATTCTGTGCCGAGAAAAAGCATGTAGGGCGAAACGGTGTCTTCTTTAATGACGTGGGCGAAGCCGCGGACTGCGCTATCGGGGCTCACGATAGGCGTCCAGGTTTTGCCGTAGTCCGTAGTTTTGTATACATGCGGGGACATGTCGCCGAAAGTGTGGCGGTCAAATGCGGCGTAGGCAGTAGCGGGATCGTACAAGCTCGCCTCCACCCATGAAACCCACGAGAACTTGGGCAAGTTTGGGACGTTGCCGACCACGTTCGTCCATGATTTGCCGGCGTCGCGGGTGAGCTGCAAATTCCCATCATCGGTGCCAACCCAAATAGTTTGCGCTTCGCGCGGGGATTCGCTGATGGAATAGATGGTGGTGTGCATCTCGGCGTAAGAATTGTCAACGGTTACGCCGCCGGACTCCTCCTGCTTCTGCTTTTCGGGATCGTTGGTGGTCAAATCCGGCGAAATGCGGTCCCAGGTTTGGCCGTGATCGCGGGAGCGGAATAAAAATTGAGCTCCAATATAAATAGTGCCTTTCTCATTGGGACTCAAATGAATCGGCGTGTTCCAATTGAACCGCAACTTCCCTTCCCCGTAATTCGGTTCCGGCTTGATGAAACGTGCTTCCAGCGTAGTGCGGTTCACACGCCCGACGAAACCACCTTGCGATTCGGCATACACAAAATTGGGATCGGAAGGATCGGCGAAGGCCCAGAAGCCGTCGCCGCCAAAAAGATTTTCCCAGCGACTGTTGGTAATTCCTCCAGGATATTGCGAGTCGCCGGCCCAGACGCTGTTGTCCTGCAACCCGCCGTATACATGGTAGGGATCAGCCTGATCCACGCTAACGTGATAAAACTGGGAAATGGGCAGGTTGTAGGCCTTCCACCAAGTGTTCCCGCCATCGTAGGAATACCAGATACCGCCGTCGTCGCCGGCGATCAAATGATCGGTGTTATCGGGATCAACCCATACATCATGGAAGTCGCCATGAGCACTCTTTGAAATGGTGCTGAAACTTTTGCCGCCATCTTCGCTCATGATGAGTACCAGGTCGGGCTTGTAAATTTTATTTTCGTTCTTGGGATCGACAATCAGGTTGCCGAAATAGAACGGCCGCCACACCATCCAGTTGCTGCGGTCGCGCTCCTGCCAGGTCTTTCCTCCGTCGTCGGAGCGAAATAAGGCGCTGCGATTGCTTTCAATGAGCGCGTACACAACGTCCGGCTTGGCGGGAGCGACCGTGACCGCGACGCGGCCCCAGGGCTTCGCCGGCAAACCTGGCGAACTTTTCTCATCGAGATCTTTCCAGGTTGCGCCGCCGTCGGAAGAAACAAATAATCCGCTACCGCTAGGCGCAGTCGAATTTTCACCTCCCGAACGAAACGTCCATCCCTTGCGCCGAAAATCCCACATACCCGCATAGAGGGTCTTGGAGTTTGTAGCATCCATGGAGATCATTGAACAACCGGTAGAAAGATTCGAGCCCTTCAAAATTTTGTTCCAAGTGGTACCGCCGTCAGTGGTCTTGTAAAGGCCGCGGTCTTCGCTGTCACTCCACAGTTTTCCGGGGATGCAGGCATAGACAGTGTTGCCGTCATTTGGGTCGATCAAAATCTTTGCAATGCGCTCCGACTCCTTAAGACCCATGTTGGTCCAGCTTTCGCCGCCGTCGGTGGACTTATAAATGCCGTCGCCAATCGAAACACTGTTGCGAGTCCAAGATTCGCCGGTGCCGGCCCAGATGGTCTTGGGTGATTTGGGGTCGATGGCAATGGCGCCGATGGATTGCGCGGTCTGCTTATCAAACATGGGTTTAAAGGTGGTGCCGCCATTTACGGACTTCCACACTCCGCCACTAGCGGCTCCCACGTAAACCGTGATCCGGCCGTTCTCTTTGACGGCGGTAAGCGCGGCGATGCGGCCACTCATCGTTGCAGAGCCGATGTTTCGCGCGCCCAGGCCAGAAATCGAATCGGAATCGTATTTCACTTCCTGAGCCCGTAGATATGGAGCGGAAAACGTGCCAGTCGCGATACATGCAGCCAGAACCAAACAGCGAGTCACATTCAACATTTCGATGGCGTCCTTAAGTTATTTGCAAAAACTTTATTTACACCGGAAATTCGGGCAATCAGCGAGATATTGTTCAAGATCACTTCGGGTTGGCCTTAGCTTCCGCTTTAGTGACCGGCATGGTGAATAGCGAATCGGCCAGCGGGACATTAACTTCTAGTTTTTCCACCGTAAATTTTGAGCGCTCCTGGCTTCCTTTTTGTCCACTTTCGAACGCAAAAGGAAAGTACAGTCCGTTCACCTGTTCGTAGTCTCCGTAGTAGTTTTCTGTAAATACCACTGCCCCGCGAATGTTGCTTTGATTCTCGATTTTGATTTCGAGGAAGGAATCGGCATCGAGAAAGTAATAACGCACGTCGCCATTCTTTAGCGTGAGTTTCACTTTGTAGCAGTCCGTACCCTCGACCGAGTCGTGTCCCACCAATTCGGCCTTATGGCCTTTCTCTTTGTAATTCACCATCGGGCCATCGATGTCCGCATCGATCTGCAGGCTTTTGACATCGTCCTGCGACATCAATTCCGGATCTTTACGGCCTCCAAAAGGGGAAATCTGCCAGCCAGTCTTGCCGTCGTAAGACTGAATTTGCGCCAAGCCTTGAATTAACAATTCCTCGCGAACTTTATCCGGACGCTTGTTTTCTTGAAGAAATGTGGCGCGAAAAGAACCTCGTGTAAACTTTCCGGTGATGCGAATGCTCTGAAGCGCTTTGAGCTTTTCCATACCACCGTGTGCCTGGATGTTCTTGGCGATGACTTCATCCACGGTCTGCGTGAACGATGTTGACGGTGACAGCAGCAAAAAAACCAACAACGGGATTAATGGACAGAGCAGTCGCCGCAACGCTATTCCTGGACCTTCAATTTTCATGAATTCTCCGAAAGATGACCGTTAAACTTATAACAGATACAGAGCTACAGAAAGGGATCACTCGTTTCCTGTAAGACGAAGAGGCGGATGATTGGTAAGCATGTTCCCTGGCTCTTGGGTATACGCAGCGCAAAGATGAAAGGTTTCGACGGTTCTAAAATTCAACGTGCAAGCGCAGGGTGGGAGCAATCACGGGGCCGCGGTCGCGGTTGTAACCGGGATTGTTGATGTGCTGCACGCCAGCCGATGGGTAAAATCCGCGCCAAAGATGAACTGTGTAATAGGCTTCCTCAATGGTTTCCCGGCCGTAATTGAGGCGGCCATCACCCAACAGAAAGCCATCGCCGCCCCGGGCCAAATATTGCTGGTGGTCTCGCGAAATGCCATTTGAAACAAAGGCGATTCCCGCGCGGTCGAATTTTCTGCGCCAACGTCGGCCAGATGCTCCAGCACCCACTTCCACAGTGCTGTCCACTTCGGTGTAGGCATATGACTCATGGCGGCCTTCGTTCCAGCCCCAGCGCCCGAAAATACCGAACCAATCGTTGAGCGGTTGTTCGAAGTTTGCGCCGAAGCCATATTTTACGGAGGTGCGCAACGGATGAGCGGTAATTTCCGGGATGATAGTGAGACCCGCGAGGTAATTATCGATGGCTTCGCGGTAGCTTCCCATGTTGGCGTGATTTACGTAGGAAAGTAATCGCAGGACTCCTTGCTGGTGCGGCAAGAGTGATCCGCGCAGCTCGATTTCAATATTCTCCGCGCGCGCACGAGACACATCGGCATCCAGATGAATTCCATTGGCGACTTTGGGCATCAGCGCTTCGGCGAACCGTATGGAGAAATGCCGGTCGTGATATTCGAGCATGGCCGCGAACGTGTAGCCGCGCGTGTCCGCGGCGTAATCGTAAGCGCCGTTGTTGTCGACGGTCCAATTCAGGAACTGAAAATTACTATCGGAGCCGTAGGTGTTCAGGTCGAAGAAATCTGCGATTCCAAATTTGCCGACCCGCAATTCCAGACGCCTTTCCGGCAGTTTGCTGAACAAGGAAAACGCGGTGCGCGCCGAATCTTCCTGGCGGTGACTCAAGGGAATAATTTGATGCCACATCAGGCGCGCAATATACGGCGCTTTGCTGAGCGAGGGATTTCTGACTACATCGAGGTTGGTGAAACCCGCCAGCCCAAGGGCCTCTCCTATCCCGTGGCCTCCGGTCTCTTGCACATCGCAAAGCAGCTCCGTGGTGCCGGTCAGACGCAGACCGGTATACAAGGTGAGGACGCGAGAACTCGCATCCTGTGCCTGTGGGGAAAGACTATTCCTGCCTTGGTACGCCGACGGAAATGCCGGATGCCATTGCGAAATGATATTTGCCTGCCCTGAAATCCACAGCCGATCCGTTTCTAGATGGGGAAACATCACCGGAATGGAGTCGGTGGCCGGGCCTGTTTCGGCGTCCGGTGGCGCGGGAGTTTGCTCCGACTGCGAATCCTGTGCGCATAAGGACGCAGGCAACGAAAATATTCCAAGCGCGGCTATCGAGGCGAAACAATACGTGATTACAGCTTGAGCGGCTACGCACCGTAGCATCGAATCGTTTCGTCCTTGTTCAAACAGAGAGAGGCAACCTAACCGTTTTAGCTAGCGGTTGATGAACACATGATTAATGCAAGGTCGCGGAATTCCGCCTTCCTGCGACCAATCAAAGTCTGCGATGATAAACGGCCATCACGTTTTTAAGCACATTTGGTATCTTAACTGGACTTGCGAGGCGTTCGCCGAAGGAATACATGTGTTCGCACAAAATTTTACAATGATGAAATTGTCTGCGTTGGCGTGGTTTCTGTTTATCACTAGCGGCTACACGCTTCGCGCGCAGGATGGCCCGCAGCAGGGCGGCCACGAGCTTCAAATATGGACGGGCGGAGGGCATGGAACGAATGGGAGTCAGTCTGGTGACGGCGTGTTCAATATTGGCGCACGTTATGGCTGGATTTTGACCGGTGCTCACGGGCCAAGTTTTCTGCGTGGACGCTTTGAATACGCCGTGGACGTCGTTCCAGTTTTTCTGGTGACGCAGAGTACGAATACGGCATACGGGTTTGGCGTCAATCCGTTTGCGCTCAAATGGAATTTCGCTTCCCACGGAAGCACAGTGCCCTACATAGATATCGGGGGTGGAACACTTTTTACAAATGTGAAAGTTCCGGAGGGTACATCACATGTTAATTTCACCACCAGCGGCGCTCTCGGCGTGCACTTTTTGCGCAGCAAATATAATTGGAGCGCCGAGCTGCGCTATATGCATATTTCCAACGCGGGAATATCGCGGCCGAATCCCGGTATCAACACCATTCAGGTTCGGATCGGTTGGGGTGTGTTCACGCGACCTAAGGAATAGTTGCCGGTCCGTTTGGCAGGTACGCACATTGGGCGCATAATGTTTTCTGCTGCGTGCTCAGGAGCCAAACCAAAATGCCAAAAAAATCTAAAGGTAATGCATCAATGATTTTTGTATTGATTACGGTAATAGTCGTCATTTTAGTGGCCGCCGTTGGATATCGCGCGGTTCACGCCGGCGACAAAGCCCCCGCGGTGGGATCAACCGCGCCAGACTTTACTTTAAACTCTCAAGAAAACAAGCCTGTGAGCCTTCACGATTTCAAAGGTAAATGGGTGGTGCTGTATTTTTATCCCAAGGATTTCACTAGCGGCTGCACCGTGGAAGCCCACAATTTCCAGCGTGATCAGGCGCAGTATGAAGCCAAAAATGCCGCGATCATTGGCGTCAGCATGCAGGACCCGGATTCACATCAGAAGTTTTGCACTAAGGAGGGGCTCACGTTCAAGCTGCTGGCTGATACCGACAGTCATGTTTCCAGCGAGTACGATTCCGTCATGAATATGGGTGTGGCTAAACTTTCCGCGCGCCACACTTTTCTTGTTGATCCTAACGGAGTGGTGCAAAAAGTATGGCTGGATGTGAAGCCGGAGAAGCATAGTGAAGAGGTACTTGCAGCGCTCAATGATTTGCAGAAAAACGGCACGGGGAAATAATCGCCATCGCACAGATTGGCGATGGATGCTGCGGCTTAACTTAGCGGTTAGCCAGAATGGGTAGACCCGGGATTTGCAGCAGGCGCTGATCGGCAGTGACTAGAGTTAAAATCATAGACCTTTGCCGTAGCCACCAAAAATCGATCGCCCGGGTCGCGATATCCCAATAAAGTAAATCGTAGTTCGTGTGCCACCGCGGACGTAAAGGGAGCTTCCTGAAGATCCAGATCCTTCATCGATTGCTACCCATTCACCCATATCGGCGTTCAGGTCCAGGCGTTTCTTTTCCACCAGCAAAACGATTTCCCAGATGCTTAGTGGTGATAACCACAGCTCATTTCGCGGATTGCCCAATTCCTTGGTGACTTCGGAGGAAATGTTCCAAGGTTCGAGATGTGTCCATATCCAAATGTGCGTGTCCAACAGCAGCTTCATCTTTATGTTGTCGCTGACAAGGCCTCAGTGATCAGATTCATTCCTTAGCGGCCTCCCAATCCGATTCGTCTCCGATGGGGCCAACAATATCGCCAATGATGCGGCCCGTGCCAGCCATGGTGCCGAGACGGCTCCGCTAATAGCTTTATGGCTCGTCGTCTCCATCCCCATCGCGGGAGGCTCGAGCCGACGCTGGCCTGTCTGGATCGATGGGCGTTTTGCCTGCCTTTACTAACTCAGAGTTCAGCTGAGGGATGTCATGGTTGCGAAGCGACTTCCATTGGGCCTCCAAATTTTGTAACGCTTCCAATTCCTCACGGTAAGCGTTCTGCGCTTGCGTGGTGGGCGCGGAATCAGTGCTGTCCGCAACGGCCAGGAGGCTGCCAAAATGTTGGTTGAGGGTCGAAAAATTCTCCGGACGCTTGGCGCTGTTGGGCACACCAAAGAAACCGCTTTCAGCGCTGCCTTCAAGTTCCGCAATTCTTTTCTCAACGACGGAGACAGCCGCTAACAGAGGTGCATCTCCGGCATTAGTCGAACGCTCAGTCAATTGTTCATGTACAGATCGCACCTGCTCTAACAATTTGAAACTTTCATTCATGCCGCGGACCGCGCCGGTTTCCATTTCGAATTGGGCACGTAATTCCGCCGCGGGCGTTTTGATTCGGGGATCCATGCGCAAAGTCAGGGGCTGCTCCTGGCTTTTTCCGTTCACGGTGAGCTTGACGACGTAGCGGCCGGGCACGGCCATGGCGCCGAGCGGCAGTTCGGGTGTGTTGCGATAGATGGCGGAAATAGGAAATTCGTGATTGAGCGAATCGGGCGGCGGATAGTGCAGATCCCAGACAAAGCGGTGAAAACCGGCCTCGGAAGAAAGTATCTGCTGCGGGCGGACCCAATACATGGGGATAGGATTTTCCGCGGCGATTTTCTCCATCGGTTTGGGCTGGTCAGTGCTGGAATAGCGACGCACCAAACGATTTTGCGCGTCGAAGATTTCCAGGTTCACTTCGCTGCGGGAACTGTCGGTCAGCAAATAATCAATGATCGCGCCGTCAGGCGGATTTTGTCCCGCGGGAATTTCCGGCGGAAGCGGCGTATCCGTATTGCGATTCCATCGGAAGCGCACGGCGGCCTGCGGAGCGAATAAATAAGTGGACGCTCGCGTCGATTTCGAAGACCACTGCCGCAGAGGGGTAATGTCATCGAGAATCCAGAAAGAGCGCCCATGCGTAGCGACGATAAGGTCATCTCCGTGAATCGCCAGGTCGCGCATCGAGGTATGCGGAAGATTTAGCTGCAGGGGTTGCCAGTAATCGCCGTCGTCGAAAGAAACGTATACAGAAGTTTCACTACCGGCAAAAAGCAGGCCTTTCCGCGCGGGATCTTCACGGATCACATTGATAGGCGCGTTGTCCGCGAGCCCTGTTGTAATTTCCGTCCAGTTCTTGCCGTAATCACGCGTGCGATAAACGTGTGGACGAAGATCGTCGAGACGGAAAGTATTGATGGCCGCATAAGCCGTGCCGAGATCATAATGCCCGGCCTCAATGATGGAAACTTTGCTCCAAGGGGTGAGTTGCGGCGGCGTCACATTTTGCCAGGTTTTGCCGGCATCGCGCGTTATGTGGATCAAGCCGTCGTCGGTTCCCGCCCAGATAGTGTTAGCTTCTTTAAACGAAGGAGCCACGGCATAAATTACTCCACGGTGTTTCCCCTTTTCAGGGTCAGACGCCGCAAAAATTCCCAGATTCACCGGTGTCTCATAGGATTCCCGGGACAAATCGGGGCTAATCACTGTCCAGCTTTTCCCAGCATCCAAGGTTTTAAACAAAACATTGGCCGAAAAGAAAAGCTCCTGAGGATTGAGCGGAGAAAATACTACCGGCAGGGTGCGGTCGTAGCGGTATTCACCCCGACGGATGGGCTCAGGAGCAATATCCGCAACTTCGCCGAGCTCTTGATTGGTGCGCGACAACCGCGCTCCGTAAATAATGTTGGCGTCCAGCGGATCAACAGCGATGTAACCGTATTCAAAGACTCCGACGGAATGCCATTCGCGAAAAGTGATCTCGCCGTAATCGCTGCGGCTTAAAATTCCGGCAGAGCCGCTTTCTTGCTGCGCGCCGTACACCCAATAGGGAAAGCGATTGTCGGTGGTCACGTGATAAAACTGGGCAGTCGGTTGGTTGTACCAAGAGCTCCACGTGACGCCACCATTGACGCTGATAACCGCGCCCTGGTCAGAGGTGAGCGCAATGATCCGCGGATTTTCTTTGCTGATCCACCAACGTTGGTAGTCGTCTCCGCCCGGAGCGCCTTTGAAGCCGACAAAAGTCTTCGCACCGTCGGTGGATTTCCACGACGAGGTGTTGGCCACGTAAACGATGTCGGGATTATCGGGAGCCACCGCGATGCCCATGGCGCCCGGCCCACGGCCGCCGATGCGGTGGTCGGAGTTTACTTTCGTCCAGGACTCGCCGCCGTCGTCTGAACGGTAGATTCCTGCATGATCCTTTTTTGCATCGATCGTGGCGTATAGGCGATTCGGTTGGCTTGCTGAAATCGCAACGCCGATGCGTCCAAGATCATCCTGAGCGCCCGGTAATCCGTTGGTCAGCGGACCCCAACTGTCCCCTCCATCGGTGGACTTGAATAACCCGCTACCCGCGGTGATAAAAGATTCGCCGCTGCGAACTTCCCAGGGGGCCACGCGCGCGGCCCACAGCACGGCATAGACGATGCGCGGATTCGATGGATCGAGAACCAAGTCGGCTGCGCCGGTATTCTCATCCTTGTATAGGACCTTCTGAAAGGTTTGGCCGCCATCCGTGGAACGAAAAACTCCGCGCTCTGGATTCGGTCCATAGGGATGGCCTAGCGCGGCCACGAACAAGCGGCTCGAATCTTGCGGATCGATGACGATGGACGCGATCTGGTAGGCATCTCGCAGTCCCAGATGTGTCCAGGTTTTGCCGGCGTCCGTCGATTTGTAAATTCCGTCCCCGGTCGACAAATCCGGCCGTTGGAGACCTTCACCGCTGCCGACGTAAATCACGTTGGGATCGGATTCGGATACCGCCAGGGCTCCTACCGAGCCGGTAGGTTGATCGTCAAAAATGGGCATCCACGTATTACCAAAATCGGTGGTCTTCCACACACCGCCGTCTACGGCAGCCATATAAAAGACATTTGGTTGGCGGGGTACACCACTGATCGCCACCGTGCGACCAGCGCGGAACGGACCAATACAACGCCAGCGCATCTCGTGAAAGAAGCCGGGAGCAAATTTTATGGAGGCCGATGGGTCTTCGCCACTTGCGCGAATATCTTGAGCAGATGCTCTCTGAGCGCTTGGTAAGGCGACCAACGCGCTGTAAATTAAGACCGTGGCAAGGTGTAACCTGCGCATTAAGTACCTCCGAGAAATCACGCGATCCGTTGCAAGTCTCATCAAGGAACTGAATTTCTGGGGAACGGTTTTCGTTAAACGGTTCCTTTTTGTCTAATAGCGGTCGTTATTCGCCGGCCGCTTTCACAGGAACGTGCTCGGGAGGCGTGGCTGGCGCGGCATCGCCTTTCACGTAGTGGTTGTACCAGGCCAGGTAGCGCTCCAGGCGATCCTTAATATGCGATGGGGTCGAAAATTCGTGATATTCGTCTGGATACACGACCAGCTCCGTGGTGCGCCCCAAACTCTTCAGCGCCTGGAACATTTGCTCGCCATTAATGATCGGGACGTTCCAATCGATATTGCCGCCCATAATGAGAGTTGGAGTAGTGATACTCGCAACTCGATAAAATGGAGAGAGCTTTTCGTAGATGGCTTTCTTTTCCCATGGCCGTCCCAACTCCGTTTCCCAATCGCGCTGATAATGGTCATGGCCGTAATTGGTCATGTAGAGAAATTCGCCGGCACCGGAGATGGCCGCTTTGAAACGGTTCGTCTGAGTGATAATGAAATTCGTGGATATGCCGCCATACGACCATCCGCCAACGCCTAATTTCTCGGGATCCGCAATTCCCTGTTCGACCGCGTAGTCCAGCATGGCCATATCGTCCTGGAAATCCTTGTTTCCCCAGTCGGCGAAGATGGCTTGCGCATATTTTTGGCCATAGCCGGTTGAACCGCGCGGGTTTGGAAAAAGTACGGCATAGCCGTTCGCCGCCAGAAGTTGCGCCAGATGCGCAAACTCCGCGTAATAGGCCCACACCGGGCCGCCGTGGGGTCGCAGAATCGTGGGAACTTTCTTGCCGGGAATGTAATCGAGTGGTTTGTAGAGGTACCCGGCAACGGTGGTGCCGTCTTTACTTTTGAAATGGACGTATTCGCCATGCGACAACTTAAGTTGCGAGAAGAGCGCGTCGTTGATGTGTGTAACCTGGGTGAGTTTGCCATCGGGAATGGTAAAGATCTCGTCGGGGCGGTCGATGGTAGCCACTTGCGCGGCGATATCTCCCGTCTTTGCGACGTTGTAATCATTGACCATCAAGCGGCCGCCGATGGGCCGCGTTATTTCTCCGCCCGCAACCGGTATGCGACAAAGGTTCTGAGTGCCATCGTCATCGGCGATAAAGTAAATGAACTGTCCGTCCGGAGAAAAATGCGGCTGCGTGCTCATGCGATCGAACGATTTGGCGAGAATTTTGCCCTCGCCTCCGTCCACAGAGATAATCGCAAGGTGCCTGGTGCCATATTCGAACTCTGAGGGGTCGAGCCGGGCGCTGTAAGCAATCCACTTGCCGTCTGGTGACCAGGCG
>Ga0209625_1000123_pt1 | contig 18504 bp, 15 predicted proteins | sample JacPin_JW_Ref_M2_FD_187960 | JGI IMG/M metagenome (GOLD analysis project Ga0209625, IMG submission 187960) | Forest soil microbial communities from Algoma, Ontario, Canada - Jack Pine, Ontario site 1_JW_Ref_M2 (SPAdes) (version 2) | ecosystem: Environmental > Terrestrial > Soil > Boreal...
TGGCCCGCAAACGCGAAGTCGACATCGCCGACCTGGGCCGCGAAGTGTTCATCGCGCACATCGTCGAATCGCCCTTTCGCCGCCGCGTCATCGAACTTTTCGCGCGAAATCACACCGAGCTCAACATGCCCATCGAGATGCCCACTATCGAGAGCATCAAGCGCTTCGTGCAAATGGGCATGGGTGTGGCGATCGTGCCGCGCATGTGCGTGCAATGGGAAATCGAACACGGCTGGATGAAAGAAGTAAAAGTGAAGCAGCTCAATATTCCACGCCACGTCTATCTAGTGGGCCGCCGTGGCGCCCGCCTCCCCCACGCCGCCGCCGAACTCATGCGGATCCTGCGCGACGGCCACCAACTCGATCAGTAGCCCGTTTTCTCCTCATCAGGGCATCTAAGCTATGCTTAAATACGGACGCGCCCACAGGCACGAGCGGCGGCGCCCGCAAAATAAATAGCCTGACGAACCAACCATGACTAGCGGCCTGGCCATACTGACCATTGGGTTTTTGCTTGGCATGCGCCACGCAACCGATCCCGATCATGTGATCGCGGTGTCCACCATCGTCAGCCGCGAGCGCTCCATCTTGAAGGCTGCGCTCATCGGCATTCTCTGGGGCTGCGGCCACACCATCACGGTCGTTGCTGTAGGCGCAGCCATAATTCTATTCGGAATGGCGATTCCGGCTCGCGTAGGCCTGACCATGGAATTTTCCGTCGGCTTGATGCTGATCCTGCTGGGAGTATTGAATTTGACCGGAGCCATGCGCTGGCTTACACAAAAATTTTCACCGTCACATCCCAAAGTGACTGGTGACCACGCGCATCTTCACGAACACAATTCTCATCTGCATTTGCATTGGCATTCGCACGGCCCTGCCGGAGAACATCACGGCGCAAGCGTCGCCCCGCCCGCGCGCCTTCGGGCCCCATTTGCGCGGCTGGGCATCTTCCATACTTTGCGTCCCCTGTTTGTGGGCATCATCCACGGACTGGCAGGCTCCGCCGCCGTGGCCCTGCTGGTTCTCAGCACTATTCGTGACCCTCGATGGGCGGTGCTTTATTTGCTGGTTTTTGGTGTGGGAACAATAGCCGGAATGATGTTCATCACCGCCGCCATTGCGCTCCCTTTTTCTTTCGCGGGATACAAATTCGCGTGGCTCAATCGCGGCCTGATCACCGCTTCCGGCTTGGTCAGTTTGGCTTTCGGCCTATTTATCTGTTACCACATCGGCCTCGTCGATGGCTTGTTCACCAGCCATCCCACTTGGACGCCCAGCTAGCTTTTCTCGCGCGCGCTGACCGCGGCTTCCACCGTAGGATGCGTGGGGATCAATTTAACAAGCCCGGACACTTGCAATACGGCAATCCCTTGCTTCGTCAAACTCGCCAACGCCAACGTTTTTCCCACGTGCTTACGCGTGACAAATAACGAAACTAGCGCACCGACTCCCGATGAATCCAGGAACGAAACGCCGCTCATGTCCAGCACCAGATGCATTGCCGGCTCTTTCCGCATGGTTTGAATAAAGGAGTTCACCGTCTCGAGACTCAGCTTTCCGTTCAGCCTCGTGACCGCTTCTCCGTTCGTGTTATCCCGCCCTGGTTGCAACTCAAGTCGTGCGGTTTCCATAAGTTGCAGAGCATACCGCATTTGCCACGCCTCAAATATTAATATCCTGTAAATGCCCCAACCTCCCACATCGGCCTCGTCGATGGCTTGTTCATCAGCCACCCCCCCAGGACGCCCAGCTAGCCCTGCTCACGATTTTTCGGGAGAGATCGCTCTATACGTTTCCAAGACCGCCTGGGCCTCTCTTCGCAAGATCTTCAGTCGTGTATATAAGTCGGTTCGGTGGTCCGTATTTTTCCGTCCTAAACCGACCACTGAAACCACTCATGCATCGCCGTTGAAAATCGCTTATGTCATGGTGGCGATGCTGATTCTCATTCCTCTGTTATTCACCGCGGATGGCCGCGGAGGCGGATCGACAACTTCGCCTGCAGCCCAGAAAACTTCGATCGTGACGCCGAGCGGAACGTCCACTTTGGTCATCACGCCCACCACCACTAACGCTGCAGGTAAACCGTTACAAGTGTCGCCAATTCAACTAACGCTCGTAGTTAACTGACGCCTAACGCGCAAAGTTGCCCGTCGCAAATATTTCATTTTCGATGCTTTCATTTCCAGCGCCAGCTATGCCTCTACAGTTAGCTTGACGTGAATGGTAAAGCAAACAGGGGTCCGCATAGTGTTTCCTGGTGTTGTGACTTGCACCTGCAAAGAGCGAGAACAGCTCTCGATCCGCTTCGAGGAGCGACTTTTGGGTGGCTGTAGCGTCGAAGGATGAAAAACTCCAACGGATCGGCTGTCAACCGGTAGCTTCTATAATGATAGTATAGGCAAGTAGGCTCAGCATCTAAATTCCTGCGAAATGCTAGGGCCTGCGCGCTTTCAATCCTCATCGCGTTACATAAGAAGTAATCCACCAAGCTGGAATACGATGAACGAGATCAAGACAATCAGGAGCCTTATCCCCCTGCTCCGGCTTCACAAGTGGAGATTCGCGGCTATCTTTATTCTCGGATTGCTGCAGTCTTTTTCTGAGGGCGTCGGAATCGGATTGCTTATTCCGCTTTTGAGCGGCCTTGTGGCCGGTCCCCAACTGCAGCCTAGAGGTCAATGGCTGGTTAGCAAACTAGGCAGTTTGTTCCAAGGAGTGCCACCTGACCGGCGGCTAACGGTCATCGTAGTGTGCGTGTTTGGCGCCGTACTGGCGAACGCGATGCTCAGCTACGTAAACCACCTGTTGTACGGATGGGAAGATGGAAATATTGTCCACACTCTGCGGCGACGGATTTTTCGTCAATTATTGAGAGTCCATTTCGGGTTCATCGAACGGGATCGCTCCGGGCACCTTTTAAACCTGCTCGCGTCGGATACGTGGCGAGTTCGCGACGCACTGGGGATTCTAGTCAGCTTGACAATCACCACCAGCACTGTGGCGGTGTACGTCGTGCTCTTGCTCCTTATGTCGTGGCGCCTGACGCTGGTGGTGGCCCTGGCCATACTGGTGATCTCCACCATCATCCGCCTGCTCACCAAGGCCGCTCGCGAACTGGGCCAGATGGTGACCCGCGCAAATTCTGAACTCGCGCATCGCATGGTCGAAGGCATTGACGGAATGCGGGTCATTCGTGCATTCGGCCGAGAGAGCCATGAGCAAGGCCGCTTTGATGCGACATCCAATCGCCTGCGACGGGTCATGCTGCGAATGAGTCTGCTCGAAGGAATTGTTCACCCGGTCTACGAAGTTCTGGCGGCGGCGTTAGTTCTGATTATTCTTCTTGTGGCAGTGCCAAACGCCCGGGACAGTTCCGTGCTGCTGGTCTTTGCGTTCGTACTGTACCGGATTCAACCTCGTGTGAAAGAGTTTGACGCATCGCGCGTGCGTCTAGCTGCGCTTTCAACTTCGGTGGAGGAAGTCCTGGCGTTTCTCAGCACCACCGACAAGCTGTACACCATATCTGGCAGCGTGACTCATTTGGGGAGCGATCCCGTGATCGTGTTCGATAAAGTTTCTTTCCAATATGATGCCGCGGATGACCTGGCGCTGACCGAAGCTTCCTTCACCATTCCAGCGGGACACACCACGGCTTTCGTGGGACCTTCCGGTGGCGGAAAGTCCACGGTGATGAAGCTAATTTTGCGCTTCTATGAACCCACGAGTGGCTCGATCACGGTGGGCGGCCAGACTCTTTCCGAGCTGCAGGTCGAATTCTGGCGCAATCAGATAGCCGTCGTGAGCCAAGACGTATATCTGTTCGACGCGACCGTGCGCGAGAACATCGCTTATGGGCGGCTCGATGCGTGTCCAGACGAGATTATCGAAGCCGCTCGCAAGGCCGATGCCCACGAATTCATCGAACGTCTGCCCAACAAGTACGAGACGGTGCTGGGTCACCACGGAATGCGTTTATCAGGCGGGCAGCAACAGCGAATTTCGCTGGCGCGAGCAATTATCCGCGATCCGCGAATTCTGATTTTGGATGAGGCTACCAACGCGCTTGATAGCATTTCCGAGCAGTGGATTCAGGACACGCTGGACAAATTGAGGGAGAACCGCACGGTGATTATGATCGCTCACCGGTTGTCGACCATTGAGCGGGCTGATCAGATCATCGTTCTCGATAAGGGACGTGTCCGGGAGAGTGGGAAACTTTCAGAACTAGTCAAGGCTAGCGGCTTGTTCGCGAGGCTGTACCATCTTCAGCATCGTCCGTCCCTGGTGCACGATGGATGACGGATCGGATCGTGCGCTACTCACAGTTTGATATCGAAATTACATGTCCGCTGAATGATTTGATTTTGGCGCCCGGGGACGCGGGTGCGGCAATCCTGGTGCGCCGGAAAGGTGCTCCGATCGCTTTCTGGATGCAGGAAGCGAACGGCAACCAGCGTGTGGAGGCCAGCGAGTTGGCTCGCAAGATCAGTGCTGAAGCCGCCGATAAAATTTTGGGGGCCGCAATCCTCGAAGAATTGATGCCACCAAGCCCACGCAGACCCCTTCCACTTGTGACCATTGCCATCTGCACGAAAGATCGGCCTGAAGGCGTCAAGAGACTGCTTTCCTCCTTACAGGAGCAGACTGTGGCGCTAGCTGAGGGGAGCGGGCTGGATATTCTGGTGGTTGATAACGCTCCTTCTGACGAACGTACGCGGGAACTCGCTGCGGCCCATCCCGGAGTTCGCTATGTGCGCGAAGCTCGGCCCGGTCTGAATTTCGCCCGGAACCGCGCCGTGCGGGAAGCGCGTGGAGAAATCATTGCCTTTCTGGATGATGACGTCATCGTTGACCAACACTGGTCGGCCGGCTTGGCCAGCGCATGGGCGGATAATCCCGATGCATGCGCATTCACGGGCCAGGTTCTTCCGATGGAGTTGGAGACGGATGCGCAGATTGTGTTCGAGAGGCGTGGCGGATTTCGCCGCGGATTCGAGCGCATTCGATTCGGACCGGTCTTGCCGGGCAACGCACTTTATCCCGGGGGCGCGGGAATTTTTGGAGCCGGGGCGAACATGGCCTTCCGCACCGAGATGCTGAGAACCCTGGGAGGATTCGACGAAGCACTGGACACCGGCGCGGATGTTCCCGGTGGCGGCGATCTCGACATTTTTTATCGTGTGATTCGCGCTGGATACGCGCTGGTATACGAACCAGGGTTTATGGTTTTTCATCAGCATCGCCGCGACATGCAAGCACTGCTCCGGCAATACCGCCGCAGCTGGGGACTGGGCTTCATGTGCTATATCCGTAAGTGTATGAAGAGCGATCCGGAGCGGCGCGCTAACCTGATTCGATTGATCTGGTGGTGGATCGGTTATGAAGTGAAGGGGTTTTTCAAAAATTTTAGAAAGAAAGTACAGCGGCAGCCGTACATTCCGCTCGCGATTTTCTGCGGCGAACTGTGGGGCGGCTTCACGGCATTTTTTGGGGGTTACGAGAGATCGGTGAGGAGGATCCAAGAGATTCGGAGACGTTGTCCGTGAGCGAATCCCCGACCCTTGAAGTAGTTATCTGCACTTACAACAACGCCGTGATGCTTGACGGCGCGCTCGCAAGGCTCGCGGCTCAGAATGGAATTGAGGGTGAGTGCTGGAGTTGCCTGGTAGTGGACAACAATTGCAGCGACAACACCGCAGACGTTGTGCAGAGATACATTGCTGAAGAAAAAATTCCGGGCTTGCGAATTGTTCCCGAGCCTGAGCAAGGTTTGACGCCGGCGCGGCTGCGCGGCGTGCGCAGCTCTAGCGCACCATGGATTGCATTTGTGGATGACGACTGTTTCTTGCGGCCCGATTGGATTGCAAATGCGGTAGCGTTCGCTGCCAGCCATCCCGCGGCCGGCGCATTCGGCGGAAAAGTGGCGCTCGACTGGGAGGTTGAACCTCCGTCCTATGCCCGGGCGTTTACCTATTGCTTCGCGGAGCAGGATCACGGCGATACGGAGCGCAAGGTTCCTTTTCTTGCCGGCGCGGGACTCGTTGTGAATCGAACCGCGCTCACCGCGTGCGGCTGGAGTGAAGGGCCGCTCGTCGCTGACCGCGTAGGAAAAAGCCTGGTGTCCGGAGGAGACGTGGAAATCGCGCTGCGCATTGCGGGCAGTGGCCGCGAGATGTGGTACGTGCCGCAGTGCGAGCTGCATCATCAGATTCCCGCGCGACGCACCACGTTGCACTATATGGTCTCCATGAATCGCAATTTGGGGATCAGCCAGGCGCTGGCCGATGCGCTGGTTTTCGAAGGCAGCATTTCGGAATGGTTTGCGCAGGCAACCGTCAATGCCGCCAAACAAATCGCGCACGTTCCCCGCCAAGCCGTTCGCGCGGCGCGACGCCGGAAGTTGCGAACCGAGATGTGGATCCAAACAAATTTTATGTTCGGTCAATTTCTGGGATTCTGGCGCATCCTTCGGATGTCATCATCGCGCCAGCGGGAACTGCTGGGTCGCGCGCGAAGACCTTTTGTGCGGGAAACATCGGGTCAGAGAGAAGTGGCATGAGTCGCTTCCTCCCCTGGAAGATCGTGAACGTCGAGCTTCGCCAGTCACCGCCGGACCTTAACCTCGACGCCGGAATCGGCGGGCTTTTCGTGGTGTTTTGGTGCCAGGGCGTGCCGGTAGGACAATTGTTGTTGCCAGCTTCTCTGCTTCCTATTACCTCCGTTCAACTTGCGGCCAGCGCCGCGCAGCGTGTTGCCCGCGCGGTTGGGCGCGGACTTTTGAAGAACGGTTATTCGACGCCTCCGTTTTTCCTTTCGCCAAATGAGGAGCCTGGGCCGGAATTGGCACAAGTGCTCAAGATTGCCCGACCTTTGGAATCATTCTCACATGTTGCAGATTCGGGCGATGTTCACGATGCCGAAGGTAGCGCGTCTCCGACCTCGGTGATCATCTGTACGAGGAACAGGCCGGAGGTGCTGAGGAATTGTCTTGCTTCGTTGCGAACTCTTTCGCCACAGCCGCATGAAATAATCGTCGTGGACAACGATCCGTCTTCCAACCTCACCGCTCGCGTTGTGGCTGACTTCCCGGAAGTTCGCTATATCGCACAACCGCGCGTGGGCCTGAGCGCTGCGCGCAATGCCGGCGTTCGCAATGCGACCGGCGAAATTATCGCGTTCACTGACGACGATGTGATCGTGCATCCCGCTTGGATGGGGGCGATTCTTAGAGGATTCGAGAATCTGAACATCATGGCTTTGACCGGTGCGGTGCTACCCGCTGAACTGGCAACCGACGCGCAGTTTGCTTTTCAGAATGAGGCGTTTGCTTGGGAGCTGGGATTCGAAGGCTATGAAGCGCTGGATTTCGACTCAAGCTTTTTTCGAAACACCACGCACCTAGGCGTGCCCGTCTGGCGGATGGGAGCGGGCGCCAATATGGCGTTCCGTCGCGAGGCATTCAATCGAGTCGGTCTGTTCGACGAGCGATTGGGAGCCGGAACTTCCGGATGCAGCGAGGATTCGGAATTGTGGTATCGCTTGCTCGCCGAAGGGTACCGGTGCCGCTATGATCCGAGTGCGGTGGTATCTCACTTTCACCGCTCGGATTGGGAGGGACTTTCCTACCAAACGTACAGTTATATGCGAGGCCACGTCGCGGCGCTGCTTTTTCAATTCGATCGCTACAAGCATTGGGGCAACGTCAAACGGGCGTTTGGAATTCTTCCGCTGTACTTTACGAAACTGGCTTTACGGACGCTCGTAAAAGGTCTGGCAAGATTTTTAGTTAATTCCGACGAGGATCAACCCTCGTTGGCCTCGCCGTTGCGCCAAAAAATTCGAGGAATGCTGGCAGGCTACGCCTATTACCTGAGCCACCGTCACCTTCCAGCTGATCCCATAGCGGCCACCACGATCGGAAAGAATAATGGCCGCCCATAACAGTTATAAGAGACCGCTGCCTGATTTTCTGTCACGCAATCCTTTCGAATCGCCTCTGACCTTTGGCTTCTTCTACCGCGAAAAGATGCGCGCTATTCACAGAATTGCGCCCGATCTCGACTTCAAGGAAATTCTGGAAGTGGGAGGCGGACAAAGCGGACTGACGCGTCTTTTGTATCCCCAGGCACGCATTGCCAACCTGGATATGGATGCCTCGTTTGCGAATGCGCCTTGCAATCTTCAGGAAGGCGTGCGGTTTGTGTGCGGAGACGTTACGCGATTGGAATTCCCTTCTGAATCGTTCCATGCGGTAACGATGTTTGACGTGATGGAGCATGTGCCCGACGACCACAAAGCCATAGCCGAGGTCTTACGCGTTTTGAAACCCGGCGGCTATGTACTGGTCAGTGTGCCCAATGAGAATTGGCGCTTTCCGTACTACGGCTTCATGAAGAAAATGTGCCCGAGCGAGGAACAAAAGTTCACTGAGTGGGGCCATGTGCGGCGTGGCTATTCGCTGGAACAACTCGCCAAATTGGTCGCGATTCCATGCGCAGCTTCTGCAACCTTCATTTCTCCTATGACCGTGCTGTGCCACGACGTGGCGTTTTCTAATGCGCCGGCACGCGTGCGCAAGGCCATCTGCATGGCACTTTCTCCCCTTACCTGGGTCGGCTACGCCGCGCACAGCGCCAATAGCAAAGGAACAGAAACGGCTTCAGCTTGGCGAAAGCCATGAAAAAATGATGACCACGCCGGGCACCCCCGTATCGTCGTCGGCTCAGTCTGGTTCTTCATCTCGCCCTCCTCCAATGATTGCGATCCTGCCTTGGGGCGACTTCATCGAAGATTTCCTCGACGTTATCGGAGTCTCTCTAGATGAGTTTTCTTCCAAGATGACTGGTGGCTGGCTCTTCGGTTATGTCGAAGCGCTGCGGCTTCAGGGAATTCGCAGCACCATCTTTTGCTTTTCGAGAAATGTGGAAGGCACTGTACACAGGGTGCATCAGGGCACTGGCGCCGAGGTTGTCATTTTGCCGACGCCTTTTATCTATCAAAAAATTCGCAAGCGCATTAGAGACCCTTATGGAATGACTGTGCAGCAGATGTTTGGCGCTACGCGCGGTTTGGCTTACCAGGCGCGGAGGGTGATGTACCCGTTTGTGCCGTTTCTAGCTACGCCGGTGACCGCGCTGGCGCATGAGATACGTCGCGCGGGCTGCAGTGCGATTCTCTGCCAGGAATACGAGACTCCCCGTTTTGATGCAGCGATCGCTATTGGCATGCTATTGCGAATTCCAGTCTTTGCCACTTATCAGGGGGGGAATTGGCAGAGAAGTAAGATCGAACGCCGGCTTCGGCCGCTGACGCTTCGCCGCTCGGCCGGCCTTATCATCGGGCCCGCGATGGAAGCGGCGCGAGTGCGCGTGCGATACGGAGTACCTCCTGAAAAAATTTCCAGCATCTTCAATCCATTGGATCTTTCCGAATGGCGGCCTGGATCGCAATTGGATGCGCGGCGCAAATTGGGAATCACTGAAGGCGCGCGCATTGCCGTCTGGCACGGGCGCATTGATATTCACCCCAAAGGGCTCGATATTTTGCTCGAGGCGTGGAAACAAGCCTGCTCCATACGAGAAGGGCGCGACTTGCTTTTAATGGTCATCGGGTCCGGTCGCGATGCAGAAAAATTCGGCGAAGACATTTCAAACATGGGCGTGACGCAAATTCGCTGGATCCGGGATTACATCTTGAGTCGAGCAGCCATGCGTGAATACCTGAACGCCGCGGACGTGTACGTTTTCCCGTCGCGTCATGAAGGATTTCCGGTAGCGCCACTGGAAGCGATGGCCTGCGGATTGCCTGTTGTTGCCGCAGCTGCTTCCGGAATCTCAGACGTTTTTGGAGATGGAGAAGAATACGGAGGCATAGTCGTTCCGATAGAGGACGCTGAATCGCTTGCGAAAAATCTAGGCCGGCTCCTCGACGATCACGAGGCCGCTCGCGTCTTAGGCGCACGAGCCCGCGCGCGCGCAGAAAAGGCCTTTTCGCTCAAAAACGTAGGTGCCCAACTCGTTGATTTTCTCCAAGCGAGAGGTGGCCTCACAGCTAAATGAAAGCCCGCCGGCAACTTCGCTGTATTCGCTGACCTTGAGAATCGTTAACGCGTCTTCCTGCCAAAATGTATAACCAGTCCGGTTGAAAACTGAAGATTGTCTTGTCGCAAATCCAAAAATCGGGTCATTAGATAGTCGCCCTGCACTCGAATCGCGAATCGCGGATTCAGGTTAATGTCCACGCCACCGCCAGTTGTCATTGCGAACTTAAACGCTGATGCAGAAATGCCCAGATACCCGACGCTTCCGTGAACCGCTCCAAACTGCGCATGCCCGTACGGAGTGAACCTCTCGTATTTACGATAGGAAAAAACCGGCCCGTAGGTAATCGTCTCAGCCGAAACGTTGGTCCCGCCCACGCCCCCGTTGAACGCATTGAATTCAATGCGACCGCCAAACCAGTGGTTCAAATTCTCCGTCACCGACACGTTGCCGCCATTCAGGTCGAAGCTTCCGCCCGGCCCGTTTAAGTTAGCCCGCAAATAGGAGTATCCGCCGTTAATTTCCCAAGCCGGTGTTTCCTGCGCCCGCGCGCCGACGCATAACAGAAGGATCACGGGTACGAGCCATGTAACTCGCTTCATCAGGTTATCTCCTAATCTCGATTACTAAATTTACTTAACTACCAGTGTGAGAGTCGTGTTGTGAGTCAGCGATCCAGACGTAGCCGCTATGGTTACGGTATAGGTGCCAGCTTGTGTTCCCGCGGGTACTCCAGTGCTGTTGCCGCCCCCGCAACCCGCCGCCGCGCACACCAGCAGGACAACTAAACCAATTCCCGCAAAGCCCGGACGCCGCCGACTCTGCGCCAGAATGGCAATCAGGAAAAATATCGCCAACCACGCCAGCCACGGCCCAGTTCGATAAAGCCCCTGGAACGGCGGTATCTTGATACGAAAACTGGGCGGCACAAAATTTCTTACCGCTGTGTGTATGGTTACGGTAACGGCCGTAGATGTAGAGCCGCTTGGTACGACCGGATTTGGAGAGATGGCACAGGTAGCCCCAGGGGGCAATCCATTGCAAACAAGATTGATGGGCTGTGTAAAACTGTTGACCGGTGTAACTTGCAGCGTGACGGTTGCCGATTGTCCCGCGGAAACCGTAACCGTGGGCGTAGTAGTAGTCACGGAAAAGTCCGGAACGGTCGAAGTGCTGCCCGAAAGACTGGCGACCAGGCTCTGCGGAGGCTGCCCGGCAACGTCGTCGACAATGGAAAGGAATGCGCTGCGATCCCCAGGCGCCGAAGGCGTAAAGTTTACTGTGATGGTGCATTGGCTGTTAGCGGCCAGCGTCGCGCCGCAAGTGTTGGTGACGATCGCAAAGTCTCCAGAGTTCGCTCCGGTCAGAGAAATACTAGTAATGGCCACCGGTGAGACACCGCTCACCAGTGTCACAGTCTGCGGTTGACTCGTAGTGCCCTGCGTTTGTGGTGCAAAAGTAAGCCCAGTCGGGCTGATAGCAATGCCCTCCAGAACGCCAATCTTCGAGGCGAATGCATCGCAGTTCCCGCCCGACGTAGCGTGCGCTGGATTGGACAGCGGAAAATCCAGCGAACAAGTTTGCCCCGCCACATAAGCGCCCGGTGGAGAATTGCTGTCGATGGCGATGGCGTTGCCGCTCTCGGTATTCGTCCCGCCCAGATAGCTTGAGTACAAAATCTTCGCGCCCGCAGCGTCTAGCTTGGTGATGAAAGCGTCCGCGTTGCCTCCACCGTATGTGCGCTGGAAAGCGTCCGGGGTGGTCGCGAAATCTGTAGAAACTGTGCTTCCGGCTACATAAGCATTTCCACTCGAATCGACCGCTATCCCAGCGCCCGAGTCCGCCTTACTGCCACCCAAATATGTAAAGTAAACGAGTGCTGGTGCGGGCAACGACGTAGAGTATTTCGCGACGAAAGCGTCTCCTTGACCTGCCATCGTTGTTTGCAGCACCCCCGATGTCGATAGACCGCTGGAATCCGTGCCGCCAGTGACGTAAGTATCGCCGACACCGTCGACGGCGATGCCGTTCCCTTGATCCAGCCCAGTCCCACCAAGATAGGTGGAGAAAATTAATGACCCCGCGGCACCGATCTTGCTTACGAACGCGTCTCCTGCGCCACCGCTCGCCTGTAATCCACCAACCAATGGGAGGTCCACAGAGTACGTAAGGCCAGTCACATAAATGTTGTGAAGATTATCGACCGCAATGCCGTGCGCCGAATCCTCGTCCGAACCCCCAAGGTAACTCGAATACAGTATCGATAGTCCCGTGGCGCTAACCTTCATCACGAAGGCGTCATTCGTTCCCCCGCCAAACGCTGGCTGAAATGCGCCCGGCGTAATCGGAAACGGCGGCGGTGGTGCGTTCGGCGGTGTTATCACAACCGTTGGTTGGATGTTGTCGCTGGTGTGTCCAGTAACGTAGGCGTTCTGATCAGCGTCCACTGCCACCGCCAACGCTTCAACATTCTCGTACACACCGATGAATGCAGAATAAATTAACGCCGAGCCCGCCGGATTCAGCTTGCTGATGAAGCCGTTCTCCACGATGAGCCCGCCTGGATTCCAAGAGGCGCCGCACTTACCATCGCCACCGCACTCGACATCCATGGAGCCTGGGGTCACCGGAAAGTCCGGGGACAACGTCGTGCCGACGACGTATGCGTCGCCAACATTGTCTACCGCGATGCCATTCGCAAAGTCTTGATTCTTTCCGCCCAGATACGTGGCGTAAAGTACCGTCTGGCCGTCAGCGCTCAACTTCGCAACGAATGCATCCTTCGAAAAATCATCGGGTCCGCCATGGTTCAACTGTAAAGGGTGCGTCCCGGCAGTCGGAAAATCCGTCGAAAATGTTCCACCGGCGATAAACGCAGTTTGATCGGGAGCCACGGCGATGGCATTCGCTCCGTCAATGTTGCTTCCGCCCAGATACGTCGAGTACGACAAAATTGGATCAATCACTAATTCGCGGTGCGAATCATAATTGCCTAACTTAAATGCAACCCGGTCTTTTCCTTCCAACACATAATTCGCAGCTACAGCCGTTTTCGCCGAACCATCTTTCTGATACGCGAACGGCTTGTGAAAACGAACTTCCCCTCCGGCTATCCCTAAGAGAAGGTCGCCATCGGAACTAACCCTCAATTTACGTGCGCCGTCTACAGCGAAGCGAATCACTCCAGCATTGGCGCCTGGCGCAACCACGAAGTCATATTCCAATTGCCCTTGGGTGCCGTAATAAACGAGATCGACGCCGGGGAACGCCTCTTGTTCTCTCACGCTGCGATAATTCGGGACATTGGTGCGCCAATTTTCCGGGTTCTTCCCAGACAGGTAATTGCTCTTCCCCGGTAATGCATCTTGCGCCGTTAGCACTGGGTTCTTGTTCGCTCCCACGAGCCGCATGCGTAGCACCGCCGCACTATGACCGGAAGCCCCGGGCCTTAACCCAGATTCTCGCGCGGCTATAACGGATGTTTTTTCTCCGGCATTCAGGACGAACACCGATTCTTTGGGAGTCAGGAATAATTCATATCCGGAGCCACGCGCCAAAAACTTCGCCTCAGGATTGGCTTGGCCCAGGTTTGGCTCAAAAGCCAGGGGCAGCTTTCCGTATTCGGCAGCGACCTCGGAACCAGACTGGCGACTGGCACGGTCCGGCCCGGCAGCCGCAGCTGTTCCAGCGCCAGAGGCGTTTCCTGCACTCCTTACGTGCAGGCCTCGCTTCACAAGCGAACTGAACGGTAATATCAACACAACCGCAAGACACACGACCGAGCTAACGCCCACCGCAATTTTGCGCATGCAGTTGCTCTCCGAGTTACAGACCTATAGTGATGACGAACTTAAGCCTACTTATGCAACAACGAGACCAAAGTAAGCACCGCTAAGACGTTTAGTTTCAATAATCCAAACGTCAGCAAACCCTAAAGGGTCTCCGGTCGGTTACACGTAGGCTCACTGCAAAGACAATTTGAGTACATCCTAATCAATTGCATGACTGTCTAGCAAACAATTTCGTGATGCGCCCACTAAAAAAGCCTGCACTGCTTCATGCGGCCTAAACCTTCTTTCTACTTAAGTTGTGCTACATCAGTTTGTTACGCCAATTCACACGGCATGCCCAGAAATCCACGATCGTCGGGCTGACGCGTGCCTCCTCTGCGTTAGGTGGGGTCTCTTCAACCAAAAAGGGTCGGAAAGTAATAAAGGGAGCGACCCAAGTCGCCCCCTTTGACCACTGACGCTGCAATCGTCTGCCAGCCTGATCATCGGGCTCCGATGGGAGGCGCGCTAGTGGAACGCCACCACATCAATCACCAGGTTCGTTCGGCGGTTCAGCAGAACGATATTTCCACCCACCAAAACATGAGCACATTCCGGAGGCGGCGGGCTCAACCGCACTTCCAAATCTTGCGGCACCGGTTGTACGCGTGCTTGCAAACCAGGCGGAAGCGTACCGCGGACCACGAGCTGTCTCTGTAATCCAGGTGGCAACTGTTCTCGTTTGGCTAGCCCAGGCGGCAAATGGCCACGATGCTCCACGTACCATCCGCGAGCCTCGTTATGGTCCACCTCTCGGTCATAATGCTTGCTGCGGCCATGTCCGCCGTGCTCGGCTTTCTCTTCCTGCTTCTCATGCCCGTTGCCGTTACTGTGCCCCTTCCCTTGGGCACGTAAAGGCGAGTTACCAGCAACAACAAAAAAAATAAGCACCAGTGCAATCATCAAGTCTCTTGAATTCATAAATCACCCCGATTAGACCTAGCCCAGAGTAGCCAAATCTTCCTGCCCTCAACCCCGCACGTGGTACACCCATGTCGTGAACCTTACCTGATCTTCCGTTCAGGTCGCGACCAACTCCCTTTTCCATGGGATTAAACCGTGTAGACTTTCAGTTACGATCATTTGGAAATGCATCAAATGCCCTTACTCCCAATAATGACGCGCATAATTTTTTCCATTCCTGCACGAACACTATTATTTTGCCTCTCGCTCGTGTTCTTCTTTGCCGCTACGCTGCGGCCGCAGAGCGCCATAGCGGTACCCAATGCCACGGTGACACCTGACACACTCAAGGTGTACTCGGAAATGGCCACTTCCAGTACTCCAGCCGGCTCGCTGAAAAAAGGCGATGCGGTCATCGTGGATTTTGAAATCAAGACCACCGAAAAGTGGTGCAGCGTGCGCCTGCCCACGCAGACCGCAAAATTAGGATTCGTGCAGTGCAAAGGCCTCGCGCGGCAACCGCTGAAATTCGAAGCTGCCGGAGTCGGTGCCTCACTTGACCGTGGGACCGGCAACTCATCGCCCTTCATTTCATCGCAATCGTCGCAGCACGGCGCTAAGGATTTAGCGGTCACGCCTCCGCCCGTTCGTTCCGCTAACGGCTACGCCGAAATCCAGCGTGAAGTCATCCATGAAGACGTCATCGACATCAACAAACTTGCCAGCCTGGAATCCGCGGCGAAAAACGGATCGGCCTTGGCGATGACTCGCGCCGCGCAAGGCCACTACGCGGCGGGAAATTTTGAATTATCACGTAACAGCCCCGATGAAGCCATTGAGCAGTTTCAAGCAGCGCTCAGCTTTGCTGCCAAAGATACCAATTTGCTCCTCGCTAATTTGTTGAGCCTGGCCTATGTCCATTTAGTTCGTGGCGAATACGGTGCCGCACTCGAATATCTCGATCGCAGCCGCAAGATTGCCCCCAACTCTGCAGCCGTAGCGCAACTTTCCGGTTGGGCTTACTACGCGCTGGATCGCTTGCCCGAAGCAGTCACCGAGTGGAAGCGATCGCAATCCATTCAACCCAGTCCCACGGTCGCGCAGGCGTTAGAAAAAATTCAAAGAGATGCCGACACCGAAAGCGGCTTTCGCGAAGGCCAAACCCGCCATTTCAGTATGCACTACCAGGGAAACGCCACGCCCCAACTGGCCACCGAAATCTTGCGCGCGCTCGAAGACGATTTCCGAAGCCTCGAAACGCAGCTTCGTTTTGCTCCCGCTGAACCCATTGCCGTGATTTTATATACCCAGGAAACTTTTCACGACATCACCCGCGCCCCGGGATGGGCTGGCGCGCTGAATGATGGGCGACTGCGCATCCCTATCCGCGGCCTGACCTCAGTCACCGATGAATTGTCTCGCGTGCTGATGCATGAACTGACCCACAGCTTTGTCGTCCAAAAAACCCTTGGTCGCTGCCCTACTTGGCTGAACGAAGGCCTCGCTCAATACATGGAAGGCCGTCGTAGCGAAACTTCCGCGCGATTCCTTATCGCCTCGTATGACCAACATTCCTACATCCCGTTGCAGCATCTGGAAGGCGGGTGGTCCAGATTTCCTGCGCCGGCCGCGGCTTTTGCCTACGCCTGGGGACTAGCCGCCACCGAATCGATCATCGCCGATTCTGGAATGTATGGGCTGGAGCGCTTCTTCGAGCATTTTTCCAATGACACCGCTGTCGAGCCCGCCCTGCGTGAAGCTTTTCAAGCCAATTACGCCGACGTCGAACGCAACACCGCGAATTATCTTCGGCGTACCTACACGCAGTAAGCATCAAAGTGAAGAGGCCGGAGGTGCTTACGCTGGAATCATGCGCCCTGGCATCATTCCGGCGGTGGACGCGCTTCATGATACCGCCCTTCGCACTCGCGAGCACGCACGCCTGCGTTTCCATCGATGATCCTTGCAGCAACACCTCGTGGTTTTCTCAATGGCGCTCCGAGGTTACTCAACGCAGTCCGGCACGCCCACTATTTATTGACAACTGAACGGGGATATATGTAAATGTTTTTCACGCCCGGATATAGCAGCATTCGCTAATTCGCTTTCAAGGAGAGACTTATGAACTTTTCTCGCAGCTTTGAACATATCGTGGGCAAATTGATCGTCGTGGCAGTTATGCTGGCTGGATTTATAGTTTTTTCTGGAGCTCGAACCGAGGGCGCGGATCGTTATGCAAGTTGTCAACGGCAAACCGCTAAAGCCGACCACAGACTGCACGAGGCCATCGAACACCACGGCTATCGGAGCGAGCAAGCGGCGCGCGCCCGTCACAATTTAGCCGAAGTTCGCGAGCACTGCTGGGGCACCTATCACCGCTGGTGGGATGAAGACGAGCGCCGCTGGCACACAGAACGCGATTGGCGTGATGAAGATCACGAACACTATCGCGACCGATGAACGTGATGTAATCCGCGATTGAAAAAAGTCGGCTAGCGGTGCACTACTCTTACACCGCTAACCGAAGCAGAATGGATCTATCTACTCAACTAAAACGAGAAGTCGTGCACCAATCGAACCACCTCGACGGTAACTGATCCTAGCCCAAAAGCTGCTGCGCCGACCGCCGAACCGGAGCCGCTGACGACCTGCGCGTCGGAGTTCACAGCCATCTGGATTTCCACACTGTAGGTTCCCACACCCACGTTCGGGAAAATAAAGTCGAACGAGTGCGCGCTGGTAGTCTGCAAGATTAGGCCAATTGTCGAAGTAAAAGTGCAGCTTCCGCTCGTAGTTCCTACAGTCACCACGCAGTCGCTCAGCGATTGCGTTAGCGTTTGAACACGGGAATCAAGTGTTACTCCGAAACCGTTCCCGATGGCTTGGCAGCCCAGGATGATCGACGTGCACTCGGCTACGGGAAATGCTGTTGCTACAACGTTCCCCGACCCGTCGAGCAGGACTGCTCTTTCATAAACGCCCCCCGTCCCGGTGGCAGTACTACTGCTCCCGGTTTTCGTCTTAGTAGTAGTGCTGGTGTACAGGCCTGTAACCATCGAAGTAGAAACAAACAGCGATTCGCTGTTCGAAACCTTGACTGTCGCGTCCATCACTGGAACGAAGTTGTCTGCCGTCACCGCCACCGCCGCCCCGCTGAATATGTCATGACACGTCATTGGTAGCGTCCCGATGTTAGTGGCATTTGTCACCGTACAGCCTACTGCCGTGTTGACTGCCGCCGTCGCCTTCGAGCTGGCCGTCTGTGCCACAGCCCCTCCGGTAAGCAGCAGCGATACAAGCGCTACACCTAATAATTGCCTCATTTGGTTTCCCCCTAAAGTTTTGAGCCACTCGGTGATGGCAGGGCTGATGACAGGAGCATAGGTTCGACAACGGTTAACACCTACTGGCCACACGGCCAGACTCAGTTCAGTGTTCGTTGGGTGATAAATCAAAATTCATTGGCTTGAAGGTAGGTGAAAAAGAACTGGTCTCATGCGTAAACACGGGTCGCGCGATAATTTTGCGAGACACCGCCAATCAGGAAAACTTAAGCATGGTGGATTTGCGTATACGGACATGGCCTTGCGCGAGCACACCGGACCGAAAAGCGTTTTTTCCCAATCGCTTAAAAGGGCAGCCGGAAACCCTCAGGCGCAGTTTGCGTTTGACAATGTCCAGCGTGGGACTGATGTTGTGTTGTCGATGTTGAGAAATTCACCCGC
>Ga0209625_1000125_pt1 | contig 18443 bp, 13 predicted proteins | sample JacPin_JW_Ref_M2_FD_187960 | JGI IMG/M metagenome (GOLD analysis project Ga0209625, IMG submission 187960) | Forest soil microbial communities from Algoma, Ontario, Canada - Jack Pine, Ontario site 1_JW_Ref_M2 (SPAdes) (version 2) | ecosystem: Environmental > Terrestrial > Soil > Boreal...
GCTGGTGATTTCCATGGCACAGACTGACGACGGAAAGATTTGGCTTGGCACCGAGGGTCGAGGGCTTTTCTATCTCCAGGAAGGCCGCGTTTCGAGCGCATCGAATGGGCGGATTGATACGAAGATTAACTGCCTTCTTCCTCTTCAGGACTCAGAATTGTGGCTCGGAACAGCAAAGGGTGTCCTGCGGTGGAGTGGAACAAAGCTTACTTCGGCAGGTGTGCCGTCATCTCTCCTCAATCTCGACGTACTTTCCATTCTTCGGGACCGGGACTCGAACATCTGGGTTGGCACGAGTCGCGGACTGTTCCGGTACAACGCGAACGGGGTTTCTTCACTGAGTTCTACTGGACCGGTAGCGGCGCTCTTCGAAGATCGGGAAGGAAACATCTGGATCGGTAGCACGCATGGCCTCGAGCGACTGCGAGACAGCGCTTTCGTTACGTACTCTGTTCCCAATTTGAAATCGCAGAGTATGGGGCCGTTGCACGTTGACTCCGGCGGCCGCACTTGGATTGCGCCCATTGAGGGTGGTTTGCGATGGCTGAAGGAAGGAAAAAGTGGGGTCGTCACCGTCGATGGGATCCCTAACGATGTCGTCTACTCTATCGCCGGCACAGGCAAGGATGATGTCTGGGTGGGACGACAAAAGGGTGGACTCACCCATCTGCGCTACTCCAGCAATTTGTTTACAGCCAAGACCTACACGCAGGCAGACGGCCTCGCACAAAACGCCGTCTACGCGGTCTATGTGAGTCGTGATGGTAGCGTCTGGTCCGGGACCCTCAGTAGTGGTGTAAGCGTGCTTAAGAACGCTCGTTTCACAAATTACACGACTACAGACGGGTTGGCGGCGAACACAATTTCGGCGATTGTCGAGGGTCCTGACGGAACAATGTGGTTCGGGACCCCGAAGGGCATCAGTGCAATGTTGCAGAAGGGGTGGCGAATCTATACCGCCAACGACGGATTACCCTCCGAGGATGTCAACTGCCTCCTGCAGGATTCAACGAAAATCCTGTGGATAGGAACGGCCGAAGGTCTCGCTTACCTCCGTGATGGGCAGGTGCATATACCCCACGGAATACCTGCGCCCCTGCAAGCACCAATATTCGGCATTCAAGAAGACAAGAACGGCTGGCTCTGGATCGCGACCTCAGATCATGTTTTGCGCGTCCCGCGCGACAAACTGCTAAGCGATGTTGTGAAGGCAGCTGATGTTCGCGAGTATGACCAGACCGATGGTCTCGAGAGCACTGAAGGAGTAAAGCGGAGCCGATCGGTGGTCTTGGATTCAGCGGGCAAGATCTGGTTTTCACTCAGCAGCGGCTTGTCGGTTGTAGACCCATCTCGAGTCGCCGCTAGTTCCGCGCTCGCTATCGCCCACATTGAGGCGCTTTCCGTCGATGGCAGTCCGGTAAACCTCCGGGGCATGATTCACATTCCTGCCTCGCCACGGAGAATCACGGTCACTTACACAGGTCTAAGCCTTGCAACCCCTGAGCGAGTTCGCTTTCGATATTTTCTCGAAGGCTTCGACCGCTCCTGGAGTGAGCCGCTTGCAACCCGGGAAGCCGTGTACACTAATCTTGGCGCTCATTCATACCGTTTTCGCGTGCTAGCCTCTAACAGCGAAGGGCCGTGGAATGAGTCTGAGGCTGCGGTCAGGTTCGAAGTCGAACCGACCGTTTGGCAAACGTGGTGGTTTCGGACTATCTCCGCCGCCTTAATTCTTCTTTTGGCGTGGTGCGCGTACCTCTATCGCTCGCACCAGCTCGCCAAGGAATTCAATATTCGCTTAGAAGAGCGCGTCGATGAGCGCACGCGTGTCGCGCGGGAATTACACGACACTCTGCTGCAAAGTTTCCACGGACTCCTGCTGCGCTTTCAGACGGCGTCTGAACTGTTCCCGACGCGTCCGGCCGAAGCGAAACAAACACTCGAGAGCGCCATCCAGCAGGCCGCGCAAGCGATTACCGAGGGGCGGGATGCGGTGCAGGGGTTGCGGTCATCGACGACGGTGACCAACGACCTCGCCTGTGCAATAACCACTCTCGGAACAGAACTTGCTAGCAGTGAATCGAATCCAAATGCTGCCGAGTTTCATGTGGAGGTGGAAGGCACGCCGCGAGACCTGCACCCGATTTTGCGAGACGAAGTCTACCGTATTGCAGGGGAGGCACTGCGCAATGCGTTCCGGCACGCAGAGGCGCGGCGTATCGAAGTGGAGATCCGGTATGACGAACGGGAGTTTCGGCTGCGGGTGCGGGACGATGGTAAGGGCATTGACACGAAGCTTCTGAGTGAAAATGAGCGTCCCGGACACTACGGCATGCGCGGCATGAGCGAGCGCGCCAAGCTTTTGGGCGGTAAGCTGACGGTCTGGAGTGAACTCGATTCAGGCACGGAAGTGGAGCTGGGCATTCCTGCCGCGAATGTTTACGCCACGTCTGATGGCCGCAGGCGTTCGTGGTGGGCGGAGAAGTTCGCGGTGGAGAAAGACACGGAGAGGAAGTCATGAGCGCGGAGGCCGGGCCAATTCGGATTCTGGTGGTTGACGATCATCCGGTCGTTCGCCAAGGGATTGCGGGACTCGTTGCTGTTCATTCGGACATGAGTTTAGTCGCCGAAGCGTCGAATGGGCGGGAAGCAGTCCAGCAGTTCCGTGCGCACCATCCTGACATCACGCTGATGGACTTGCAGATGCCCGAAATGGGAGGGGTCGATGCGATGATCGTGATTCGCGGAGAATTTCCTGAGGCGCGAATCATCATGCTGACGACTTATGCCGGCGACGCGCAGATTCTGCGGGCGCTCAAAGCCGGCGCGCGGGCCTACCTGCTGAAGAATAGCTTGCACAAGGAACTTCTGGAAACGATCCGCGCGGTGCATGCCGGGAAAAAAGCGCTTTCCACTGAGGCTTCCTACCAACTCGCCGAGCACGCCACCGATGACGCGCTGACCCCGGCAGAAGTGCGCGTCTTGCGTCTGATTGGCGAAGGGAATGCCAACAAAGAGATTGCCGCGCAACTCTCCATCAGCGAAGAAACCGTCAAAGGCCAAGTCAGAAACATCCTCTCCAAACTGGGCGCCAACGACCGAACCCACGCCGCAATGATCGGTTTGAAGCGCGGAATCATCGAGTTTTAGTCCACCCAAAAGAGTGTTTCGCGCGCGCCTTTTGGGGTTTTCGGTTGGCGTGGGGAAATTCTATGCTCGACCTGTTTTGCGACGACTTTTCTCCACATTCGCTCACGGCTGGCCCGGAGTCGGCCTTCTACTCATGCGCCTGGTCGTTGGCATAGCATTAGTCGTTCGAAGAATTATCGAGCTGCAAAGTGCGCCGCCAATCAGCCTGGCAGTGATCCACGTTCTCGCGATTGCCGCAGGAATACTACTGCTCGCAGGTTTATGGACGCCCATCGCGGGAGTACTTCTGGCAATCATTGAGATTTGGAGCGCCTTCACGCATCCGCACGATCCGTGGAGCTACCTGCTGTTGGGAACCCTCGGCGCTGCCCTGGCCATGCTCGGACCGGGTGCCTGGTCCGTCGATGCCCGCCTTTTTGGATGGAAGCGCATCGAGCCTCCAGATCGAAAGAATTAAATCTCCACTACTTTTGAGTTAGTTCCCACCCCCGTAAAAGGGCATTCCTTCTGTTCCGATATGGCGTCCACTGCGACTCCATCTGGGGTTGTCCGCAGGCCGGACTGGTTCCACCATCCATGAAAAGAATAAAGAGGCTAACAAGCGTGGAGCGTTCACAAAATTGGAGGGCAAATCATGGCTAGCGTCGCTGTATTCATAGCGGATGCCAGGCAGTCTAAAGAGAGCTTCAATTACGTCGCTCTGCGCGAACAAGCAGATAAAGCTTCCATGCTCGACGAGATTGTCGGAACTTCTGCCGGCCTGCGAAGAACACTCTCTCTTGTATCTAAAGTCGCCCCAACGGACGCAACCGTCCTGGTCACCGGCGAAACGGGAACTGGCAAAGAGCTTATTGCACGCGCCATACACCAACGGTCAGACCGTGCTTCGCGTGCCTTCATCAGTGTGAACTGTGCCGCATTTGCTCCATCGCTAATTTCGTCGGAATTGTTTGGCCATGAAAAGGGCGCTTTCACGGGAGCCACGCAGCGCCGCCTTGGCCGCTTTGAACTGGCTGACGGCGGAACGATTTTTCTGGACGAAGTCGGTGAACTCCCGCCGGACACGCAAGTCGCGCTTTTGCGAGTCCTTCAAGAAAGGGAATTCGAGCGCGTTGGCGGAACCCAGTCCATCAAGGTCGACGTTCGTATCATCGCCGCCACCAATCGTGACCTCAGCGCGGCCGTGTCCAGCGGATCCTTCCGTAGCGATTTGTTTTACCGTCTCCAGGTTTTTCCCATTGAGATTCCTCCTCTTCGAGAACGAAGCGAGGATGTTGCTCTGCTCGCGAAATATTTTATCGATCGCTATTCGCGAAAAGCGCGTAAGAACATCAGGCATGTCAGCCACGAAACACTCAAATTGCTTGAGTCTTACGCTTGGCCTGGAAACATCCGTGAACTGCAGAACGTTATCGAGCGTTCCGTGATCCTTTGCGAAACGGAGACTTTTTCCATCGATGAAAGCTGGTTCCCACAGAAGCCCCAGCCATTTCTCACATCAAAACCGAGAAGCCAGATTGAGCTCCCTCGAAGGCTCGAGGAGCAAGAAAAGAACATCATTGAGGAAGCTTTAACGGCGAGTCGTGGGCGTGTGTTTGGAACCACAGGGGCCGCGACCAAGTTGGGGATTCCCCGGTCAACACTGGAATCGAAGATTCGCTCGCTGAAAATCAATAAGAATCGCTTCAAGACTTCTCCGGAAGCGTGAAGGCTCTCGTACGATATTGGGTCAGCAGCGCCACGGTTACGAACCGCCCTGAAGTGGCAGTCATTCGAAGCTAGCGAAGCTCAGAATTAAACTCTGAAGATTGTGAAACTGGCGGCACCCAGCCGGTCCAAGAGGTCCTTAATTGGAAAACAGCTTGGCTGTCACGTTGCTGTCACGGTAGTCGTGGAAAAATGTTGGAAAACCGCAAACAAAAGATGAATACGGAAGAGAAGTTGGCTCTGGTGCTTGATCGCAATTGCTTGAGTGCGACTAGTCACACAAGCAGTAGTGCAAGGAGAGATATCAATCGGTTAGCGGTTTCCTAGACGTTTGCCAGCACCCTCTTGGCGAAACCGACACCATCAATACTTTCCGTGAAATACGGAGTGATTGATATCAGGCCAAAACTCTTTAGCGATGTTGAACACGCCATCTAACGCAATTTGAGTCCCCCACTTTTGGTAGGTCTTGGTCCAGGTGCGTTCCCTCGTTGGATAGTAGGCGTCTGTGATGCCTGCGCCGGCTCCGTTACCTACTATTTCAGAAAAATTAAACGTTCGGCCTCCGGCGTCAGTCCGCGTGATAAACAAACGGCTGACTGCATAACCTGTGCGCTTGAAAAATCCGCCCTGGCCGAGCGTGTAATACCTCGGATCCTCATGTGTGACGACCGGCAAAATGGCCTCGGTCATATAGTTTCCGACCGCCTGATCGGATATCGCGTGCCAATAATACCGGCCGTAGCCCTTGGCGCCTTGGCCAAACTCCGGATAAGACTTGTTGGCTTGACTGATACCCGCATACAGCCCGGCGGAAACAAAAGACGAGTAATCGAAGCTGTCCTCAGTAGCCAGCCAGAACTTATCTTTCAACGATAGTGGAGGCAACTGTGTGTCGGCACTCACAGCCCGGTAGTTGGGAAAAATCCAAAGAATGCGCTTCGACTGTTTACCTTCGTCGACGTTTCCAAGCGAATTTGCATCCAGGGAGGTGGTCCCACTACTTGATCGCAACGGCACGTTCGAATCGGAGTCCTGCGAAGTCGTCGGTAAACTACGTGACGGCGGTATCGGTGCCACAATCGGCTTTGGCAAATCGTCATATGGAGACTGCGCGTACGCCGTGTTCACCCAGAACAAGACACCAAGCGCGATCGCAGCGCAAGCATTGGCCAAGCAGGAAATTGTACCCAGCGATTGGGCGCGCCTTATGGATCTATTTACAATTGATACGACCGATGGCCTCGTGTGGAGCACCACTTGATCTCCATTCTTCGCTGCGGTTATTCAAAGCTTCCGGTCAGTTTCCCGAAAATCGTTCCTGACCTGAAAGGACTCTCTGCGTCGTGCGCATATAGTTTGTCAAGTACGCCGTGGGAATAGAACGAATATATGGATTCGCTAACCAGGCGACGATTCCCGGGGCATCCCGGCTCAGCGCGACAAACTCAATTTGTACGTAAACTCCGTTGTCTTTTTCCAAATAGCGGGTATACAAATTCAGTCGCCACATATATCCGTGATCATTTCCGACGGACAGCTCCTTCTCGTCCGGTTTGCCCGGATTTTGCACTTCGGCGATTCGAACAGCTCGGGCAAAGCAGTACCCGCGCGTACTGTCGGGCAGCTGATAATCCACGTTGAATTCCGTGTTGTACACCGTAGTGACAATTGCGTGGCGGTAAAATCGGTAGGAGACCAGGAAGTGCTGATCGGCATGCTCCAGCACCTGTGCCTTCTGAACGTCAGGGGTATAGACTTTCGGATGTCGAGGGTAGTCCTGGGCCAGGTCAATTACCTGATCACGAGTGGCGCCCGGTATGAATCCAATCGCTAGCCAGTGGTGAACCAGTCCACCAGACACCTTGATGTCTTTTCCGTTATCGTCTGTTTGCATCTGCTCGATCACGACTTGACCATTGTGAAGACGTGTGAGTATTGCGTTTCTACGTTGTTCGGGAAGGGAATCGAAATACAGAAAATGCTCTGGATCAGCTAGCTCGCTTTGCATACGGGCTTCAGTGCGCTGCACATACCGCTGAAACGCTTCGGCGGTAGGCTTTGTGAGTTCAGATGCGCGCGTGGCCGCGGGGCAGGTAAAACACAAAGCTAGAAGAACCACCCAGAAATATATTTGTCCGCTCAGCAAAGCTGCGATGTGAGGTACCGCAATCTGATGCACCAGTTTAAGACGATGGGGGTAGGAGGGCGGCAGGGACAGAGCGAATGAGGTTCGTGCCTCAACTTCTGTCCCCGACGGTATGGGGGAGACTGGCGGCTTCTGCAGAAGATCGTGGAGAGGCATGCTCAGACAAAGCGGTCGTGCCGATAGTCCGGGTAGGAATTGGTCCGGAGTAGAAGTGAACATGCACGCTCCTCAGACATTCAGAAGTGCATCTTTGTTTCCACTCCGAGATGAGTGAAGATTGAGCCGCAGATTCGCGCATGAATTGCAGTATGAAACACTTACGGGATCCGGTCTTTCGCCCGAGTACGGCTGGGACATGGCGCTAGGGGTGCGACTGCCTGATTTATGACACTTTTGTCATGACACTGAGCAACGGGCGGGAGCGACCCCAAGCATCACTTTTGGCCACGGAACCGTGTGCAAATTAGTCGTCCCGCTATGAGCAATGGGCTCTTGCCCGATCGCCAAGGTGACCGCGAGGGTCACACATCTGGTGATCAGCGTCTTTCACGCACACTTCACCTTCCCGCGTTGCAAGTAGCGATCGAGGCTCTTTGAAATAATCGTGCCCCACATCAGTAAGAGGCCTCGAAAATGAAAAAGCGAAATGACAATCTTGGGCGCCTAACCTACAAGAATTCGTAGCGAGCTATTTCATACTTTAATCCCTCGAGGTGGTCCCGGGCTGCCAGAGAAATCCGACGACAATCCCTTACTTATTAAAGGAACATCGAGAAGGGAAAAAGTAAGAAAAAATCTTAGTCTCCCCGGAAAAAGTCCAAGGTGGCGGAGAAATTCCCGATTACTGCTCCCTACTTAATTTAAGGAACATCCAGAAGTCGAAAAAGGAGAAAAAATCTTGGTACTAGTACATTTGACCTGAAAAAGAATCCTGAACCCGTTCGCGGTTCAAGAACAAAGGGTGCCAACCCGCCTTCCGCGTGGGACCAACTGTAGGACCATTAAGCGTTTCTGACCGTTCTAAACGCTACTTAGTGCTCCTCAAAGTGCCTCGTAAGTTGTTGACACTCCATTCCCTGCAGACTTGCCAAGGTTCAGGTGTCGGTTCGATTCCGATAGGCCGCTCCATTCTTTTCAAACATTCGTGTCGCCTCCACCTGCAAGATAATAATCCATTGGGCTGTTGGCAGGCGGCTGGTGCCCCAGCATACGAATCATGCCTACGACTTGACCGCGATGCAGCGTGGAATGTTCAAGCACGTGCCTTAGTATTTTCCAACGAGGGAAGCGCTGCTCAACTCCGCCAGGAAGATGTAGCATCAGTTCTACCGTTAAGCTGTTCTCCGGTAAGTCCCCCAGCCAGTGGCCGAAGCCATTCCAAATCTCAGGCCACTTCTGCCTGAGAGCATCCAGAGTCAATTCTGGTGGCGGTTCCTGTGGCAGCCGCCAGATTCCCAGGTCCGCCGTAGTCCGCAAACAAAGAAGCCAAACCCTTTCGCCATCGTAGATATGGCGGAGCGTAGCGAGGATACTATTGTGTGAAATGCGCAGGTCGCGCTCCAGTTCCTCGGCGCTGAGAGCAGCGCAGCCATCCAATAATTGCTGATTGGCCCAGCCAGAGCGACTCACGTCGCTGATTAGCAGTTCCTTGCCGATAGACACGGAGAAAGTATATCCGGCTGGCAAGTGACGCGGAAGCGTTGACGTGTGGGAGTTTGAAGCGTTCCGAAACGGTTGCGGCCGAACGAGCAAACTTTACTAATTTATGCGCGCGTGCCAGAATTCCTCGCCTGCTTAGACGAAAACGTGATTCCAGATCGAGGTGTTCGTGATTTCTTCTCCAGCACAATTCAACAACGCGATTGCCGCGCTTCCGCCCCTAAAACTTTTTATCGGCGGGCAATGGGTCGACTCCGACTCCAACGAGCGAATCGATGTCGTCAATCCCGCCACCGGCGAACTGCTGGCCTCAATTCCGCATGCGTCCGCGCGCGACGTGAATCGTGCTGTCGAGTCTGCCCGCAAAGCCTGGGATGGTTGGCGCCTTACGCCGCCTTTCGAGCGGGCTACCATTTGTCATCGCATCGCCGACCGTATTCTGGCGCGAAAAGAGCAGATCGCCACCGTCATTTCGCTGGAGCAGGGCAAGCCCTATCTCGCAGAAGCTCTGCCAGAAGTAGAAGAGACTGCTGAAAATTTTCGGATAGCCGCGGAAGATGTGAAGCGTTTGGAGACGCCAATAATTCCTGCGCGCGACCCCAACAAACGGCTCTTCACCTTCAAGGTGGCCATCGGCACATGGGGAATCATTACGCCGTGGAATTTTCCCACGGTGATCCCCTCGGAATATTTCGGACCAGGGCTGGCTGCCGGCAACACCATTGTTTTCAAACCGGCGGAACAAACTCCGCTCGCAGGATTTCTTCTTACGCAGTGCATTGCCGAATCAGGACTGCCGCCCGGAGTCTTCAATCTTATTTCCGGAGATGGACCGACCACCGGAGACGCGCTGGTAGCGCATCCCGGCATCGACGGAATCGGCCTTACCGGAGAGACCACTACCGGCGACACCATTCAGCGGCGCGCAGGAGTTAAGAAGTTACTGATGGAACTCGGCGGCAACGGTCCACAGATTGTTCTTGAGGATGCCGACTTGCCGCGCGCAGCCAAAGCTGCGGCATTCGGCGCGTATTTCAATGCCGGTCAAGTCTGCTGTGCGACGGAACGCGTGCTCGTCGACCGTCGCGTGCACAGTGATTTCCTCGATCTGCTGATTCAGGAGGCGAAGAACGTTCGTGTTGGGGATCCCTTCCATCCCGAAGTCAAAATGGGTCCGATGAACAACAACTCCGTGCTGGAGAAAACAGAACGTCACCTGTCCGATGCATTGAAAAAAGGGGCTCGCGTCGTTTTTGGCGGCAAACGAGGAGCCGGCCATCAAACGAATATGTTTTTCGAGCCAACCGTCATCGACAATGTAACCGCCGACACCTTGCTGAATAAAGAAGAGACCTTTGGACCGGTGGTTCCGCTGATTACGGTCAACGATTACGATCAGGCCATCGAACTTGCCAACGGCACCGGGTACGGCCTGCAGATGGCAGTTTTCACCAGAGACATTGATAAAGCGTTTTATTTCGCTGAACGCCTGCGCGCTGGAAACGTGGTCATCAACGATACGACCGATTATTGGGAAGCGCATGAGCCCTTCGGTGGTGGTGGCGGAACGCGCAGCGGCTACGGTCGCCTTGGTGGCCGATTCACTTTCGATGACATGACCCACCTGAAGACTATCGCGCTGCACATCAATAATCTGAAATAACAGCAAGCTAGGAAGGTCCCGAGAACTATCGCTGCGGTGGTGGTGCGCGTCGGAGAATAATATTTTATGAAGTTCGCCGTATTGGGTGCCGGAATGATGGGCTGCGCAACAGTGTATGACCTCGCGCAGTCCAAGGCCGTCAAACAAATTCTGGTTGCAGACTTCAATTTACCTCGTGCTAAAGCAGTGGCCGAGCAGTTCGGCGCCGGTAAAGCAAAGGCCATCCGCGCAGATGTTCGCGATGTGGCGGCTCTCACGAAGTTTCTCGGTGGCTGCGAAGCTGTTTTGAATTGTACGCAGTACTACTGGAATGTACAGGTGATGAAGGCGGCACTCGAGGCCAGGGTCCACTACCTGGATCTGGGCGGTCTCTTCTACACCACGCGCAAACAATTCAAACTCAATGGTGCGTTCCGAAGTATCGGCAAACTCGCGATTCTGGGCATCGGCAGTGCACCCGGCATAGCGAATGTTATGGCCCGATTCCTCGCTGACCAGCTCGATCGCGTGCAGTCGGTCCGCGTCTATAACGGAAGCCGTGATTTCCAATCCTATTCCGATCCTTTGGCATTTGGATTCTCGATCGCCACGATTCTCGATGAACTCACCATTCCTCCAATTCATTTCGTCAAGGGCCGATTTGAATCTCGCGAGCGGTTCTCCGGTGCGGAGCCCATAACATTTCCAAAACCGATCGGCAGATTGATCATGCGTCATTCCATTCATTCCGAAGTCGCCACACTTCCAGTTAGCTTCGAGTCCAAAGGTATCCAGGAAGTATTTTTTAAGATTAATTACGATCCGAAGCTTATCGAGGTGACCGAACTCCTGGCACGCATCGGTTTGTTGGAGCAGAAATCTGTAAACGTTGGAGGGCAGCAGATCTCTCCCCGCGCGCTCTTGGAACACTTGTTAAAGCTTCGTCCGCAATCCGACAAAACTCCGAAAGACATCGAAACCATTCGCGTGATGGTGCAAGGCTCGAAGGATGCCCGAGAGCGAACTATTTCGATGGATGCCACTTCTCGTTACATCAAGAGTCCCTCGTTGAGCGCGGTGGCCCGCGACACCGGCTATCCCATTTCCGTGGCAGCGCAAATGATCTCGGCCGGAGAAATTACCGCCATCGGTGTGCATGCGCCTGAGACGGCGATTCCTCCGCGTGAGTTTTTGGCGCAGCTTCATCAACGAGGCATTTGTATTTCTGATTCGGGATGGCGATAGAGAGATGGCCGTTTTCCTAAAACGTCGGGTTCAGATACAAATCCGTGTTTTCGTTTCTACTCTGCCAGTAACACGCTCGCAATCAATGCCGCGACAATGCCGATTCCTTGCCGCACACTCAATTTCTCATGCAAAAACCCTATGCTCATCAAAATCGTTACCAGCGGATATAAGGCGGACAGCGTCACCACTGTTGAAGCTTTGCCCTGATCCAAAGCGGCAAAGAAAGTCAAAAATCCAACAAAGGCCAGAAATCCTCCCAGCGCGGCCCAGCCAAATCCCACCGCATTCCATTCGATCTTGAATTTTTCAAGAGCAAGCACCAATAAGGCGAACGCCACAATCCCGACGGTTTGAAACAAAAGCGCCTGCCGGGGCTTCGCATAAGTGGCCGCAATTTTGCTGCACACACCCCACAAGCCCCAAGTGACCACCGTCAGCCCCGCGTATAGATACCAAAGTTTCAATGTTCCCTCTCTTTCTCGAACAGCTGGAGAAAGCGGTCATTGTAGTGGCAGGGAGAAAAATGTGCGAGCCGAAGTTGGGATCTTCAATTGTCAACGCAAAACCCCGCCGCTCCCGGCACTTGGCTGACGGCGGGTTGTCGGCAGGCCGACACTGCGCATAACGTCGATTTGTGTTTTCCTCAGGGCATCGTTCGCGAAGCTCGCAAAAATCGCTTACTATACAGCCGACAAATAATGAGTAAGAGTCGTATTGCTGTCGGCAGCACACGCGGACCTAAGTTGGATGCCGTACACGACGCGCTGAAGCTGTGCGCTGAGCACCTCAATCCCAACGTGCAATTTGAGGTGTTGGGCTTTGCCGTCGACAGCGGTGTGGGACACACACCGTTTTCTTCCGCGGAATCCATGCGCGGTGCGCGGCAGCGAACGGAAGCATTGATCCGAATGACTTCCGGCAAGGACGAAATTTATCAATATTTCGTCGGTCTGGAGGGCGGACTCGAAGTTATGCAACCCCACCATCGCCACGAAGGCAAAGGGGAAAATGCAGATGCGGCTGGAAACGGCGGCCGTCGAGTTTTCCTAGAGAGCTGGGCGTATGTCAGCGATGGTTCGCGGGGACACTTTGGGCGTAGCGGAGGAATCGAATTGCCGCCTGTGCTTGCCCATGAAGTATTGGACGACGGCGTCGAGTTGGCCGACGCCATCGATAAATTTGCTGGCGTGGCCGGCATTCGAGATAACCAGGGCGCTTGGGGCGTGCTTTCCAACAATTTAATTACGCGGCGCGAAGCGTTTCGCGTAGCTTTAGTCGCGGCTTTCGCGCCATTTTACAACGTAAATTTGTTTCGTATCGCGAGAGCCGCCAATTGAGGGTAGGCCGTAAATTTTCAGTAAAATAATTTTGATGAGATAATCAAGAATAAGAACTGAACGGAAGGATTAACGCGTGGACATCGTCAAAGGCAACATGGGTTGGATTGAAGTCGTGGTCGGTCCGATGTTCTCGGGCAAGAGCGAAGAACTCATTCGCCGCTTGCGCCGCGCGGAATTTGCGCGTCAACGTGTGCAGATCTTCAAGCCCGCTATCGACCAGCGTTATGCAGCCAACGAAATTGTGTCGCACTCCGGACTCGGCATCGCGTCGGATAACGTCACCAGGGCCTCGGAAATCATGGACAAGGTGCAGCCTCGCACCGAAGTTATCGGCATCGATGAAGCCCAATTCCTGGGTGAAGAAGTGGTGGACGTTTGTACCAAGCTCGCCAATCTTGGGAAGCGTGTGATCGTAGCAGGCCTGGACACCGATTATCTTGGCCGCCCGTTTGAACCTATGCCGAGGCTCCTGGCGATCGCGGAAGAAATCACCAAGCTGCTGGCCATTTGCGTCCGTTGCGGCAATCCCGCGGTGCATACCCAACGGCTGGTGGAAAGCGAAGAGCTCGTCGTGGTCGGCGCGACCGGCATTTACGAAGCGCGCTGCCGGCGCTGCTTCGAGCCCAATATCGCACTGGCGCAAGAAAAGAAAGATGGCCCGCAATTGATGTTTCGCGCGCGCAACATTTCGGGCGCAAAGTAATTCACGTCACACTTCCCGATATAACTCTGGGCTGAGCACTCGCCGCAACGTTAAGATTAGCCAGTCATCTTTTTTCCAAGGACATCTTTTTCTAAGGACAACCATGATTATTGAGTCCAAGGCGCCAACCCGCGTCGATCTGGCAGGGGCCACTCTTGACATTTGGCCGCTGTACCTCTTTCATCCCGGAGCGCTAACGGTGAACGCGGCGATTTCGCGCTACGCGTCCTGCGTGATCGAAACTAGCCGTCCCGGCAATGAAGAAATCAAGCTGGTGTCCCGCGACACCAAGCGTGAGGAGAGTTTCAGCTCGCTCGCCGAGCTCGCAAAAGCGGGGCGCTATCGCCTCCCACTGCTCGCCGAAATCGTGAAATTCTTTCGACCTCCCGGAGGATTCACCCTTACTACCGACTCGGAAGCCCCGGCTGGCGCAGGCATTGGCGGCTCCAGCGCCATGGCAGTGGCCATCTGTGCCGCGCTGGATCGCTTTACTGGAGCGGGCAAAAGCAAAGAAGACTGGATTCATATCAGCCGCGACGCGGAAGCAGTAGTTATCTGCGTGCCCACCGGAACGCAGGACCATTATCCTCCGGCGTTTGGTGGCGCGGCGGCCATCGAACTGCCCGCGGGCGGAGAGCATCGCGTAGAGTTGCGCCTGAATCTGGATGAGCTGGAACGGCGCATCGTGGTCTGCTACACCGGTAAGCCACGCCAGCATGGCATCAACAACTGGGAAGTTTTTAAAGCGCACATTAACGGCAAGCGCGCGGTACAAAACAGCATGGAGAAAATCTCCAACGTTGCGCAATTGTTGCGCGTAGCGCTGGAAGCCACTGACTGGAATGAAGCGGGCCGGCTGATGCGCGAAGAATGGTTCTTTCGCAAAAGAAATTTGCCCACCATATCCACAAAACTGGTTGACCGCGTCATTGAAGGAGCCCGCAAAAAGGGTGCGCTGGCTGGCAAAGTTTGCGGCGCCGGCGGCGGAGGCTGCGTGGTTCTGCTGATTGATCCAGACGCTCGCCAGCGAGTGGAGGCCAGCATCCGGGACGCAGGAGCGGAAGTCCTCCCGGTGAAGATCGATCGCCAGGGCGTTCAAGTAGTGTCCCGTTAACAGATCGCTGCGTGCTTAGGTCTGTTGTTGTGCCTGCCTTAGGCAGGCAAGCATGCCTTTAATCACGCAGGCATAGGCACGCAGGCTTATGATGAGCGCGCTGAGGCGCCCCGGAATAGAGTCTGGACAACCCTCCAATCACCCGCACGTCGCTCCGAGCAGGAACCGATACCTATCCAGCAGGGAATAGACCTTTAGGCCAGTTAAGCGAAAAGATAAGGCGGCCTCTGCATGTGGCTGTTCAGGGAGTTTTTCGCATCATAGAATAAGAGTTGAGGTAGACTGGCCCGGGATTGCCCCGCCAGTTGGAACCCTTACGGATGATGATTTTAGCCCTAGCTTTGACGTTCCTGCTATTTGCAGACGCGGATGTGCCGCAGGTGAATAGCCTGCGCCCGCCTGCAAGTTCAAATTTGGGAACATTTCCGGGCGGCAACGAAATTCCTCTGTTCGGAAATGAAGCATCCGATACCGATTCGCAAGGTCAAGCAAGCTCACAGGATCAATCGCAAAGCGGCAGCAAGGGCACATCGCTGCAGGATAGTTCGAAGCTGAACCTGATCCGCTTTGTGTCCGGTGAATTCGCGCGAGCCATCAAACCTCTACCCGCGGGCAAAGATGGTTTCATCGTGCGCGTTGGCCAGCCCGCGGACATTGACATGCTTGAACGCCAGGTGGCCACGCACGGCGCCGCGGTAAATACCGGCGACCACGTTCAAATTACCAAGCTCGAATTTCATGAGAAACAAATCATTGTGGATTTGAATGGCGGTGGCCGCGGCAAGAAACGCCTGCGCGATCGCATTCATCTGGAGATGGGCGGCATTCCTACCGCTCAAACAACCACTACGCAACAGGATCAGGGCCCGCCAGGATTGCAGCCGGGCCTGGGAAGCACGTTGTTCCTTGAATTCGGCAAGCCGCTGCCGGATTTATCTCCTGACGACCTGAAAAAGCTGCTCGCGCCATTTCTGGATTTTGCGAAGCAACGCTCCGCGTCAGTACAATGGTTTGACACTCTTCCCGTCGAGATGAAAAAAGCAATCCAGGAACGAACCCCGGTCGTGGGCATGGACCGTGAAGAAGTCGTTGCCGCGATTGGCAAGCCGGAACACAAGGTCCGCGAACGTGACGCCGAAGGCAACGATATTGAAGACTGGATTTACGGCCAGCCTCCATCAAAAACCGTGTTCGTGCGCTTCACAGGCTCGCGCGTAACCAGCGTCAAACAATACCCGCAGTAATCATCCTGCCCGGATCCTCGCGTGCTTTAAGGTTCGCGTGCGTTGCGGTTTGCCTGAAGGTTTGTAGGTCGCGGCTTTAGCCGCGACCCAAATGACGCTAAAATCTGGGCTTCAGCCCCGGAAGAAGGAACCAACCCTCGATCTGAAGCACAGATCCATTTCCTGAAAGCGCACATCATTCGAACGCCATAACTCTTCGAACCAGTCGCGCATTCGAATGACATTCGCATTCGAACGACATCCGTTTCACGTGGAACAAGTTTTTTTAGACCAATAAGAATTTGTTCTTACATGGAAAACAGTATTTGGAGCGAGCAAGTGCAATTGTCGACGCGCCGACATAAAGCATTCGAATGCCGCAGTGCTCTTCGTGCTAGGCAATGCGCCATTCGAATCGAAGCCGTCCACCAAAAAAAATACCGCGGAGGGTGGCCCAGGTCGCTTTTTAGCCTGGATCTTCGGGTTACCGTTTCTTTGCGCGCTCTTTTCTAAACTACTTCTGGGGACCATGACTTACTCGTAACGCAAAGCCATGATTGGGTCGATGCGCATCGCTCGCCGGGCGGGTAGGTAACACGCCAGAATGGCAACGCTAATCAGTACGGCCGAAACAGTTACCAGCGTCGCGGGGTCACTCGCGCTAACTCCGTAGAGCAGTTGCGAGAAGCTCAACAGAAGGCGCGTGAGAATGAGCGCGGCCGCCACCCCAATGGCGAGGCCAGCAAAAGCCAGCCTAACGCCTTGCCCCACGACCATGCGAAAAAGATCACGCTTCTCCGCACCAAGCGCCATGCGAATCCCGATCTCTTGCGCCCGTTGCGTCACGGAATAGGAAATGACGCCATAAATTCCGATCGACGCCAAAAGCAAAGCCAAACCTGCGAAGCTCCCCAGCAGGATCAACGGGAATCGTTGCGGCGCCATGGATTCGGAAACAATCTCGCGCATGGTTTGCGCATGGTAAACGGTTTGATCATTCCCGGCGCTGTAGACTGCCTTTCTGATCTCCGGCAGCACCATCGAGGCGTCCAGTGGTGTGCGAACGACGACCCAGGTCCATGTATCAATCCTGGTCATCCATCGGTCCTGGATCTGATAAATAGAAACGTAGGATTGGTTTTGCATGAAAAGATTGGAGAAGCCGACTTGCCAGTGCTGCACGTGGCCCACGACGCCGATAATCCGATAGTCGCCGACCTGGGGAAACGTTATGGTCCGGCCGATGGGGTCTTTACCTGGGAAATAAGCTCGCGCCAGTTCGCTGTCAATCACGGTGACCAATGGAGAGTTGATGGTGTCTTGCTCGCTGATGAATCGGCCTCGGATGAGCGGTATTCGCATAACTTGCAGAAAATCAGGGCCGGTTATAAATCCCAACGTGCGTGGCGCCTCGGCTATCGACGCGGGCCTATGCGAGTCAACCCAGAAGGGGATGGCGTTCATTTGATGAGTCATCGGCACTTCTGTAGTAATTTCTGCGTCCTGAATCCCCGGAATCTGACGGATGCGGTCCAGCAACTGCTGATACGCAGCTCGCACTGCCGCGCCGGTCTTGGTCGCTGAAGGCGAGAGCCCCACTTGAAAGGTTAGGAGGCGCTGCGATTCAAAGCCGAGGTCCGCCTTCCACGAACGCTGGATGCTGCGGAACAACAATCCGGCGCCCGCCAATAAAACGAGAGTCAGAGCTATTTGAGCGATTATCAGAACACTTTGCGTACGGTGATGCCCGCCGGTTGATCCGCGGCCGCCGTCCTTGAGCGACGCTTGCAGATTCGTTCTTGAACTCCTGAGTGCGGGGGCCAGACCAAACAGAATACCGACCGCCAGCGAAATACCCAGCGCGAAGAAAAGTACAGCAGCATTCACGTGAATGTTGTCGCCCCGAGGCAAACCCGCGGACAGGGATGCCAACGCCGCACTGAGTCCCCATTTTGCTGCCGCCAAACCCAGCATTCCGCCCAAAAGTGAAAGAAGTACGCTTTCTGTAACCAGCTGACGCACAACACGATCGCGGCTAGCGCCGAGAGCCGCGCGAATTGAAAATTCGCGCGCGCGCCCCGCCGACCGCGCAAGCAAAAGATTAGCCACGTTCGCGCACGCAATCAGCAAGACCAGGCCGACAGCTCCGAGCAAGAGCAAAAGCGTGCCGCGCACGTCGCCGACTAGCAGCTCCTTGAGCGGAAGGATTTTAGCTCCCAATCCTTGTTCGGTTTCGGGATTGAGACGATCAATATTTTCCTGAATAGCGTTCATCTGCGCATCGGCTTGGCTCAAGCTCACGCCAGGTTTGAGACGAGCAACACCCATGACGTCATGAGCGGTACGATCATTCGCGTCTACAAGTTTTCTCTGGCCGATAGGTATATAGACATCGGCGTAGTCGGTTCCAAAGCGAAAATCCGGCTGGAGCACTCCGACGACCGTGGTTTCTACACCATCCAGCACGATGGATTTACCGAGCGCCGTTGGACTGCTGCCGAAACGATC
>Ga0209625_1000126_pt1 | contig 18419 bp, 17 predicted proteins | sample JacPin_JW_Ref_M2_FD_187960 | JGI IMG/M metagenome (GOLD analysis project Ga0209625, IMG submission 187960) | Forest soil microbial communities from Algoma, Ontario, Canada - Jack Pine, Ontario site 1_JW_Ref_M2 (SPAdes) (version 2) | ecosystem: Environmental > Terrestrial > Soil > Boreal...
TGGGGGTCGGCGTAAATTCACTGCAGAAAAGAATTTTGCAACCGTGCGTTTGAAGGACGCTTGCGGCAGTGCGAGCGAAGTCCTCAGAGAAGAATCGCGTGTCGTAACCGACGATTACCGTCGGAGATTTCTCCAATGAGAGGACGTGCCCCGCAATCGCTGCGGCTGCTCGGCGCACGCCGCCAAACGTAAAGTCCTCGGCCATCACGCCACGCCAGCCTGAAGTTCCGAAATGGATCGCTTGGCTCGTCATAAAAACGTATTGTATCTTGGCTTGCAAGCGAGGTGAACGCAATACGCGATTCGCAAGAGTAAAATTTGCGACAGCCGTGCGCAAATCAGACGAGATGGCGGTCTAATGACAGACAAACTGGTTGTGCTCGTTACGTGCCGTTCGGCAAAAGAAGCGGAGCGCATCGCCCGCGGGCTCGTCCAGGCGCGGTTCGCGGCCTGCGGCAATATTCTGCGCAGTCCAGTCCGCTCCATTTACCGCTGGAAGGAAAAAATCGAATCAGCAAGAGAAGTTTTGCTGGTAATAAAAACCTCGCGCCGCAGGTTCCCGGAACTCCAGGCTGCCATCAAACGGCTTCACAGCTACGAAGTCCCCGAAATCATCGCGTTGCCCATCGCAGTCGGTTCGCCCAGCTATCTTTCCTGGCTGGCGGAATCTGTCGCCTCGCGAAAAAAGGGTTAGCGCATCAAGCCTACGCACTGTTCGCTCGCCGCTGGCCGATAGTTCGCATCAATTTCCGGCTGCGACGCACGAGAAAATCCCAGTATCGAATCGGCATCAAGCGCTGCATACGATCTAATTGGACGGCATCGCCACCCACGAGAATCCGTGGTTCGTTTGCCAGAACCCCGTCCACAATCCGATCAGCTGCTTTTTCCGCCGGCATCACGGCTACGACATCAAACATCGCGAGCGTCACGTCTCGAGCTTTCGGATCGGATCTCGCGCTCACACGAGCGCTCTTCGCAATCGGTGTGCGGATGCCCCCCGGGTGGACGCAAGATATGCTCACGGAACTTCCGTCCAGCTCATGCATCAGCGCCTCAGTAAATCCGCGCACCGCGAATTTGCTGGCGCAGTAGGCTGTCTGTCCCGCGGGCGCGATGATTCCGTAGATGCTGGACATGTTCACAATGTGCGCCCGCGGCTCCTTCCGCAAGATCGGAAGAAAATTCGCGACGCCGTACAGCACACCGTAAAAATTAATCTTCATCAGCCAATCGAACTCTTCGATGGTCAGCTGCTCGAAGGTCCCGTGCATCGCCACGCCGGCAATGTTCATCAGCAGCGTCACGCGTCCGTGTCGCTCCACCACCTCCGCGGCAAACCGCTCCATGCGCGCCCGGTCCGAAACGTCCACGAGATGGCAGGAGAGCGTAGCGCTCGCTCCGCCAAGCTGTTCGATCGTCTCAGTCAGACCGGCAGAATCCACGTCCGCGAGCGCCAGAGACATTTTCTCGCGCGCCAATCGGTGCGCAAGCGCTCGTCCAATTCCTGAACCCGCTCCGGTAATTACCGCCACACCACCGTTAAGTTTGATGGGGTCGTTACGATCGCTCATTCCAGCCTCGCTCACAGAAAATTGACACAGCGTGATGCAATCGAAAGGAGTCGCAGGCGACCGAAGCCTAACCTATCGCGGTGCGGCCACCGTTGCAATGATTGTCGATGTGGGAGTCCTGCTTAGACTCTTGCTAGCGCCTGGTCCAAGTCTGCAATCAAGTCTTCCACGTCCTCGATTCCGACTGATAGTCGCACCAGCCCTTGCGTAATCCCGATCTGCTTCTGTATCTCCGGCGGCACGGATGCGTGCGTCATGAGTGCGGGATGTGAAATCAGAGTTTCAACGCCTCCCAGGCTCTCCGCCAGCGAGCAGATTCGCACGTGATTCAACAGCTTCTTAGCAGCCTCGAGCGAGCCTAGATCGAACGACAGCATCCCGCCAAAGCCGCGCTGCTGCCGTTTTGCGATCTCGTATTGAGCATGCGAAGCAAGCCCCGGATAAATCACCCGCTTCACCTTTGGATGTGACTCGAGAAATTTCGCCACCGCCATGCCATTCGAGTTGTGCCGGTCCATGCGCACCGCGAGCGTCTTGATCCCGCGCGACACGAGGAAGCAATCCATCGGCGCGAGTCCTGCGCCTGCCGACCGCTGGATGAAATAGATTTTCTCCGCGTCTGCGGGACGAGTCAGGACCGCCGCGCCTCCCGTACAGTCGCTGTGCCCGTTCAAATATTTCGTCATCGAATGGACGACGATGTCCGCTCCGAATTCGATCGGCCGCTGAAGATACGGGCTCAGAAAAGTATTGTCGACTACAAACGTAAGATTGCGAGCCTTGCAGATTCGGCCCACCGCCGCCAAATCCGTCACAATCATCGTCGGATTCGTTGGCGTTTCGACGTAAATCATCCGCGTGTTCGGCTTGATCGCTGCTTCGATGTTTTCCAGACAAGAAGTGTCCACATAACTAAATTCGAGGCCAAAATCGACGAGGAGCTTTGTCGTCAACCGGAAGACTCCGCCGTACACGGCCTGAGACAGAATGGCGTGCTCACCTGGGCGCAGCAGCCGAAAAACCGCGTCAATCGCTGCCATACCGGAAGTGAACACGTACGCCGCCCGACCGCCTTCTAGTTTCGCCACCGTTCGCTCAAGCGCTTTTCGGTTGGGATGATTCGTCCGCGCGTAGTCGTAACCCTTGTCCTTTCCCATCTCTTCGAGCACGTACGTCGACGTCTGATAAATCGGCGCGACGATCGATCCGGTCAGCGGATCGGGCTCTTGGCCCACATGGATAGCGTCGGTCGAAAACCCCATGCTTCCTCCTGAATGAAAACGAAGCGGATATATTCGGTCATCGCTATCATACGCTTGGGCGTCTGAGTGGCGACATGATTGGGCCGCAAAGATACACCGCCCAAAATGGCTTCTTGTCCCTCACCGAGTCGCCGGAAGGCGAAGTCTACGTACAGAGTTGTTGAGGCAATCGCTGGAATGGAGTAGAAATGAATCGCCCTATGCGATTCGATTTCAGCGCTAGAATATTTTCCTCGCCGCGCCAGTTTGGAACCATTTTGGCATTGCTCTTGCTCCGCGCACCTGGATGCAGCGCTCAGGCAAGCACGCTCAAGCTCGCAGTCTTTCAGGGATCTCAACAAAATCAAGCTAGTTCCCAAGAGAAACCGCCTCAAGAAAAATCCGCTGATAGCAAAAAAGATTCCAAACCCTCCGATCCAAGCACGACGAAGCTCCGAATTCACATCACCGCCGCTGATGATAAGCCAGTTAGCAATGCCAGCGTTTACGTGCGCTTTCCCGTCGCGGGCGGATTATTCCACAAGGACAAGCTCAGTGAATTGAGTCTGAAGACAAACGAAGACGGTTCAGTCAAAGTCCCCGATATTCCTCGCGGAAAAATCCTAATCCAAGTCGTCGCAAAGGGTTGGAAGACATACGGCAAGTGGTATGAGATCGACTCCGAAGCGATGACGATCGAAATAAAACTCGAACCTCCCGCTCATTGGTACTAAGAATTTCTCGCGCCAAAATTTTCTTAAGACAACAGAATTGCACACAACTTGTGCAAACTGCATGAGGCCCACGTTTTCTGCGGCTTTTGCTTCGCGGCGATGCCTTTTCCACACTCTTTTCAACAGAACTGTTGAAAACTTTTACAAACCATTCATCATTCGCGCCTCTTCCTTGCGAATGTATGGCTTAAGAATTGCTCTCGCGAAAAAATCTCCCCATAATGTGCGACCCGTACTCCCAAAGTTGTCAGCGATGCCTGCGTGATATCATTTCGTCTCCACGGAGACACGCTGCTCGCAGATGAAACAATTGATCCTCAACGCCGACGACTTCGGCCTCACACGCGGAGTAAATGAGGGAATTATCAGAGCACATCGCGAGGGAGTTCTTACCAGCGCGACCCTGATGGCGTGCGGCCATGCCTTCGATCACGCGGTTGAGCTTGCAAAACAGAATCCGCGACTCGGAGTTGGCTGTCACTTGGTACTCGTCGGTGGAAGAGCCATTGCTCCGGTCGAAGAGATCCCATCGCTCGCCTCCAAAGATGGCCGCCTCCCCGCATCGCTCGGCAGCTTCGTAACGCGACTTTCTTCCGGAACAATCCGTCCAAAGGAAATCGACAGGGAATTGCGGGCTCAGATCCTAAAAATCCGGGCGGCCGGCATCGAACCCACTCACCTCGACACTCACAAGCACACCCACGCTCATCCGGCCGTTATGGTGGCCCTTGGCCGAGTGGCGCGCGAATTAGGAATTCGAAGGGTGCGGAAGCCGATGGAGAACCTGCAAGATTCCTGGAACTCTTCCCGAGGCGAGAACTCCGGGATTTTGAAAGAGCTTCTCGCCGCTGCCGCAGCGCGAGCCGTTGCGCCCCTGTTTCACTCTGCGTCGCGAAAATATGGCCTGCGATCGCCGGACCATTTTTTGGGGCTGGCAATGACGGGCCGGTTAGGTCCGCTAGCACTGCGCCGGATGATTAGCTCTGTTCAAGAGGGCAGCACGGAGATCATGTTGCATCCCGGAGTCTCCGACTCTGAGTTGGAAAGAATCGACACGCGGCTTTTCCACCAGCGTAATGCTGAAATGGACGCGCTCATCGAACCTGCCGTCAGGGGTGCCATCGAGGAACGCGGCATTCGCTTAATCACCTACGGCGAGCTAAACTAAAATACATTCAGCTAGCTACGAAGGGCGTAGCCAGACCGACGGACTGTCGGCTAGACTGGAGGAACCTTGGGAACTAGAGATCTGCGGCCGAAATATTCGATCGTCGTCCCATTTCACGACGAGCAGGAAAGCATTCGCGAACTTCACGCGCGCCTCAGCGGAGTCATGACCGGCCGCTTCGAACCTGTCGAATTCGTTTACGTGGACGATCAGAGCAGCGACGCCACTCCGCGAATTCTTGACGAGATCTCTCTTGACGATCCGCGCGTAACCGTCGTGCGCCTGAAGCGCAACTACGGGCAGACGACAGCGCTCGCCGCCGGCTTCGATTATGCTTCCGGCGAAATTATTATTTCCATGGACGGCGATTTGCAGCACGACCCGGACGATATTCCGAGGATGCTCGAAACGTTTGAAGCGAACGGCAGCGATATCGTCAGTGGCTGGCGGCAAAAGCGAGTCGACAACTTCATCATGCGCCGGCTCCCCTCACGAGTTGCCAACTGGATGATGGCGAAGCTGTCGGGAGTCGATATTCACGATTTCGGAACCACGTTCAAGGTTTATCGCCGTGAAATCATTAAGGACATCCGCCTGTACGGTGAAATGCACCGTTTTATTCCGGCACTTGCCGCCCTGAACGGCGCCAAAATTGTCGAAGTACCGATCAAGAATATCGTTCGTCCCGGCGGGAAATCCCACTATGGCATTTCGCGAACGCTGCGAGTTTTCTTCGATCTGCTCACGATTCGATTCCTTCTCCGCTACATGACGCGGCCACTTCACTTTTTCGGTCCAGCGGGCTTGCTTGGCGTGATTCTGGGTAGCGGGATCCTTGGCGTGCTGTTTATAGAGAAGGTTTTCTTCGGCACCTCACTCTTCGTGCAGCATGGCCCTTTGCTCATTCTTGCGATGATGCTTTGCTTATTCGGTGTGCAGCTGCTCGCGATGGGCCTTGTCGGCGAGCTTTTGATGCGCACTCACTTCGAATCCCGCGTCGAACCAATGTATCGCGTCGAGCGTGTGACGGGCGCATCGGTACCCCCGGAACGGCTTCGTCGTTCCACTGATAGTCCGCTTGTCGCTCGACGAGCCGGCTAGTAAATACAGCGATTCCTCGACTCTTACTTCCCCACAATACGCATCAAAATAAATAGGGCTGCAGTAAGCGATGCCTAACTCGAAATAAGGCCTCGCAATTTCATGCCCGTCCAAAAATGGAGGATGTATGGTTCGCAAAGCAATTTCCTGCGCCGCGACAATTCTGGTTGTGGCGTCCCTCATTTGGGCCGCTAACGACCCGTGGAAATCAAAACCCTATCAGCAGTGGGACGACAAAGATCTTCACAGAATCTTCAACGAATCGCCTTGGTCTAAAGTCGTACAAATCAGCAGCTCTTCGCCCTCAACCTATGACTCCGGTGGCCTGCCGGCGGAACCGAGCAGTGCCAGTCCGGCTCAGCAAACACGCGGCATGGGGGGTGGAGGACAATATTCCCAGCCCTCAGTTCCATCCGCAACTCCGCAACCGCAGCAGTCCGCCGCAACGCCGTATGTGGTTCGATGGGTCTCTTCCAGAACGATCCGCGAAGCGGCTGTACGCAACGCCGTCCTCAAAGGCCAGCTGAAACCAGATGATGCCGCAAAAGATCTGGCACAAACTGTGGACACTTATCAGGTGCTCGTCGCTGGCCCCAACATGAAAGCCTTTCAAGGCGTAGATGAGGCCACTTTGAAGAAGAGCACCTTTCTCGAAATGAAAAAAACCAAGGAAAAGCTCACCCCGAGCGATGTAAGGATCGACCGCGGCGCTGACGGTACCTCGATTGAAACCGTGGTCTTCCTATTCCCGAAGAAATCTGCAAACGGCGAACCTACGGTTGCGGGAAATGAAAAAGGCGCCGATTTTTCCACATCGGCAGCCGGCGCCAAGATTAACGTTTCGTTCGATTTCTCTAAAATGGAAGACTCACAAGGCCGCGATTTGTAGTTCAATTGTGGCCCTATTGAGTCTGTTCAATCCGGCACTGCTTGGTGGTGGACAACAGCGGTAGCATTCGCGTACGATTCTGCAACGTTTCGCGCAGAGGCGCCCCGGTGCCGCCGGGGCGTCTTTTTTTGTTGGTTCCGATCCTCGGGGATTTCATCTAAGTTTGGAGGCGATCTTGGGAGGTGCTCCGCGCATGGCGCTCAGCGGGGAAAAGTTCTACAGCGCCCGCATCACGGAGCGCTGCGACATCTCTCCCGACCTCTGGAAGATCAAGCTCGACCCGTGTGGCAAGTTTGATTTTGTTGCGGGTCAGTACGCTACGCTGGGTGTGCCCGACGGCGATCGCTTGATCGAGCGCGCTTATTCGATCGTCTCTTCGCCCTACGAACCGCAAATCGAGATTTTTTTCGAGCTAGTCCCTCAGGGAGCCTTAACTCCCGAGCTCTATCAGTTGCGTGTGGGCGATGAAGTCAGCATGCGCAAAATTCCCAAAGGGCGTTTCACCCTCGACCTGAAGAGCGGTCAGAAAAATCACTTGCTGCTCTCGACGGTCACTGGCATTGCTCCGTTCATTTCTTACACTCGGACTCTCTACAGAGATTGGAAAGAGAACAATATGCCGGCAGACCTGCACCTCTACATGATCAACGCTGCCAGCCGGTCAATTGAATTTGGATATCGTGAGGAGATCGAACAAATCGCTGCCGAAGTCCCGTGGCTCACCTATGTTCCATCGATCAGCCGTCCTTGGGAGGACACGGAATGGCGCGGAGAGACGGGCCGCGTGGAAGATTTGATTCGCAAGTATAGCGACCTTTGGGGGCTGAGCGGCGATAACACAACGGGATATCTTTGCGGTCATCCCCAGATGATTGAGCTTGGATTAGGAATTTTGAAACGCCGTGGATTCCCAAATCAATCGCTCAAGCAGGAAGTTTACTGGGTTCCCGCGAAAACCCCGGGCGCTTGATGCAGTCTCAATCCGGGCGGGCGCCTGCAAGGGGCTTGCGGCGCCCGCCGGAAAGGAATCCGCAGCGAGCCTTAACGCGTGGGCGCAGGACTCGCTGCGGCAAGTTCTTCGATCGCGCTGGACATGGCCCGAATCGGCGTTGAGACGTGCACGGTTTCGTCGTTGTCATTCACATCCACGACGATTGACCCGCCGCTTTTCGCGATTCGGACGTTTTGACCCGCTTCCTTCACTTCCACGAACGTGATGTCGTCTGATTCGCTGAGCGCGTCAAGTCCCGCGCGTATGGTCGGCATCCACGGTTGAATTTCGCGAGCCTGTTCCCCGAGCCGATCCTTCGGAACGAAATGCATCGCTATCGGCACGAGCATCGCCGGAGCCACCACAAGAACATGGTGCTTCTCCGGCTGCCTTGTCTCCACGTTGACCGAGATCATTCCCTCGCTACAGATGATTCCAGCCCCCGCAAGAGCGGTTCCGACAATTCCGAGTCCTACTCTTCCCAGCAAAATCATGCGTCACCTCGAAATGTCTCTTCGTCATGCCGCTCTTTTAAGAGAGCGAAACCGAACACATCATCCTGCCTGCCCTGAAGAATGAAGGGAGCGAGCGAAGGATCTCGACCTGAAATTCCGGCTGGAGCCAGCCACAAGCAACGCTTTCCTATTCCGCCGCACTCTTCGAATCGATCCAAATCCTTACGTTCTGCTCGGCGTCCTGCACTGTCACCAGCACCGTCTCGCCCGCTTCACCGAGCGCCCGGATCGCCGCTGCCACGTCGAGCTCATTCTGTTTCGCTGTGGAAAAGAGCGCATCGACCACTTTCATGGGAACGGTAACGTCAACCTTTTGTCCGCTCTTGCCGCTGTCTTTTCCGGAGTCGCGCACGTGGATGATCAGATTTCCGTTGGACTTGGCCACGCGCACGTCTTGTTCGCCGCTCTTTACGGTCACGAATTCGTTGTCGGGCGCTGTCCGAACGGCGTCGAGAATCGCGCGCACATCCACGTCGTTAATGTCAGCACTCGAAATCGTTATACGGCCGTTATGCAGCTCTCCATGATTGATCGTCGGCAGAATCTTTATAGCCATCGAAAGCGGCACGTTGACGTTGACGCTTTCACCTTTCGTCCCGCCGTCCACCTTTACGTGCAAGTAGCGCTCGGCAGCCGGCTTTGCTGCCGCCGTTGTTGCGCCCTTTGCAATTCCAATCGCAACCGCAATTGTTGCCGCCAGCAGTAAGCACGAAACCGTGACAGCGGGTGATCCTCTTCGCATAGTTGAGAAACCTCCTGGTCTCTACTTGCCATCATTTACGGAAGTGGCGGCAGGAAAGTTCCGTGGAAGTTCAAAAAAAAGCGGGCTGGAATTCAGCCCTTGGCAGACGAGACCAGGTGAGGACAGCAATGGTGACTTTGCAAACTTTAGACGGGAGGGAAAAGTCCGATCGTCAATCCGATTGGCACTTAAAATAAATCGCAGCGAGCGGCGGCAAGCGCAACTTGATCGACCATGGTTTTCCATTCCACGGTAACGGCTCGGCGTGAACTCCGCCATCGTTTCCCGCGCGGCTGCCCCAGTAATACCCGGAGTCCGTGTTCAAAATTTCGCGGTAGTAGCCGGGCCGAGGCACGCCCACCCGGTAATCATGGCGCACCACGGGCGTGAAGTTACATGCCACGATAATGGCATCGTCTTGATTTCTCCCGCGCCGCAGAAATGAGATCACGCTATTCGCAGCGTCGTTGGCTTCCAACCACTCGAAACCCGCCCATTCGAAGTCGAGTTCGTGCAACGCGGGCTCCTGCACGTGCAGCCGGTTCAGGTCCGCCAGGAGTTGCTGCACGCCGCGATGCGCTGCAGAATCTTCAAGCGCCCAATTGACACTGCCGTCTTCCCAAAATTCATCTCGGACCGCAAGCTCGCTGCCCATGAACAGGAGCTTCTTGCCCGGATGCGCCCACATGTAGCCCAACAAAAGGCGGAGGTTTGCGAATTTCTGCCAATCGTCGCCCGGCATTTTCTCGAGCAAGGAGCGCTTCCCGTGAACTACTTCATCGTGCGAAAGGGGCAAAATGAAATTTTCGGTGAAAGCGTAGATCATCGAGAACGTCAGTTCGTTGTGGTGATATTGGCGGTGAATCGGATCGTATTCCATGAATCGCAGCGTGTCGTTCATCCAGCCCATATTCCACTTCAAATCGAAACCGAGTCCACCGACATACACAGGGCGCGACACCGCCGGCCACGACGTGGATTCTTCCGCAATCGTCAGCGCGCCGGGATGCCGCGTGTGCAGCACTTCGTTCAAATGCTTGAGGAACCCAATCGCTTCCAGGTTCTCGCGGCCGCCAAAGGGATTCGGAACCCATTCGCCCGGCTTCCGCGAGTAGTCGAGATAGAGCATAGACGCGACCGCGTCCACGCGCAGACCGTCCAAGTGATACTTCTCGATCCAGAAGAGCGCATTCGAGATGAGATAGTTCTGCACTTCGTTGCGCCCGTAGTTGAAGACGAGCGTGCCCCAGTCAGGATGCGCTCCTTTCCGCGGATCGGCGTGCTCGTAAAGATGCGTGCCATCGAAGAATGCCAGGCCGTGCGCGTCGCGCGGAAAATGAGCTGGCGTCCAATCGAGAATCACTCCGATGCCTTCTTGATGGCAGCGATCCACGAAGTACATAAAATCGTCGGGCGTTCCGAAGCGGCTTGTCACGGCGAAATATCCAACGGTCTGATAGCCCCACGATTTATCCAGCGGATGCTCCATCACGGGCATCATCTCGATGTGCGTGTAGCCCATTGCGGTGACGTACGGGATAAGTTCGTCAGCGAGTTCGCGATAGGTGAGCCAGCGGTTTCCTTCATCGCGTCTTCTTCGCCACGAGCCCAGATGCACTTCATATATTGACATGGGCGAGTGCAGCCAATCGCGTGACGCGCGCGCGGCCAGCCAGACGCCGTCGTTCCACTGATGCTTGTCAATATCCACGACGACGGAAGCATTGTTGGGACGCTTTTCGGCCGCGAATCCATACGGATCGGATTTCAATCCCCAGTAGCCGCCAACGCGAGACCTGATTTCGAATTTGTACAGCGCCCCTTCGTCGAGGCCAGGAATGAAAAGCTCCCAGATTCCCGTCTCGCCGCGCAGGCGCATCGGATGAACGCGGCCGTCCCAGAAATTAAAATCTCCGACAACACTCACGCGCAGCGCATTCGGCGCCCAGACTCCAAAGTGAACGCCTCGAACGCCAACGACCTCGCGCACGTGCGCCCCGAGCTTTTCATATTTTTGGTAATGCGTGCCTTCGCCAGAAAGGTAGAGATCGTAGTCGGTCAGCAGCGGCGGGAAGGCGTAAGCGTCAAATGTCTCAAGCGAATTGCCATCGGAGAATTTGAACTTCAAGCGATAAGAAGTGGGCGCGATTTCCTGGTTTCCATGCAGCTGGCTAACGTCGCTCGGAACAATGGCTTCAAACACGCCGCCTGGATGAATTTTTTCCGCTCCAATCGTCGCAGGGCGCGCCGTGGAACCGCGCAACCATTCGACCGTCATCTCGGTCGCGGACGGGTGATACGCGCGGATCGCCAATACTCGCTTTCCATCGCGGCCGAGCCAATGAGGCCCGAGAAAATGGAAAGGATCGGACGACTCGGCGCGAACGATGCGCTCGATCTCGCTTTGGTTCGCGTCGAGCGGCTTATCGGTTGCGGCGGATTTGGAATCTCTTAGTGACATGAGCGAACCAGGCCGTCGTTTTTGATTCGCGTCGAGTTTCCGGCAAACGAAAACTGACCAAAATCCGGTTTGCGCGATTGGAATTCCTGATCGATAAACAGCCGATTAGAAATTTGTAAGTGTCTGCAAGCACGGGTGTTACGACGAACTCTAATCGCGCTACCGTAGATTAGAACACCCGTCTCTACCGCAAACGCGTCGCGGGTACTACTGCCGAGTTGGCGCCAATTTCTCACAACCCTCAAACGACGCTAGCACGCGCGAACGCTCGTTTCAACTGGGACCTTGACTTCTGGTTCTCATCATGAGAACTTGAAGTGCATGCGTATTATCAAGCGCGGAGCATTGGAGCGCTTTTGGCGCATACATCCTGACTCGAAGGCGAGCCTTGAATCGTGGTATTCAGTTGTGCGCGCGGCAAGCTGGAAGACGCCGGTGGAGATGAAGCAGGTATATCACAATGCTGATGTAGTCGGGCGCCGGACAGTTTTTAACATCGCGGGGAACAAATATCGATTGATTGCGCGAGTCAACTACCGAAGTCAAAGAGTTTTGTTCTGTTCCTGCTTACCCACGCGGAGTATGACAGAGGGCTTTGGAGATCATGAACACGAGACCGGTTGATCTCGACGAGAAAAATTACGGCAGACTTCTACAGCAGGCGCTTCCGCATGTGATCCGCACTGACGATGAGTACAAGCGGCTCACAAGCGAACTGATGCGTCTGGACGAGCTGGACGAGCCGACCCGGGAACAGGAAGAACTCGGTGAGCTATTGACGGTGCTGATTGACGAGTATGAAGAACGGCGTTATCCGATTCCGAAAGCGAGCCCGCAGCATACATTACAGCACTTGATGGAGGCACGCGGACTAACACAGAAGGACCTTCGAAAGGTCTTCGGATCGAAGGGCATTACTTCCGAAGTTTTTCACGGCAAGCGCTCGATCAGCAAGGCGCAGGCAAAAAAACTCGCAGAATTCTTTCATGTAGGCGTGGAACACTTCATCTAGCGGCAGTCTCCCTGTGTCGCCCCTCCGGGGCTCTACGTATTCTCTCGCGATGATTTCCCAGAGCTTCCGCTGTGGGCTACGTTGTTTCGTCCCTCATGGGACTTGGAGCATCGAAACGGCGATGGGCCTTCCGAATCAGATTGCGGTTAGAAGCCGCGAGAAAAACGAGTGGTGGCGGCCAGTGATGTTGGACTTGAGTGGCAAAGTCAGGTAGGTTAGCGGCGTCCCTGGGGCAGGCAGCGGGGCAATCCATATCAAGGAGAAATTCGATGACACGACTCGCTTGCCCGATTTTTGTGCTCACTGCATTGAGTATGGCGTTTTTCGCTGGCACTGCGCGCGCACAGGACAACGCACAACCAAAGAAGCCGCCGACAGCGACGGAAGCCGTCGTCGCGAACTGGAACGACGTGGGTGGCCGGCTGGTCACGATGGCGGAAGATTGGCCCGAGGACAGGTACGACTATAAGCTTGCACCCACCACTCGCACTTTCCAAGAGGTGATACTGCACATTGCGGGATCGAACTACGACATGCTGAATAAGATGAGGAAATCGAAAGTGGGCGATGGACGTAACGACCCGGCTGTGGCCGACTATAAGACGAAGGCGGCTACCGTCGCGTTTTTGAAGAAGTCGATCGAGGACGGGGCGGCCGAGGCGAAGAAGCAGGGCGATGCGGGCGTGATCAAGCTGCTTGAATATTGGGACGGATACACGGAGCACATGGGCGAGCATTACGGGTTGTTGGTGGCGTATTACCGAGCGAGCGGTTCGGTGCCGCCGGAGTCTCGGCCGAAGAAGTGAGGGATGCCACAGAGGCACGGAGAGAAGGAAAGGAAATGTCGTGCTGCGGGAGTCTCGGGCGAAGAAGTAGTTTCTTCAGCGTAGCGAGATGGTGAGGGTGCCAAGATTTGTTGCGAGCAACCTCAAGAAGGGCGCACAGGCCCTTCGTGCCTCAGGGCAGGCGGGAGTGTCTGTGCCACTGAGGAGCGCAGTTGAGTGCTCGTTTCAGAGTGGAAGATGAGCGTTCACGCTGGCCTTCGAAAAATCTAAGCGCTCAAGAATGACAGCGTCACATAGGGTCGGGGAGGGCCAGTGCGGAATGGGGCGAGCTGGAAGACCGCAGCGAAGACGGCTTGGCTGGTGGCGACGATGACGGCATTACCGATCATCATCGCGCCAGCGCGTGCTCAGGACCGGACGCAGGCCCGCTCGATGGTTCTGACGCGCGATGGGATTGTGGCGGCGGAAAGTCCGCTTGCGGCGCAAGCCGGAGCCACGATCCTTGCTCGCGGCGGAAATGCTGTGGATGCGGCCGTGGCGACGAACGCGGTGATGGGCGTCGTCGAGCCGATGATGAACGGGATTGGCGGCGATCTCTTCGCGACTGTTTACGAAGCGAAGACCGGAAAACTCTATGGGCTGAATGCGAGCGGCTGGGCTCCTGCGAAGCTTTCGATTGAATTTCTCAAAGCGAAAGGAATCAGCGGACAGATGCCAGACCGCGGTATTCAGGCCGTGACGGTGCCGGGCGCGGTGGACGGATGGTCACAACTGCTTTCGCGTTTCGGGACGAAAAAATTTCCGGAAGTGCTCGAGCCGGCGATTCAGTACGCGCGCCAAGGTTTTCCCGTGCCGGAATTGGACGCAGCCTATTGGAGCGAGGCGGAAAAACTTTTGAAAACCGAATCGAATGCTGCGGCAACCTTTTTGATTGATGGACGAGTTCCGCGGCTTGGAGAAGTATTTCGTAATCCCGATGTGGCGCATTCTCTGGAGTTGATTGCGGCGCAGGGGCGTGATGGTTTCTACAAAGGTGACATCGCTCAACGCATCTTGGCGACATCCTCTCGCTTGGGCGGCTCAATGTCAGCAGACGACTTGGCCGAATTTTCGAGCGAATGGGTGGAACCGATCTCGACGACGTACCGCGGGTGGACGGTGTACGAGATTCCGCCGAACGGACAGGGAATCGCTGCGCTTATGATGTTGAACATGATGGAGAGATTTCCGCTCGCGAAGTACGGACAGAATTCGACTGACGCGTTGCATGTAATGATCGAAGCCAAAAAATTGGCATATGCGGACATGTACCGCTATGTCGCCGATCCAAAATTCAACCGCGTGCCGGTGGAGGGAATGTTGTCCAAGGATTACGCCGCTCGGCGCGCGAAGCTGATCGATATGACGAAGGCGAATTGCAATGTGTCGCCGGGAGAGCCTGAATTTCCGACGAAAGGCGACACGACATATCTGACGGTTGTGGACCGGGATGGAAATATGGTGTCGCTAATTCAGAGCAATTTCCTGGAGTTTGGATCAGGACTAGTTGCGGATGGGACTGGTTTCGCGCTACAGAATCGGGGTGCCCTGTTCAGCCTCGACCCGGCGTCGCCGAACGCGCTCGCAGGGCACAAGCGGCCTTTGCACACGATCATCCCCGGTTTCATGTCGCGTGGGGACGAACGGATTGCATTTGGCATTATGGGCGGCTTCAATCAGGCTCAAGCGCACGCACAGTTTGTGGCGAACGTGGTGGATTTTGGAATGAACATTCAGGCGGCTCTGGAAGCGGCGCGTTTCTCGAAACATACGTTTGCCGGATGCGACGTGGAGATGGAAGACAGAATTGAGCCCGGCGTGCGAAAAGCACTCGCCGAGCGCGGGCACGAGATCACGGTAAACGGCTGCTTTTCTTCGGACATGGGCGGCGGACAGGCGGTGAGGCGCGACTTCTCGACAGGGGTGAATTTTGGCGCGTCCGATCCTCGCAAAGACGGCGCGGCGATTCCTCAAACCGCAACGACCAAGTAAGCGGTGCAGTTGCGGGCCAAAAGCCGACACCAGGAAGCATGATGCCAATTTTCTCGATTGGTGATCGGGTTTTTATTTCCCCCGATTTTTTTTGGGCAAAAGGTGCTACCGGAACGATTTCGGCGCCTCCTCCCCAGGTCACCGCGCTCAGTGGTCCCTGGGATGGAGGGCTAACTCGGAAAGAGCACAGCGCCTTAGGCGAGGCGACCGTTTATTGGGTTTGGTTTGATGAGCCACAGCGTGATGCTGACGGAGACGGCCCATTTAGGGGAGGCTGTATTCACGAAAGTGCGATGACTTTGATCGCGCGAACGGTGAACTGACGGCGTTAATTAACCGGCTTCTAACCATTGCGGGGTGTGTCGTAAGTGCCTCTAAATGTTCCACTTTGGTACGAACGTACCATTGTGACCCCAGTCACCCGCAATTATACCTAGAGCATGGGGTGCACCTGCGGGGCTGTGCGCTGGCCCCGAAGCCTGTCCTATGCCATCGAGAACTGAGGAACTCGGCGCCGAGCGACCAAAATCGCAGCGAAGGGCCGAGAAACAAAAAGCCGGAAGTGTGGTATCGGACGGGAAGACTTTGTGTCCCGCCGAGCATGCGGCTTATCTGCAGGCGCTCACCGAAAACAATCCCCTGGGAATCGTCGTCCTCGATCTACACCACCGAATACTGATGTGCAATCCCGCATTTGAGGTCCTGTTCGGCTATCACCAATCGGAAATTTTGGGCGCGGAACTCGACTCGCTGTTGGCGCCTCCCGATTCCATGACAGAAGCCGTAGCATTGACGCGCCGGTCGACTACGGGAAATGTGGTGCGCGACAAAGCCAAGCGGTTGCGAAGTGACGGGTCGCTTGTGGACGTGCAGATTTTGGGGGTTCCGATTTCGGTTGATGGAAAACTGATCGGCAGCTTCGGGATGTATGAGGATATTACGGAGCGGCGTCGCGCGGAGCAGGCACAGCGAGAAGCGGAAGAGCGATTCCGCAGCCTTTTCGAGAACGCGACCGAGGGAATTTTTCAGACGACAACAGACGGCCGGTACCTTAGCGTAAATCCCGCACTGGCCAGGATGTGCGGGTTCGCGTCGCCCTCGGAAATGATCTCGACGGTACAGGATTTGGGCAGAGAGTTGTACGCGGACCCGAATGTTCGGAACGTGTTCAAGCAGCTGATTGAAAAATACGGGTCGGTGAAGGATTTCGAGTACGAGGTGCGGCGAAAAGACGGAGCGAAGATCTGGATTTCCGAAAACGCGCACGTGGTCCGGAATCCAGACGGCGAAATTCTGTCGTACGAAGGAACGATCGAAGACATTACGGCGCGGAAGCGGGCGGAGCTGGAGCGCCAGGTAACTTTCGAGATCATCCATGCAGTGAACGTGACGGACAATTTGGATGATCTGCTGCGTTTGATTCATATCGCACTGAAAAAGGTGCTGTACGCAGAGAACTGTTTCATTGCGTTGTATGAGCCGGCGACGGGGATGTTTCATTTTCCATTCTTCGTGGATCAGTTTGACGAGGCGCCACCTCCGCAACGCGTAGGGCGGAGCTGCACTGCCCACGTGTATCGGACGGGGCAAGCGATGCTGATTCCGCAACGAACGTTCGATTTGCTGGCCGCGGAAGGAAAGGTCGAACTGGTCGGGACTCCATCACCATCGTGGCTGGGCGTACCGCTGAGGACGCCGGCGGCGACCATCGGCGTGCTTGTCGTTCAGCACTATGAAGACGAAAACGCGTACGCGGAACGCGAGCAGGAATTTTTGGCGTCGGTCGGCGGACAAATTGCGCTGGCAATCGAGCGGAAGCGCTCAGAAGAAAAGGTTCGAGAGGGCGAAGCGCGGCTGCGGGTATTGGTGGAGCAACTGCCCGCGGTGTTGTGGACTGTCGATCGAGATTTGCGCTTTGCGTCCGCGCTGGGAGCGGGATTTGCGCGGCTGAAGATAAAGCCAGACGAGATTGTGGGCATGTCGCTGCTCGATTATTTCGAAACGACCGATCAGACGTTCTTGCCGATCGCGGCGCACCGCCGCGCCGTGGCAGGCGAGCCGATGACTTTCCACGTGGAGTGGAAAAGCGGTTCGTATGCGTGCCACGTGGAGCCACTGCGAGACTCCGATGGGCAGGTTTCCGGCGCAATTTGCATGTCGCTCGATATCACGGACCGGAAACAGCTGGAGGAACAGCTTCGGCAGGCGCAGAAGATGGAAGCGGTGGGGCGCTTGGCGGGCGGCATCGCCCATGACTTCAATAACTTGTTGATGGTGATTCAAGGCTACGGCGATTTGCTGGTTGAGCGGCTTCCTACCGGCGACCCGCTGCGCCGCAATGCCGAGCAGATTCAGATGGCGTCGCAGCGAGCGACGTCGTTGACCAGGCAGTTGCTGGCGTTCAGCCGGAAGCAGATGCTGGCGCCTAAGATTCTGAACGTACAAACCGTTGTCGCGGACATGGAGAAAATCCTGCGCCGTCTGATTGGCGAAGATATTCAGCTCGAGACATCGTCGGCTCCGGATCTGGGATTAGTGAAGGCGGACCGGAGCCAGATCGAGCAGGTGATTTTGAACCTAGCCGTGAACGCGCGCGATGCAATGCCGCAGGGTGGCCGCCTGACGATTGAGACCGCGAACGTGGAGCTCGATGCGTCGTATTCCCACCCGCCCGCGGTGCTCTCGCCGGGCAAGTACGTGATGCTCGCGGTGACGGACAATGGTTGCGGCATGGACGCCGAAACCCAGGCTCACGTCTTCGAACCATTTTTCACGACAAAAGAGAAAGGCAAGGGAACGGGTCTTGGCCTTGCAACTGTGTACGGCGTGGTGAAGCAGAGCGGCGGATACGTTTGGGTGTACAGCGAGCCTGGCCGGGGCACGAGTTTCAAGATCTATTTGCCAAGGATCGCAGAGACAGCGGTGCCTGCGGGGCGAGAGGGCAAGAGCGACATGCAAGTGCCGCAGCGCGGCTCTGAAACGATTCTCCTTGTAGAAGATGAGAAGGGCGTACGAGAGCTGGCTCGCGAATACCTTACGTCGAGCGGATACGCAGTGATTGAAGCCGAGGACGGACACACGGCACTGGAACTGGCCGCTATGCACGTAGGCCCGATTCATTTATTGCTTACCGACGTAGTGATGCCGGGAATCAGCGGCAGGGAATTAGCGGAAC
>Ga0209625_1000127_pt1 | contig 18387 bp, 16 predicted proteins | sample JacPin_JW_Ref_M2_FD_187960 | JGI IMG/M metagenome (GOLD analysis project Ga0209625, IMG submission 187960) | Forest soil microbial communities from Algoma, Ontario, Canada - Jack Pine, Ontario site 1_JW_Ref_M2 (SPAdes) (version 2) | ecosystem: Environmental > Terrestrial > Soil > Boreal...
CGATCAGCGCTCTCACTTGTACGACACTCGACCGCATCACGACAGAGACCGGCCTGCGCGCTCTCTGCAAGGCACTGATGGCGGAGACGCAAGCGGTAAATGAAGCACACGGCATTCACATTCCGCCCGAAATGGCCGACCGCCGGTTGGCGGCAGCTGCCTCTACAACTGGCCATAAAATGTCTATGCTCCAGGACCTGGAGCGCGGCCGGTCCATGGAGATAGACCCCATTGTGACGGTCGTGCAAGAACTGGGACGGCTAGCCGGGGTGAAAACACCGATAATCGATGTGGTTCTTCCGCTGGTGCAGGAGCGCGCGAGGGTTGCGGGCCTTTATCCGGCGGACTAGATGCCTACCTAGAGCAGGCGCCCAACGCTCAGTCGCGGAACGGCTGAACCTACACTCGTCCCCCTGAGGAATACCCCCTACCGTTTGAACGGTGCGGAAAGGCAAGTTTCGCAGGGTGAGCGATGTCCAAACGGTGTCAGTCATACCTTGAGAGGAATGAGTTGGTAGTTTTGGACGGGGGAGCCTTCCAGGATCAGTGATGCGGCGACCCAACCTGCACCTGATCTCGCTTGAGCGAAATGCCACTCCTTTCCAGGGTTTGTCCTAGTACTCGGTCTAACTGGGCCGCGGCCTTCAGCCACGCGGCCTTGGCCATCACCTCAGTGGTCTGCGCCTGCGTCAGATAGGTCTGCTGCTCGATAACTGAAATGTTGGTGGAGTAGCCTGCGCTGAAGCTTTCCTGAGCGGCACCCAGCAGTTGTGTTTGCAACTCTCGCGCCCTTGTGGCGGCATCCGCCGCACTGCTGGCGGCATGGAGCGCTGTGATCGCGTTCTGTACCTCAGCAGCCACCTGCGATTCCAGTTGCGTCACTCGAAGCTGCTGCTGACGCAAGACTGCCCTGTCAGCTCCTAGATTTGCCTTCGCCACCCGGTTTTGCACGGGCAAGGAGAACTGTATCCCGGCCTCATACAAGGTTGAGGAACGGCTACCACCAGTTGGAATTGGGTCGGTGGACGCATTTCCCGTCAAGGTGTTTCCACCGATCGCCGTCAGCCCCGGGATCACGACACCACGGCTCTGATAAGTTCCATAGAGATCGATCTCGGGCTTCGCGGCATTGGCGGCACTCGCGACCTCCCGCTCGCCGTTGGTGACTTGCAAGCGCGCCGCCTGCACGTCAGGGCGGTTCTCCCACGCACTCTTGACCAGATCGGAAAGCGGCGCTTGGGGCTCGGCTTGCGGCGGCAGGAGCCGGTCCGTCGCGACAATTTCAGGCGCGGCGCCGCGTGTCGCGGTGAGCGACTGCGGATCGAGCAGCGTTCGCAGGATCACCTGCTGCTGATCTCGCAAAGCGATCGCCTGGGTGAGCACCAGTCGCGTGCTCGTCACGAGTGACTGCGCCCGCGCTACCTCAATTGGTGGAAGACGTCCTACGTTCAACTGTTCCTGGTCATTATGCAACAGCAACTCGGCCGCCTTGAGCGCCTGCTCCTGAACTTTGACCGAATCCTGCAAGCTAATCAGGTCGATATAGAGGTTCCTTGTCCCCGTGATCGTGGCGATGATCTGCTGCTCCAGCACCGCCGCAGAGATTTTTTTGTTCGTCTTCGCAATGGCGATATAGCGGGTGTTGTTCCCGCGCCCGGCCCCGCGCCAGAGCGGTTGAGCGATAAGGGCATAGGCATTAGGGTGAGAGAACGGAACCGCGCTGGAGCGCCCCGAGTAGAAGCTCTGCACGAAATCGTTGATACCGAACTGGATCGTCGTTCCCGGGCTGAAGCCCTTGGTCAGAAGAGTATCCCCAAGGGTATTGTCGGTTATCGCGGTGTCGGCCGGCGACCCCGAAGCCCCGGTGGCGGACACGAGCGAGACTGCCGGGTTACGCCGCAACCAGCCGTAGCGGCCCAGCAGCTGAGCGTCGAAGCCAGGTACCGGCGATCCACTGGAATACTGAGTCGGAGTGATGGATAAGGAGTGTGATCCCTCCAGCGCGCGACTCGTGTTGTAGGACGAGGATATTGTCGAAGCAGTCGGATCCACGCTCAGCGGGGACAGGCCGGGAGAGGAGAAACTAAGCAGGGGCACTGCGGCGGGCGCTTCGCCGGACGGCGTATCCGCCACCGCGTAATTGATCGAGCGTGGTAGTCCACCGCCTTGTGCCAACGGGACGCTCAGATCCGCGATCCTCTGATCGATTTGTTCCAACTCGACGTCGAGGTTGTTCTTTAGCGCCATCTGCAAGGATTGCTGCAGGCTCAGGTAGAGCGGACCGTCCGGTGAGTTCGCCGGCGCTGGGGCGGGGACGGGCGCCTGCGCCAACAATCGCGACGGCTGAGATGCGTGCGAAAGTTCAGTTGCAGCCTGGAATGTCACCGCGGGCGATTGCGCAGCCGCCACACACGCTGACGCACCGCCCAATACGAAGCACATGAAGGCCTGTCGCACACCAGAGCGTCTATTGAAGTACGGAAAGAAACAGCTCATCTCGCGCAGCCCCCTCCCGGGGCAGATTCCGCCTTTTGTCCTTACTGCCGCTGCCTTTTGTTGCCGCAGTTGGTCACCGCAACTTATCCTTCCCGCTACTCTGGGTCTGTCCGCCCGGGCCGCTACTCTTCCCTTCCGCAGTCGGATCTGAATTGCCACCCTGCTGCCCAGCGGGCGCGGGCCGCGTGGTCACCCGCGCTCCCTGCTTCACGAGATCGTTGGGGTTCACCACGACGACGTCGCCGTCTTGCAGTCCAGCGGTGATATACACCTGCGTACCCAGGTCCCGCCCCACGTGGACTGGGCGCATCTGGATGACGTTGTTCTGCACCAGCGGCACAAACTGACCGCGGGCCGTCGTGAGCAGGCTGTCGCCCGAGATCAAGATGCCCGGGCCAGGAGCCTTGTAATGCATCTGTGCGGAGGCAAACATGCCGGGCCGCAAGCGGTGCAGGGTATCCGTTATCTGAATCTCAGCGAGCAGAGTCCGGGTTTGTTGGCTGAGAGAGTTACTGCTCCGAACCACCTTGCCCTTGAACGTCTGCCCCGGCAACTCAGAAAAGGTCAGGTCCACTGGCTGGCCGGTTTGGACGAAGAGCGCATCCTGCTCCGGCACGGAGACAAATACCTCCAAGCTGCCGAGGTCCACAACATCGAACAATTCGCCGCCCTGCGCTCCGCCCGTGGGCGGCCCGCCAGTGGAGGCGGGAGAGGCAGCGGCCAGACCCTGTGCGGCTCCCGAAGCCGATACCAGATTGCCCACCTCGACGTTGCGGGCCGTGATCGTGCCGTTGATTGGCGAGCGAATCTGCTCGAAGTCAGCTAGAGCTTGTTCACGAGCCAACGCTGCCTCTGCTGCCTTCGCCGCATTTTCCATCGCCTGCAGGTTTGATTGTGCCGATTCGACGGCTGCCAGCGTGGCATCGTCCTCCTGCTTGGACAAAATGCCGTGGAGCACCAACGTATGCACCCGGGTATAAGTCGCCTGCTGCAGCCGCAGTGTGGATTGCGCAGTTGACACGCTGTCTCTGCTTTGCTGTACAAGCGCAGCCTGCTGCGCCACCGACGAGTCCAGTTCCGGCGCCGAGATTATTCCCAGCAACTGCCCTTTGCGCACCCTATCGCCCAGGTCGGCATAGCGGGCCTTCAAATATCCTGGCACGCGCGCATAGATGTGCGCGGCACGAAGCGGAGTCACAGTGCCCGGCAACGTGACCTCCTGCTCCAAGCTTGCGTTATGGACTGCCTGCACTTCAACGGTCGGGAGCGCGTTCTGTTGCTGCCTGGCCTTGGCGTTCACTGCCTTATTGCGCTTGTGGTGAGGCAGCCAGCCGATCAGCAGAGCCAAGCTCAGTAACGCGATCGCCACCACAGTCCATAACATCCATCGGCTGCTTTTCCGCTGCGATTGCGCCCCATGCTGCTGATCTTCAGCAATGGGCGTTCCTGTCGCGCCGTTTGGGCTCATTGGTGCCCTCCCTGGGTCTCGTCCGCGATGCGTTTCTCCCAGTTCACCGGAGCTTTCTTACTCATTAGTGAATACATCACCGGCACGATAAAGAGTGTGCCTACCGTAGCGAACAAGAGCCCTCCGATCACTGCCCGTCCGATCGGAGCGTTCTGCTCTCCGCCCTGGCCCAGCGACAGCGCCATCGGGAGCATACCGATGATCATCGCCAGCGCCGTCATGCACACCGGCCGCAGCCGGGTCGAGCCCGCGATCAGCGCCGCCTCCTTTGAGTCCTTACCGTTCTCGCCTTCGCCGCGCGATTCGTTGGCAAAAGTGACAACCAGGATGCTGTTGGCGGTTGCAACCCCAATGGTCATCAACGCGCCCATCAAGGAGGGCACGTTGAAAGTGGTCTGTGTGAGAAACAACATCCATACGATGCCCGCGAAGGCTCCTGGAAGCGCCATGAGAATGATGAACGGTATGCTCCAAGACTGGAAGTTCATCGCCATTAGGAGATACACAAACACGACCGCCGCGGCGATCCCGATCTCCAGGTTGGAGAAAGATGTGTTCATCGTCAGCACCTGACCGCTGAGGACTATCTGCACCCCAGGGGGCAGGTGTTGTGAATTTTTCTTCACGATCTTTTGCACATCGCTGGCCACCCCGCCAAGATCGCGCTGCTCTACGTTCGCGAACACATCCATTATGGGGAGCGCGTTGTAGTGCGAAACCGTGAGCGGCGAAACCTGCCGCTCAGTCTCCGAAACATTGCGTAACAACTGGTCACCGCCGCCGGGCATCGAGGCCGAGAGGGCCGTCCGGTCCAGCGTATCGAGGTTGTCCAAACGGTATTGCGGCACCTGCACGATCACAGGGTATTCGACCCCCGTCTTCGGATCGAGCCAGAAGTTCGGTGCAACCTGCCCGCTGCCCGAAAGCGACAACAGCACGTCATCCGCTACATCCTTTGCCGTGAGCCCGATCTCCTGCGCCTTGAGCCGGTCCACTTTGATGTTGAGCTTCGGGGCATTGACTTCCTGCTGCACGAATACGTCTACTGCTCCCGGAACATCCTTGATCTGCTCCTGCAGCGTTTCTGCGATTTGCGCCGTGGACACAGCGTCTTTTCCGCGCACCTGCACATCGATCGGCGCGGGCAGCCCAAAGTTCAGAGTTTGATTCGTGATGTCCGCGGGCTCAAAGAAAAATGTTTCCTGGGGAAACTTCTGCGCGAAGTCCTGCCGCAGAATCTGCATCCATTCCTGCGTTGGCCGGTGCTTGGCGGCGAGCAGCACCAGCACATCCCCATCCCCGTTGCTGGTCGTATCACTCGCCGAGTAGGCCAGGTTTATGCCTCCTGGCGGCAGCCCGATGTTGTTCAACACCATCTGAAGCTCCTCCGCCGGGATCACGCGCCGAATTTCCTCGTTTACCTGCTTGAACACCTCGGTTGCGGTTTCGATGCGCGTGCCTGCCGGTGGCCGTACATGAAACTCCATCTGCCCGGAATCCACATAAGGGAAAAAGTCACGGCCAATCACCGGAATCAGTGCCAGCGAACCCAGGGAGACCACCGCGAACACAACCAGCGTTATCTTTGGATGCCCCAGCGCCCACTCCAGTCGGCCCTTGTACTTCTCCGCAAACCAGTCGAATCCACGTTCGAACCTCTGGTGAAAGCGCCAGATGAAGCTTCGGCTCAACGGTGATTCCTTTTCCTGTCCCTGATAGAGCGGCACTTCTTTAGGCAGAAGGAAGTGCATCATGGTGGGCACCAATGTGCGCGACAGTCCGTACGAGGCGATCAGAGACAGTACAACATTCAGTGCTAGCGGTGTGAAGATGTACTTCGCAGAACCGGACAACAAGGTCACAGGCACGAACACGATGCAGATTGACATAGTGGAGATCAGCGCCGGCATCGCTACTTGCTCTGCGCTGTCCAGGATCGCCGTGGCCAGCGGCTTCTTCTCCCCGGTCCCGAGGTTGCGGTGCGTGTTCTCGATCTCCACCGTCGCGTCATCGACCAGCATGCCTACGGCCAGGGCAAGGCCTCCTAGCGACATAACGTTAATCGTCTCGCCCAGCGCCGAGGAGACCGCGATCGCGAACAAGACGGCCAGCGGAATGGACACGCTCACAATCAGCGTGCTTCGCCAACTGCCCAGAAATACGAGGATCATCATGGCGGTCAGAAACGCTGCGGTGACCGCCTCCTGCACCACGTCCTGGATGGAGGCTCGCACGAGCACCGATTGATCGAAGATCGGTGTCAGTGTGAGCGCGCTGGGCAGCCCGGCCTTGATGCTCGGGATCGCCTTCTTCACCTCATCCACGATCGTCAGGGTTGAGGCGGCGCCGCTCTTGATGACGGTCAGCAGCGCTGAGGCCTGACCGTTCTCGCTCACATAGCTGGTCTGCGGTTGGTAACCGTTATGGATCCAGGCGACATCCTTCATCTGAACCGCCGCGCCATTTACCGTCCGAATCGGCAGAGAGTTGAGTTCCGCGATCGTGCCTGGGCTGCTGTTGGTTCCCACCATGTACTCGCGGTCGCCTATCTTTTCAGTGCCCGACGGCGTGACCAGGTTCTGGTTGGCGAGCGCGGCGGAAATGTCCGACGCGCTCAGATGGTTGGCCGCGAGCTGCCCCGGCTCCAGGTCTACCATGATGGAGCGTTGCTCCCCGCCATACGGCAAAGGCACCGCTGCCCCCTTGATGGTCGCAAGCTGCCCTCGTATGAAGTTTTGACCAAGATCGTAGAGTTCGGTCTGTGAAAGCCCCCGTCCGCCCAGACTCACCTGTACGATTGGAACGCTGGAAGCGTCGTACTTCAGCACATAGGGCGGCAGGATCCCTGTCGGCATCAGTCGCAGGAGCGACTGCGCCAGCGCTGTTACTTGCGCAATCGCAAGGTCAATCTGAACATTGGGCTGAAAGTGAATCTTAATAACTCCGACACCGCTGTAGGACTGCGATTCGGTGTACTGGATGTTGTTGACGCTGGTTGGGAGCGCGCGCTCGCATACCCCGACGATCCGCTTGGACATGTCATCGGCATCGAGGCCGCTGTAAGTCCAGATCACGCTGACGATCGGGATGTTGATGTCCGGCAGAATGTCGGTGGGCGTCGTCGCGATGGAAGCCACGCCGAAGATCGCAATCAGCAGCGCGACGATAACGAATGTGTATGGCCTCTCTAGAGCAAAGCGAACAATCCACATCAGCGCTCCCTCCCCGTTTTCCACTCTAGGACGGCTATCTCTGCTTGCGGGATCCAGAACCGGTAGTCTGTACCCGTGCTCACCTCACGTCGTGAGGGCCTCGCGCGACCGACTACGCCCTAAGTACTGCTTTCTTCTAGTCCGGTGTCGCACCCTATCCTTGGTGATGCACTCGCACTTCCAAACATTCTTCGCTCGGAAGAAATGGTTAGATCGCTCTGTCTCACCCGCTTTGCGTATGTGTCGATCACCCATCTCACCGGCATGCAAGCCTGAATCGTCCAACATGCCGAGGACCTGTCCGCCCGCTGACACTCATGTACGAACCCTTGAACACAGTTAGCTTTGTGTGTTTCGTCAAGAGGCAAACTGTGGAGGTATGGAATGCCCGATCGCCCAGTTCAGGTTCAAATGAGCAGAATGACCAACACAGCGAAAGTCCGACCTATAAGCTGCAGCATCACATGTGGATAGGCAGCCTCAAAAAAAGAAACACTCTAGCGATGGCCACCCTCGGCGTGCCCGCGTCCATCACGCATTTCGTTTCCGTGGAAATGGTTGAAAGGCTTGTCCCCGCGTTCCGGATGTGGACCAGAGTAGCCGTGCTGAGGATCGAAACGGTTATCAACGTGACCATGGAAGTCGTGCGCACCGTGGAACCACGGGCCGGCTCCGATGAATACGCCACCGCTGAACCACTCGGGCCCGTAGTACCCGTACGGAGCGCAGTTGTATGGCGCGTAGTCGTAGTAGCCATAAGGGCACGCGGGTTCGGGGCCGATGTTGATCGAGACCTGCGCGGGTGACGAACTCGGAATGCTGGTCAGAGCCGCGAGCATAATGGCGAAGGCAAGAACTTTTGGATAACGCATGTGTTTCTCCTCATTCCGACAAAAGCAAATCAGCTGCCAAAGTTGTAAATACATGGGAAAGACTTCCATCCAACGCGAGGGAAAGGCCGACCGCAGAGGAACACCTAGCGTGGACCTTGTCTTGGCGTGACCGCTGGCGGACTGGTGTCGGACTGGTGTCGGACGGGGGACGTAGGGTTCAGAGGAGTGCAAGACTCTCACAACCTGATTGCGGTTGCAGCCTTCCTATCCTTTTCCTACATTCAATCACTTGCCTCGTTCTTTTTTTCCCCCCTTCAAGTTTGGCATTCCTAATGCACATGCGTGGTGGTCGGGGCGGCATTCCTGTCGGAATGGCAAGCCCAGGCACACACAAAACTTTAGGAGAAAACAAAATGAACGCTTTAAAGAAACTGATTGTGGGCATGGGCCTGATGTCGGTCCTATGTGCTATCCCTGCCATGGCGCAGATCACCAATGCTGTGACATTTGACGCACCCTCTGCGTTCTATGCGGGAAACGCGAAAATGCCTGCGGGCAGTTATCGAGTGACTCAGCCGAACGCCGACGACAACCTCTTATTGCTCGAAACCGCCGACGGCTCACACTCCGTCTTTGTGGAGTTTGAAAAAGCCTCCGCCGACACTCGGCATACCCAGAGCGATGTCACTTTCAACAAGTACGGCAACGTAGATTTTCTGAGCGCCATCTGGGTCGAAGGACGAAAGTCTGAGATGCAGATCCTGCCGTCGAAATTCGAACAAAATACGGCCAAAGCTGCGGCCGCTGAAAAACATACGCTGTCAGCCAAGAGTGCGGGTCAGCCGTAATAACTGACTGTTCCTTGGGGACATTTCAAAAAACAAAAGGAGAAACCATGAAACTACAGAACAAAATGCTTGTTTCGATCGCAACGTTCTTTGTATTCATAGCTGCGTCATTCGCCGAGCAGGTGAAGACCGACTACGATCACAGCGCAAATTTCGGACAATACAAGACCTACTCTTGGGAGAAGGTTCAGACCAAAGATCCGCTGATGGTTGACCGCATTAAGGACGCGGTGAATGCTGCTCTAACAGCCAAAGGCTGGACCCAGGTCGACTCGGGTGGTGACGTCTCTGTCGTGGCGATCGAGATCACGAAGAATCAGCAGACTCTCAATACTTTCTACGATGGCTTTGGCGGAGGCTGGCGGTGGCGCGGAATGGGAGGTTTCGGAGACGCAACGACAACCACTGAAACCTACCAGGTTGGCACCCTGGTCGTCGATCTGTTCGACGCCAAGGCCAAGAACTTAATCTGGCGAGGCTCGTCCAGCGACACACTCTCCAACAATCCAGATAAGAACACCAAGAACCTCGACAAGGAAGTGAAGAAGATGTTCGACCATTTTCCTCCGGAGGCGAAAAAGTAAAGCCGAGGGGAGTTCTTACGATGATCGATACAAAATAGCACCGCCGGAAGAGCCGCTCTTTGTCCCGGCCGGCGGTTCAGTTTCGAAGAACGCGACATGAGTCGCTTGAGGGCCGCTCACAAGGAGAAAACGGTATGAAGAAAGTGATTACGTATCTGATGAGCATTTTATTTGTGGCTCTGCCAGTTCTTTCCGCGCCAGCTTTGGCAGCTGATCAAGAAAAGGATGAGGATCGCCTAAAGAACAGCGGCATTGTGCTGAAGGAGATTCTCGATGTTCCCGACGACATCCCTCAGGACTTGCTTGACAAGGCTGATTGTGTGGTCGTATTCCCGTCCGTCCTGAAAGCAGCGTTCATTGTTGGCGGAAGTTATGGGCGGGGAGCGATGTCCTGTCGCCAAGGCCAAGATTTCAAGGGCCGCTGGGGTGCACCCACTATGATGGCGCTCGAGGGCGGCAGCTTTGGCTTCCAAATCGGCGGGGAGGCAACGGATTTTGTTCTTCTGATCATGAATGATCGCGGTGCGAGTGGAATTCTCGCCAGCAAAGTGAAGCTTGGCGCGGACGCTTCGGTTGCTGCTGGCCCGGTCGGCCGCGACCTCTCCGCGGAGACCGACGCTACTTTGCGGGCGGACATCTTGAGCTACTCCCGTGCCCGAGGAGCTTTTGCAGGTGTCGCCCTTGAAGGATCAACCATCCGCCCTGATGGTGGCGCCAACGAGAAGATTTATGGGCGGAAGATTCCCCCAAGGCAGATCGTGCGGTCTGGCACGGTCGCCGTCCCGGCAGCCGCCGAGAAACTGGTCTCGACACTGGACGCCAGGACTCCAACCCATAAGCCATAACGCACGCGAAATCGCCGCCTTGGGGAAACAATGCTTGCATCGCGAAACCCGACGAGGCAACCGGACTGTCACCTCACCGGGCGACATTCAATCGCGTGCAGGTTTTTAGAACAGATCGGGTAATGGCAAGAACCCACGCAAACTCGGGAGTATTGACTTGAGTCGCACAACTCCGATCAGTGTCCCGAGTCAGCAAAGGCCGTTCGCTATCGCCGGCCTGCGCCAAGTCCTTCGCGACGCCTGGGCCATGACTTACCCATACTGGCTTTCCGAGGAACGCTGGGCCGCGCGAGGGCTTTTGCTCGCCGTCATCGCTCTCAACCTCGGGACTGTCTATATCAATGTCCTTCTCAATAAATGGAATAACACGTTCTATGACGCACTGCAGGATAAGAACTACGCGGTCTTTCTCCACCAGTTGATTCGTTTCTCCTGGCTCGCATGCCTTTTCATTATTTTCACCGTTTACCAGTTCTACCTCAACCAGATGCTCCAGATTCGCTGGCGACGCTGGCTCACCGAGCGCTATCTCCACGGATGGTTGACCGATGCTGCGTACTATCGCATGCAGTTCGCCGCCAGTGAGGCCGACAATCCCGACCAACGCATTGCAGACGATGTGCCACAGTTTATCGCCAGTACTTTGACTCTCGGCATTGGCGGAATGAGCGCCGTAGTTACCTTGATCTCATTCGTCACAATTCTCTGGGGACTCTCCGGGACACTTACAATTCCTAGCTCGTCCATGAAGCTGCCGGGCTATCTTGTATGGGCAGCGCTTTTGTACGCCCTCGTTGGTACCTGGCTCACCGACTGGATCGGGCGTCCTCTCGTCCGGCTGAACTTTGACCAGCAGCGCTACGAAGCCGACTTCCGTTTCAACCTCGTCCGCTTCCGGGAGAACGCCGAGGGCGTGGCGCTCTACCACGGTGAGGCCGACGAGCTCCGCACCTTCCGCAAACGTTTCAGCCACATCATCGGCAACTGGTGGAGCATCATGCGCCAGCAGAAGCGGCTCACATGGCTGACCGCCGGATACGGGCAGGCGGCGATCATTTTCCCAATCGTCGTCGTGGCCCCACGCTACTTTCGGGGCCAGATTCTGCTCGGCGGCCTGATGCAGACCGCATCGGCCTTCAGCCAGGTGCAGGATTCGCTAAGCTTCATCGTCTCTTCTTACACGGATATTGCCGCATGGCGCGCCGTGGTGGAACGGCTAGCAGGTTTCAAGAGCGCCCTCAAAGTCGCCCACATCCAGGCGGCGACGAAAGGCGGGATTCACCTCGTCGATGGCAACGGTGGCGGTCTGATCGTGGACCGCGTGGAGCTCGACCTTCCAAACGGTCAGCCGCTGATCGCGGACGTGAACTTCTCGCTCGCGCGCGGCGAGAGCGCACTCGTGTCCGGACCGTCGGGTGTCGGCAAGAGCACACTCCTTCGTGCCATCGCCGGAATCTGGCCCTTTGGGCGCGGTGAGATCCGTATGCCGTCAAATCCCCGCGTTCTATTTCTGCCACAGAAGCCGTACCTGCCGATTGGAACGCTGCGCGAGGCCGTGAGCTATCCGATGCAGGCTTCCGGCGTGGACGACGCAAGTCTGCGCGAGGCGCTCGATGCGGTGGGGCTCAAGGACCTTGCCGGTAAACTCGACGAGATGTCCCACTGGACACTTCAACTCTCTCCTGGTGAGCAGCAGCGTATTGCGTTTGCCCGCGCCCTCGTGCAAAAGCCCGATTGGCTTTTCCTCGACGAAGCAACCTCAGCGGTGGATGAGCCAACCGAGGCGCGCCTTTACCGTTTGCTGCGTGATCGGCTTCCGTGGACAACTTTATTCAGCATAGGCCACCGGGCGACGCTTCGCTCCTTTCATGACCGGCAACTATTTGTTCAGCCCGACAGCAATGGACCTGCTTCCATAGTGGAACTTAGTGCGTCGGCCGCAAGCAAAAGCGTGGAGCGTAGCGGATCTCTGAGCTGACGCCAAGCCAAGACTCCCCGGAAACTGAAAGGGAAGATCCCCAATCGCTGCCGCGGAAGAAGTGGGATCAATGGCATTCAGGTCCCACACGGCGGCTCTCAAGTGTTGACTGGGGAACATCGGTCTTTCTCGAAACTCCTCTCATGGCGACGGGTTGGCATCAGCAACGTTCGCCTAAGCGACTATTTAAGACGGTATCCCTATATTTGAATCACGCTGACGCTCTTCGAAGTGAAGTTTACTCACCGGCAGGCTACTCGCTGCGCAACTGCGCCGTGAAACAATAACGTCATGGAACACGTGGCACAGCACGATCTAGGTTGCGAGCAAGACTTACCTCTCGAAAGTGCAGGGTCTCGTCATGATCTGCTGGAGTCAGCGTAATGCGAATGCATTTGAATGCGGGGGTATTGCTCTTGGCGGCAACACTGCGGATCGGGACCAAAACGTTGGTCTCCGGATAGTATGCGGCAGCGCTCCGGCGGGCAATTGCATAGGGGACGATGGCGAAGCGGGGTGCCTTGCGCACCTCTCCTTCAAAGTGACTGTATATGTCTACGATCTGACCAGCTTGGAGATTTCTCGCCTCCATATCAACCGGGTTCAAGAAGAGTACCCGGCGACCATCAAAGACACCCCGATAGCGGTCATTTAGTCCATAGATCGTGGAATTGAACTGATCGTGGCTGCGAATGGTTGTCAAAAGAAACTCGTCAGGCTTCAAGTCATGTTTCGGGATTGGGCAAACGCTTAGCTTAGCCTTACCGGAACTGGTTTTGAAGATGCGCTGCTTCGCTGCATTCGGCAAATAGAAGAATTTCTCTTTAGCAATTCGCTCGTTGAATCTATCGAATCCCGGAATCACCCTGGAAATCACATCCCGGATCAGGTTGTAGTCCGCCGCAAAGCCAAGCCAGTTTGTAGTTGTTCGAGACCCCAAAGTAGCATTCGCCAGATTCGCAATGATGGCTACATCGCTGAGCAGGTCCGGCGAAGCTGGTGGAAAGAAGCCTTGAGTAGGATTGATAATGCCCATGGAATCTTCGATCGTGAGGAACTGCTTACCAGTCGCCTGTATATCTTCCTCGCTCCGCCCCAGGCAAGGCAGGATTAAGGCTCGCTCCCCTGTGATCAGGTGAGAGCGATTGAGCTTCGTCGAGACATGAACGGTAAGCTTGCAGCGTTGCATCGCGTGCGCGCTATAGACCGTGTCAGATACGTTCGAAAGGAAATTGCCGCTGATCGCAAAAAACACCTTGACGTCCCCCTCAAACATCGCGTGCAGACTCTCAACGGTGTCATACCCTGACTTTCGTGGTGGTTCGAAGTTGAACTCTTTCCCGAGGACATCCAGAAAGGCTTTTGGCGGGCGTTCCCACACACCCATGGTGCGGTCACCCTGGACATTCGAGTGTCCACGCACGCAGACGGTGCCCGCGCCGGGCCGCCCGATATTCCCGCCAACCAGCAGAAGATTCACGATCATGGAAACATTGTCGACTCCGTTGCGCTGCTGTGTAACGCCTAAGCACCACGCGATTATGGTCTTCTTTGAAGTCGCGTACATATCGGCGGCGACATGCAACTGATTTCGAGTCAACCCGCTGTTTTCTTCAATTTCTTCCCAGCTCGTAGCTTCCACATCGGCCAGCAGTGCTTCGAAACCTTCGGTGAAGGTTTGAATAAATTCACGGTCAATCGCCGAGATGTGTCCTGCTCGTTCGCGCTCGAACAGATCCTTCAGAATGCCTTTGATTGCCGCCACGTCTCCATTCACGCGCACGGGGAGATACAGATCGGCAAGGGCCTGGCCCTTACCAAGCAGCGCAAGGGGCAACTCCAAAGGATTCGGGTAATCCTGGGGATTAGGATTAATCACCCTCATCAAACTCACCTCGGGTAGAGGGTTGACAGCGATGATTTTGGCACCATGGTCCTTGGCCATCTGCAGTGAGGTCAACATTCGCGGATGGTTTGTCCCAGGGTTGTTTCCAAAGATGAAAATGAGATCGGTGCTCTCCATATCTTCCAGCGTAGCCGTACCCTTGCCGATCCCGAGTGTTTCGACCATCGCAACTCCCGACGACTCGTGGCACATGTTCGAGCAATCCGGAAGATTGTTGGTTCCGAACTGCCGCGCGAACAACTGCAGAAGAAATGCAGGTTCATTGGTTGTCTTGCCTGAGGTGTAGAAGCACGCCTGGTTGGGTGATTCCAGACTACTCAACTCCCGGGCGATCATCGCAAAGGCCTCCGGCCAAGTGATCGGCTGATAGTGCGTCGCGTTCGCGTGCCTTACCATTGGCGAAGTCAGGCGCCCCTGCCCATTGAGCCAGTAGTCAGATTTTGAGGCCAGATCCGCTATTGAATACTGGGCGAAGAAGTCCGGCCCGATGCGCTTCTTTGTAGACTCGTCCGACACAGCTTTGGCGCCGTTCTCGCAGAACTCAAAAATCTTCCGCTTCTTGTCGGGACTGGGCCAAGCGCAGCTCTGGCAGTCGAATCCAGTTACTTGGTTGATCTTCAAAAAAGCCTGCGATGATCGCACCGGACCCATTTCACCAATGCCGTAGAGCATCGTATTCCAGATGGCAGGAATTCCGGCGGCCTCTTCAGAGGCACGCCCGATCCTGAGCTTGCCCAAATCAGTTGGGTTTTGCGCTTGCAGAGAAGTCGAGTCGTTCGGGTCCAGCTCCGCCGCCGGCTCTCCCCCTGTGCTGGTCACAGTCTTGGTTCGCAGGTCCTGCTTGGCGCGATAGTGCCCGTCTCGGCACTGCTCGTCCCCTTGGATTACGTCCGACTTGTCCGACGTTTTCATGGTCTCCTCCCCTTCTACCTGCGATCGTTGCCTTGGATCGCGAATGTCGTTGAGCCGACCCGGTCACGTTAGTTGAATCGCCTAGGCTCCCGTCGCGAAGGCTTTCTCAATCCAGACGATGCCCGATATCAAGACGCACGCATTATTTGTGCCATCAAGGGAGCGTTCTTGGGCAACGGTGGTTGACATTGGGCTACTGCACTTGCGCCAGCGGCTCTGGCGCACCTGGTCTCATCGTGCCTGGCAAAGGTTGATGCGAGGATCGGGAGATCCCGAGCTTCTGCATCTTATGGATCAGCGTGGTGCGCTTCAAACCAAGCTTCGTCGCTGCTCCTTTCGCACCACCGATCACCCAACCAACCGATTCAAGCGTACGCAGAATCAGAATGCGCTCGGAATCCTTTAGAGTAGCTGGCGCCGGGGAGGCGGTGCTAGTCAAAGCTTCTGTCGCCGGCAAAGGATTGGGAAGCACGCCATCATCGGAAAGGATCACGGCACGTTCGATCAAATTCTGCAGTTCGCGAATGTTGCCTGGCCACTGGTACGACGTGAGCGCAGACATCGTTGTCGAAGGAATGTGCTCGATCTGGCGACTCATCCGGCGGCTGTAAATCTCGATAAAGTGGGCCACGAGGGCCGGAATGTCTTCGCGACGTTCACGCAAAGGCGGCAACAGGACGGGAAAGACGTTGAGACGGTAGTAAAGATCGCTGCGAAACACACCACGGTTCACCATCTCCCCCAGATTACGATTTGTCGCAGCAACCAAGCGAACATCTACCTGATGTGTGCGAGTGCTGCCCAATCGCTCGAACTCCTGTTCCTGCAGAACGCGGAGCAACTTTGGCTGCAAGGCCGGCGGAATATCTCCCACTTCATCCAGGAAAAGAGTGCCTTTGTCGGCTAGTTCGAAACGGCCAATCTCTTGCGCAATAGCTCCAGTGAACGCACCCTTCTCGTGGCCGAAGAGTTCATTCTCCAGCAGATCCAGCGGGATGGCAGCGCAATTCAGCTTTACGAACGGTCGTCCGCACCGCGAGCTGAGGTCATGGATCGCGTGCGCGATCAGTTCCTTGCCGGTGCCGGTTTCCCCCTGGATAAGAACAGTGGAATCCGTAGGCGCAACCCGTTCCACTTGGTCGAGCATCGATTCCAGAGCAGGACTATTGCCTATGACTTGCTCGAATCTGTGCTCGTAAGACGGCTGATCACAACTCCCAAATCCTTGGATAGCTCCCACAGAGAACCTCCTAGTGCAAACCAGCTCTTTATCGGGCTCAATTCTCGAGAACCGCTCGAACGTTCTCAAGCAGGAGCCCGTTGAGACCGGCGACGCCAAAACCGCCATAGAATCCGATTCCAAAGCCAAACACGTTCCAGGACTGTCAAAGAAAAGCTCCGGATCCAATACCGTGGCCGGCCTTCACTGCGCACGTCCCGAATAAGAAGTTGAACGGGGCACACTCCTACCCGCAGTTCTTGCGTGACGGCCTTTCGATGCCAAGCTTTTGCAGGCGGTAATAAAGTGTAGACCTGTGGATTCTCAATCGTGCAGCGGCCCCGTTGGGACCGGCGACAACCCACCGGGTGTGTTCAAGAGTTTTGCGTATGTGGTCTCGCTCCGCTTCTTCCAGCGTAACTGCCTTCTGGGACTCGGGCTCGGCCGCGGCTGCGGCTGCGGCTGCGGCCTTCAGGCTCGGGGGACGGAGGACACTCTCCGAGCTAAGAATTACGCTCCGCTCGATAAAATTCTGGAGCTGGCGAATGTTTCCGGGCCACGAGTACGAGATAAGCTCAGACATCGCTTCTGAGGAAATGTGGTCGATTTGCTTGCCCATCCGATGGGCATAAATCTCGACAAAGTGTTCCACCAACGCGGGAATGTCTTCGCAACGCGCCCGCAACGGTGGCAGCGAGATCGGAAACACATTCAGACGGTAGTAGAGGTCGTTCCGAAATTCGTTCCGCTTCACCATGTCCTCCAAGTTCCGGTTGGTCGCAGCCACGAGCCGAACGTCGACTTGGTGAGTCCGTGTGCTGCCCAAGCGCTCGAACTCCTGCTCTTGCAGAACACGCAGCAGTTTGGGCTGGAGGGCCAATGGAATATCTCCGACCTCATCCAGGAAGAGGGTCCCTTTGTCGGCCAATTCGAAGCGACCGACTTTTTGCGCGATGGCGCCTGTGAAAGCGCCCTTCTCATGGCCGAAAAGCTCGCTTTCCAGCAGATCGTTGGGAATAGCAGCGCAATTCAACTTCACGAATGGGTGTCCGCGGCGCGAACTGAGGTTGTGTATGGCGTGTGCTACCAGATCCTTGCCGGTGCCAGTTTCTCCCTGGATAAGGGTGGTGGAACTTGTTGGAGCGACAATTTGGACGAGCTTTAACACTTCCCGGAGAGTCTCGCTTGCTCCGACGATGCCCGCAAATCCGTCGTTCACCCCTTTGCCCTTCAGTGCCTGATGGCTTCTGGATTCGATAATTGAGAGCAGTGCCGAGGAGGTGGATTCGGCTGTGTCGTGCGGGGCAATGTCGTGCTCATATTCTCGCTCGGTGAGAAAGGTCTCGAGATGACTTTGATTTTCAGAAGGAACCCTATTTCCCCAAGTCATATGAGTAGCCCATTGTGTCGCTGTTGCCATGACGCCTCCTTCACTGTCGTGATTTTTCTCTTCTCATCGCCGTTCTCCAGTAATCCACTTGCGGATGTACGCTGGGCAATTCTTGAGCTGTATGTTGTCCGTTTCGCAGCGCTTAAGAAAACTGACAACGTCTTGATCCACGAGCCTTAGGTCTTTCAAGTCCAAGACGATGCGCCGACCGCTCGCTTCTGCGCTCATCAACGCTTCCAACTCGCTTACGTTTTCTGCGCCCATTCGACCACTCAGCTTGAAGACCACCTCTCCGTTCGCTTCCCTCGTGATCTTTAGCATCCATCCTCTCCTGGAACGGGAATTAAGACTCCGAGTTCAGGCAACTTCGCCCTGTAACACCTCGAACTCCTGCCTGAGATCCAGAGCAGAGACGGCATACATTGCGCCGAACTGATCTCTTCGAATTCGCTGCATCGTTCTCTTAGTCCTTATTAATGGCAGTGGATTTCGCCATACGATTTTCAGCTCCATAACTCAACTCCTCAACATGTTCTTCTCTGCGCATTCTTACTGTGCCTGCCCTGGAAGGGCCGTCACACTCTCCTGTAATGGCAATCGCCGTGCCAGTCGTAACCTATTGAAATCACGGCAATTGACGGACATAAAAGCTTGGCGACCTTCGCCAATTGGCGAAGGGTGTACAAAAATCCTTTG
>Ga0209625_1000128_pt1 | contig 18387 bp, 13 predicted proteins | sample JacPin_JW_Ref_M2_FD_187960 | JGI IMG/M metagenome (GOLD analysis project Ga0209625, IMG submission 187960) | Forest soil microbial communities from Algoma, Ontario, Canada - Jack Pine, Ontario site 1_JW_Ref_M2 (SPAdes) (version 2) | ecosystem: Environmental > Terrestrial > Soil > Boreal...
GCGCCGGTGGGGTCTCCTGGGGATGCTTCGCCATGGCAACACCGATTCTACTCCGGCGCGCATCCGAAGTGATATGTCCGCTGCTGTCGTGAATTGCCCCGTGCCGGGCGCACGTTTGACCCGCCACGATGCGGGAGCCTAATATAGATTTCACCAGCCAGCAGTCACGAGTCACCCATCATGTTTGAGAATCTTACAGAGAAGCTGCAACGCACCTTTAAGAACCTGCGCGGACAGGGCAAGCTCACCGACGAGCACTTGGACACCGCGCTCGCGGAAATTCGCGAAGCGCTGCTCGAAGGCGACGTCAACGTTGGCGTGGCTGACGAACTCCTTGCCAACATCCGCGCGAAAGCAATCGGCAGCGAAGTCATGCTGCAGCTTTCGCCTGATCAGCAGGTGGTCAAAGTTGTTCGCGACGAGCTGGCCGCGATGCTTGGCAAACACGCCAAGCCGATTTTCGCTTCCCGCCCGCCTTCCGTCTGGATGATCGTCGGGTTGCAAGGCTCCGGCAAAACCACCACCACCGGAAAACTCGCCAAATGGCTTTCGCAACACGGACATCGTCCGCTCGTCGTTTCCACGGACGTTTATCGTCCTGCCGCGCGCGAACAGCTTGCGCAGGTCGCGAAAGCCGTCGGCACGGCGAACTGGCCCGGCACCGGGACGGACAAGCCGCTCGAAATCGTCAAAGGCGCCATCAAGGAAGCAAAGCTTTCCGCCAGCGACGTCGTCCTCGTGGATACCGCCGGCCGCTTGCACATCGACGATGATTTGATGAACGAGCTGAGCATGCTGAAGAAAGAACTGCAGCCCAGCGAAATGCTCTTCATCGCCGATTCCATGATCGGTCAGGACGCCGTGCGCTCCGCTGGCGAATTTCACAAACGCCTCGGGCTCACCGGCGTGATTCTAACTAAACTTGATGGCGACGCTCGCGGTGGCGCGGCGTTAAGCATCGGCAAAGTCACCGGCGCGCCGGTAAAGTTCGTCGGGCTCGGCGAAAAATACGACGCCCTCGAAGGTTTCTATCCTGAGCGCATCGTCTCCCGCGTTCTCGGCATGGGCGACCTCATGTCGCTGATCGAAAAGGTGGAACAGACCGTCGATAAGAAGGCCGCCGCCGAACTGGAGCGCAAGCTCCGCAAGGAAGATTTCACGCTTGAAGATTTCCGCGATCAGCTCAAGCAGATTCGCAAGATGGGACCGCTCGAAAAGATCGTGGACATGCTCCCCAAGATGGGCCCGCTCCAGAATCTTCCGAAGGATGCCAAGGTCGACGAGGGCCAGCTCACGCGTGTCGAAGCCATCATCAACTCCATGACCAACCAAGAGCGCCGCGACCACAACGTCATCGACGGCAAGCGCCGCAAGCGCATCGCCAAAGGCAGCGGCACCACCGTCCAGGACGTCAACACCGTCCTCAAGCAATACCTGCAAATGCGCACCATGATGAAGCAATATGGCGCCCTGGCGGCGCGCACCAAAATGAAAGGCCTCGGCAAACTTGCCGGCTTGAACTAGTGCCACCATGCTGTTCCACATCTCCCTAACGTGGGCTCTTATCTTCGCGGGGGCAGCCGTCACCCTCGCGAGCGAGAAAGAGAAACATCATCGAGTTAAACCCGAAGAAATATCAGCACTTATCCAGGCGGCGGATAAGATTGTTGTCTATGGGGTGGGGTACGCAGTCGCGGACCACGTAAATCCTTCCCCTGGTCATGCAGTCCTGTACACCTCATCGGACCCGAAAGACATTTCCGAACTGAAAACTGCCCTGACCATCGAGGTTCCAAAAGATTGGTTTCGTTGCGCATGTATGCCCTCGATTGAGATCGTACTGTTCAGAAAGGACAAGAACCTCGGTTTCATTAGCGTGTACGAAGGGCAGATGATCGGCTTCTCTCCCTGGTCCAGTGATGCACGGATCCAGGACGTCGAGAAGTGGCTAGGATGGTTCGATGCCCGGAAGATATCGGGCCCGCGCCAGGAAGTACAACTTGAAAGGGACCAAGAGGAGGCATCCCGTATTGCCGAGGATCGTTGGATGAAAGCTATGCCCGAGAGCCTACGTCCGATTTGGCCGAAGGCCATCGAGTCAATGATGCCGGGACAGAAGTCTGACACGAAGGCCCTCGAATTGAGTTTAGCGAAAGAATATCCAGATGTGCCTCAGCGAATCCGGGCACTCATGTCTTGGTTTGGATCGGGAGCCGGCCCGTGGTCAGGGTTTCCAATGTATGAACAACTCGCGGAAGAGATGCTCCTCGAGTACCGGACCGATGATCTGGTCGCCGCGGTCAAAGACGTAAAGCTGAGTGAACAGCAAACAGAGGGTGCGGCGAGATTGTTTGCAGGGTGGGACTTCAATAATCGCCGGGCGGCTGACAATGGTCTGATCCCCGGGGACCTGAAACAGGCGCTTCTGGGACATTCGTTAAAAAGCACTGACGGCGACAAGGTTTCTCGTGCTCGTGCTGCTTTTGAAAGAAAATAGACGTCCTAGCGCAGTGCGAGGTACAGGTCGAGGATTTTCAATGCGAGCGCTTCGGGATCGAGGTCGGTGCGGTTGCAAAGAATAATTACAGTTAAGCCCTCGCCTTCCGTGAAGCGCTCGATCACGGTGCGAAAGCCCATCGTGGTTCCCGTGTGCCACATTCGCCGATGCCCTTGATAAGGATCAAGAAACCAGCCGAAGCCGTAAGATGCGGGCTTGCCGGGATGCAGATTATCGTCGTTCGATTCGACGGGCCAGTGGGGTTCCGATCCGCTGGCAAGTTTCACCGGAGTTAACGCGGGCTGAAATTCTTTTTCGCTCAGCAAAGTGTGATTGCGCAGCGCGTCATCCCACCTGGCGAGATCTTCGAGATTGGAATAAATGCCGCCATCGCCGAGCGTCGCGGAAGTTGCGCTCTGATCGGTTTCTTTGAACGCGCCGTTTTCTTTGGAGTGGCCGAACGCGCGATTCACGGTTTCATTTTTTCCTTTTTGAAAAACGATGGTGTGATTCATTTTCAGCGGCGCAAAAATTCTTAAGTGAAGAAATTCACCGTACGATTGTCCCGAGATTTTGGCGACAATCAATCCGAGCACTACGTATCCGGAATTGCTGTACGCCCAGTTTTTCCCCGGCGCGAATTTTCCATTTTTCTCTTTTTTTAATAGTTCCAAAACTTCGGCGTCTTGAATTTGTTTTTCCGGTGTCCAAATTGTTCCTTTTGATTTTACAGCAGCCTCCATCAAATCTTCGTAGTCGGGCAATCCGGAAGTGTGGTTGAGGAGATTTCGAATGGTTATGGGTTTTCCATAAACGGGAAACTCGGGAAAGATCTCCGCGAGCGTTTCGTCGTAGCGGAGTTTTCCGTCGTGGACGAGCAGCATGATGGCCATCGCGGTGAATTGTTTCGTGAAAGATGCCAGCCGGAAATTCGCGTGCGCGTCGATTGTCGTTTTCGTGCGGAGTTCACGAACGCCGTAGCCGCGTTCGAAAACGGTGCTGCCATTTTTGCGCACCAGCACCGCGAGCCCGGGTGCATCAGGAGAAGTCACCCCTGAAAAAATCGCATCGATCTTCTTGTCCGCCGGGGTTTCCGACGACTGCGCCGGCGTTTCCGCTGCCGTTCCCAGAGCGAGCAGCGCAGCAATTGCAATGATGAGCTTCCGCTTCACCGAGCCTCCTTCGAACACGCCGCAGGATATCACTTGCACTTCATTTCGCGGACTCACGCGAGGGAACCTCATGCGCTTCTTGCTTAGCGCATGACTGAAGCACCAGACAGACCCGCTACACGATCTCCCGCGGTCGTCTATACTTCCAAGGAGCTTGGAGCTGAACCAAACAGCCGACCCTCGCGGAATGTTACAAAGCTGCGGCCTTCAATGGCCTAAACCGGCTGCACTGATTGTCTGCCCGCCCCAGCGCTGTTCCAGAATGGGACGTAATGGGTCAGGCAATTTAAAGTACTAAGGTAGTACTCATTGTCTTGTTCTGAACAGAGATAAATCATCTCCAGAGGCATTCTGCTTGCGAGCAAAAAGAGCGGCCCGCCCTAGAAGGCGGGCCCTACAGAGTAGCCATGAGCAATTCCGAACGCCGCTATACACACCGCTACGGGCTACAGGTTCCATTGGTGTTTTGTCCGATGAATTCTCCATTGACAAGTGGCCACCGCGCAAAATCCATAAACATATCGTCGCGAGGAGTCTACTTTGTGACAAACCACCCCGTATTTGTAGGGCTGCCCGTTCAGGTAATTCTGCGGATGCCCAGGAGGATCGCAGGAGCGCTGCCAACCGAAAGAGTTTTCGATGGCCGGGTCTCACACATCGAATGGAAGGACGTTCCAAGCGGAAGTTCGGGAGTCGGAGTGGAGTTTTTCTACTGGGAAACTGCTCCAGAAAGCGGTCCAGCAGATCAGAAGCAAATAAGCACGGGAGGATTGGGCCATGGAGAAACTGCAAGCATTTCAATCTGCCGCACGCCAAGGCGGGTTCGTCGAGGTGAATGAATCCGCGGAAGGAACCGTGCTGTGGCTTAGGAAAAAAACACCGGATATGGCGAGGGAGACGCACCAACGGATGTGCATCGACAGCCTCACAAATAGTGTAACCGTCTATTGGATGCCGGTTCCCGGGAAGGTAAGTTCGAAGACGTTTCGCGGAGTCCCGGCGCTGCAAGAATGGTTCGAATTAACACCGGAAATAGTCTTGCAGCGATGAAGAAGCAGCAGACGCTTCCTGCGCCAGACACGAGGTCAATGTGTCCTTCTAGTTAAAGTCGTGTGCACTACCGTACAGCCAGCCACCCGCCCAATTTGCTCCAATGTTGTCTGAGTCTCGATGAGGCACACAATGACCACAGCTATTCTGCCCGCAAAAATACTACTGGTTGAAAACGATCCGGGCGCCGCCGATAAGATTCGTGCGGCGCTCACAGCGGCAGGCAGCGGTTCGTTCGAACTGGAATGGGTTCGCCAACTCTCCGAAGGTCTTGAGCGCCTGAGCAAGAAAGGAATTGCCGCAGTCCTACTAAAGTTATCCCTACCGGATAGCCGGGGTATGGAGTCGTTCGACCGGCTGTTCGCCGCCGCGCCCGACGTGCCGATTCTGATCCTGGTGGGAAGCGGTAGTGAAGCGCTCGCGAAGCAAGCCGTGGGGCGCGGAGCGCAGGATTATCTGCTGCCGGATCACTTCGATAGTTATTCGCTGACGCGCGCCCTGCGCAACGCGATCGAGCGCAAGGCCGTCGAAGACGCATTGTACTTAGAAAAAGAACGCGCCGTAGTCACGCTTAACTCGATTGGTGATGCCGTTCTCTGTACCGACATTTCCGGCAAAATCACCTATCTCAATCTCGTTGCCGAAACCATGACCGGCTGGTGCCGTGAAGAAGCCATTGGCAAGCCCCTCGCGGAAGTCTTCCGAATTATTGACGGCCCCACGCGCAAGACCGCTCGAGACCCCATGGAGATGGCCGTGGAGCAAAATCGGACGGTGGGGCTGACTGTGAATTGCGTGCTCATCCGCCGTGACGGATTTGAATCCGCCATTGAAGATTCCGCCGCGCCGATCCACGACCGGGGAGGCCGCGTCATCGGGGCGGTGATCGTTTTCCATGATGTGAGCGCGGCGCGGGCCATGTCGAGCCAAATGACGCACTCCGCGCAGCACGATATGATGACGAATCTGCCCAATCGCCTGTTGCTCAACGACCGAATCACGCAGTCGATTTCCCTGGCTCGCCGCCAGAGCAGACCGATTGCGGTGATCTTTCTGGATTTGGATCGTTTCAAATACATCAACGATTCGCTGGGACATGCCATCGGCGACCAGCTTCTTCAGTCCGTTTCAAGGCGTTTGCTGGCCAGCGTGCGCGGTTCGGATACGGTCAGCCGCCAGGGCGGAGACGAATTCGTGATCCTGCTTTCGGAGATCGCTTATCCGGAAGACGCCGCCACGAGCGCCAACAAAATACTTCATTCGCTCAGCGCGCCCCATTCCATTGAGGGACAAGAACTGCATATCGATGGCAGCATCGGTATCAGCGTCTACCCGGAAGACGGAGCAGATGCCGAAACGCTCATCAAGAGTGCGGACACGGCGATGTATCACGCCAAGGAAAACGGGCGCAACAATTTCCAGTTCTTCAAGGCGGAAATGAATGTGAAGGCGGTAGAGCGGCAATCGCTGGAAGGCAGCCTGCGCCGCGCGCTCGAGCGAAAGGAATTTCTGTTGCACTATCAGCCGAAAGTGAATCTGGAGACGGGTGAGATCACGGGAGTAGAGGCGTTGATACGATGGCGGCAGCCCGATCGAGGACTCGTCCCTCCCTCGCAGTTCGTGCCCGTCGCCGAAGATTGCGGCCTAATCATTCAGATCGGCCGTTGGGTGCTGCGCGAAGCATGCAGGCAGGCACGCGCCTGGCAGCGCGCGGGACTGCCGCCCGTGCCTATTACCGTCAACGTTTCCGCCGTCGAGTTCCGCGATAAGGGTTTTGTCGAAAGTGTCCGGACGACACTCTCGGAAACTGGCTTAGAGGCACAGTATCTTGGACTCGAGCTCACCGAAGGCGTTCTTATGGAGGATGCCGAATCCACGGCCACCGTACTTCAAGAGCTCAAAGCGATGGGGGTACACCTGGCGGTGGACGACTTCGGCACCGGCTATTCCAGCCTGAGCTATCTCCGGCAGTTTCCCATTGATGTCCTGAAAATTGACCAGTCTTTCGTCAACCAGATCACTGCCGATCCCGAAGACTCTTCCATCGTGAGCGCCATAATTAGCATGGGAAAGAGCCTCAAGCACCTAGTGGTTGCCGAGGGCATCGAAACGCAAGAACAGCGGGCCTACCTTCAGGCGCATCGCTGTGCCGAGGGACAAGGCTACCTCTTCAGCCGGCCCCTGGCCGCCGCCCAATTTGCCCAATTGCTGCAGATCGGGATAGCAGAAACTGTCGTCCACTGAGTGGCCGGACCTCGTTGTCCCTGAGGATCTAAGAGAACATTCGAAAATTCGCGACCGAGTTTCCGCACATCCGCCCAGGTGGTCTTCCTGCTGAAGGGCAAAATCACATATTTCGCGAACACGGTGTTTAACTATCCGGCTCTCGCGGAATGCTACGGAGCTACGGCGTTCGATGGATTAAACCGCCGCGCCTGATTGTCCGGCCGCCTTGTCCTGGTGACAAGAGAATCCGTCAACAGTTATCCAGCCTTGGGACCGTAAAGCGCAAAACAAAAATTCATAATTTATATCTTGCCACCCTTCCTCAGCGATTCCTGTGGGGCGATTCGTGTAAATTCACATATGCTGTATTCGGATTAAGTCGGTTTGACATAACGGTATGAACTGTATTGAATTGTTGGTCACCGAGCGGCGGCTGACTTGGATGGGGCGACTTGGCGCCCACGAGCCTGACTTCTGTATTTCTAGGGGATTCCAAAATGACTTTGCATGATTTGTTGGCGGTGAAGCCAAACTTTCTGGCGGATAGCCGGCGTTGCGGCCAGCCCAACTGGGCACGGCATGGTCTCATATTACCAACGCTTCTCATGATGCTGACTTGCTTGCCATCGGCCCTCGCTCAAAGCTCCGCCAGCATCAAAGGCATCGTCACGGACCCGTCGGGGGCACCAGTTTCTGCGGCGACGGTGACAGCGAAAAACACCGAGACAGGAGCAGTGCGAAGCGCGAGCACCGATGATGCGGGATGGTATCAGATCGTTTGGCTGGCGGTGGGGCAGTACGAAGTGGCGGTTACCAAGCCGGGCTTTCAGCAAGCGATCCGGAGCGGGATTTGGCTGGTCGTGGGGCAGGAAGCCGGCGTTGATTTGAAATTGCAAGTTAGCGCGGTGAAGGCGGAGGTCAGGGTTACGGAGGATGCCCCCATCGTGAGCACGAGTACGAGAGATATCTCCGGCCTTGTCGGCGAGCAGCAGGTGAAGGACCTCCCGCTGAACGGGCGAAGTTATGATCTGCTGCTGCCGCTGAACCCGGGCGTCGTGAATTTCACCTGGATGAAAACAGGCGGGACCGGAATATCGAATTCCACCACGGGGAACAACTTCGCTGTTTCCGGGAACCGGCCGCAGCAGAATCTCTTTCTGCTGAACGGTGTGGAGTTTACCGGCGCGGCCGAGAACAACATGCAGCCGGGGGGAACAAGCGGGATGTTGCTTGGCGTGGACGCCGTGCGCGAATTCAACGTGCAGCGCGACTCTTACGGAGCCGAATTCGGCAAGCGGCCCGGCGCACAAGTGGTGATTGTGACGCAGTCGGGAACCAATCAGTGGCATGGTACTGCATTCGAGTTTCTGCGCAACAACGTGCTGGATGCAAAGAATTTCTTCGACCAAGGCTCCGCGCCGCCGTTTCGACGGAACCAGTTTGGCGCTTCCACGGGAGGGCCGGTTCGGAAAGATAAAACCTTTCTCTTCGGAAACTACGAAGGATTCCGGCAGAGCCTGCACCAGACGAGCGCAGCCCTCGTTCCGGACGACAATGCGCGAGCCGGATTTCTGCCATGCCAACTGGTTACACCGAAGCCAAATCCTTGCACTCCCTCCACGTCTCTCGTGAACGTGGGTTTGGGGCCGGGCGTGGCGCCACTGTTTTCTCTTTGGCCGATACCGGACGCCAACGCGCCAGACTTCGGAGGGATTGCCGAGGTCTTCAGCAGCCCGCTGCAAACGATCACCGAGGATTTTGGGACCGCCCGTGTCGACCACATTTTTTCTCAGCACGATACTCTCTCGGGAATTTACACTATTGATGACGGCCATGACTTCACGGCCACACCTCTCGATCCTTTCAGCAGCGACGTAATGACTCTGCGGGAACAGGTGGTGTCGCTGGAGGAGACCCACGTTTTCTCGCTCGCGTTGATGAACAGCGCGCGAGTGGGATTTTCTCGCGCCGGTTATTTCTTTACCGGAGAGCCGACGCCAGGGACTCCCGCGGCGAACGTTCCCGGCTTTTTGGTCGGGCATCCCGTAGGAGCTGTTGTCGTCGGTGGAAGCGCGGCCTCCAATCCGACGGCGCAACTCGGCCTCGCCGGAAGCAACAATGGGAGTAACCTGCCCATCGCGCGAAACCTGTACACCTTCGAGGATCACATTGCGCTCACCCGCGGTCGCCATCAGTTCGAATTCGGCGCCTGGTTCCAGCGTTTTCAATCCAATGAAACGATTGCCCTCAGCCAGTTTGGACAAGCCACCTTCACCAGCCTGCAAACGTTCCTGCAAGGAACCATTTCCAGCTTCTTGTTCGATCCTTCGCCAACGGAAATGAATTGGCGCTCTCTCCTTGGCGCTTTTTACGCCCAGGACACCATTCGCGTCACTCCGAAGCTTACGCTGACGCTGGGCTTCCGCGATGAATTCAGCACCGGCTGGAATGAAGCGCACGGCCGCGCCGCCAACTATTTCTTCACCAACGGCGTCATCAACAGCACGCCACACGTGGGTGATTCTCTTTTCCAGAACAACAACGCCAAGGTTTTGCCGCAGCCGCGCATCGGCGTTGCATGGAGTCCCCTTAGCCCGAAGACCGTTATCCGCGCGGGCTTCGGGATGTACAACGATCTGCAGGATGCCCTGGGGTATCGCGCCGATCAGAACTTTCCCTTCAATCCCACCTACAGCCTCGGCACAACAGTTTCGAAACTGCCCATTAATTCTGTGCCCGCGGGAGCCAAGCTCGTTCCTGGTGGCGTCGATCCCAACATGAAGACGCCCACCCTAATTTCCTATTCGCTTCGCATCCAGCGCGAGCTTTCCCCCAACACTTCGGTCACCGTCGGTTACGTCGGCGCGCATGGCTACCACGAAATGATTGGCATCGATGCCAACGAACCGTTTCCCGTGATTTGCCCTGCATCGCCGTGCCCCGCAACGTATCCCGTGGCCACTCCTGCCGGCCCAGGCGGCAATCCTCCCGCGACACCTGGATTCCCCCCAGGTCTCGCGGGCCAACCCGTTCCTACCGGCTCGTATTTCGTTCCGACCACCACCAAAGCCAATCCCGCGCTCAACAATACCTGGACGTGGTTTTCGGAAGGCGTCAGCTCGTACAACGCGCTGCAAGTGGATGTGAATCGCCGCTTCAGCGCGGGCTTGACATTGCGCGGCGTGTACACCTTCTCGAAGGTTCTCGACGATGGAGATTCCCTCAACGCGACAACGTCGGGAGGCGGTCCGGCGCTGGCTTCCAATCCATTCAATTTGCACTCCGATTGGGGACTAGGCACTTTCGACGTCCGGCACGTCGCGGTAATCAATGCCTCGTATACACTGCCCATCGGCCATGGCAAGCTTTTGCTCGGCGACTTAGAGGGATTCGCGAATAACCTGGTAGGTAGCTGGACGGTCAACTCGATTGTTACGTTGCAGGGTGGGTTTCCGTTTTCGCCGCAGCTCAGCTATAACCCGTCCGGCAACGGCGACACGCGAAATCCAGTGCGCCCGTTCAGAAACCCGGCGTTCACGGGACCGATTATCCTCGGCAATCCCGCCAAATGGTTTGATCCCAACGCATTTCTTGCACCGGCGAACGTCACTTCCAACCTCGGTTTCTACGGAAACGTTGGAAGAGATACTTTGATCGGACCGGGGCTGGCCACCTGGGATTTCTCTGTGCTGAAAGACACGCGAATTCGGGAGCGCCTGAATGTTCAGTTTCGGGCGGAGATATTCAACCTTCTCAACCGCGCAAATTTCAACCTGCCCAATGCGGTGGTCTTTACTCCCTCGGGCGTTTCGCCAACGGCCGGCGTGATCACGAGCACGTCCGCCACATCGCGCCAGGTCCAATTCGGCTTGAAACTGCTTTGGTGAAGGACTGGTCTTTACCCGAAGCTTGCAAGCGCAGGTCTCCCGCGTCGACTCTGAGACTTCGATTGCCGCGCGGTGCCCCGGCAGGCTAGAATAGTGGGGTTCAGGAGGACCTGACTTAGTGCTAACGATTCGCCTATCAAGAATTGGTAAGAAAAAGAAGCCCTTTTACCGCGTGGTGGTCATCGAGAGGACCCGGCCGCGGGACGGCCGCGTGAAGGAAGCGGTGGGCACGTACGATCCGCTGAAGAAGCCCGCGGAGGTCAAGCTCGACCGAGAGCGCATCAAGTATTGGATGGGACTGGGCGCACAGCCCAGCGATACGGTGCGCAGCTTCCTCCGTCAGCAGAAGATCGCTTAGTCTTAGCGCCTTCCTGAAATTGCGCGTCTTCCGGCTTCGCCGGGGGCGGCATTCCCAGGTACCCTATGAAGGAACTGGTCGAAGCCATCGCGCGGGCCCTCGTGGACCATCCTGAGGACGTGCAGGTGAAGTCCGTCGAAGGATCGCAAGTCACCGTGCTGGAACTGCGGGTGCATCCCGAAGATCTCGGCAAGGTGATTGGGCGGCAGGGGCGGACGGCCAAAGCCATGCGGACATTGCTCGGTGCGTCGGGGATGAAGCTGCACAAGCGGTTTACGCTGGAAATCCTTGAAGATTGACGGCTTGGCGATCGTGGTTTCCGCGGACCGCTGAGCGGTCCTACTTCCCATTGAGCCCTGAAACTCCACGATGGGTCCTGATTGCGCGCATCCTACGGGCCCGCGGCAACAAGGGTGAAGTCGCCGCTGAAATCCTCACGGATTTTCCGGAACGCCTGACTCGTTTGAGGGAAGTTTTTGTCGGACATGCGGATGATGGCAAGAATGAGCCGCGCCGCGTAGCGCTGAAAACCTGCTGGCTGAGCCAGAATCATCGTGGGCAGGCAGTGTTTCATTTCGAAGGCGTAAATTCGATTTCGGAAGCGGAAAAATTTCGCGGGCTCGAGGTGTTGCTTCCGTTTGTACAGCGCGTGACTCTTCCGGCGGGGAAATATTTCGTGTCGGACCTCATTGGCTGTTCGGTGTTCGAAAATCCTGCCATGCCACCGATCGTGTCTTCTTCGCCGTGTTCGCTTGGCGAAGCGCCGTTTCTGCTCGGGACGGTCCGCGATGTGCAATTTCCCGGGGAGGAAATTTCCGGGACGCCGCTCCTAGAAGTGGAAACATCTGGGGGTGAACTTCTGATTCCCCTAGCTGTGGACATCTGCACGAAAATCGACATAGAGGCACGGCGGATTGATGTGGTGCTGCCGGAAGGACTGCGCGATCTGAATCAGTCCGAGCGCTGAGACGATCGAGCGGAAGACTCAGGCAGGCCGCTCTACCTGGCGTCAATGGTAGTGACGCTATACGCGGGAAGCGTTATGGTCAACGACGATCCGCTTACCGGCATCGTTCCAATAGACACGGGCTGGACGACGGTCTGCCCCGCGCTAGAAGCCGCCGTCATCTGATAGAGGTGAGCGGTTCCGGTAAGAGATTGGCCGTTGATGGCGGTCACTTTGGTGGCGTTGGAGCGATTGATGGCCACGAAGACGAACCGGCCCGGTGTGGCGCTGTCCGAACTCGCGTAAACGACCACGTCTTTCACGCTGCTGGAAGTTGTTTGCAGCGAAGTGTCACCGAAATTGGCGCTGGCCCCGTCGAAGCCGCGGAAAGCGCGAAATCCAGCGAGAGCATAGGAGTAAGCGCCTCCTGGTGGCCAGAAATTCGCTGCGAAAACGCCTTCGCTTCCGAAAACGCCGAGGTTATCGGCCTGCGCAATTGTTCCGGCAATGTGGTTGAAGCCTCCGTTTTCGTATTCCGTTATCGCCATCTTCATTCCCGGATTTGCCGCGTCGATCTTGGTTTGTAGCCGTCTGAGGATGTAAATCGGCCCACCTAGCACAGAGTTCGTAATCCAAGAATTTTCTTTGAACGTGGTATCCCACAAGCTGCGGGGACTCTGCACGATGGCCTGCACTTGCGCGTCCGTGAGGCTCGCGCCGTTCATGTTGATGACCCGCGTCGTGCCGTCCGTGGCCTCTGAGTACCAATGGAAATCGTACGCATCGACGAGTGGCTTACCATACGCTGTGGAAGCAGCCTTTATCCCTGCGAGGTACTTGTCGGCGAACCAAAAGGTGCTGGAGAACCCAGCACCCGCCTCCCCTTGCCAACTGTAGATCCCGTTGAAGCCATAGTTCACGGGCCCAAAAATCACAACATTCGGGAACTGGTCTTTCAAGGCTTTTGAGAGCGTTACGGTCTTGGCTATGTGGTTGTCCGAAGAAGTATTCGTCGAGCCTTGGACCTCTTCGTGCGTGGAATTCCAGAGATCCGGTTCGTTATCGAGGCTAATGAACGTCGGACGCGCCGGCGTAGTCCCTGGGAGCCCTGCAGCCGCCCCGAAGATGCCCTGGCCGGGAAATTTCTGGTCCAGGGCCCAAGCGAATTCATCCATGTACACGTAAGCGTCGGTGTTGGGAGGGTTAATCGTGAACGGCGTGGCGTCTTTTGTGCTCTTTTTTTCGATGACCTGCTTGAACCGCGACAAATTAGGGAAGGGACGAGCCACCGGGCCGCTTTCATCCGCGGACACGTAGCCTTGTAGCTGGAAGGTTACCAGGCTTGCAAGGCCCGCGCCCTGATCTCCGGCAACAAAGCTCCGGACTGCTTCTGCCGGGACATTGCTACTGCTCAGATAACTATCGTTTTGGTAGAAATAGTCGCTTCCGGCGTTGGAGGCGTTAGTTTCCCAGTTGTAGGCGGTCCAACGATTGCCACCCGCGCGATCAAAGGTGAGCATCGGCGGTGCGCCGGAGACGCCGTTATAGAAATTAATGCCATAGATATACGGGGAGATGAGCTTGGTTTTCGCAGGATCGATGGTGATGGTCACGTCCGCCGTGACGTTGGCCGGTGTAGCCGTCGCTTGTGCGGAATTGGCACTTTCGCCGGCGGCATTCAGCGCGGAAACGACGTAGAAGTAGACAATGCCGTTCGTCAGGCCGGTGTCGGTGTAGCTGGTCGCCGTAGGGGCCGCGATTTGCGTGTAGCCGCTTCCGCTGGTGGTCGAGCGCTTGAGGTGATAACTCGTTGCCCCACTACTTGCGGTCCAAGACAGACTGACTTGGGCATTTCCTGCCGTGGCCTGCAAATTCGCCGGCACCGCGGGCGGAGTAGAGGGCGCCGTGGGTGTTGCACTCACTTCCGACGAATTTGCGCTCTGGCCGGCAGAGTTATATGCCGAAACGACATAGAAGTATTTTGTTCCGTTGGTGAGACCCGTGTCGGTATAGCTAGTCGCTGATGGTGCAGAGATTTGTGTGTACGGACCGCCGCTTGTCGTGGAGCGCTTGACGTAATAGAGCGTTGCACCGTTGCTTGCAGTCCAGGACAGCGATAGTTGCGCGTTCCCGGCAGTGGCCACCAGACCCACCGGGACCGGAGGAACCGCCGAACTTCCTCCGCCCCCGTTGTTGCCGTTTCCATAGGCGCCACAGCCCGCCAGCACGACTACCAGCAGAGCTATAAGCACCAAACAATGAAGTCTCCTAGAGAGGATCGACAGCGCCATTGGGCAACTCCCGGAGATTGACATCGACTCTATCTGCCAAGCTTGACTCCAAGATTAGGGTAATGAGGAAGCGCGAAGAACCTGTTCGAAGGAACAGAATTGGACCATGACACCTTCGTGCAGCTAGGTATCCTAGCTCTCGCACGGATCGAACGCGGGTTGGTCGCTGGAACTATAATTGGGTGGGAGTGAGCATTTACGAGGATTAATTGTAAGTAGTGTTTCAATTTGAACAGCTTTCCGACATTTATTGGGGCACGCTGTCCGGGTGAGAATGAAAGACATGGCTCCAGAAATGCTCCTCGCCGTCCCTTGTCCCAGGTGCGGGGCAGCTTCTGGGAAGCGCTGTGTGCTGCACTCGGGTAGCCAACGCTCCGAACCACACGTGGACCGGAAGCTTTCTGCGGCTGAAGCCGTTGAATCGAAAAGAATTCGCCGAGGTACTCGATTTTGAGAAATCCCCTTATCACCAGTGACCCGTTCACGGATGCCGGTAGATCGCCCGCCTAATCCACTCTTTTCCACGTGAAGGTACGCTCGAAGCTTCCCTCCTGTTTGTTACACTGGCGGCAGATGCGATTTGACCTTATCACCATTTTCCCGGAGTTCTTTGCCGGGCCGTTCGATCACGGAATACTTCGGCGCGCGCGAGAGGCGGGGCTCGTCGAGGTGAACGTGCAGGATCTGCGGGTGTTCACGAAGGATCGCCATCGCACCGTAGATGACCGGCCGTTTGGCGGTGGCGAGGGCATGGTGCTGAAGCCAGAGCCACTTTTCGAGGCCGTGGAGTCGCTTCTCGGTCAGAGTGTTGGGGACGTGAGGCAACAAACCGCGCGCGATCCAAGAACCGCGATCGTCTTGATGTCCGCGGCTGGAAGAGTATTCACTCAGGAGACTGCGCGGCGCTACGCGCAGCTCGAGCGCATCATATTTATTTGCGGGCGATATGAAGGCGTCGACGAGCGCGTGGCGGAGCATCTGGCAACGGAAGAAATCTCGATCGGCAACTTCGTTTTGAGCGGCGGTGAGCTTCCCGCGATGCTGGTGACTGATGCCGTGGCGCGGCTCATTCCGGGCGCGCTTGGGAACGAGGCGTCCTCGCAGAATGAATCGTTCAGTGAGAGTTTGTCTTCGGGGGCAGGCGGGACTAGTGCTGCGCGCCTACATGCGGAGACCGCGGATGCGCTCGGCCGCATGAAACTCGAGTCATCGACTACGAATCACGTTCTGCTTGATTTTCCGCATTATACGCGGCCGGCGGAGTATCGGGGCTGGGGCGTTCCGGAAGTGTTGATTGGCGGCAATCACGCGGAGGTGGCGAAGTGGAGGCGCGCTGCGGCGCTGGAGAAAACCAAGCGCAACCGTCCCGACCTAATCTAGAGCATTGCTGGGCGGGAGCAGGGAGCCACGAGTGCCGCGTTGACAGGGGAATAAGAGCGCGCCAGATTCGGTATGCTGAATAATGAGGTAGGAAACCGTTGATGAAAACCATGTGACGCTGGAGTTCGAGGATTCCGCAGGTTAGAAGAACGCGGGCACGACGAGCGGCCCATTTTGATTGCGACGAGAGCGATTCGAAAGGGATACGAGAGGTTTCATGAGCACGGAAATGAATGGGAACAGCTTGGGGCTCGAAAAGCCCATCGCCATTTACTACGAGCATCCGGACTGGTTCCGGCCGCTGTTTCAGCAACTGGATGAACGCGGCGTGCCGTGGCTGAAGATTGATGCGCGGCACCACAACTACGATGTGGCATCGCCGGAGCGTGAGTACTCGCTGCTCTTCAATCGCATGAGTCCTTCGGCGTGGCAGCGGGGGCTGGGGCAAGTGATTTTCTATACGCTGAACTATCTTGCGCACCTCGAAGGTAAGGGCGTGCGCGTGGTGAATGGCTATCGTTGCTTCAGTCATGAGATTTCGAAAGCGCTACAACTGACGAACCTGGAAAAACTGGGATTGCCGTATCCGAAAGCGCGAGTCATCAATCATCCTTCGCAGGCGCTCGAAGCGGCCGAGGCCATCGCGTATCCCGTGGTGATCAAGCCGAACATTGGGGGCAGTGGGGCGGGAATCGAGCGGTTCAATTCGCTGGAGGAGTTGCGCGCCGCGGTGGAAGCGAAGCGCCTTTACTTCGGCATCGATTCGACGGCACTGGTGCAGGAAGCGTTTACGGCGCGCGACGGAATCATTACGCGCGTCGAGGTGCTTGGCGGGAAATTTCTCTATGCGATCCAGATTCACATCACCGGCGAGAGTTACAACTTGTGTCCCGCGGATATCTGCCAGAACACCCGAGGCGAAGAATTGACGCGCATCGCGTGCCCGGTGGACGCACCGAAGAGCGGGATGAAAGTAGAAGGCTACGAACCGCCGCGACAGGTGATCGAAGACGTGGAACGAATTGTGGAACTCGCCGGTGTCGAGGTTGGCGGCATCGAGTATGTGATCGATGACCGGACGGGGCGGCAACTTTATTACGACGTGAACGCGCTTTCGAATTTCGTTGCCGATCCTGTGCGCGTCATCGGCTTCAATCCTTACTCGCGACTCGCTGACTTCCTCATCGCGGAGGCGCAGCAGCACCAAGCGAGCCGCCCGGAACGCGCGGTGGTGAGCGGAGGCCCGCGATGAGATACGGCTACTGGCTTCCCGTGTTCGGCGGGTGGCTGCGCAACGTGGAAAACGAAAACATGGAGACGAGCTGGGCGTATGTGAAGAAGCTCGCGCAGCGGAGCGAGAAGATTGGCTTTGACCTGACGCTGATCGCGGAGCTGAATCTTAACGACATCAAGGGCGTCGAGGCGCCTTCGCTGGATGCGTGGTCCACTGCGGCGGCGCTGGCCGCGGTGACCGAGCGGATCGAATTGATGGTGGCGGTACGGCCGACGTTTCATCTTCCGGCGTTGCTCGCGAAGCAGGCGGCCAACATCGATCGGATCAGCAATGGGCGGCTCACGCTAAACGTGGTTTCCTCGTGGTGGGCGGACGAAGCACGCAAGTATGGAGTCGCGTTCGAACAGCATGACGACCGCTACGCGCGCACCAGCGAGTGGCTCGACGTCTTGGATGGCGTGTGGAAGCAGGACCATTTTTCGTATTCCGGAAAGTATTACCGCGTGGAAGATAACGTCCTCGAGCCGAAACCAGTCGCCAAGCCGAGGCCGACGCTTTACGCCGGAGGCGAATCCCCGGCGGCAAAAGAACTGATCGCCGAAAAGTGCGATGCGTACCTGATGCATGGCGACCCGCCGGAAAACGTGGCGAAGAAGATCGCGGATCTGCGCGAACGCCGCGCGCGGCGCAACTTGCCGCCGCTCAAGTTTGGAGTCGCGGGATATGCAATTGTTCGCGACACGGAACGCGAAGCGCAGGACGAGCTGGGGCGCATCACGGATGTCCAACAATCCGCGGCGGGCTATGCGAACTACCAGCAATGGCTTGCCGGAACGCAACTGGAGCAGCGCGTTTCCCTGGAAGATTATTCGGTTTCGAACCGTGGCCTGCGGTCCGGATTCGTCGGCACGCCGGAACAGGTGGCGGAGCGCTTGGCGCAATTCGAAAGCGCCGGTGTTGATCTCGTACTGCTGCAATTCAGTCCCCAGCTCGAAGAGATGGAACGCTTCGCTCAGACGGTTATTCGCCGGAATTCGTCGGTCCCGGCCTCGGCCTAGCCGCGGAAAACGACGGTTACCGCTGATAGCGAAACGTTAGAAAAGTCAGCGTTTTGCCGCGAAATCCGCTAGGCAAAATGTGACGATTTGTCTATAATTGTGGATTGGCTTTGAAGAGTTGGCCCCGCCAGAGTGGGTCTAAAAGGAAATAGGAACATGAATCCGGTAATTCGCAAACTACATGAAGCGCAACTGCGCAAAGACCTCCCGGAATTCCGCGCGGGCGACACCGTGCGCGTCAACGTCCGCCTGCAGGAAGGCGAAGGCGAGAAAGTGAAGGAGCGCCTC
>Ga0209625_1000130_pt1 | contig 18359 bp, 6 predicted proteins | sample JacPin_JW_Ref_M2_FD_187960 | JGI IMG/M metagenome (GOLD analysis project Ga0209625, IMG submission 187960) | Forest soil microbial communities from Algoma, Ontario, Canada - Jack Pine, Ontario site 1_JW_Ref_M2 (SPAdes) (version 2) | ecosystem: Environmental > Terrestrial > Soil > Boreal...
GGCGACGTAATCGTAGTGCCGTAAAGGAATGAGATGAAACCTTGGATTACATCGGTTTTGAGGGGCGCCGTTGTTGTCGGCGCTGTTTGTAGCGCGTTTGGCGCGGCCGGAACGTACGCGCAGGACCAGCAAGAAGAAAATGGCAAGCCGAAGCCGGCGGCCCATGCACCGCTGATTGATCCTAACGCACCGGACACGAGCACGGATCCAAATGCGCTGACGCCGGACACTGCGCCACTTACGGGAATACAAACTCCGGGATTAGGTGCGGTGGAGTTTCGGCATAGCTATTGGGTGCCGGGCGTGCAGGTGGCCACCACGGTGCAAAACGGCGGGAACGGAGGGAATTGGTTCGACACCACCTACCTGGCAGGCAACTTAAGTTTGTCGGAGGCTTGGGCACACTCGCATCTGGCTGTCAATTATTCTGGTGGCGGGTACTTTTCCACCGACAATGAGGGCAATGGAAATTACCAGCAAGTGGCTCTGGTGCAGGCCTTTGACTACCGGCGCTGGCAGGTACAGTTCTTTGATCAATTTGCGTATTTGCCGACGAGCCAATTCGGCTTCGGTGGGTTATCGGGTATCGGCTCGCCTGGCGTCGCAGGTTCGTTGTCGTCGCCGGTAGCGCCGCTACTAGGCGGGGTATACCTGCCCAATCAGACCATTTTGCTCAGTACTGGGCCACGCTATAGCAATTCCTTTGCGGCGCAAGCGAATTTTGCAATAACCCCGCGTGCATCGATTACGTTGATAGGGTCTTATGGCCTGTTGCGTTTCACGGATCCGGGAAATGTTGATAACGACGAAGTGATCGGCAGCATCGGTTACAACTACGCCGTAACGAAAAGTGATTCGGTAGGCGTCTTGTATCGTTTCACGGCGTACCACTTCACGGGACTATCGCAAGCGATCGGCGATCATGTTTTTAATTTGGCTTATGGGCGAAAGATCACCGGGCGCCTTGGTTTGGGACTTTTCGCCGGACCGGAGATCACTACGTTCCGGGTGCCGATCGGCACTACCACGAGCCAAACCAGCTTATCCCTCGGAGCATCGCTTACGTACGCGTTTGAGTGGGGAGGCGTAAGTGTCGGATATAACCACGGCACAAATGGCGGCAGTGGCCTTCTAACGGGCGCTACTGGAGATAACATAAATGCGAATGCCACGCGGCGCATCACCCGGCAGTGGGCTGCCCGCGCAAATTTTGGATACGGCAGGGATCATGCGTTTGCGACGACTGGATTCACCGCTCCGTTATACAACTCCTACTATCTGGGGGCTGGATTGGATCGGCCAATAGGGCGCAACTCACTTCTTTCTTTTGGTTACACGGTGTATCTCGTGAATACCAACCAGGCCGCTTGTGGAATCAACCTGTGCTCGACTGGCACTTCCACGCAACATCAGATCGCCGTTGGCTATCAGTGGCACACGCGGCCCTTCGTTCTACGTTAGGATTTCTATGAGGTTCTGGTTGATGACGCAAGAGGCAGTGGTGGGAATTAGCGAGAATCGACATGTATAAGAGTTACTTTGGCTTAAGAGAGAACCCGTTCAACGTCAATCCCGATCCTCGTTATCTTTATTTGACGAAGCAAATTGAAGAGGCTTTGACGGGCCTCATGTACGGCATTCAGACGCGCAAAGGCTTCATCACTCTGACCGGAGAAGTGGGCACGGGGAAAACTACCCTCGTGAACCGGCTTCTGGATTGGCTGCGACAGCGGCGAACTCGGACAGCATTTCTTTTTAATTCGCGAATGAATACCAGCCACCTGTTCGATTTTATTCTGGCTGAATTCGAGATTGTCTGCGAGTCGCGCACCAAGAGCCAACAACTGATGAAGCTAAACCAGTGGTTGCTGGAGCGTTACCGTGCCGGCGAGACGGCGGTTCTGATCGTGGACGAGGCCCAGAACCTGAGTTACCCGGTGCTGGAAGAGATCCGCATGCTCACGAACCTCGAGACCTCCACGGAAAAACTCTTGCAAATCGTGCTCTCCGGGCAACCCGAACTCGAAGAAAAGTTAAAGCTGCCGCAACTGCGCCAGCTGAAACAACGCATCACCTTGCGTTGCAAGACGGCGCCGCTCACCAAGGAACAGACCCACGCGTACATCGCCGAACGTTTGCGAATCGCGGGCACGACCGGCGAGCAGATTTTCAGTCCCGAATCCATGGATACGGTGCATATGTATTCCCTGGGGATTCCACGCGTGGTGAATCTGCTGTGCGAACACGCCTTAATTAACACTTACGTGGAGCAAGAGCGGGTAGTCACCCCGAAAATTGTAGAAGATATCGCGCGGGAATTCCAGTTGGACGAGATTGAGCCTATTCCGCCTCCAGGATCTTCGCGCATCGACAACGATGTGTACAACTCAGAAACCTTCGTACAAAACTTGGGCGAGGCACTCTCGCGGTTTCGCGTTAGTTCCCCGACAGTGTCTTCAGCACGCGAGAAAAAGTGAACTATCACCGATCTGGCTTGGTTGGCATAGTTCTGGACCAATGTTGCTCTCTGGTGTCTGAGTTGTCATGTATAGAAACGCCTACGAAGATCATCCGCGAATTCCATCTCCTAGAAAACGTGTAACAATATTTTGGACGGCATGATCCGCTATGTTGAATGAAATTTATTACTTTTTGAAACCGTTTATGCCCTGGTCGGTTCGTCTGGGTCTACGCCGGCAACGGGCGAGATCCCGGCGCGCCACATACGCAGGGACCTGGCCGATCGACCCGAAAGCCGGAGCGCACCCTCCCAGTTGGCCTGGATGGCCCGGCGGCAAACAGTTCGCGTTCGTTCTCACTCACGATGTGGAAGGCGCCAAAGGGCTGTCTCGAGTCGCACAATTGGCGGCGTTGGAAACGCGCAAGGGGTTTCGGTCTTCATTCAATTTCGTTCCGGAGGGCGAATACGTTTTAAGCGCCGATTTGCGCGAGAACATAATCAGCCAGGGGTTTGAAGTTGGCGTTCATGGCTTGCAGCATGACGGGAAGCTTTATGCGTCGAAAGAGGAATTCGCGGGCAAGGCGGCGCAGATCAGGAATTTTTTGCGAGAGTGGAGCGCCTGCGGATTCCGTTCGCCTTTGATGCAGCATAAATTGGCTTGGCTACACCAGTTGGGCGTGGAATACGATGCGTCGACGTTCGATACCGATCCGTTCGAGCCCGAGCCAGATGCGGTTGGCACGGTTTTCCCCTTCTGGGTACCGGGCCCTAACAATAGCGGCTTTGTAGAGCTTCCTTATTCATTGCCCCAAGATTTCACGCTTTTCGTCGTACTGCGCGAACGCAACATCGAGATCTGGAAGAAAAAACTTGATTGGGTTGCGGCGTGCGGGGGCATGGCGTTGCTCAACACGCATCCGGATTACATGTGCTTTGAAGGGCAAGCAGAAAAAGATGAGTTCCCTGCTGCGTTTTACGAGGAATTTCTGACGTACGCGAGGGAAAAATACGCGGACGCCTATTGGAGCACTACCCCTTGCGAAGTGGCGCGATTCTATTGCTCCACGATGCCGTTAAAAGCACGCAATTCACGCAAGAAAGTGTGCATGCTGGTGCACAACACCTACGAGACGGACAACCGGGTGCGCCGTTACGCTGAGGCGCTGGCCAAACGCGGAGATCAAGTGGAAGTGATTGCCTTGACCGGAGGCAACGCACCATTGGTGAGCGAAGAAATCAACGGGGTCACGGTATTTCGGGTACAAAACCGTGTGCGCAATGAGCGCGGGAAGTGGACTTATGCATGGCGCCTGTTGCGATTTCTGGTGGTGTCGTCCATTTTCATGACCAAGCGCCACCATAACATCAAGTACGACGTGGTGCACGTACACAATCTTCCGGATTTCCTGGTCTTTGCGGCATGGTATCCGAAGATGACGGGAGCGCGGATAATTCTGGACATTCATGACATCGTGCCGGAATTGTTTGCCAATAAATTCGACGCCAAGCCCGGCAATCTTTATATCGCATTGCTGAAATTTATCGAGAAAGCCTCGGCAGCGTTTGTGGACTACGTAATCGTCTCGAACCATTTGTGGTATGAGAAGTTGCTGTCTCGTTCGGTGCCAAAAGAGAAGTGTTCGGTTTTCTTGAATCACGTCGATCCGGGCCTTTTTTATCGCCGTAAGCGTACCCGCACGGACGACAAGTTCATCGTGATTTTTCCGGGTAGTTTTCAATGGCACCAGGGACTGGACATCGCCATCGAAGCTTTTGCCCTGGTGCAAAAACGCGTGGCCAACTGTGAATTTCATATTTACGGCGGCGGAGACGAAAAGGCCGAGTTAGTCGCGTTGACCGAAGAGTTGGGCTTGAATGGCAAAGTAAAAATCTTCGACAGCGCACCACTGGAGACCATCGCCGACCTGATCTCCAATGCGGACCTGGGCGTGGTTCCCAAGCGCGCGGATTCCTTCGGCAACGAAGCGTACAGCACAAAAATAATGGAATTCATGTCCCAGGGTATTCCGGTAGTGGTGTCACGGACGAAGATAGACAATTTTTATTTCGATAATTCGGTGGTTCGTTTTTTTACCTCTGGGGATGTGAAAGCGTTGGCCGAAGCGATGTGCGACGTTATCGAAAATCCACCTCTTCGCGAAAAGTTAGTCGCCGCCGGATACCGGTATGTGGACCTGCATAGCTGGGATCGCAGAAAGCATGAGTATCTTAATCTGGTGGATACACTCTCCACCCAAATCTTTTCGAGCAGTGGCTCACGGGCGATAGAACCCGTGCATGCCGATCAATAAAATCGCTGAGTGGCGCCAGCGTTTTGCGGAGTCTAGAGCGCAACGAGGGTCGTGGTAGTAAAGGAAAGCGAGAAGGAAAGCGATGACAAATTCTATCGACCGTCGCGAAAAGTTGAGCTACGAGCAATTTGCGAAAGAATATCTGTACGCAAATAAGCCGGTGATCGTTACCGACGCGCTTCGCAACTGGAAAGCGTTGCGCCGTTGGACCCCGGAATTCTTCAAAAAAGAATTTGGGAGTATGAAATTTACGCTGGACGAGAATTCCAAGGGGAAAGCTGCTTACAAGAGCCAGGGGAATGGTCCAGTTGAATACACCATGGACCTCTTCATCGATCGTGTTCTCGCTTCGACAGAAGCGGATCCAGCGCCGTATTTCCGCAACCAGGTGCTGTACGAATTATTTCCATCGCTGAAAGAGGACATCCAACCGCTTCCGGAATATTTCCAACCAAACTGGCTGCCCGATCATTACATGGTCAAGTATGTGAGCGAAGTATTGAACCGCGGCGCGGCTTTGGAGCTGTACATCGGCGGAAAGGGCGGAGCATTTCCGGTTTTGCATTATGACGGAGCCGGAACTCACGCGTTCCTGATGCAGGTGTACGGGCAAAAGAAATTCATCATTTATCCGCCGAGCCAGGAACAATTTTTATATCCGTCGCCGGAAAAACAGAACAATTCGCTGATAAACAGTATCGACAAGCCGGATTTAGAGAAATTTCCGCTCTTCGCGAAGGCACAGCCAACGACTTTCGTGTTGGAGCCGGGAGAATTGTTGTTCATACCGAGCCATTGGTGGCACACCACGAAGATGTTGACGGCCTGCATTTCGGTTTCGGCCAATGTGGTGAACCAGTCAAATTGGCATGAACTGGTCAACTTTGTGTCCATGCGCAGACGGAATCCTTTAGTGTCTCTGGCCAGCCGCATGTATCTCACCGGGGCGGGTGCGAAGCGGTCCTGGCGGGACCGCGAGTGGCGGAAACGAGCGCAGCGATCGGCTTGATAGCGCGAGTTATTGCGCCACGCGATTACAGACTTTCGGCCGGGCATGATTCCGTAAATATGAACCACCAGCTCAGCGATCCTAGCGGCAAGCTTTGATGTAGTTAGTTTGGTAATTCAGAAGCGTTAGCAATTCATGAATCCGACTTCCCTCTCCGGCACGTTCGCTCTTTCCCCGATGCAGCAGGGCATGTTGTTCCATTATTTGAAGGAACCACATTCCGGCGTGGATATTGAGCAGATCGTCGTTCACCTTCCGGAAAAAATCGACGCCCGCCGATTGGAGAAGGCGTGGCAGTGGTTAGTAGGACGTCACGATGTTTTGCGCACGAAATTTGTTTGGGAGGGTAACGAGACACAGCAGGAAGTATTGCCTGAAGTAGTGGTGCCTTTCGTAGTTCATGAGAATCGTGGACTGTCAAAGAAGGATCAGTGCGAACGACTTAACGAATTTTTGCAGGCCGATCGTGTGCGCGGTTTTGATCTGAGCGAAGCGCCGATGCTTCGCCTGAAGTTGTTTCAATGGGACGACGAATCTTTTTCGCTGGTTTGGACTTTTCATCACGCGTTATTGGATGGCCGCTCTTACCCGGTGCTGTTGCGCGAAGTGTTTGAAGCTTACGCGGAGTTAAAAACAGGCGCGATTTCCGAGCGCCCTGAACCATTTCCTTACCGGCGATATATCGAATGGCTGCAGGAAGAGAATTTTGACGCGGCAGAAGTGTTCTGGAAAAAACAGTTGACTGGTTTCACGGCCGCGACGCCCCTGGTGGTTGACCGGCAATCAGCGCCGGCTGCCGAGGCGTATCAACAAGGAGAGGCGTGGGAGCAGATAGACGCGAAAGTCACATCGGCGTTGCGAAAATTGGCCACCACTCATGACCTGACCCTTAACGCTGTGGTTATGGGCGCCTGGGCGATCTTGCTGCACAAGTATTCACGAGAAGAAGACATCGTTTTCGCGGCCACGCGTGCCGCGCGTAAGTCGTCGGTCCCAAACGCCGATGAAACCGTAGGGCTATTCATAAATACCGTTCCAGTGCGGGTCCAAATTAAAGATGACGACGCGGTCATTTCGGTTTTCAAAGATATTCGTAAGTTGTGGCTGGAAATGCGGCCTTACGAACATACGGCGCTGGCGCGCGTGAAAGCCGCCAGTCAGGTTCCGCCATCGCAGCCCTTATTCGAGACGCTCTTTGTATTTGAAAATTATCGGCTCGACACCATCATGCGCGCGCTGGGCGGCGAGTGGGCAAAGAGGCAAGTTGAGTTACATGAGCTTACGAATTTTCCGATTACGTTGGCGGCTTACGACGGGAAGGAGTTGGCGTTCAAGATTGAGTTTGACCGCCGCCGGCTTGCGGAAGCAACCGTTCGTCGCATGCTGGGGCATTTGCGGCAATTGCTGGAGGATATGGCGCAGAATCCCGACGCATCCGTTGGCACAATACGTTTACTAACCGAAGTGGAACGCAAGGAGCTTGTCGAGGAATACAACCCGCCTGCACAAGCGCGTGCGGTTAGCGACTTACCTATGGATGGCGGAGCCACGCTGCATCAATTATTCGAGCAGCAAGTTTCGCGGCGGCCTGAGGCCGTGGCCCTAACTTGCGATGGCGTGTCGCTCACTTATGCGGAGGTGAATGCGCGAGCGAACCGCATAGCGCGCCGGCTGATCGAGTATGGCGTGAAGTCAGAAACATTGGTTGGACTCTGTTTGGATCGCACCAATGAAATCGTCATCGCGATACTGGCAATTCTAAAATCCGGGGGAGCGTACTTACCGATTGACCTCGCGTATCCGCCCGACCGGCTGGCATTCATGCTGGAAGATGCGCAGACCCCGGTACTGCTGACGCAGCGGGAACTAACTTCGAAATTGCCTGCGACCAAAGCAAAAGTGCTTTGCATAGAGGACGTGCTGGAGACGTCATCATCTGATCGTGCGGATGAAGCAAACTTGCCGCCGACGTCTAATCCAGACCATCTGGCATACGTTATCTACACTTCGGGCACGACAGGAAAACCGAAAGGGTCGTTAATCACGCATCGCAATGTGGCGCGACTGTTTCCTGCCACGGAAAATTGGTTCGCGTTCAACGAGCAGGATTCGTGGACCTTATTTCATTCCTGCGCATTTGATTTCAGCGTGTGGGAAATTTGGGGCGCGCTGCTTTATGGCGGGCGAGTTGTGGTGGTTCCTTTCCTGGTGAGCCGATCGCCGGAAGCTTTTTACGAACTGCTGGCACGCGAAAAGGTGACGGTGCTGAATCAGACGCCATCGGCGTTTCGCCAACTGATCCAGGCGGAAGAATCGGTAGGCCAGAGAGAATTAGCATTACGTTACGTAATTTTTGGCGGCGAAGCGCTGGAGATGCAGAGCTTGCGCCCGTGGTTCGAACGGCACGGCGATGAAAAGCCCCGTCTCGTAAATATGTACGGCATCACGGAAACGACGGTGCACGTAACCTATCGCCCGCTTTCAAAAGACGATCTGAATTCCGGCAGCGTGATTGGCGTTCCGATTCCCGATTTACAAATTTATATTTTGGATGAGAACGGGCAGTTGGTGCCGATCGGTGTGCCCGGGGAGATGCACGTGGGCGGCGAGGGTCTCGCTCGCGGTTATTTGCAGCGTCCTGAGCTTACCGAGCAGCGTTTTGTTCCGGATCATGTTACCGGACGCGAAGGCGCGAGGCTGTATAAAACGGGCGATCTGGCGCGGTTTTTACCGGGGCACGACATTGAGTATCTGGGTCGCATCGATCATCAGGTAAAAATTCGCGGCTTTCGCATCGAGCTTGGCGAGATTGAGTCGGTGCTGTTGCAGCATCCGGCGGTGCGCTCCGCGGTGGTGATGGCGCGTGAAGACGAACCGGGCGTGAAGCGGCTTGCGGCTTATGTCGTTACTTCGCAGCCAACGCCGGAGGTCAGCATTCTTCGCGAGCATCTGAAACGAAAGGTGCCGGACTACATGGTGCCGGCGGCCTTCGTGTTCCTTGATGCGCTGCCATTAACGGCGAGCGGCAAAGTGGATCGTAAAGCTTTGCCGGTTCCAGAAAGCCAGCGCCCCGAATTGACCAGGCGATATGTCGCGCCGCGAACAGCAGCGGAAAAAACATTGTCGGCGGTGTGGTCCAAAGCGCTGCGCGTGGAAAAAGTGGGCATCGAAGACAATTTTTTTGAGCTGGGCGGCGATTCGATTCTGAGTATTCAGATAATTTCAGCGGCGCGACGCGAAGGGTTGAAGCTTACGCCTAAATTGCTGTTTTCAAATCAAACCATCGCTTCTCTTGCTGGCGTTGCTGGTGTGGCAGAAAGCGAAGGCGCTTCAGCGACAGACGTCGCTGGCGAAGTACCCCTCACGCCGATCGCGAAGTGGTTCTTCGAACAAAACCTGGAGAATTTGCACCATTACAACCAGGCCTTTCTTTTTACGATCGCGGAAAACTCCGATCGCGGAGTTCTCGAGCAAGCGCTTGCTGAATTGAGCCGGCATCATGATGCGCTGCGATTGCGAGCGGCGCAGGAAAATGGCAGTTGGAAAATATTTTACTCCGGTTCTTTGGAGCGGCCGCCGCTGGAATGGATGGACATTTCCAAGCTATCCGAGGCCGAACAACGCGCGGCTATCGAAGCGACTTCGGCGACGCAGCAAGCCCGCCTCAATCTTCAACACGGGCCAGTTTGGCGTTTGGTGTATTTCAAACTGGGTGACGCTCGACCGAGCCGGCTGCTTTTTGTGGTGCACCATCTGGCTGTAGACGGAATTTCGTGGCGTCCGCTGCTGGAAGATTTGGAGACCGCGTATCAGCAGCTTAAATCGAAACAAAAGGTCGCCTTGCCGGCGAAGACTGCGTCTTACAAGACCTGGGCTGAGCGTTTGCAGACGCTTGCTGAGTCAGCTTCGTTGAAACAGGAATTGCCGTTCTGGACCGCGGTCACAGAACCCAGCGCGGTTACGGAAGCATTAAAACCTTTGGCAATGGACGCGGCGGCCTCATCGGCGAACACCGAAGGCCATGCGAAAAAGGTGACGGTGGCGTTGGACGAGGACGCCACGCGTGCTTTGCTGCAAACTGTTCCGGCGGCGTACAACACACAGATTAATGATGTGCTGCTGACGGCGTTGGGTCGCGCGTGGGCGAAATGGACCGGAAGCCGTACGTTGTACACCAATCTGGAAGGACACGGCCGCGAAAATTTATTTGAAGATGTGGACGTCAGCAGAACGGTTGGATGGTTCACGTCGATTTTCCCGGTGCGTTTGGAGTTGAATGATTCGGGCGAAAATTGGCAGCCCGGAGAGGCGCTGAAGTCCGTGAAAGAACAATTGCGCCGCATTCCTCAGCGCGGCGTTGGTTACGGAATTCTCCGTTATTTGAGCGGTGAGGCCGCACTTCAATCGCGCCCAGAACCAGCGATGGTGTTCAACTACCTGGGGCAATTCGATAGCGCGGTTGCCGGATCGAAACTGCTGCGCTTTGCGACGGAAAGCAACGGGTCGTGGCACAACCCCAAGCAGAAACGGCGCCATGCGCTAGAAATAAATAGTCTGGTCATGAATGACCGCATGGAATTCGACTTTACTTACAGCCCTGGTCTTCGCGACGAAAAGAAAATTCAGGAGTTTGCGGACGGGTTTTTAAATGCGCTCAGGGAAGTGATCGCTCATTGTCAGTCGCCGGACGCCGGCGGCCGTACTCCCTCGGATTTTCCGCTGGCACGACTCGACCAAGCGTCGCTGGATCGCTTGTTGACCAAGCAGCCAGGGATCGAAGATATCTACCCGTTGTCTCCAATGCAGACACTGTTCTTTTCCGCCAATCAGGGCTCTACGCAGGCTGCTTTCGATCAGTGGCATTCCATTTTGCGAGGAGATTTAAATTCGGATGCATTCGAACGCGCATGGAATGAGACCATTCGCCGCCACACTATTCTGCGCTCCACGGTGGTGAGTGCAGGATTGCGTGAACCGCTGCAGGCCGTTCATCGCGATGTACGCCCGTCCTGGACGAAGGAAGATTGGCGAGGTACACGGCGCGAACAACAGCGGGAGCGCTGGGACGCGTTGCTGAAGGAGGATCGCGGCGAAGCGCTGGACTTAACGCAAGCGCCAGTGATGCGCTTCACACTCGTACGGCTCGACGACAGCACATGGCGGTTTTTGTGGAGTGTGCCAAGCATGCTGATGGATGGCTGGTCGTGGCCGCTGGTTTTTCGCGACGCCAGCAGGCTTTACGAAGCCTATACGCAGAATGTGGCGCCGCAACTGGAAGCGCCCCGACCGTATCGCGACTATCTGGAATGGCTTGGACGGCAGTCGACTGTAGTATCCGCGAAGTTCTGGCAGCAGCAACTCGCGGGATTCCGCAAGCCCACTGCGCTCCTAAGCGAACCGGTGGTCGACACCGGAGGCGAACGCTACCAGGAAAAGATGATTCAACTTTCTCCGGAGGCAACCAGCGCTTTGCAAACTGCGGCGCGGCGGCTGCCGGTGACTCTTAACACCCTGGTGCAAGGAGTTTGGTCGCTTCTTTTGAGCCGGCAGAGCGGCGAGACCGATGTGGTGGCGGGCGCCGCGTTTTCCGGCCGCCCCACGGATCTGCCCGGCGCGGAATCGATTGTAGGACCGTTTACAAATAACCTACCGGTACGTGTGGACGTGAACGAAAACGAAACTGGCGCCGAATTTTTCCGCAAACTGCACAACCGCGTTCTGGAGTTAAATGCGTTTCAGTTCACTCCGCTGATGGAAATACAACGCTGCAGCGAAGCGCCCTGGCGCTATCGGCTGTTTGACAGCTTGATCGTTTTTCAGAATTACCTAGTTGACGATTCGGCGCGTCGACTGGGAGAAAAAGTTCAGATTGACGATTTTGTTGCCCCTATCCATACGAACTATCCGGTGCTGTTGGTCGCTGAACCGGGAGAGCGGCTGCGCTTGACGTTGATTTACGATCGCAAGAGTGTTGCCGCTGCGACGATAGAACGGTGGAGACGCGATCTGGAAATCCTGCTGGAACTGTCTCCCGTGTTTTTTGACAAGCGGGTCGGGGAGCTGCAGGCATTGTTGTCGCCGCGGCCTGCGGCAACCGCGGAAGTCAGGCCTTCCGCAGCAGAGATCCAACCGCAGAACTTCGTGCCGCCACAAACGGAGATGGAAAAGAACATCGCGTCGGTGTGGCAGAAAATGTTTGGCTTGGAGCAAGTGAACGTGGAGACAAATTTTTTTGAATTTGGCGGGCACTCGCTGCTGTTGGTGCAAATGCACAGCCTGCTGCGGGAAAAATTGAACTCGGAATTTCCAATTGTGGCGCTGTTCGAGCACCCGACGGTGCGGTCTTTGGCGCGGCATCTCAGCCAGCCGGCGGGTCAAACCGGCGAAAAGGGCGAGCAGTGGCGCGATCGAGCTGAACGGCAAAAGAAAGCGCTCTCGCGGCTGCGCGTTCCAACAAAGAAGTAAATAAGGCGGAGGTATTACAGTGCAAAGAGCGTTTTATGGAAGATATTATCCACTGTCCTTGGAATCAATGGAAGATTTACCCAGGATTTAGCTTAAGTCTTTTGGAATCATCGAGTAAGGGCGGTTCGATTGGCCCGAAAGTTGCACTAAGTGACCGAGGGGCGGGCTTATGCGAGATTACTGTTTAGACCCTGCACAGGAACGTGAATGAACGACGAACGCCAATTAGAAGGCATCGCCATCGTGGGAATGGCCGGACGCTTTCCCGGATCCGAAAGCGTCGAGGAATTCTGGGCCAATCTGGTCGCAGGCCGCGAGGGCATTTCCTTCTTCAATGATGAGGAATTAGCGGCGTCTGGTTTGGACTCGGCAGAGTTAAAGCGCCGCGGGCAATATGTCGCCGCACGCGGGGTTCTGAAGGATGCGGACTGTTTCGACGCAGCCTTTTTCGGTGTAAATCCCAAAGAAGCGGAAGTCATGGATCCGCAGCAGCGCGTATTTTTGGAAGCATGTTGGGCCGCGCTAGAACGCGCCGGCTATGCGCCCGACAAGATGCAAGGATCGGTGGGCGTGTTTGCGGGCGCCAGCACAAATACGTACGTGCACCACGCGCTGGAGCCTCGCCCGGAGTTGATGGAATTGGTTGGGTCCGACCTGGTGATGTACGGGAACGACAAAGATTATTTGACGACGCGCGTGGCCTACAAATTGGGACTTAAAGGGCCCGCGCTGAATGTCGCTACGGCTTGTTCGACTTCGCTGGTGGCCGTCGGCCAGGCTTGCCAATCGCTGCTGATGTTTCAATGCGATGTGGCGTTAGCCGGCGGAGTATCTGTAAGAGTTCCGCAACAGCGCGGCTATTACTACGACGAAGGCAATATTGGGTCGCCGGACGGTCATACGCGGACGTTCGACGCGAAGGCTGAAGGAACAGCGTTCAGCAATGGTGTAGGTGTGGTGGTATTGAAGCGCCTGGAAGATGCCGTTAAGGACGGCGACCAGATTTACGCGGTCATCAAGGGCGTCGGGCTGAATAATGATGGTTCGCAGCGGGTGAGTTTTGGCGCGCCGGGAGTGGAAGGCCAGTCGGAAGCGGTGGCCATGGCTCAGGCGCTGGCGGGCGTTGATCCGGAAACGATCACCTATGTGGAGGCCCATGGAACCGCGACGCCTCTCGGCGATCCCATCGAAGTCGCGGGATTAACAAAGGCTTTTCGAATGAGCACGCAGGCCAAACAGTTCTGCGCCATCGGCTCGGTTAAGTCGAATATCGGGCACCTGGATGTGGCGGCAGGCGTGGCGGGACTAATTAAAACCGCGCTGGCGCTGCATAACAAAATTATTCCCGCGAGCCTGCACTTCACGAAACCAAATCCGAAATTGGAGATTGAGAAAACGCCATTCTACGTGAATGCCGCGCTGCAGGAATGGCGTAGCAAGGGCGACGTACCTCGCCGTGCGGGCATTAGTTCCTTTGGATCTGGGGGGACTAACGCGCACCTGGTGCTGGAAGAGGCTCCGCAAACCGAGCCGTCCGGTCCGTCGCGGCCGTGGCAATTGCTGGTATTGTCGGCCAAAACGCCGGATGCGTTGGAGCGCGCTACACAAAACTTATCCGAACATTTGAAAACGATTGCTGCTCGTAACGAAGGCTCGAAGCAACTCAGCGAACTTGCAGACGCAGCTTTTACGCTGCAAACCGGGCGAAGCCAATTTGCTCATCGCCGCGTCGTGGCTTGCTCCGATGCTGCGGATGGCGCCTCTGCGCTGGAGGCCAAGGATCCCAAGCGGGTTTTCACCCATCACCAAAAGCTGGTCGGTCCTCCGGTGGTGTTCATGTTTCCGGGGCAAGGCGCGCAATACGCCGGGATGGGCGCGGAACTGTATCGCACGGAGCCAACGTTCCGGGCGGAAGTGGATCGTTGCGCTGAGTTGCTCAAGACAGAATTGAAAACCGATATCCGTGAAGTAATGTTTCCTGCAGCGCGCGCCAAGAAAAAGTCTGACGAGCTTCTGGTGCAGACGCGATTTACGCAGCCTGCTTTATTTGTAATTGAGTACGCGCTGGCGAAATTGTGGATGTCGTGGGGCATCAAGCCGGCCGCAATGATTGGCCACAGCGTCGGCGAGTATGTAGCGGGCTGCCTTGCAGGAGTATTTACGCTGGAAGATGCGCTCACGCTCCTTGCGCGGCGCGCGGCATTGGTTCAAGCGCAGCCGGCTGGCGCGATGCTGGCGATTCGCCTGCCTGAAAAAGAAGTGCTACCGCTGCTGAATCCAGAGTTAGCAATTGCGGCCATCAATTCTGCGAACCTGTGCGTGGTTTCCGGTTCGAACGAGGCCATGGAAAGGCTGGAAGAAGAACTCGGCGCGAAAAAAATTGCCGCGCGAAGATTGCAAACGTCGCACGCATTTCATTCGCCGATGATGCAGCCGGTGCTGGCGCCGTTTACCGAATTGCTGAGCAAAATAAAATTCGGCGAGCCGCAAATTCCTTACGTGTCGAATGTCACTGCCAAGTGGATCACTGCCGCGGAGGCCCAGAGCCCGGAATATTGGGCGGGTCATGTGCGGCAGACGGTGCGATTTGCCGATGGCGTTGCGGAGTTGATGAAAGATTCGAAGTACGTGTTGCTCGAGGTTGGGCCCGGACAAACATTAAGCACCTTGGCGCGGCAGCATCCGGCAAAAGCAAACGAGCAGACGGTGCTGGCTTCGCTGGCCATGACTGGCGACCAGGAGCCGCACGGGCTGCTGGACACCTTAGGGCGGTTGTGGATGAACGGGATTAGCGTGGATTGGCAGCAATTTTATGCCAATGAGCGCAGGCTGCGAACGGTGCTGCCAACATATCCGTTCGAACGCAAGCGTTACTGGCCGGAATCGGCGCCGACTGCGGCACGTGGCGCCGTTTCGGTCGCACAGTTTTCGACGACACCGGTGACGACAGCTGTCGAGACCATACCAAACGCCGAGATTCAAGCATCGCAGCCAACGGTCGCTTCGGCGCAGCCTGCTACCCCAGCAGAACCCTCGCTTCCTCGGAAAGATCGTTTGCTCACGGCTTCGCGCACATTGCTCGAAGAACTTAGCGGCTACGATCTTTCTCAAGTGGACTCGGCTACTAGCCTGCTGGAATTGGGGCTGGATTCGCTCTTGTTGACGCAAGCTGCGCAAGTTTTTCACCGGAAATTCGGCGTGTCCATAACCTTCCGCCAATTGATGGAGGAATTGGGTTCGCTGCAACAAATTGCAGAACACCTGGATGCCACACTACCAGCTGAAGCTTTTGCGGCTCCAGCGGCGCCAGCGCCAGTGTCGGTGACCGGCACGACGGAGCAAACCCTTGCGGCGGTAAATTTTGGAACCGGCAACATACCAAACTCGATTCTTGAACAAATTTTGCAGCAACAACAAGCATTGACCCAGCAAGTTTTACAACTAATGGGCCGCGCGCCATCGCAGCAGCCGGCAGCGGCGTCATCACCGGTTACAACCGCGGCTGCGACAACATCTTCCGTTCCGATGGTGGTGAAGTCCGAAGTCAAATCGCATGGCCCCTTTAAACCCATCGATCGCGCAGCGGACATGGCCATGACCGCGGAGCAAACCGCCGCGCTGAAAGAACTCATTGCGCGCTATACGAAGCAAACCGCGGGCTCGAAGAAGCTGGCGATAAAAAATCGTCCGATCCTTGCGGACCCACGCTCCGTCGGCGGATTCAAACAATTATGGAAGGACATGGTCTATCCGATTTTCACCACGCATTCAGACGGATCAAAAGTCTGGGACGTGGACGGCAACGAATATGTGGATTTCGTCATGGGGTTTGGCGCCAGCATTTTTGGGCACCGCCCATCGTTCGTCGTCGAAGCGGTGAAGAGGCAACTCGATCTTGGATTTGAAATTGGTCCGATTCAGCCCATCGCGGGAGAAGTCGCGGAACTGGTTCGCGAATTCACCGGGATGCAACGCGTGGCATTTACCAATACCGGGTCTGAAGCGGTTTTGGCTGCCACTCGCGTGGCGAGAACGGTGACGGGACGCGACAAGATTGCGGTGTTCGCGGGTGCGTATCACGGAATTTTTGATGAAGTGCTTTTCCGGCCGTTAACGGTGAATGGTGAAACGCGCGCCGCTGCCAGCGCTCCGGGAGTGCCGGCCAGCGCGGTTTCGCAGGTCATTGTGCTGGACTACGGCAATCCGCAATCGCTCGAGATTTTGCGCGCGCGTGGATCGGAGATTGCCGCCGTGCTGGTTGAGCCGGTGCAAAGCCGGCGACTGGACTTGCAGCCGCGCGAATTTTTGCATGAGCTGCGCAAAGTAACTCAGGAAACTGGCTCGGCGCTTATCTTTGATGAGGTGGTTACCGGCTTCCGCGTGGAACCGGGCGGAGCACAAGCGTATTTTGGGGTGCGCGCCGATCTGGCCACCTACGGAAAAGTGATTGGCGGCGGCATTTCGATTGGCGCGGTGACCGGCGATCCCAAATACATGGACGCGCTCGACGGCGGCCAGTGGAGCTACGGCGACACTTCATTTCCGGAAGTGGGCGTAACATTTTTTGCGGGCACGTTCGTGCGGCATCCGCTGGCATTGGCGGCGGCGAAAGCGGTGCTGCTGCATTTGAAAGAAAAGGGCCCGGACCTGCAGAAAAATTTGACCGCGCGAACGGCGCGCCTTGCCGATCAATTGCGCGCCATCATTGACGAATTCCAGGCGCCCTATCACCTTTCGCAATTCAGTTCGCTGATGCAGCTCACTTTCCCGTCAGAACAGAAATACGCAGCATTGCTGCATTACATGCTGCGGGAACGCGGAATTCATATGTGGGACAATCGCGCGTTCGTATTGACCACGGCGCACAGCGAGGCCGACCTTGCCAAGCTGTTGACCGCATTTCGAGAAAGTTTGCAGGCCATGGTTGACGCCGGTTTCCTGCCACCGCCAAGTTCTGGTTCCAGAAAAACTTCTGTGGGCAAGACTCAGACCGCGGGCACTTCGACCAAAGAGCGCCAAACGGTAGCGGTGGCCGTAGGCCCTGGTGGAGTCGATCAGTTTCTATTAACCGAAGCGCAAAAAGAAATCTGGTTAGCTGCGCAGATGGGCGGCGAGGCTGCACTCGGCTATAACGAATCTCTCAGGCTGGAGTTTCACGGACGCTTTGACGCGGAATTATTCCGCGCCGCGATTCAGCAGATCGTTCACCGACATCCGATCTTGCTCGCCAGCCTCAGCTCAGATGGCCAATGGCAGCGGGTAGACCCAACCGTAAAGCTGGATGTGCCGCTATTGGATTTTTCGGCGAAACAAAAGCCCGCGCAGGAATTGGAAAAATTAATTGAAACTGAAGTGTCAAGTTCCTTCGATCTCGCCCAGGGACCGCTGCTGCGAGTTCGCATTGTGCGCCTTTCGAGTGACCACCACGTGGTGGTCTGGACCGCGCATCACATTGTGTGTGATGGGTGGTCAGGCGGCCTGATCGTCAGTGAGTTGGCAAAAATTTATTCGGGGTTGAAACACGGAGCCGCACCAGCTCTGGAAGCTCCAGAATCTTTCCGTCAATACGCGATCACCAACCAAGGGGACAGTGAAGAAGCGCGAGAGTCTTCCGCATACTGGTCGCAACAATTTGCGGAGATTCCAACACCGTTGGAGTTGCCTGCGGACCGGCTTCGCCCAGCGGTACGAACAGCGCAAGCTTCCACGCTGAAACGGGATCTGCCTGAGCCGTTGCATCTAGCGCTGAAGAAAACCGCGGGGCAGCAGCGCACGACCCTGGTTGTTCTGCTGATGGCCGGGTTGAAAACTCTTCTATACCGGCTAACCGGTCAAACCGATCTGGTGATCGGCCTCGGAGTCGCGGGTCAAGCCATCACTGGTCAGAGCTGTCTCGTAGGGCACTGCGTCAATTTGCTGCCGGTGCGCTCGCGGCTAGAACCCAGCGGCAGCTTTCAGCAAAATCTCGCAGCCGTGAAGAAAAGCGTTTTAGACGCGTTCGATCATAATCAGAGCACCATCGGAAGCATCCTTCAGGAAATTAGAGTTCCCCGCAGCCCGGGTCGGCCGCCGCTCGTAGAAGTGATCTTCAACATCGATCGCGATCCCGGCG
>Ga0209625_1000131_pt1 | contig 18260 bp, 13 predicted proteins | sample JacPin_JW_Ref_M2_FD_187960 | JGI IMG/M metagenome (GOLD analysis project Ga0209625, IMG submission 187960) | Forest soil microbial communities from Algoma, Ontario, Canada - Jack Pine, Ontario site 1_JW_Ref_M2 (SPAdes) (version 2) | ecosystem: Environmental > Terrestrial > Soil > Boreal...
TGGTGTTACCAAGCTGTTCCATGCCGAGCTTTTTGTCGCCGTGGATGCCTCCGAACCGGAGCAGGAAACGCTTACCTCCCGAAAGGCTTCCGATAATGTAGTTGGCCGTGCCCAGAGCGACGTATGCGTCGTTGGCGTCCGGCTGCTGCGCAAGCAATTCCTTGGCATGCGCGCTGGCTTCCTTGAGCCGCTTCAAGGCTTCCAGGTGTTCTTTTTTGAGAATCAATTCGGCATTCGATTCCATTCCTGCGGCGAGTGCGAGAGCGAAAAGCCCTTCCGGGTCGCGTGCGTCTTTCTCCAGGCGCTGGCGGGCGAGTTTTCGGGCGAGTTGGATGGCCTCCTGAAAACTCTTCATGCGTCCGGGATCGGGTTTGCCGTCAATACCGTTCAGGAATCTTTTCTCATTCAAAAAGAAATCACTCGAGAGGACGCCCTGGCGATACAGTTCCTCGAAGAGGTAACTGGCGGCGACGGCCACTTGGCCAAACGGCTCGTCGGGATGCCGTGATTCCCAGTCCGCAAACTTTTCGCGGCCTTCGGCGAAGTTTTGGTTATAAAGAAGGTGAAATCCGGAAGCGAGTTCCGGCACCTTGGTAAACGCCGGACTACGTGCGTCGGTCTCCGGCCGCGCGCCGCAGATGACCGCGGAGAGCAACAGCAGGGATGCCATGCCGTAGATTCGCCAACGCATTCGAGGCCTGCTCTTCAGAAGAGTCCGGGCAAGAAGCGCGGCTTGCCGGCCATCGCGGCGCGATAGTCTGGATTGGCGAAGAGCACGCGTTCCTCCGTGGAGAGCCGTTGCGCCAGAACTCCGATGTGCGCAATGGCTCCCGCGACAGCGGTGATCCAGGCCGTATGTATCAGCGGAAGCGCCAGCATCTCCGCAAAAACGGCCGCATAGTTAGGATGCCGAACGTAGCGAAAAGGTCCGGAAGTCACCACGCCGAGGCGCGTGGAATCCACGACCTGAACATTCCAGTGCTCCCCGAGCGAGCGAATGACCCACCAGCGCACGGCGTTCGCCGCGAGGAAGACGGCAAACATCGCTGCGGCCAGCCAGGGGATGAAAGGACGCCTAAGGAAGACTACTTCGAGCGCAGCGCCAAGCAGCACCGCGGTATGCAGCAGCACCATCCAGCGGAATTTCGGTTCTTCCACTTTCGCCGCGCCGCGCGCGGCCATTTCCTTTTGGTGCCGCTTGGAGATGCGCAATTCGGCCAGCCGCAGCGCCGCCACGGCAAGGAGCAGACCGAGAAACGCAATGACGCTCAGGTCCATTGCAGTAGCAAGAACTCCGCGCTGAAGCCCGGTCCAAACGCCGCGGCCAGCGCGTATTCACCAGGCTGGGGCGGTCTTTTTTCCATCCACTCCTGCAGAATAAAAAGGATCGTCGCGCTGGATAGATTTCCGACGTTTCCGAGAATGTCCCAGGATGGCTGCGTGTCGCACTTGCACAAGCCGAGTTCCGTCTCGATGTTCCCGAGCAGCCGAGCTCCCCCGGGATGCAGAATCCAGCCCTTGATGTCCTCGCGCTTCCGGCCGTGACGATCGAGGAAACCCTGCACCAGCCCGCCGATCTTTCCCCCGATCATTTCCGGAACATCTTTTGCCAGCAGGATGTGGAATCCGGAATCACGCAGATCAAATCCCATGGCGCCCAGCGAATCGGGAAACGTATACGTCTCCGAGGCGAGAATCTTCGGCCCGCGCGTTTGTTTTCCGCTGACGACCACGGCTGCGGCGCCGTCGCCAAATAGGACCGCAGAGATCAGGTTGGCCTGCGAAATGTCCTTGCGCTGCAACGTGAGGGTGGGCAGCTCCACGGCGATGATCAGGACGTTTCCGCCGGGTTCGGCCTTCAAGTAATCGGCCGCGCGTGCCAGGGCCATGGCCCCCGCGGCGCAGCCCAGTTCCGTGAACGGCATGCGCCGGATATTCGAACGGAATCCCATCAGATTGATTAGGTGAGCATCCAGAGACGGGATCATGAAGCCCGTACAGGACACGGTGATAATCATATCGATTTCATCGGCCTTCAAGCCCGCGCGCCCCAGGCACTTTTCCGCAGCTTCCTGGCCGAGCTTCACGGCATGCTCGATGTATTCGTTGTTGGTTTGCGAAAGCGGGCGCGGCTCGATGATGTAGTCGAGGGGGAAGATGGAGTGCCGCTTATGAACCTGGGCGTTATCGACGATGCTCATCATCGCTTCGAGGCGGCGCTCGGGAATGTCAAAGACGCGTCCCATGTACACCTTCACGTCATCGCGCGTGATGGTGTAGGGCGGGAGCACGGTGGCCGTCGCGGCGATGGTGGGATACGAGGCGGCGACAGCTTCTGTGGGTCGATTGCGCGCGAATTCCATCAGTCTCCTTGGGCACAAAACCAACGTTGTCTGTTCTCCGCCGCATAAACCGTTTGGATGCGGCGTTTCCGAGGCAGGCTGCGTTTGAGCCCATTGACTTTATATCATTTTTAGCAGGGAGCGCACTATTTTGTGTGGCTGAGGGCGGCAATACTCACGGAACTAACGCGTCGTGGATACTTGAGAAAAAGTTTCCAAGAGGGCCGGCGCTGCATTTCACCGCGCTCGAGCCTATCGGGCACGATACCGGCTGCCTCCGCGCGGAAGCGCCGGCCATTCTGCGGCGAGGGTACCGTGATCGGAAACTTGCGCGAAGTCGCTGAGCGCCTCGCACCCGGTCGCGCCTGCATATCCGTTGTTTCCGACCACGGCTTTATGAAGACTGGCGCGCCGGGCAATTTATTCCCGTGGGCGAGCGGTGCAAACTTTGTTGACGGACCGTGATAGATTCTCTAGCCGTTGAGGTGCCTCATGCGCGGAATGCTATTTTACTCCTTCCTGTTGACTGCGGCGGTATGTCTCCTGGTGAGCCCGTCAGCGGTTGGCCAGGCGGCCAAGTGGCCCGGGACGACGGAGGGCGATTACGTCGCTAAAAATTTCAAGTTCCGGTCGGGGGAAACGCTGCCGGAATTGCGACTGCACTATACGACGCTTGGCAAGCCGGTGCGCAATGCGGAGGGCCGCGTCACAAACGCCGTTCTGATTCTTCATGGCACCGGCGGCTCGGGAACTCAATTCTTGCAGCCCATCTTTGCTGGGGAATTGTTTGGACCGGGGCAACTCCTGGATTCGAATCGATACTTCATTATTCTTCCCGACGGCATAGGCCACGGGAAATCTTCGAAGCCCAGCGACGGGCTGCACGCTCACTTCCCGCAATACGACTACGACGACATGGTAGCCGCACACCACCAACTTCTCAGCGAAGGCCTCGGCGTGAATCACTTGCGCCTCATTCTCGGCACGTCCATGGGTTGCATGCATTCCTTTGTGTGGGGAGAAACCTATCCCGATCTCATGGACGCGCTGATGCCGCTGGCTTGCCAACCGGTGCAGATCGCCGGACGCAACCGCATCTGGCGCAAGATGGTGATGGAAGCGATTCGCAACGATCCGGAATGGAAGGGCGGAGAATACGCGGCGGAGCCGCAGCAAGGATTGCGAACGGCGCTTGACCTGCTGCTCATCGCCGGCAGCGCACCGCTCTATATGCAGAAAACTTTGCCGACGCGGGACGCCGCGGACAAATATCTCGACGACTATTTCAAAACGCGTATGACAGGACTGGACGCCAACGATCTCTTGTACGCTGTGAACGCTTCGCGCACGTACGATCCCTCGCCTCAGCTCGAAAAAATCACAGCTCACGTCATGTACATGAATTCTGCGGACGATTTCATCAATCCGCCCGAACTCGGTATGGCCGAACGCGAAATCAAAAAGGTGAAAAACGCACGCTTCGTCTTAATCCCCATCAGCGACGAAACACGCGGCCATGGAACGCACACGCGGGCTGTTGTTTGGAAACAGTACCTTGCGGAACTGCTTGAGAAATCAGCGCACTAAGGATTTTGCCGCGGCCCCGATACGACAGCGAAGTATATCTGTCCGGTTAGGTGGTGGCCTGGCTGGCGCGGATTTCCTGCCAGCGACGGGGGCGCTTGTTGGCTTGGAGAACTTTCTTGCGCAGGCGGATGGATTTCGGCGTGATTTCCACGTACTCGTCGTCCGCGATGAACTCGATGGCTTGCTCGAGGCTCAGCTCGCGGTGCGGAATGAGGCGGATGGCTTCGTCCGCGCTGGACGAGCGCATATTGGTCTGCTTCTTTTCCTTCGTAACGTTTACGTCCATGTCCTGCTCACGCGAATTTTCACCAACGATCATGCCCTCGTAAACGTCTATGGCCGGCCCGATGAACAGCTCGCCCCGCTCCTGGATGTTCCACAACGCAAACGCGGTGGATGGTCCGCTGCGGTCCGCCACCAATGCACCGGTTGGACGAAGCGCCATCTCTCCGCCGTATTCCATCCAGCCTTCGAAAATCGAATGAATCAGCGCCGTGCCGCGCGTGTCCGTGAGCAACTGGCTGCGCAGCCCGATTAATCCGCGTGACGGAATCTTGAAGTCCATGCGCACGCGGCCCGAGCCGTGATTGCTCATCTTGATCATCTCGCCGCGCCGGCTGCCAGTCGTTTCCATGATGATGCCGATGAAATTTTCGGGCACGTCAATCACCAGGCGCTCTAGCGGTTCGAGTTTCTTGCCGTTTTCTGTGCGGGTGACAATCTCAGGCTTGCCCACCATCAGCTCAAAACCTTCGCGCCGCATCGTTTCGATCAGAATCGCGAGCTGCAATTCGCCACGGCCCAGCACGCGGAAGGATTCCGGCGTGTCCGTGTCTTCGACGCGGATGGACACGTTGGTCAGGAGTTCTTTTTGCAGGCGATCGCGGAGATCGCGCGAAGTGAGATATGTTCCGTCTTTGCCTGAAAGCGGACTGCTATTGACGGTGAAAATCATCGCCAGCGTGGGCTCGTCGATTAGCAGCGGTTCCAGCGGCATCGGGTTCGCCAAATCCGTAATGCTTTCCCCGATGTTGATGCCTTCGACGCCGGCAATCGCCACGAGATCCCCTGCTGGGACGGCTTGCGCTTCGTCGCGTTCCAGGCCTCGGAAGGTATACAGTTTGGTGATTCGCGTCGGCGTGAGCCGGCCGTCCAGCTTGACGATGCCCACGTCCGCGCCGCGCCTGAGCGTGCCGTTGAAAACGCGCCCGATGGCGATGCGTCCCAGAAATTCGCTGTAATCCAGGTTCATCACCTGAATCTGCAGAACTCCTTCGGGGTCGCCCGGAGGAGCAGGAATGTGCTTTACGATGGTCTCGAAGAGCGGGAGTAGGTCTTTCGAACCGTCGCCCGGCGCAAGGTGCGCCACGCCGTCGCGCGCATTCGTATACACCACCGGAAAGTCGAGCTGGTCTTCCGTGGCGTCGAGATCGATGAAGAGGTCGTAGATTTCGTCCAAGACTTCCTTGGCGCGCGCATCGGTGCGGTCAATCTTGTTCAGCACGATTACCGGCGGCAGCTTCGCCGCCAACGCTTTCTGCAGAACGTAACGCGTTTGCGGCAGCGGCCCTTCGCTGGCGTCGACGAGCACCACAACGCCGTCCACCATGCGCAGCGCGCGCTCCACTTCGCCGCCAAAGTCGCTGTGGCCCGGCGTGTCCACGATGTTGATCTTCGTGTCGTGGAAGAAAAGCGCGGTGTTCTTTGCGAGAATGGTGATGCCGCGTTCGCGCTCCAGGTCGTTCGAATCCATGACGCGCTCAACGAGGGCTTCGTTGGCGCGGAAAATCCCGCTTTGCCTCAGCATGGCGTCAACCAGCGTGGTCTTGCCGTGGTCCACGTGCGCGATGATGGCGATGTTTCGAATATTTTGACTCATAATTCCTGCTTATCGTGGCCAGTTTGCGGCCAAGTCCTCTAAAGACAAAAATAGCTGCTGAAACAACCAGCAGCCTCGACGAATGTCCTTTTATGTAGGTTGACCGCATGGCGGTCACACATTCTTAGGTGCGGCGCAGCAGCCTACAGTTTAACAGACTCGCTCTCCCACGGCCAACAAAGTAGGACAGGCATTCCTGCTTGTCCTCTTCCCGTTATCTCCGTCTGGGAACGGAACAGAGAAAAATGTCTATCCTAACTTCCCTATTCCGTCCGCAGGGCGACGATGGGGTCCACCCGGGCCGCGCGGCGCGCCGGGACATAACAGGCCACCAGCGCGGCGAAACCGAGCACTAGCGCTACTCCAACATAGGTCAGCGGATCAGTCGGCGCTACTTCAAAAAGTAACTGCTGCAAAAGGCGCGTAAGCCACAGCGCGCCGAGCAGGCCGAACGCCACTCCAAACAACACCAACGCCATGCCTTGCCTCAGAATCATGCGCAGAATTTCGGTGGGACGCGCGCCGATGGCCATGCGTACCCCGATCTCATGCCGGCGCTGGCCCACCGCCAGTGCCATCACGCCGCCAATGCCTGTGGCCGCAATCGCCAGCGCCAGCAGCGCGAACAACCCTAGCAAATTTGTCGTCAGTCTAGGTGCAGCGACGGATTCGGCGCGCACCTGTTCGAGCGAGCGCACCCGTGCCACCGGCTGATTCGGATCCACGGCATAGAGCAACTCGATTACGCTGCGCGCGATGCTCATTGGCTCGGCCGTCGTCTTAATGACCAGAATCGCGTCCATAAGCGGGTTCTGCGCCATCGGCACGTAAATCTCGTCGACGGCATCCTTGTCCAGCCCGTACTGCTTCACGTCGCCGACGACACCGGCGATCTGTACCCAGGATTTCCCCGCGTCCGCGGAGAACCGTTTTCCAAGAGGATCCTGCCCGCCCCAATAATGCCGCGCCGCGGCGCGATTGACGATGGCCACAGACGGCGCGCCCGGACGGTCGGCCCGCGTGAACCCCCGGCCCTGGAGCACGGGGATGTGCAGAGTCTCGAAATAGCCTTCGCTGACCACGCGGAAATCCGAGATGGGATGAACTTGCCCGGGCACCGGTTTTTGCCCTTCGATCATGAAATCGCCAGTCATGTGCATGTCGCCATTCAACGGAATCATCATCGAAGCCGCCGCCGATTTCACTCCACTCTGGGCTTCGACTTTATCGAGGAATGTTTCGAAGAAGGCGCGCTGCTTATCATCCGTGTTGTACTTGGTGAAATCGAGGCCGATTTGCATGGTCAAAACGTTCTCCGGCTGGAAGCCTGGGTCCACCTGCTGGAGCTTCGCGAAACTGCGCAGCATCAAACCCGCACCGATCAGAAGCAGGAATGACACCGCGACTTGCGCCACGATCAACAAGCTCCTCATCCGGTGGCGGCCGCGCCCCATGGTGGATTGGGAGCCACCTTCCTTCAGGCTACCCACAAGCGCCTCTCGCGCAGCGAGTGCCGGGGCCGTTCCAGAAAGCAGGCTCGTCAGGACAGCCACCGCGAGCGTAAACAACAGTACTGTAGCGTCCAGATGAATCTCTCGTGCACGAGGAGTGAAGCGCGCTGCGAAACTCATCAGCAGGTTCAGCGCTCCCCACGAAAACAACAGCCCCAAGCCGCCGCCAAGCAGCGCCAGCAGCGAACTTTCCGTCAACAATTGGCGGAACATCCGCACGCGTCCCGCACCCAGCGCCGCGCGGACCGCCAGTTCTCGTTCGCGGCGCACCATGCGAGAGAGGTTCAGATTCGCAACATTGGCGCACGCGATGAGCAGCACGAAACCGGCCGCGCCGAGAAGCACCAGCATCGTCGGACGCGCGTTGTGGGTGAGATCTTCCTCGAGAGAGGATGTCGCCATGGAGTAGTCAATTGAGGGCGGATATTCTTTCGGATAGGCCTGCTGCAAATTGGCCGCCACACCATTCAAATCAGCTCGCGCCTGGCGCACGCTGATCCCCGGCTTCAGGCGGCCGAAACCTTGCATCATGCGGGCCTGCCGGTTGGCGATAAAGGCGGGACGCGAGCGGAAGGGACATGCCGTCGTCGGCATGTACACGTCGTTTTCGTCCGGATACTGCGGCACCGGCGGCAGGATGCCCACGACCGTGTGCGGCCTGTCGTTCATCGTGAACGTCTTGTTCACAACCGTCGGATCGCCGCCGAAGCTCCTGATCCAATATTCATAGCTCAGCATCAACACGGCCGGGGCGCCTGGCTGTTCGTCTTCCGGACGGAAGGCGCGGCCAAACAGCGGTTTCACGCCGAACACGTCAAAGTAGTTCCAGGAAACGACTCCGGTTTCCACGCGTTCCGGTTCGCTGCGTCCAAGCAGAATGAAATTCATATTGTGGTATTCGACCAAGCCATCCAGGGAATGGCTCTGCGTCCGGTAGTCGTTGATCTCCGCTACCGAAAAGGGTTGATTCAGCATTCCCGCGCGCGGCGCTTGCTGGTGCAGCGTTACCAGGCGGTCGCCGTGTTCGTAGGGCAATGGTTTCAGCAGCACCGCATTCACGACGCTGAAGATGGCCGAATTGGCGCCGATTCCCAGGCCCAGCGTGAGGATCGCTGCAAGGGTGTATCCCGGATTCTTGCGCATCATTCGCAGCGCGAATCCCGCATCCTGACGGAACATCGCCAAGTGCTCGCCCGGCGCGGTCCGGAAAATTCCCACAATCGTTTCCCACCACAGGCGCAGGATACCCGTGGCTCCATCGAGGCGGCCTGCTTCCTTGTGTTGTTCTTGGAAAACCGTTTCCATTTCGGGGCCGAAGTCGCTCCGAAAATCGAACGGAAGAAGCCGCAGAAGTACTCGATAAAACCGTGTCGCCCTGGAATCAGCCGCCGCCATAGTGTTCTCCCGCGGCGCCACCTGAACACCGCTTTTCGGATCACTCGTTGTTTCTGGAACTAGCTCAACCGGCTCCGGAAATTTCTTTAAGCCGTCCGAGTTTTCTTCAGCAGATTTCTCGACCGCGCGATGGACAGTATTTCATCCATCCGTTCCGCCTCCGCGGTTGCGACTTGACGGCCTTGCGGCGTTAACCGGTAATAACGGCGCCGCTCGTCGTCTTCTGATTCCGCGGGCCGGGAACGCAGCTCAACGATCAGGCCATCGTTCAGCAAGCGCTTGATGATTCCATACAGGGTTCCCGTGCTTAGCCGGACTTTGCCGCCGGTGCGAAGCTCCACTTCCTTGAGAATGGCATAGCCGTGGAGATCATCGCCGGCCAGCGCCAGCAGCACATGGAACATGGACGGCGTCAGCGGCCCGAAGGGTTCCGCGTTAGTTTGAGCAGCACTCAAGGTTTCAGCTCCGCAGACGAAGTATTCTGTCGTCATACGCTATATCGTTACACGCCATAGTGTCAAGGGAAAAGCGCCGTGTCCATCCCATGAAATTCGGCAGAGAGGGCTTCCGGGAAAATTTGGACTCGGGAGACAAGAGGAATGAACTTCCTTCAGGAGAATCGAAATGCCCGCGTCCGACTCTAGGTAGGCTTGGTTCAGAGGGCGCGAACGCGGGTATTTCGATGGTTCTTGGGACTACGGGCTTTCAAAAGTTAGTTCTCCCTAGTCCTCCTATTGAGTACAAGGATCCCAGAGCAGGTCAGTTGACGGAATGATCTGTTCTGCTACGGGGACTCTACTTTGCTTAACTTGAAATGCGCTGGAGCGTCAAACGAACTAACTCTGAAAATACTGTGACCTAGTAAAGCCATTATAATCAGCATGTTATATCTCTAAATGAACCAGGCTCTTTCCCGATGGCACATCACGTGGTATAGTCCGCGCATTGATTTCGGGGGACTTACCCTTCGTGGAGTACCGCGTTGACCCCAAACTCGCCCTCCGGTTCGGCCTCTATGAGGTCGATCTGCTGCAAGGAGTACTTTCACGGCAGGGCGTGCGCCTCAAGATTCAAGAACAGCCTTTTCGTATCCTGGCTCTGCTTCTGCAGCGCCCCGGTGAGATCGTCACCCGCGAAGAGCTCCAGCAGTCACTTTGGCCCGAAGGTACTCACGTTAACTTTGACGGCAGCCTGAATGCTGCCCTGAAGAAACTGCGCGCGGCCATTCATGATGATGCGGAGAATCCGCGCTTTATCGAAACCGTTCCCCGCCAGGGCTATCGTTTCCTCGCCCCGGTCCATTCAATAAACAGTTCTGCGAACTCCCTTTCTCCCTCGACAAGCGTTTCTCCAGGGAGTTCCGAAGAGTCCTTCGAAGTCCGGATGCGTCTCAATCCGGAATTCTCTCCCGAGAGGGCTGCCGAGCTTTCCCGAGAAAGGAAAATGGCGGAGCGCGCGGCGCGGTGGATCGATTTCAGCCTTCTTTCCTGCGCGATTGCTTTTGGTTCCTGGCTGCTCTTTTTCATCGTCTATCCCGTCCCTCGTCCCAGCGTGCAGCGCATGACGCGCATTACCAACGCCGGAGGAATCGATGAATGGGGCGGGATCGTGTCTGATGGCACGAGGATCTTTTTTCTCGAGCGTGACGGCGGCCACTGGAATCTGATGCAAACCTCGGTGGAAGGCGGAAACGCGGAAAAAATGGCCGCTCCTTTTGAAAACACCCGCATCTTCGCCCTCTCGCCCGACCATTCGCAGTTTCTGATCGGACAGTTCAACCGGCGCGATGATGAGATGCCGCTCTGGCTATGGCCCGTGCAAGGCGGTGAGCCGCGCCGCATGGGCGAAGCCGTTGGACACGATCCCGCGTGGTCGCCGGATGGCAGCCAGATCATTTATGTTCGCGGCCGCAGTCTCTATACCATCCATCCCGATGGGACTCAGCTCCGCGAATTGGCGCATGGCCCTGGGCTTCCGCACTTTCCCGCCTGGTCTCCCGACGGCGAAACCATTCGTTTCAACATGGACAAGCGCGAGGACGGCACTCAAGCAGTCTGGGAGATGGCCGCGGATGGCTCCGGTTTGCATCCGATTCTTGCCGGCGGAAGGCCGCTGGTTTCGCAGTCCGGCGGTGAATGGACGGCGGATGGCAGGTATTTTCTTTTTTCCGGCTGCGAAAACTACGATTGCAATCTCTGGGGCATCCGCGAAGCCTGGAATTGGTTTCGCCGATCGCACCGTGATCCCGTGCAATTGACGCACGGCCCTGATTCTTTGCACGTGCATGTCCCCACGCAAACGGGCTCCCGCGTCTTTGCTTTCAGCTTCCGCTCGAATCGTGAACTGCAGAAAATCGAACCGCGATCTCATCATGCTGAACCCTTGATTCTCAACGCCAACGCGGAAGTAGCCAGCGTCTCTCCCGATGGCCATCTGGCTCTGTACATCGATCGTCCGGACGGCTCTCTGTGGCGGAGCAGCGTCGATGGCGCTCAGCGCCTCCGTCTAACGACACCACCGCTGGTCGCGTCTGCCCCTCACTGGTCGCGGGATGGAAAGCAGATTCTTTTCACCGGCGTGCGTCCAGGCTTCTTGCGCCAGATCTATTTTCTCTCCGCGGATGGCGGCGCCTTGCGCGCGGTCCTTCCCGAGAGCCGCGAGGCTTCCGACGCCGATTGGTCGCCGGATGGCACGCAAATCGTGGTCAGCATGCGCGAACAAAAGACGCAGCCCAAATTTGGCCTCTACTTGTTTAAATCAAGCACTGGTGAGTGGACGGTTTTGCCGGAGTCCCGAGGACTTGTCGCGCCTCGTTGGTCTCCCGATGGATGGCACATCGCGGCTCTTGACGAAACAAATCACCGGCTGCTTCTTTATGATTTCCTAACGGAACGTTGGAGTGACCTGGCCGAGGGCGGACTTCTCGGCGCACCTTACTGGACTTCCGGCTCCACGGCGATCTATTTTCAGGATCAGCTCGACAGCGAGCAGGCCGTCTATCGCGTGAAGATCGCGAATCGCCAGGTGGAGAAGGTCTTCAGTTGCGGCGAGACCCTTCGCAGCAGTCCCGCGCATTGTATCTTCAGCGGGCTTGGACCAGATGGTTCTCTTTACGTCATGGTTGAGCGCGGTTTGACCGACATCTACGCGCTCGACCTGGACTTGCCCTGAGAATTCGCCCTTTTGCGCTCAGCCCAGCAGTACCGTTGCCCGGCACAAAAGAAGCAAAGCACGAACCGCATACAGGTCATGAAATCCCTATCTTTACCTCATGTGCTAGGAAGTCCCTGATCCGCGGTTCTAGAAGACCAGGGCTACAAATCGGTACCTGGTTGGAGGCGCTGAGTTCCGCTAATTCATATATCTTATTTCTAAATTCAGGTGACTTACTCCTGTAACATTCCGATTTCCTGATTCCCTGCCAGCATTCTGCAATTGCGCGGTCCCGGTTAATCGGTCCCATGGAACTTATCGATGAAATTTTTCGTAAGATTAGAAAACGCTCGACTGGTTTCTACGTCTATACCCCATAAGGGTGGGCGTCTATGTCACCGGAAGTGATCGCAATGCGAGAACCGGATGAACCGACGACTTCGGAGCGGGTGCTCCTGTCATCGGGCCGCTATGTCCTCTTTGGGCCGTTTCGGATTGACCAGCAGCGGCAGGAAGTTACGCGCAACGGCGCCCGGCTCAAACTTCAGGGGAAGGTTTATCAGGTTCTTCTGACGCTTCTCGAAAAACCGGGTGAAGTCGTGACTCGCGAGGAGCTGCGCATGCGGCTGTGGCCCGCCGATACGCATGTGAACTACGACGCCAATGTAAATACCACCGTCAACAAACTCCGCCAAGCGCTTGGCGATTCCTCCGATAAGCCGCTCTACATCGAGACCATTCCTCGGAAGGGCTACTGCCTCCTGGTGCAGCCGGAAGTCTCCAACAAGCCCGCTCATCCGCTCTTCCCCCAAAGCGGGACATCTGCTGATTCTTCCCAAGAAGCTTCTCGAAGCTTGGTCGCCCCCTCGTTTTCAAAATCGGATGTTTGGATTGTGCTCGGCGTGATCGGCTTGATTCTTGCCGGTATGCTCCTCGGCGCGGGAATTACGCGGCTTTGGATCTCTCACGCGGCCTTTTTGGCCCACTACCCCTTAGCAATATTCTTTTCGCGCGCATCAGTGGCCGCGTTCTTTTAAGATTTGGCTTACTCTTTCGGGGCTTGGCCTGACCGGAACTCCGTCCACGGGCCCGCCTTCATATCCCGCAAATAAGGCTCCTCCCAGGCATACTCGGGATGAGCTGCAAGAAACGGCTTGGCGAGAAAATCCCCGCCGCAGGGATGCCCCATGCGAGCCATCATCCGCATTTCTTTCGCCATCGTTGCATCCGTCGCTTTTCCCTGCACCGCTCCGCCGGGATAGTAGGGCTGCCAATCCCATTCTTTCACGCCGCGCGGCGATCCATCCACGTGCCCGCACAGCGTGCGCTCGTTGGCTTCTTCCTTGTGCTGGGCGGTGTCTGCATGGTCGCCCAGCATTTTTTCCGCAAGCGCGACGTCGATCTTTCCTCTGTTTTCCTTGAGCAATTCATCCCAGCGCGCCCGCCTTGCGTTCGGCGAACTCTCCTTATTAGCCGGATCAAATTGCGGCGTATCTTCCTTGAGTACTTTCGGATCGCGCGCCCAGTTCGATCCCGCGAGCACGCCATCCTTCGTTCTCCATAGCTTGTGCGCCTTTAACCCAAGCTCGAGTTGCGCGATCTCCCCTGTCTTTCGGTCGCCGAGCAGCCAGTCGTTTGCGTATCCCCCGTTGTTTCCCTCCAGCATGATATTTGTGTATTCGTCGATTGAGCCCGCATACTGCAAGGCCTTCCGCGCCCGCACAAATTCAGCCTTGCCGTTCGGGTCCCAGCCTTCAAATTGCGTAATCGTCGTTTCCGTCACCATCAGCCCATCGCTATTGATCCCGAAATCGTCGTCGCTGGCGATTACTCCGGGGAAACCATCCATCAGGATTCGGTGGCCATTCTTCGGCGCGATGTCGAACACGATCCGCCACCGTTCGCCGTTCCGGTAGCTCGTCCAGTTGTTGTGCGCCATCACGATCAGCCCGTCTTTTGTCCAGCTTCCTGTCGCCACGAAAGCGCTGCAATTCCCCGGGCTTTTCAGGCTGGGCGCCCTCGCCGTTTTTTGCTGCTTGTTCAGCCAGGGCACGTAATAATCCGGGAGCTCTTCGAATGCATTGAACGCTATGATGTCGTCCACATCCAGCTTCGACCCGGTGCGTGCCCGCAATCCCTCGACGATACCCTGTAGCTCCTGCTGATACTCCGCATCGATCTTCGGCCACAGCATTTCGTGCGCGGCTTTCCGGAAAAATGCCCAGTCGCGTTCCGTGGAATGCATCATCCCCGCGCTCACCGCCGCGAACGCATCTTCGATCTGCGGCCCCAGCAGGTACCCGTGCTGGTATCCCATCGCGCCCGGATCCCCTTCGAGATGCACGTAGATCCACCCGCCCTCTTCGAAGCGCGACCCGGGCTTCAAGCGCGCATCGTTCGCCGCGGCACGCTCTCGGGCCGCCGCGATCGTCGCCGCCATGACGTCATTCGCTGATGCCGAGGCCGGCGCTCCGCTGCCCGCCCACCAGAGCGCCACCCCTCCCAGGATCACCAGCAGTATCGCCGCCGCGCGCCTCATCGAATCATTCATTGCACCCGCCTCCAGAAAGTCTGTTTGCGATCCTAAGAGTCTATTCTGCCTCCGCTCTTCCTTCAACGGTTCCTCGCATCGTTCTCGTCGTTCTCGTGTAAACTCTCACGATCGAAATGCTTACAGCCATCACGCGTGCCGTCAGCCCAGCCATCGTTAATTGCGAACTTTCTTTCATCGATCGCAAGCCCATCGATCTGGCCATAGCCCGGGAGCAGCACCGCGCCTACGAGAAGTTGCTCGGTAAATTGGGCGCTCGCGTCATTTCGCTGCCTGCCGAGCCCGATCTTCCCGACTCCATGTTCGTGGAAGACCCCGCTATCGTTCTCGATGAATTGGCGGTGATTCTGCCGCTCGGAACGGAGACTCGCCGCCGGGAGGCGCCGTCGCTCGCTCAGGCGCTCGCCAAATTTCGAAAACTCGAATACGTTTCTCTTCCTGGCACGCTCGAAGGTGGGGACGTCCTTCGTATAGGCCGCAAGATCTTTGCCGGCCTCACCGGGCGCAGCAACGCCGAAGGCATCCGGCAGCTTGCCGCCATTCTTGCCCCGCACAACTACGAAGTCATCGCTGTTCCCGTCACCGGCTGCCTTCATCTGAAATCGGCCGTCACGCATCTCGGCCGCAACACGCTCCTCGCCAACCGCGCATGGTTTGACACCACGCCGCTCGCCGGGCAGGAATGGATCGACGTCGATCCTGCCGAGCCGCATGCAGCCAATGCCCTGGCTCTCGCCGACACCATCGTCTTCCCCGCATCGTTTTCGCGCACACGCGCCCGCATCGAAGCCCGTGGCTTCCACGTCACTTCCATCGACATCTCCGAACTCCAAAAAGCCGAATCCGGCCTCACCTGTTCCAGTCTTCTTTTCGCAAACACAGATTCGGCCGCCTCGTGAAGCAACAACAAGGTTCATCGATTCCCCCTATTGCGCCGCACTTGGTGTTCCCCTCCGCTCACCCAGCCTGGCACGCTCGAAAAATTGGCTTTGACTACAGGATGGTGTGTGCTAATCTGAGCGGGTAATGATCTCCATCGCCACCAAGCGAATTACGCCCAAGTCGTCCATGTCGACTACCTCGACTACGACTAAGACGACTATTTCCGCTTCCGGCGCGTGGAGAAACAGCTAGCGAACTAGCAAAAAGTTTCCAACCCACCGCCAGAAGCGAACCTGGCGGTGGGTTTCTTCTTTTAAGCCCCCTCCAGAGACGCTCCAGCGGTTGCCATCGCAAGAGGAACCAGGAGCGCAGGTCATGAGTCTCGAAAACGTACCGGAAGAATTAGCTGCGGAAAGAAGCCGCGCCGAGTTGCGCGAGCGAGTGCATTTCGCCGGCGGCCCGACCAAGCAACGCCGGAATGTAGTCGCTTTCAAGTTCGGCGGCAGTTCTCTTCTCGGTGCGGAACGCATGCTGCATGCTGCAGGCCTTGTTCGCGCCGCCACGCGGGCATCGGGCGTCACCGTGGTCGTCTCCGCCATGAAGGGCGTCACCGATCATCTCCTCTCTATCGCCCGCGCTCTTGCCGATGGCAAGCGCGCACATGGCCGCCGCGAAGCCGAACTCGTACTGCATCTTCACCTTGATGTGCTTGAGGATTTGCAACTCAGCGAGGACGATGACCTTCGCGTGCGCCGCGAGTTGCAACTCCTGGGACGCGATCTTCTTCACGAAATTCCGGTCCACGGCAGGGCCGCGGCCGCCGGCGCCGAGCTCTTCGACCGCCTCGCCTCCTTTGGTGAACGCTTCAGCGCCAGGCTCTTCGCCGCCGCGCTGGAAAAGTCCGGCGTTCCTGCGGTGCCTGTCACATCCTCGGATTTCGTCCTGACCTGCGACACCTTCCGCGACGCGCAGCCGCATCTCGAAAAAAGTAAACAACGCGGCCGGGACGTTCTACTTCCGCTCCTCGAAGCCGGCGTTGTGGCCGTCGTTACCGGCTTTATCGGCGCAACGCCCGATGGCCGCATCACCACTCTCGGCCGCAACAGCTCGGATTTTTCCGGGGCCATCATCGCGCACGTCGTGGACGCCGACGAACTGGTCATTTGGACCGACGTCGACGGCATTTACACCGCGAATCCCAACGAGTCTGCCGAAGCGCGCCTTTTGCATGAACTCAGCTATGATGAAGCCCATGCACTTGCGGCGAGCGGCGCGAAAGTGCTCCACGCAAAAGTTCTTCCTCTCGCCGCCGAAACCGAAATGGTCGTTTGGGTTCGCAACACTTTCAATCCGCAGGCGCGCGGCACGCGCATCGGCACGCAGCGCTCGCTCCCGGATTCAAGAGCAGCGTCACAGGATTCCGTTCCAATTTGTTCGATTTCATCTCAACAACGCGGTGCGGCATGAATTCCCCATCTCAAAACGACGGAGACCAAAACATGCAGGCGAAGCGACCGGAGAAAAAGTGGAAGGCGGGAGTCCTTGGCGCTACAGGAGTTGTCGGCCAGCGCCTCGTTCAAATGCTCGGCAATCATCCGTGGTTTGACCTTACCGAAGTTGCCGCCTCCGAGCGTTCTTCGGGTAGGACTTACGCCGAAGCCGTTCGCTGGCACCTCGACGTGCCGATTCCCGATGCCGCGCGCGGCCTCGTCGTTAAAGGCCTCGACCTGTCTCTCGACTGCGACTTCGTTTTTTCCGCGCTCGATTCTTCCGTCGCTGGCCCGGCCGAAGAGGATTTCGCCCGCGCGGGCTATCCGGTCGTCAGCAATTCCAGGAATCACCGTATGGACGCCGATGTTCCGCTGCTCATTCCGGAAGTGAACGCCGCGCATCTTGACGCCATTCCTCTGCAGCAGAAGAATCGCGGCTATGACACGGGCTTCATCGTCACCAATCCCAATTGCTCGACCGCCGGCCTGGTCCTGGTACTAAAACCTCTTGCCGATGCTTTTGGCCTCGAGAAAATCTTTGTCGTCACTCTTCAGGCCATTTCCGGCGCCGGCTATCCCGGCGTCGCCTCGCTGGACATCCAGGGCAACGTCGTTCCCTTCATCAGCGGCGAAGAAGAAAAAATGGAGGCCGAGCCGCAGAAGCTGCTCGGCAAATGGGATGGCTCGCGCTTCGTCGACGCCGGCATCGGCCTCAGCGCCCATTGCAATCGCGTGCCGGTGATCGACGGCCACCTCGAATGCGTCTCCGCCGGCCTGAAAAAAATCGCTTCCCTCGACGAAGTCCGCGAAGCCCTCCGCAATTTTGAAGTCGACGCCGAGCTGGCCGCATTACCCACCGCGCTGAAAAATCCTGTCCTCGTCCTCGACGAAGAAAATCGCCCCCAGCCCCGCCGCGACGCCAACGCCGGCAACGGCATGGCCGCCGTAGTCGGCCGCGTCCGCGAATGTCCCTTGCTCGATGTAAAACTCACCCTGCTCTCGCACAACCTCGTCCGGGGCGCCGCCGGCGCCGCCCTGCTCAATGCCGAACTCCTCGCCGCCCGCGGCTTCCTCAAGCGTCGCGTCGCCTTGCCGCAGCAAAATGTTGCCGAATCCGTCTCCCGCTAGGCCAGAGTCGCTTGCTTGCCGGCCGTTTGGGGGTTATACTCAGGGTATGAAAACGGCTGTGTCCATTCCCGATGACGTCTTTGAGGGCGCGGAACGTCTTGCGCGGCGCACAAATCGCTCGCGCAGCCGCCTGTTTAGCGACGCACTGAAGGAATACTTGGCACGCCACACACCCGATAAGGTAACCGAGGCCATGAACAGGGCTCTCGCCCAAATCGGCGAACAAGAAGATTCGTTCGTTTCGTCTGCCGCCCGAAGGGTTCTCGAGCGAAGCGAGTGGTAATCTCGCAAGGCGAAATCTGGTGGGCGGATCTCCCCCCGCCTGCGGGTTCCGGTCCCGGG
>Ga0209625_1000132_pt1 | contig 18187 bp, 15 predicted proteins | sample JacPin_JW_Ref_M2_FD_187960 | JGI IMG/M metagenome (GOLD analysis project Ga0209625, IMG submission 187960) | Forest soil microbial communities from Algoma, Ontario, Canada - Jack Pine, Ontario site 1_JW_Ref_M2 (SPAdes) (version 2) | ecosystem: Environmental > Terrestrial > Soil > Boreal...
CATCGGACTGCGAAACGTCCGGCCCATTGCGTACGCCGGCATGATTTTTACACACGGCCTTCCCTGGGCGGTGCTTGCTGCTATCGTCGCCGGTGCCGCGGGTTGGACGAGCCTGGCTATCGCGTATTTAACGGCGTATTTCGTGCTGCGAATCAGCGTGGCGTGGGTTGCCGGCGTATGGGGGCTCCGCGATCAAGCGATTATCGGTAAACTTTGGCTTCTCCCTGTGCGCGACGCGATCACTTCCTTTGTGTGGCTGGTAGGCTTGCTGTCCGACAGAATCAGGTGGAGAGGATCCGAATTTCGCGTAAAAAATGGACTTCTAACGCCTGTGGCGCGCGAACCGCGGCAGCCCTGAGCAACGGATCCACAAACATTTCCCATTCGCAGATTACTTCAAAATTTATTGAGGCGAAGAAATGCGTCACGCAACCGGCTTCGCGACTGTTTTCAAGGAGCGCAAGGCGACGGTACCCAAAATAATTACCGCCGCGAGGATCGCGATCCATAGCAAAACGGGATGTCGATCCGACCAGGGCCGGTCATCCGGCCTCGGAACATATGCGGCGTTATTTACTTCCGGGTCTAACGCAACCGGCTGGACGCGGGCATCCTTTTGAAATATTTTGGCGTACTCATACTCCGGTGCACCAAGTTTTTCGTCGCCGTAATAGACTCATGGCCGCTCACCTGCCTCGGAATCAAAATAAATTCGCCACTCCCACTGTTGCAAATGCGCGCCGTTGATTTTTAAGGGCGGATCGTCTCCGTTTTGAATTACGGCCTTCAGAGTTCCCTGACAATTCCGGCAAAGCTCTATGGAGGTCCGTTCGACGTCGACTTTTTGACCATCGCGCAGCATGTGAATGCGGCTTATCTGTTGGGTATCGTACGGCTCATCTTTGCCGCCGCGAATTTCGATCTGGCGGCAAAAGTTTGGTTGGTTGGGATCAATATTCAGCGTAAGGCGCTCCACGGGAGTATTTGCAGGGACATCAAAGGTAATCACCGTTTCTTTTCTGTGCTGTGCCAGGCTGGCTTTCCAGTACGGCTGCCGAGTTAAAGACAAAATAGAATTACACTATTTATTAAATTACCTTGCAGGTAAGATGTTGGCCCTGATTGAGAGGCCAAATGTCCAAATTTGCGGCAGCCATCCTTGGGACACTATTATTTGTCGGGATTGCTTGCGGTCAGGAAATTCCGCGTGTCGAAGTGTTCGGCGGCTACTCGTATGTTAATGCCACTACTGTCGGTATCTTGAACAATCGCCAGAGCGCCAATGGTTGGGAAGCATCCGTCTCTGGAAACTTCAGTAAGCATTTCGCGGTGGAAGGCGATGTCAGCGCGTACTATCAAACTTACCTTGTCACGGATTTTCAGCTGACTTCCTTTCCTTCTTTGAGCGTCCGATTTCATGATTACAGTTATATGGTCGGCCCGCGTGTAAACTTCCGTCCGGTCTTCGTTCATGCGCTGTTCGGCGGCGACCATCTCGGAGGTAGCTTTGCAGGTGGCTCGGTCTCCGATAACGGATCCGCGGCTGCTTTTGGTGGTGGCGTGCAATGGCCGTTCTCATCCCACTGGGCCATACGAGGATCAGGGGATTACATGCGGATGCGGCACGGCTTTTTTGGACAACCTTCTTTGCGGCAGAATAATTTTCGCGCCGCCGCTGGGATTGTGTATTCCTTCGGCGGTCGTCACTAATACATGCTCTAGTTCTTTCGCCTTTCCTTTATTTAGCCCCGCCGCGTTCCGACTGCGTCATATTTCATATGCGCCCGCGCACAATGCTGGCGTGCGCCATGGAACAGTTGTAAGTGCTGGGCCATGGCACCATTTCGCAGATACCTGATCGAATTGGAGTCACCATCATGAGCACACGCCGTATGCGGGATCAGATCGGCTGCAGAGTTCGAAAGAACTATCCTGGCGCCATCTTCAAAAGTTGTGCTGGCTCCGATGACAGTTCGCGCACAAAGTCATCAAGTTTTCCAACTTATCCGAGCCCAAGCGGCTGCGATGAAGGAGATGATGTACCTGTAGATTCTCTTACGAACCGCAACATTGACGCTTCCAGCCGGCACGGTTTAATACGACAGTTTTTAACTCATCATAAAAGAGCCCCTCTAAGGAGTATCTGTATACAAATTAAAGTGACCGGGGGTTAAAGGTCTGCGCCAAAGCATTTTTTGCCAAACCTAATTCGTTGGAGTTACATCCAAGTGCTTCACTATCAGCCGGATAGAGCTAAACTATCAGGTTGGGCGGGTGTTAAAGTTGATATGTTTTTGCCGTCTACTTGATCATTCGCGGCTGTTTTATTTTTGCCGTTCAATTAGTCTTTCCTGTCGTGTAAAGTCCGACGACGAGGATTTCTGTGGTCGAGTCGCGCACTTCCGCCAACGCTTGGGCAAGCTGCTCGGTACGATCGGATTCTACTTCCAGAAAGAACTGATATTCCCGAGGGTGGCCGTGGATTGGGCGACTCTCGATTTTTAGCAGGTTCACTTCGTTATCACGCGAAAGACTCAGCCCCGGGCCGGTACGCCCAAACTTAGCCGCAGCCAGCGAAGCGGCCATCGTGGAATTAACGTCCCCGACCACCAACACTACGTCTGGGTTTTGTTCCACCAGGACCGGCTCTATACGCTTCAGAATTTCCGTTGCTTGATATGCATGAGATCCGGAACCAACACCCACTTTGATATCGGGCCGAGGAACACCCATTTGTTCAAAGAAAATTCCCGACAACTTCTCGTCGTAAATGCTGTCCGTGTGCACCAGGATCGGCGTTATACCATCGTACGAACGCATCGCTGTGAGAAGGCGAGCAATCTTCACCAAATCCGCCCGAGCGCCGACAATATTAAGAATTTTCATTTTGATCAGAACCTGTTGCAGAAATCTGTAAACTCAATCAAGGACTTTCAGAACTTCACGGAATTGGCATCGCTGCCCTTCAGAGCACCAAATAATCACGGCCCGCTAGATTGGCGATCCAGAAAACCGTGGTGTCGCATTAGCACTAAGTTACTAGGTTAATCATTTGACTAAAGGACTGCAGAGCAGCGTGGCGTCGCCCCGGCAGCGGATTTCACCACGCTGAGGATGCGGTCGGATTCTTTGCCAAGCGCTGGTCGGATTACTTCGAGATTTATTAAGGCGAAAACTTTCTCACGAGACCGGCTTCGCCGTTGTTTTCAAAGAACGCAAAGCGAGGGCACCCAAAATAACTACCGCGGCGAGAATGGCGGCCCATAGAAGAGCGGGATGTTGATCCGTCCAGGGCCGGTCGTCGGGCCGCGGAATATATGCGGCGTTATTCGCTTCGGGGTCTAAGGCAAGCGCGTCAACGCTAGCGTTCTTTTGGAATAATTTCGCGTAGTCGTACTCCGGCGCGCCAAGTTTTTCATCGCCGTAATAGAGCCAGGGGCGCTCGCCTGCGCCGGAATCAAAATAAATTCGACGCTCCCACTGTTGCAAGTGCCCACCACTGATTTTTAACGGCGGATCGTCGCCATTTTGAATTACGACCTTCAAAATTCCCTGGCAATGGCCACAAAGATCCATTGAGGTTCGCTCGACGTCAACTTTTTGACCATTGCGCAACATGTGAATGCGGCTTATCTGATTGGTACCGTAGAGCTCGTCCTTGCCGCCGCGAATCTGAATCTGGCGGAAAAAGTTTGGTTGCGCGGGATCAATATCCAGCATAAGGCGCTCCACGGGAGTGTTTGCGGGAACATCAAAGGTAATCACCGTTTCTTTTCCGTGTTGTTCCAGCCTGGATGGACTGGTGACCTCGCGCCAAATGGCTTTCTGGGCATGCGTTGCGCCAGCTGTGCCGTTTTTCACGTCGGAGGGTTTTACTGCGCTGTCGACGGTAATCCTCAAGAATTTAAAAGCGCTCAAGGGAATTTGCAGCGTGCTGTTGGAGCCAAGCTTTTCATCGGAAAGGTCGTAAAGCGTGGTGGTGCCGAGAAGTGCCCACTTGGTTCCGTGTGGATCGTCCTGGCCTTCCACGCGGGCATGCGCGACAAAGTTTTTGGTGGCTAGCGTCAAATGGATGCGGTCATATTCGTCGACGCCGGACATGTCCAGAAGAAACTGAGTTTTCGCGCCAATGGAAGCAGGCTGTAGCACACGGAATTGTTTCTGCTCGGTTTCTGAACCGCCGGTCTCCACCGACATTTTGTAGGGAAGCTCTTTTTCTGATGCATAGATACGTAAATCGTCCAAATCCGGACGGGTGTGCCGCCAAATCACCTCGTCAACGACGATGTAATGCTGCCCGGCGGAATTTATTGGCTGGACCTTGCGGCGATATTTGAAATACGCGGGGGAAGCAGTGACCACCGTTATGGCCAAGACTGCCCAAAATAATTTGCTCACGACATTTCCTTAGTGGGGCGCGCAGGCGTAGATTCATCCGATGAATTGGGAGAAAGCTTCAGCCAGTCGCGTTGATAGATGAAAGATATTCCCAGCAAAACCGCGCCAAGGGCGATAAAACTCAAAATTCTGTAGCTTCCGCCAAGCTGGGACACGTCATAAAGAAAGATTTTGCCGGTGGTGAAGGCAATTAAAATGAGCGCCTGCCAGCGTAGGAAGGCACTCCGTTTGCGGAAACCTACCGCCATCAAAACGGCTCCGTAAATCAGCCAAATCGCCGAGTAGGTGAATCCGCGAAGCACGGAAACCTGGTGGTAATGTTGCCACTGATTTACAACGTTAACGAATGGATGATCAAAATAATCCGCAGCTTCGCGGGTAAGAGCGAGCAGGGCTAGCAGATTGAGAGCTATTACCGCGAGTTGTAGGAAAGGGCGTTCGTTTTCCACGGCGTGCTGCTTGCCGAGGGTGGCGATGCCAGCCAGCACGGCAATGGCGACGGCGTAGCTGGCAAATCGCGCATTGAAGATCAGGGTGTTGGCATGCAACTGGTCATACACCAACAAGCGGAAAATTCCCAAGGAGAGTGCTGCAACCGCGAGATAACGCAGAAAATTAGTTTTGGTGCGCACGCTGATCCACAAAAGCGTCGCCGATTCGATCAGCCAGCTGATGGTTATCCATTGGGCTTCGAGCTTTAATGGGATGGCAATAGTGATGAACGCGATAGCGATGGCTACATGCAATAAATTGATTACGCTTACGTCGTCGCCGGGGAAGCGCTTCTTGAACAGCGTGCTGATGCCCAGATACACGGCGCCCAAGCCCAGCGCAAACCAGGTGAGCGTCGCTTTTTCATTTTCATACATGACATAAAGCGCCAGAAAAAATATCACCGCATTCACGAGCGGGAGCAGCGTCAGCGTAATGCTTGGACCGGAAAATCGAGTTGAACGTTCATAACGGGCAGCGAGCGGAACTGTTGCGAAAATAGCAGCGAAGAGTGCGGCGAAAAAAACCGTGAGTGGCCGTTGCTCCGGGGTGTAGTAGACAGAATACCAGCCGAGGGATAACACGATAGTTCCAGCGAAACTTCCCCACAGCAAACGCCGCCACGGTTTGACGACGGCCATCAGAAGGATTGCCAAGTCCAGCAGGGCAACGTAACAGAAGAGCACGGCTTCGTGATTTTGGCCGGTGGAGAGCAGCGCCGGGGTAACAAAGCCGCCGACCATCGCAGCAGTGGCGAGTAACTCGGCGTCCTGGCTCAAGGCCAGAGCGATGGTTGACGCGGTAACAACGGTCATGGCGAGAAAAGCTGCGCTAGCAGGAATCAGGTGATAAACCTGAAACGCTCCCCACAAAGATAAATATAACGTGCCGATGCCGACCGCTTTCAAGGAGTAGGAAAACGCTGCGTGGCCACGCGTGCGGAAACGCTCGCTCCACAAGATGAGCGCGATTCCACATAGCAAACCAATACCGATGCGGCCACCGGGGCCGATCCAGTTATTTTCAAATGCGAATTTAAGAAAATACGCGACCCCGATGAGCATCGCAGCGATACCTACGCGGTTCAGCCAATACTGTCCGATCTTTTTTTCCAGATCGCCCTCCTGGCCGCGAGGAGGGGAGAGAGGCGTACGCGTTCGTGGCGCTGCGGAAGCCCCGGCCGATGCGGCAGTGGGCTGGATTTTGTACTCTGGAGTTGGAGCGGCCTTGATTTGGGATGCGGGCGGCTTTAACGGTTGAGGAACGGACGAAGAACCAGTCTGCGGAGGCAATTCCCGCGCAAGCTCAAGCTGGTAGACGCGCGCAGTCAGGGCTGCAATTTGCGCTCTGAGAGATTCCAACTCGCCAGGAGAGTCGGCCATTCCGCGTACACTATCGCAACTCGGTCATAGCGTACAGTGTCCGCATCAGGAAAGTGTCGCATGTCAAACAGCGAGGGCGCCGTTACAAAGAAGCATCTAAGGGCTTAACTGTTTTTCAGTAAGGATTGAAGAGCGGACGAGGCGTCGCGCAGCGATTGTTGCTCGGAATGAGGCGTGGCGAGAACACTTTTTAGTTCTTGCGTGCGTTGCTGGACCGCGAGGAGGGCGATTTCAGCTTTGCGTTTGAGTTTTGCCGGATCGATTTCGACGAGGGCGGCAAGATACAGTTCCCGCCAATCTTTTATAGGATCCCACACCGCGGCGAAGCAACCATCGTCAAACACAAAGGCACGATAACGGATGGGTATAGGGTCGCCGCTTTTGTGGCGTAAAACGAATTCGCCGTCCATCTTCCCGCGCCGTAGATATTCCGCGAATAGTTTCGAAACTTCTCCATCATGGAAACTTACATTTTCAATGCTGCGCGCCAGTATTTCCGAACGGTCGTAGCCGAGTAAGCGACAAACACCGGCGCTGCAATCGACGTACCTGCGCAATGGATCTGCGAACACCACAAATTCCGCGCCGTCCACTTCCTGGTGAGAATGGCTTAGCAAAAGAAGCCTCCGGACTTGGTGCTGAACCAGTGAGGTAGTTTACACGCATAGCCTATCTCCAGACAGGCTCAGCAGAGGCTGACAGTGCTTACGACCGATGGCGACTCATTCACAGCGGACCTTGCGGGCGGCTATGCACTGAATTTAGGCCGGCGATGGAGTATAGTGGCCTAGTTCCTGGTCCCCTAAAATTAGCGGCTAACGGAGTACCGTATTCCCGGTATTCCCAAGCAGCCGATAACAACTAGAGTTGACGAGAACTCAAAGGTCAACACAGAGCGGGGTCTTTCATGCGCTGCCTGCTGGTCGACGATCACGAATCGGTTAGGGTAGGCGTCACTGCAATTCTTTCCTCGCGACCAGATATCCAGGTCTGCGGAGAGGCTTCCAACGGCAAGGAAGCGATTGAGAAAGCCAGGGAACTGAAGCCCGATTTGATCATTCTGGATGTGACCATGCCGGTATTGGACGGCATCAACTCGGCCAAGGAGATCAGGACGTTTCTGCCGGACGTCCCGATCCTCTTTTTCTCCATGCACGATGGCGTGTACCTCGTTCACGAAGCTAAAATGGCGGGCGTCCAGGGATTCGTGAGTAAGACGGACGCGCGTGCGACGCTGCTAGACGCGATAGACGCCCTTGCAAAAAAGGAAAATTATTTCCCTGATCACGGCGCGTCGAAGCGAACTGCGTAATTCTGCTGGTGTTTCAACCGGCACCGAAAATAAATCAGTGCAGCAAGCGGCTTGAAGTGGCGCGCCCGGTGAGGGTCGAACTCACGACCTTCAGCTTCGGAGGCTGACGCTCTATCCATCTGAGCTACGGGCGCGCAGCGCGTAATGACGATTGTATCAGGCTGACTTGGGCTCGAGCTAACGTTACGAAGGCGATATAGCGAGCCGACGAAAGAGCTGACGTAAGTTCAGCAGTTCAGCGTCAACCCCTGGCGTGGCTCTTGATGTCCTTGGCCAGTTTTTCTATTTCTTCGGCCTTTTTCAGCATTGGCACGGATAATACTTTCGCCGAATCGGTTTTATCCACCTCATCCTTTAGTTCGGTTGCCAACTGGAATAATTTTTCGACTTTTTTCTTGATGTTCTTTTCGTTTTCCTCCAGCGCGGCTTTACGCGAGCCGGGTCGAATAGGCGCGCTTTCATCTTCCGGCTTGAGTTCGCCGTTGTTGAGGGGTCTGGAGTCTTGTTGCGCGCGTGATTTCGCCTGGAGGAAAATCATCGGAGCAAATACGATGCACAGCCCGCAAAACCGGTGTAAGAATTTCCGACGCTCTTGGCCGACAGCGCCGACTGCACTCATCCCGAGTCTCCTTTAATATGGACTTGCAGGCTTCGCAATGCGTTAGCATGTGCGGATTGCCCACAGTTCCGATGTTATACTCGCCCTTCTGTAAAGTTTAATGCCCAATACTTCGACTTTCACGCACTGGTCTGAATTCACGCTGCGAAACGGTCTGCACATTCTGGGGATAATCGCGGTTGCGCTGATACTGAACCGGTTATTGCGGGTGGTCACAAACCTAGTCATCAAGCGCGCCGCCTCGCAAACACGCGCAGCCCAGGCGCGGGAACAACAAACCCGCACGTTGGCTGGGCTACTGTTCAGCGCGGGGACCAAGATCGTTTGGGGCATAGCGCTACTGACGGCATTGCCCGAGTTCGGCATCAATGTGACGCCGATTGCGACGCTTGCCGGGCTGGCCAGCCTGGCAATAGGTTTCGGGGCGCAGAACCTAGTTCGCGATATCATCACCGGCTTTTATATCGTGCTGGAAGATCAGTACATCGTGGGAGATGCGATCCAAGTCGCCGATACGATTGGCCGCGTCGAACATGTCACGCTGCGTCGAACGGTAGTGCGAGACGCGCGAGGCGCACTGGTCACGATAGCGAATGGAGACATTCGCACGGTCGCTAATCTGAGCCGGGATTGGTCGCAGGCTTTCGTGGATATTTCGCTTTCGCCTGACGCTCCGTTGGAACAAACTTTGCGTTCACTGGAGTCGGCGTGCGCTGAGCTACGCGCCGACCCGGCGTGGTCCAAGACTTTAGTGGATGGACCGCGAATACTGGGTGTTCAGAGTTTTGATCGCAACGCCACAACGGTGCGATTGCAGGTGCGCACGCTGCCGAATCACCAGGATGAGATTTCTCGCGAGCTGCGCCGCCGCATTCATGTGGAACTTCAGCGTCAGGGTATACCGGTTTCGATCGTCCAGCGCTTTGAGTTCGCCGGAGCCATTCCAGCTTCGGAGCCAGTAAAGGCCGGCGATCTTACAAATCAGTAGGGAGAATGGTATGAGCCAGATCAGTTATGACGAAGTAAATTTGATGCTGCGCCTTTATGACCTCCGGCGCGAGCCGCGTTTGCGCCAGGCACGGTCGTGGTTCGTGGAACATTTTCATCCTCAATCCCCTGAGGACATGATGCAGAAATATCCCCAGAGCAGCGAGGAGAACACTTATATTCGCATGGTCATAAGCTATTGGGACATGGTGGCCTCGATTGTGAATCGCGGCTTAATCAATGACGAGCTTTTTTTTGAGAGCAATGGTGAACTGTGGGTGGTGTGGGATCGCATGCGTGCAGTGGTGCCCACGTGGCGTTCGGCATTCAAAAACCCTCACCTCTTTGCGAATATTGAGGACGCCTGCAAGCGACTAGAGGCCTGGCGCGAGAAGCGAGCTCCCGGGTCCACCGCGGCGATGCGGCAAATGATGTCTCAATTGCAGGCAGGAGGAAAAATTAAGGCCTGAAATCGAGGAGCAAGCTTGCGCCAACGCCGCGCGAGAGCCTTTGATTAACCTAAAGATTGTGCGGGTTCCGTGGGCGCGAATTGGTCTGCACCCGAGGAAATGTCAGGCTTGGTGAAGCTAATGCGATTGCGTCCCGCAGCCTTGGCTGCATACATCGCCCCGTCCACTTCGTGCAAGAGTTCTTCGACGGATCGTGGACCCCAATTTTCGGTCTGATGCACACCCATACTCAGGGTTACCGAGAGCGGTCCGATGCTGGTTTGCACCGGTGTGTCCGACAAGGACTTGCGTATTTCCTCGGCACGGCGCGGAGCAGAAACCGGATCGCAATTATTCAGAATGATCAGGAACTCTTCACCGCCATAGCGACCAACGTAATCATAAGAGCGCACCGATAAGAGCAGGCGCCTCGCGGCTTCCTGTAACACCTCATCGCCGATAAGATGACCATGGCTGTCGTTGACGCTTTTAAAGTGATCCACATCACAAAGCAAAATTGCTGTGGGGACGCGCTCACGTCGCGAACGCGAAATTTCGCGGCCCAGTAACTCCACAATAACGCCGCGGTTAAACAACGAGGTTAAGGAATCGTGGGTGGCTTTAAAGCGCATGTTCTCGCGGGCTTCAACGAGTCGGCCTTCGAGGTGAAGAATGCGTTCACCTGTGCGCAGCCTGGCTTTTAGTTCGCCGCTGTCAAACGGCTTGGTCAAGTAATCGTCCGCGCCGGAACTCAAGCCGGTGACGATATCGGTTTTTAATCCTTTGGAAGTCAGCAGAATCATATACACGTAACCTTGATCTTTTCTCTTGCGAACCTCGCGGCAAACCGCCGGGCCGTCCAATTCCGGCATCTCCCAATCGAGTAGCGCCAGGCGCGGGCCATCCTGCACACACAGCTGTTTGGCAGCAGCCATGCCATTTGGCACAGCTACGACGTCATAACCCGCCCGCTGTAGAGTTTTCTCTAACAATCGCCGGGAGATTGGATCGTCATCGGCGATAAGAATTTTCATCGTTGAGACTCGACGGATTCCATGTGCAACAACAAGGTCTCGGCTGCGCTCTGAAATTCAATAAAGGCTTCTTTCACACCGGCGATTTTTCTTTCGCGCCCCAATTTCTCAAGTTCGTCGGCCATGGCGGCGGCACGCGCGGCAGATAAATTGAGCAGCATTCCTTTCAACGCGTGGCTCTCGGCTTCGACTTGTTGGGGTACTTCCTTCGCAACGGCATCACTCAAACGCTGGAGATGAGAAGGAAAAACCGATTTAAATATGCAAAAAAGCTCGCGGACCAGTTCGCGGTCATTATCCACACGACTAAGCAATTCCGTTAAATTGAGGACAGACGGCGTAGCGACATTCACTTCATTGCCCCCTCGCTGAGTACCTTGAGCGACAAACCCACCGATGTAGTTAACAACAACGGCAGGGGGCCAGAACGATAGCTACGGCACGCACGGGGCCACGGAAGGCGATATTTAAGTCGAACGGAAGCAGTAACTTGATTCGAAATGCACAGATCAAAGTGGCTGCACAGGTCCAAATTGACAAGGACGGCCCCAATTTGGGACACCGCAAGCAAGCTAATTACGCGGCGGGCTGGTTTTCTTTCTGAATCTCGAAGGTTAATGGTACACGTTCGTGCAGCAACCTTTCGGTGGCCGCAACGATTACTTCTTCGTGAAAGAGCTTTTGAAAAACCGATTCGGACAACAGATTACTTATCGCCAAGAGAATCATGCCTTGATGATGAGCCATCCAACAATAGACCAGCTCTGGGGAGCGGGTGTTAGCTGACGTGGCTTCTTTAAAATCCGCTGATTCGTAAAATCCGTATGGCCCGAGCCATCCGCATGCTTCCATCTTTCGCAGATCTTTCACTGCCGCAGCGGGATCGACGCTGAGCGCCAGAACGGCGGCGTACGGCGTTATGACCGTGCGATCTTCTGCTTCGACCCTCAGCGCGAGAGGCGGGACGCCGTATGCATGATAGTGATAATGACCGGAATCATTTTTTGTGCTGCACGCGCCTTCCGAAATTCCCCAGGGAATATTCAGCGGCTCAACAAATTTTCTCTGAGACGTGACTGCACCGCGCATGCTGTTTTCCAGCAACGTGGCCGGATAGGTCCTCATCCAAAGGGTGGGCATCAGGTATTCAAACATCGTGCCCGTCCAGGAGAGTAGGATTTTTCGACCCGCATATTGTGTGTGTCCTCTTCCCAGTCGAAACCAACTGGTTTGGGGAATGTCACCTTTGGCAATGGCGATAAATACCGCGCTTCGCGATTCCGAAGCCAAGAGGTCGTAGCAACTCGCCAGCAACTGCTTTTTGTCAACGTCATAACCGACAGAAAGTAAATTGCGTCCGGCGTCGTAGAGCAGACGGAAATCCATTTGCTTTGCCATTTCTTCGGCTTGGCGAGCAAGCAAAAACAATTCTTCGTGAAGGGTAGTCGCGCGAATGCTGCATTGTTGAACAGCGTGCTGCAGTGCTTTGATTTTTTCGTGCTTGGCTTCGTCTCCAGGATTCAAGACCAGCGATTGTTCCAGTCTGGTGGAGAGTCTCTGCGCATAACCAGGCAACTGCTCGAGATTCAAGCTTCCAATGACTTTGGGCACCACCATGTCATCGAAATATATTCTCAGAGAAGCAAATTTGGGGAGCAGCCACGGAACCAAAGTCTCAAGCTGCTCGCGCACATCGAAAAAGCGAGCATTGGCCTCGTCCAGCCACCACGACTTGGTGTTCATGCCGTCGGGCATTGCGGATAGAGTCTGATCGACTATGCTTTGCAGCGACTCCTGCAACCTGGGTACCGCTTCAATCCACCGCGAGAGGTCGTCACGCAAAGGCGTCATTTCGGCACGAAGTCTTTCAATGGCGGCGATGGACTCTTCCCGGCCTTTGCCGGCGGACAACTCTTCTACCGCCATGGCGAGATATTCCCGCAAACTGCGAAATAACGATTCGGACAGAAGTGGCTGAACAACAGCGGCGTGGCAACCTTGTTTCAAGGACAGCAAAGAACAGACGAGATTGCCGCTATCCACGCTGGACACAAAAAAGGGCGGTAATGCGGTTGAATCTCTCGTGTCGTACCAGTTCAGAAAGTGTCCATTGAACCTGGGCAATTCTTTGGCGTGCGCGAAAGTGCTGTTGGCCTCATCGAGGAAGCGCTGCAAGGTGATAAATCCCAAATGGTACCCGGCATATTGAGAATTCAGTTGGAGTCCCAGATTGGTGGGAGAAATTCGATGAGCTACCTCATAATTATGGCCTTGCACATTATCGGGAATGAGGAATTGATCTTCGGAGGCGGAAAATGTCCGGAAGTAACGCCAGGTTTTTAACGCGACTTTGCGCAGGAAATTTTCGTCGTCCTCGGTGATTTCGCTGCGACCGGAAGCCAAGGGGCGGTCCAGCCAGCGCGCGATAGGCTTGGAGAACAGCCACAAGGCCAGGATTGGCGACGCCGCCAAGAGAGCGTGCGGGCGGAACGCAGCAAGCAATCCGCCAATAACAAGGGTCACGGCGGGAGTCCAATCGAGATACACATCGACAGGAGTTTTTCTTTTTGTCTCCATTTCGGATTGCGCGGCAGTTTCCCATTCCAGCAGATTACGGCGCGTAATGGTCAGGCGGACCACCGTGCGGAAAATGGCGTCCATGGTGACGAGTGTTTGGTGTGCCAGAAAAGTAAAAAAGATGAGGACATTGACTTGGCCGGCGATAAAGTCCCCGAAAATCTGTTTTACGTGCGCAAAGGTGTCGCCAGTGTGCTCGAGCCTGAGCAGGGAGAAAATCAATTGCGTGTAGCGCGGAATCAATACCAACGCCACCGTTGCGGCCGTCCAATAAGAAGCGGGTCCGGGCAAAAAGAACCAGGAAGCGAGGAGCAACACGAAGGTGGCGAATTCCGTGACGCTGCGACGCAAATTGTCGAGAATCTTCCAGCGCGCGACAAATTTTAACGGGTTCTTAATGAGGTGGCCCTCGGCGTCCGGGACGCGGGGCAATAACCAGCGGAGAATCTGCCAATCACCGCGAATCCAGCGGTGTTTGCGGCGGCTGTGCGCGCGGAAATGCGAGGGGTAATCGTCGATGATCTCGACATCCGACAGCAAAGCGGTCCGCGCATAAGAGCCCTCGATCAAGTCATGGCTCAAAATAGCGTTGGAAGGAAAACGCCGTCCCAGTACTTTGCGAAAAACGTCCACATCGTAAACGCCTTTTCCGGTGAAAATTCCCTCGCCAAACAAATCCTGGTAAACGTCGGATACCGCGCGGGTGTAAACGTCCAAGCCGGTTTGGCCGGAGTAGATGTACGCCAACCGGGAGCGGTTGGCGGAATGCACGCTGATGCCGACGCGCGGCTGAAGCACGCCGTAACCCTGCTGGACGGTATTGGTTGCGGGATTAATTTCGGCGCGATTCAGCGGGTGAGCCGCGGCGCCGACCAGGCGATGAGCGGTGTCGCGTGGTAACTGCGTGTCGGAGTCGAGTGTGATGACGTAGCGGACGCTGGCCAGAACGGAAAGATCGCCAATCTTCACTGGGAATTTATCGGTCTCGCCGCGCAGCAATTCATTAAAGTCGAGCAGCTTTCCACGCTTGCGCTCCCAGCCCATCCAGGTATTTTCCACTTCGTTGAAAACGCGGTGGCGATGGAAATGGTAAAAAGGCCGCACGCCGGTGTCGCTGTACTTTTGATTGAGCTCTTCGATCAAGCGCGAGCATAAGGAGACGTGGCGGTCTTTCTCATCGAATCGTTCGCGAGAATCGGGGGGATCGGTGAGCAAGGCAAAAAACAAATGCGGGTCGCGATTACCGACGTAGCGAATTTCAAGAGTTCGAACCAGGTCGCAGATTTGTTCTTCGTTGATCAACAACGTAGGGATGGCGACCATGGTGACGCAATCGGAGGGAATGCCTTTGGAGAAATCGAGTTTTGGTAAAGCCTGCGCGGGAATCAGGAACGTTACAAGTTGATTTATTATTTCCAAAGCCGCTTCACTTGCGGGAAACAGCAGAAGCAACGTGGCGGCGACTAATGGAACGCCGGCGCGAATGCCGCTCACAACAAAAGCCATGATGGCGATGATCAGGACTTCCAGGCTGATGAAATAAAGCAGTTCTGGGGCGTCGTGGAACGTTTCGGTGACTTGTTTAAACCCGCGAGCGCGGTACTCGATTCGCTTTTGCAACGCTTGGCGACCGCGATCAACGAGGTAGTATCCAACGTGACCGCGGCGATCACGAGTGACGGGGATAGAACGAAACTGGGTCTTAGCCTGCGCGGCAAGATCCACGGCTAGTTGCGCAATGGTGAATTCATCGGCCTTCGAGCCGCGAACAAATTCCTGAATGGCGGCGTGATAACTGCCACGGCTATCCAGGTCCATGCAGTGATAGGCTTTGACCGGATCACCGCGAAGGACAGCTTCCGTCTTACTGAGAGCGAGAAAAACGGCCTTGAAATCAGAGTCGCTGAGCTTTCGAACGCTATCGATTAAAGAAGAAAACGCAGCTGCGTAACGGTCGGCGTGAGGGTCCCTCGGGGTTCGTGCTGCGGCAGTTCGCGAAAGCTCGGCGGTTAGCTCGGCGGTTAGCTCGGCGAAACGCTCGATCAACACAAGCTCCAGCATCTGTTTAAGCAGCCAAATCTCCGCCACTTCGAAATAGGCGCTCTCCTGCGCGGCTTCCATGAACTCAATGAAGGCGGGTTCGTCGTAAGTAAAATGCGAAGCGGTCAGGTAGGCCCTGGCAGCTAAATAGGCTCTAGGAATTTCCTCGGGATGCGCTGCGCCCACGCGAACCTGCGGAAATGTTGCCTTGGAACGTAGCGACGCGCGGATATCCAGAGAAGCGGATCTGAGCAGGCGTTGATTATTCACGACCAGTTGGCTGGCCACGGCGGGAACGCCGCGTTCCGCTGCAGCGCTTTTCCGGATGCTCAAAACTGCACGAGAAGCTCCTTGCCGGCGACTATCGATGGCTGGACTGAAGGACCTACGGCCGCTGAGCGTCCACGATTTGGATTGCGCTCTGGCCTCACCGCGTAAACGCGCCACCTCAGCTTCGGGGGCAACGGCATGCGCTTGAGTATCCGGCGCTACAGTCCAAGCTGGCGGAATCGCGGGGGACTCGTCCGTCTCTAATCGTCCGATGGGATCGTCAATCATCTTTGCACAATCATCTTTACTACGGGCGCCTTTGCTACGGGCATCTTTACCACAGGCATCTTTACTACGCGCATCCTATCTACAATTCGTTCTCTAACGGTAGCTGGAAGCCTGCAGCTCAAACATTTCGGCATACCGGCCACCATGAGCCATCAACTGCTCGTGCCGCCCTTGTTCCGCGATAACGCCTTTTTCCAGAACAATGATGCGATCAGCCATCTTCACCGTGGAAAAACGGTGAGAGATCAACAAGGCCATTTTACCCTTGGTCAGCTCAGCAAACCTCTCAAACACTTCGTGCTCGGAACGCGCGTCAAGCGCCGCAGTGGGTTCATCGAGTACCAGGATTTGCGCATCACGCAAATAAGCACGCGCAAGGGCGACTTTCTGCCATTCGCCGCCTGACAAATCGACTCCGGTTTCAAAACGCCGGCCTAACATCTGGTCGTAGCCATTAGGCAATTTTTTTATGACCCCTTCGGCGAGGCTCTTTTTCGCGGCCAATTCCACCTGGTCCAGGTTCTCACGCGCGCCAATCTGGCCGACGGCAATATTTTCCCAGGCGGTCATGTCGTAGCGCATGAAATCCTGGAAAATCACGGCGATATTACTGGCATAGTCGTCCAGGTCGTATTCGCGCAGATCGATGCCATCGAGAAGAATCTGGCCCGCGGTTGGATCGTAAAGGCGGGTCAGCAGCTTGACGATGGTAGTTTTACCTTCGCCATTCTCCCCAATCAGCGCGATGCGTTCGTCGGGTTTCAGAAACAAATTCAAATTACGAAGAATGGGCCGGTCACTGCCCGGATAAGAAAAGGTGACATCGCGAAATTCTATGCCCTGTTCAATGGGCCGCGGCGTTTTTATAGCGTTCGGCTTAGAGAACACTGTGGGACGAACGGCGAAAAATTGGAGCAGATCAGTCAAGAATAGCGACTGGTCGGCGATGCTGGAGAACGTTGAAAAAATCATCTGAAGGTTTGCGCTGGCTCCAGCGATCGCGCCAGTCAGGAAAACCAGCGTGGCGACGGTCATCTCACCCCGTACCGTTTCCAGAATGACGTATGCGTACGCGCCGTAATACCCCATGGTGGTAAGCAGCGAGAGCAGCGAGCTAGCCAACAGACGGCGTTTCGCAAGCGAGACATTTTGCACAAAAATGTCGTCAGACAGCTTTTGAAATCTGTCGGTAAGGTATTTGCTTAAGCCGAATAGCTTTAGTTCTTTCGCGCTGTCCTTGCTGGCCCCCAGGAATCGCAGGTAATCGATCTGGCGTTTTACGGGTGTCTGACGGAAGGCCTGCGCGTATCCGAGAAAGGCAAAATGACTTTCCCCGAGAAAAGCCGGAATCACACATGCGATCAATACCACTAAAAGCCATGGCGAGAAGAACAGGATGCTGGCGGCCAAGGACACGGTGGTGATGACCTGTTGGACGAGCCGTCCTAACTGTTGAACCATCCCGAGACGATCAGTAGCTTGCACCCGAGCGCGCTCGAGTTTGTCGTGAAACAGCGGGTCTTCGTAGGACGCCAGATCCAGCCGCGAAGCGTGATACATGATGCGCACGCTGATGTGGCGGATGAATTTGTCGGCCAGCAGGGTGTCGCAGTAATCCACGCCGCGGTTCAATATGGACGCAAGGCAAGCCAAACCAAACTCTAGACCCACCAACCACCAAAAATGGGGCCGCAGCGGAGTGCCGGAGGCTACGTCGACCGCCTTGATGATCAATCGTCCAACAGCTAATAGAGCCAGCGGGGATAGGGCCACGATGGCGCGAAGGACCAATCCCCAGGTGACGACCGCGGGGCTCGAGTCCCAGATAATTTTCAAAACTGGTGGGATATTTTTCAGGGACTGGAGCCGAGTGCCCCAAGCCCGATGAAACTTCTGGCCGGTAGGGTCAGCCATGGTGGGCATTTTTACGATACCGCCAGAATTTGTGTCGGCAATTGAGTAAAGCGACGTGGTGAGAGACTTGCCGGAAGAATCATATCAGCAGGGCCGAACGGAGACAATCATGCCATCGGGGCTAATCGTATCCCGTGGGCGGCGGTGCGAGCCATACGGGCAAATCCTGACAGCCGACTGAAGAGTCAGATTCTAGAGCGAGTGGCCAGGCCCAACGTAGCGGCGCAGGCGAAAATTGCGGTAGAGATGATGCAAAAGCTGCGAGCTACGGTGGCCATGGCATGGGTCCCAATTCCGAGGATAACCGCCGAGAGAAGAGCTGCGAGAAGCGCAATTGCCAAGAAGACTTTCACAGAGAACCTCCTACAGCATGCGTCCGGGTATAGCGGCTAAATGCAAACGGCAGTCCAAAGGATTATTCATAT
>Ga0209625_1000133_pt1 | contig 18175 bp, 13 predicted proteins | sample JacPin_JW_Ref_M2_FD_187960 | JGI IMG/M metagenome (GOLD analysis project Ga0209625, IMG submission 187960) | Forest soil microbial communities from Algoma, Ontario, Canada - Jack Pine, Ontario site 1_JW_Ref_M2 (SPAdes) (version 2) | ecosystem: Environmental > Terrestrial > Soil > Boreal...
GCCAGCCGCAGTGGTGGAGTGACCGCCGCCCGCAGTGGTGGTGTGACCGCCGCCCGCAGTGGTGGTATGACCGCCACCCGCAGTATTAGGGTGGCCTGCATTCGAGGCTGGGTGCTGCGCGGGCGCGGAGTGTTGAGCGGGAGCCGCGTGCGGCGCTGATCCGCCGCCACCACCTCCACCTCCCTTGTTTTTCTGAGCGTGAGCAATGCCCGGAACGACTATCAAAGCGAGCAAAACAAACAACAACTGAATGATCTTTCGATTCAAATGGGCCAGGTTCATTTCACTGCCTCCTGATTCATGCAATTTCCTTTTCTCTCCGCTTCAGTACTAAGAATGTGCAGCGTCCCCGAAACTCAAATTCTCACTACGCCTCTACCCGATGGGCGCAGCACGCGCAATCCGGCACGCCTCACGTCTCGAAGCCGTCGCCGGAGATATTCAAGGCGAATGGCGGCTTCGTCGGAAATAAAAGGCAAAGAACTCGATGGATTCCCGCTTTTTCCCCGGAATCTTGAGCAAACAATAGGTCAGAGTACTTTGCATGTCAACTCTAGTTGCAGCCCCGTTTCGAGCAGCCGCACTGCCGGTTACAAGCGAGTCCATCGCTGGGTCCTCACGCCGACCAGACCCAGGCTTTCTAACGAATGAACCTGCCGAATCGAAACACCCTTCACTGCGCATTGCGTATTTTTCGCCCGTTTCCCGTCACGACGTGCTCCGAGAAGCTGACGAACTTCAAGCTGTTTGCCCAAATGTTCGAGTTTTCTTTTCCAGTAGGCCGTTTTTCCGCATCCAAGGCAGATCAGCTATTTTCCCGGCGCGTTGCTTGACATTTTTTCGTCGGGTATGATTTGAAATAACCGGAGCGCCAAGAGCACGAGCGGGTGCGCGTTCACGGTGCAGAAAATGTCCGGCGGCGATACACAAACGCGAGGAGTCAGCACCGTCACGCTAAGTATTCTTGTTGCGCTAGGTGTCCTTGCGCTTCTCGCAGGCGCTGAGTACGCAATCCCGAGGTGGCTGCATTCCGGCCCAGGCGATAGCGGGTCATTTTTTTCCTCGAATAGCTTTTCCTCGAACAGCCCCGCGCCAGGACCGTCCGCTCCTGCGTCCCGGCCTGCTCCGTCAGTAAAGCCTGGGCCCGGTTCTGATCCTCCCACGGGCCAGGGCAGTGGCAGATCTGCGAATCCGAAATTCCCCTCACTGAGATCGCAACCGTGCGCGACGGGCGACGCACAGTGCTGGGAGCGAAAAAAACGCACCGCGACGCACAGACCCTCTGCGAATGCAGGCGTAGGTTCCCAAGCATCGCCGCCTTCGGATCCTCGGGTTTCATCCGCAACGCAAGATGCCACACAACCGCCGAGGTCTGGAGAGAACACGCGCGCCACCGAAGAAAAGTTGCGCGCGACAGAAGACGCAACTGCCCACCTCGTGGCTCTTGAGCGCGAAGAGCGCGACCGTCTCTCCGATCGCGCCCGTGCGATGAGCGAGCGTGTCGAAGCGGCTCAGAAGCAGCAGCCCGCACCAGGACAGCAGCGCGAAGATCTCGCCTTCTCGCAACAACGATTGCAGAACGACCTGAAGCAAGCGGACGCAGCCCTAAAGACTGCCAACGTTCAGAAGGCGAAAATCTATTTGGACCTCGCGAAAGGTGAGCTCGAGAAGATTGCAAAGCTTCTCGGCCGCCAATAGACCCGGACGCAGAAATTGTGCATGCGAGATGAAACGCAGTGTCCATCAGCTTGCTCGCAGCACTTTCAGCCAATGCAGCGTAACCGGCTTGGGATCGAGCGCTTCGAGTTCGATTTCGGCTGCAGGGCCCTCGGTGCGTTCGCGCCAGCGGTAAACGCCCGGGTCGGTTTCTTCGCGCACGCGGCCGCTGGCTGGCCGCAGGAAGTCGCGCGCGTCATCGAGAGAAGCCGTCTCGCGAGTTGCTGGCCGCGAAAGCGCTTCGACGGCGTAGCTGCGCAGAAGTTTCGGCCAATAAGTTTCGAATAGAGCCGAGGAGGCGAATACATCGCTCCAAGCGACCTCGCCGCCAAACGCAACCACGACGCCTACTACGTCGTGCCCCTTCGTCGCCCGCTCGAACCGGCGTTCCAATTGCCCGGCCATCTCTTCGACGGACCTTCCCACGCGCGGCGATTCGTAGATCTGTTTGTACGACATGGTCGGAGCGTTCGAGGCGATGACGGAGTTGACCTCGTCTTGAGATAGCGCTGGTGCCGGCGCCGCCGGCCTTGACGCAGTCGCTGAGCCTCCGCGAGCGCTGCTCATCGGAGCGGCCCCGCGCACCGCTGCCCACACCTGCGTCTGGCTTTGATCGACAGCCGCTTTTTCGCGCACGCTCGGGTGCACGATTGTCCCGGCAGCCTGGAATTTATCCGATCCGCCATTCCACCGTCCGTGCTCGACGCAGAATACGCTGAGAGGAAGCGGCTCCGCGCCGATGGGAACGATGCGATCTTTGCCGATGATACGATCCTGTTTGCCACCGGAAACCACCTCGCCCGCGAGAAGCAGCAACGGGCGCTTGCCGCGGTTGATGAGAACCAGCTGATTCACTTGCGCGCTGCCGTAAGAAGTTGTCCCGCCGCCACCTTCTCGAGTACGGCGCAAATAGCTGCCCTGTTCTGTGACAACTGCATCGCCGGAAGCAAGCGCCTCATCGAGCGTGGCGAAACCGCTCGTATCGGCTTGCTGCGAGGCGTACACCGGAAAAACGGTGAGATTTTCGTACGTGACGGCCTCACCCAGCCGCCAGCCTCGCGCGGATTTTTCGTCACCGCCACAAGCAGCCCGAACGTTCGAACCAACATTGGTCATCAGAACCACTCCCGCCACGAGGGCGAGAACGGTCAGCGCGAGAATTCCGGAAACGGTGTTGCTTTTGGGTCTGGGTCTCATGAAGTCCTCCTGGGCCGGGCTCCTGCCATTGAGTCGCACTGCGCGGCCTTCTGTCGTGAGAACGAGCTAAGACGAATTCCTTGCACGTTTTTTGGAGGGCTGAAGCAGACGCGGGGAAGTGACTGCGCCGCTTTAAACTAGAGATGCTCGCGGTCTCTCTGCTGCTTTTCGCGCTTCTTTCGGTCTTCCTCCTCCTGGCGTTCGAACTCGACCATTTCTTCCTCGCTCATCTGGTAGTCCTCGCGCGAGGCAAACATCGCACCATTGCGCTTGTCGCGGGCCGAGCGAGATCCGTGGCGGCGCCTGCGTATGGTGAAGTCCATGCTGCGAATAGGCGCTTCGATGGCCCCGGCTTCCACTAGAAGGTCGCCGACTTTCTCGAGAAACTCATGCAGGTGGTAGGGCTTGAGCGAATAAGGGAGCCCTTCCCGCTCGAGCACGGGTTGAGTTTCCTTTGCCGCCAGAACGGGTACGAGGAAAAGGACGCGGATGCGCTTCGGCCGGGCGGTATCGATTTCGGCGTCAGCAGGCGCATCTGCTTGTCCTTGGGCGAGATCCTTAAGAGTAGTGAAAATTGGGCCGCGAACATCCGTAAGCGCCACATTCACGATCACCAGGCTCCAGACTCCGCTGGCGATCTCTGCCAGGGCGTGAGAGGCCAGCGGGACGATCCGGACACGCCAACCCTCGGAATCGAGGACGTTCTTGAGCGCGCGCTGGCTAACGATGTCGTCGTCGATGATCAGGATTCCAACTTCGGCCACGTCGGGGACCTCGGATCGTTTTCCAATCTGTGCCTATCGACTGATCCGTCGAGTATAAGCGGGGCACTGAGGCTGAAAGTGGGATTCGCCGGAGGGCGTGCCTATAGGCATCCTGTCTTCGCGGACAGGCGAAATAAAAGCGAAATATTCTGCTTGACAAAGCGAACAAAAAGCGAATATCATCCTGCCCGTGCAGCGAGGCTCGCAATGGCCACTTCTCCCATACTTCGAGTCGATCCGCCGATGCTCCCGCGTCGCCGGAACCGGCCGAAAGAGACCAGTCTCACCCTTTTCCCCACAGCCGCTCGCCACGGCACTTGTGAGCCACCTGGCGGTGCTTCCGCGCCCACTCCGGTCCCCGACCGGAGAACGAAGCCTGCTACGGAACTGGTCGGCATTGCACGCCTCGCTGCTTCCTCCCGCTGCGCCGATGCCAAGCGCGGGACGGAGTATTTCCTGCTGCCCGTTCGCTCGATCCTGAACCACTGCGATTCCGAGCGTGTCCCTTTCAGCTGGACGGTGAATCCCTACCGGGGTTGCGAGTTCGGCTGCAAATACTGTTACGCCCGCTACACCCACGAATACATGGAGCTGGACGGCGGTGCATTCGAATCCAAGATCTACGTGAAGCAGAACGCCGGGCCGCTGGCGGAGCGCGACCTCGCGAGCGAAAAAATCTGGGGCGAGCATATCGCCATAGGCACCGCGACGGACCCCTATCAGCCGGCGGAGCGCGAATTCGGCGCCACGCGCGCGATTCTCGAAAAAATGGCGGGACGCGAAGGTCTGAGTCTTTCGATCACCACGAAATCGAATCAGGTGGTGCGCGATATTGACGTGATTAAGCGGATTTCCGACCGCTCGTCCATCACCATTCACATGACAGTGACAACGCTGCGCACGCGCCTCGCGCGCATGCTCGAGCCGCGCGCGCCGCGCCCCGACCTGCGGCTGGCTGCACTGCGGCAATTGCGCGAGGCGGGGATCAATGCAGGTGTGAACGCGATGCCGGTGCTGCCTGGGTTGACGGATCGCGACGAGGATCTCGATGCTCTTGCACGCGCCGCGCGCGATTACGGTGCGCAATGGATCGCGGCAAGCGTACTGTTCCTGATGCCGTCATCGCTCAAGCAATTCCTGCCATTCATCGACGCGAAATTTCCGAAGCTAGCGAAGCGCTACCACGAATGGTACGGACGCAACGGATACGCGCCGGAGGAATATCGCAAGGAAATTTCCGCGCGCTTCGAGCAGCTGCGCCGCAAGTATGGTTTGGGCTCACGCCCTGATCGGCCGAGCGCGGAGAAACAATGGCGTTCGCCGCAACTCACGTTCGACTTGAACGCTTCGGCCTGAGTCCGATGCGAAGGAGTGGTATCCACTGCACAGCGAGCACAACTGCAATTCCGTGACGCTGGCGCCTCGCCGCCTCTTTTACAGCTCCAGCGCTAGGCTTATTCGCTTACGGCATGATGATGCGCGAAGCTTCTTGAGTGGCTTCGGCTGGAAGCGGGAATCGCGCGCGAAGAAAACTCAGGAAGGCGCGCGAAAGCGGGCGACCGTTGGTTTCCTGTTTTCCTAGGCGCAGCAGGAACACGAGCAGCTGGAAAATCTCCGAGTCCTTCAGCGTTGAAAAGCCGGCACGAGCCGATTCTTCTTTCTTAAATTCCTGCAAGAATGCTGCGATATGTCCGTACAGGACGCGCGCTAGCGGTGCGTCGGGCGGCCGCTCGTAATAAATTCCAGTTCCGAGCGTGCGATAGGTTTCCGCGAGCGCTTCGAAAGCCGCAAGAACTGCAGCATCGTTTAATTCCTTGTTCTCGAGCTGGAAGCGAAGGATTGTGCCTCCGAGGCCTGCAACGACCGGCCAGCGCTCGTAGACGGAGTCCACGGGGAACTCAACGTCGGGATACGGAAATTCCTCTCGCGGAGTGGGCTTGCGATGCTCGGCTTCGTAGCGGTGAGCGGCGATCAAGTACGAGCAGTCAATGGGACAATCGATTGTAACTTCGCGTCCTTCGCCGCAGCAGATAGCGCAGATCTTTTCGCCCTTCGCGGGACAGAACCGCTTCGGCGGCCGCTTTTCACAAATCGGGCAGCGCATTCATACTCCTTGGGCAGACAAAAATCGTTGTAGTGCAGAAGAATCAGAGTACGAGAAGACCGGAGACGCGGCAAGCGGCGACGCGCGAAAAGCGTTCGCTACTTACTGGCAGGCTGTGGGGCGGCGCGCGCTTCGAGCAACGCTATCTCTTGGAAAATTGTTTCGACCGTATGTTCGTCGCCGAATTTCGAATTGATCATCAAGTCGTAGAGCGACCGAAGAGGCCATTCCTTGCCGAAGTAGTGCCGAATAAATGCGGCTCGTTCGGCATCCACTTCCTCGACAAGCTGCGCCGCCTCTTTTTCGGATTTTCCTAGCGTCATGATGCGGCGAATCTTTTCTTCTACCGGCGCGTAGATAAAAACGTGAAAGACGTCCGGTCGATGGCGCAAGATATACGGTGCCCCGCGGCCCACTATGACGGAATTGCCGCGCGAAGCGACGTCTTCCACCACCCTGTGCAGCACCGCGACCATCCGATCGGCATCGAACATCTGCGATTCGCCTTCGAGCGGTAGCGTGCGTTCGTAGCTTCCCCTCGCGTATACCTTGAAGAGCCGGTGAAGCAGCGAATCGCAGCGCTCGTCGCAATGAAGAGCGGCCCGGTGGTCCACCTTCGCGACGCGCGCGATTTCCGCGGTCAGCTCTTCGTCCCACACCTTCCAGCCCAGACGAGCGGCCAGGCGCTTCGCGATGTTGGCGCCGCCGCTGCCGTACTCCCGCTCGAGAGTGACAATCCGGATCTGCATCGCCCTGCCTTGGGCCTAGTGTACTGCGATCGGGCCGCCGGGCTTTACTTTTTTCATAAGGAAGACGAAGGGAATCATCGCAAGGACGGCAACGCCCAGCATTTTGAAATTGTCGATGTAAGCGAGCATCGTCGCTTGTTGCGTCACGAGATTCGACACCATCCCGTACGCTCGGTGGGTGGCTTCGTAGCTGCTCGATCCGCGCGAAACGAACAGATGCGTCATGGCGTTAATCATCGCCTGTAATCGGCCGCTTCCCGGATTCACGTGGTCCACGAGCTGGTTCTGATGGAATTGAGAGCGGCGCTCAAGCATCGTCGTGACGAGCGAGATTCCCACGCTGCCGCCTATATTTCGCGAGAGATTAATCAGGCCGGACGCCGCATTGTTTTTGTCTTTTGGCAGAAAGGCGTAAGCGACCGTGTTGATCGGAACGAACAGGAATGCCAGGCCAAGCGCCTGAAATGCACGCGCGGTTGCAACGGTGCGAAAGTCGATCGCCACGTCGAAGCTCGTCATGTGAAAAAGAGACAATCCGACGATAGTCAGGCCAAACAGCAGCAAGATTCGCGCGTCGTAATGGCCGAGGAGATATCCTACGAGGGGCATTGCCAGGATGATCGCAAATCCGCCGGGCATGAGCGCGAGGCCCGCTTGCTGAGCCGTGTATCCCATGATGGTCTGCAGAAACAGCGGAATCAGCACCGTGCTGGACAGCAATGCGAAGCCGACCATGAACATAAGCATGTTTCCAATGGCGAACGAGCGGTCGCGGAAGAGGTGAAGATCGATAATCGGATCTTTGTGGCGCCATTCCCAGATAATCACGGAAATGAGCGCAACGACGCTGATCGTCGTCATCGCGACGATGAAATGCGAGCCGAACCAATCGTCGCGCTGGCCCTTGTCCAATACAACTTGCAGCGTGCCGAGGCCAAGCGCGAGAAGGCCGAGGCCAATATAGTCAATGCGGAAGCCGGCTTTCTTTTCCCGTTTCATGTAAGGAGGATCGGAAATCAAGCGGTTCGTGAGAAATAGGGAAATGAACCCAACCGGAATATTGATGAAGAAAATCCAGCGCCAGGAGAAATTGTCTGTAATCCATCCACCGAGCGTCGGCCCGATTGCCGGCGCCAGCACCACCGCCATTCCGTAAACGGCAAAAGCCATGCCGCGCTGCTTTGGCGGAAACGTATCCGCCAGGATCGCCTGCTCGCTCGGCTGCAGCCCGCCGCCGCCCACGCCTTGCAGCACGCGGAAAAAAATCAGCAGCCCAAGCGAAGGAGCGAAACCGCAGAGGCACGAACTGATCGTGAAAAGCGCCACGCACGACATGTAAAACCGTTTGCGGCCGATCAGTTGGGAAAACCAGCCGCTCATCGGCAAAATGATTGCGTTCGAAACAAGATACGAGGTGAGAACCCAGGTAGCTTCGTCCTGCCCAGCAGAAAGCCCGCCGGCGATATGTGGCAGCGCAACGTTTGCGACGCTCGTATCCAGTACTTCCATGAACGTCGCAAGCGTGACGGTCAACGCGATAATCCAGGGATTAACCGCGGGCCGCTCAAACTCGCGCGGCGCCGAAATGGCCGCGCTGACGCTCATTTCACATACACCTTCGGTTCAACGGACATGCCGAGCCGTAAGTAGTGGTCGTTATTTTCGCCCGGGTCGAGCACGATTTTCACCGGCACGCGTTGCACCACTTTCACGTAGTTGCCGGTAGCGTTTTCCGGCGGAAGCAAACTCGTGCGCGCGCCGCTCGAGCCTGCGATGCTATCCACGTGTCCCTTGTAATCGCGGCCGTTGGCGTCCACGTGAATTTTAGCCGCCTGACCCGGCCGCATATATTTCAGCTGCGTCTCTTTGAAATTCGCCGTGAACCAAACTTCATTGAGAGGGACGATCGTGAACAGCTGCTGCCCCGGCTGGACGTTCATGCCAATCTCAGCGTTTTTCATCACCACGCCATCCACCGGCGCCATCAGCTTGGTGTACTGGAGGTTCAATTCCGCCTGCTCGAGAGCCGCTCGCTTTTGCGCGACGCTGGCGATCGCCGAGCGCGCACGCGCTTGCGATACAGCCACCTGTTGCGGACCGGTCTGCGAGGCGCGCCAATTAGCTTCTGCCTGTAGAAGTCTCGCGCGCGCCTGATGAATCTGCTGTTCGGCCGCCGATGCGGAGGCGGCTGCGGACGCGACGGTCGCAGTGCTGGCCCGAGCGGTGGCCAGCGCCTGGTCGTACGTTTGCTGCGAGACTTCCTGCTTGTCGACGAGCTGTTTGTATCGAACGAGATCGTCCTGCGCCCTTATGTCATTCGCTTGCGCTTGCACGAGCTGCGCCCTTGCCGCGTCATACTGCTGCTGTGCGCCTGCCACGCCCGCTTTGGCGTTTTCGACGTCCGCCTCGGTGGCGGAGGTTTGGCTCGTGGTATTAATCGAAGTGATTGGGACGTTGATGCCTAGCGATGCCGCCTGCGCCTCCGCATCGGCGAGGTTTGCGCTCGCCTGGTCCGCTGCCACCTGGTAATCCCGCGGATCGATTTCCGCGAGCACGGTCCCCGATTTCACGAACTGGTTGTCGTCCACATTCACTTTTAAGACGTAGCCGGAAATGCGCGCGCTGAGCGGCATCAAGTGGCCATCCACCTGCGCGTCATCCGTGCTCTCGTAGCTCGCGAAATAACGCCACGCAAAAAAGCCGCCAATCAGCACCACGAGAACGGCGCCAATAATCAGCCATCGCGTCGCAGGATTTCTGCGAAACCGGCTCCGCGCAGATCCAGACGGCAGAGGCGCCGCGGAATGAGTCTCGGATGGAGGCGGCGCACTCTGGGCGTTTGGATCCTGAGTGCTCGGGAGATTAGGCGATACTTCGACGTCCGTTCGCTGTGCCATGGCTATTTTCCTTTGAAGTACTGTTTCACGCCCTCTTCCGCTTGTCCGACGGCGCGAGCGAGAGAAATCTTGGCGTAGTTAAAGTTGTAAAGGCTCGAGATGTACTGTTCGTTTGCGCTGGCCACCGCTTCTTGCGACTGCACCACTTCCACCGTGTCCGTAACGCCGGCCGCGAAACGATCGATCGACTGCGTCAGTGTCTGAGCGGCGAGGTCGATGTTGCTTCGCGCCACTGCCACCTGGTCGGCCGATGACTGCAAATTGAAAAGCGACGTGCGTACGTCCGCATCGATCTGCCCTCGCAGATTTTCCACGCGTTCGTGGCTCTGCTGAAGCTGCGCATCCGCTTTCAGCACGTCCCCGCGAACGCTGCCGCCTTGAAAGATCGGAATGTTCAGCGTGCCGCGAACGTCGAACACGCCGTGGTTCGACGAAAGATGTTGCCCCGCGATGCCGTAATCCGCGTCGAATGATAGCGACGGGTAGTAACCTGCCACCGCGGCCTTACGAGAAAATTCCGTCGCCCGCACGTCCGCAAGCGCAGCCTGGTAGTCCGAACGATTTGCATAAGCGCGTGCCAGCGCTTCCTCCACCGTCACTCCTTCGAGCGGCGCGTAAGGCGATTTGTCCGTCAGATCGAATTGCTGGCCCGGCGCGAGTCCGATTACTCTCGCGACCGTCAGTTTTTGGATCGCGAGGTCGTTCCGCGCTTGAATCAACTGTTGCTCGCGTGTCTGCAATTCCACTTTCGCGCGCAGCGCATCGATTGCGGGTGAAGTCCCGGCGTTGAAGCGATCGTTCGCTTGATCGTAGAGCGCCTGCGCCGTCTTCACCTGCGCAGCGGCCGTTTCGATACGCGCCTCGTCCGCGATTGCCTGGAGATAATTGAATCCCACTGCGAGCACCACCAGGTCCCGAGCATCCTTGTAGGTGTACTCCGCAGATTTCAGGCTCTCGGTGGCTGACCGCGTTTTATTGATCGCTTTCCAATCGAAGAGTTGTTGACTCAGGTAGGCGCGCGCGTCAAAATATGAAAAAGGTCCCACAATGCTCGGAACGTTTGCGCCCGGAATAGTGAAATTCAGACCGAACTCTCTCAGGTTCACCTGCGATACATTCACCAGCGGAGTCGCGGTCAAGTGCGGAAGCAGCGCGCTCAACTCTTGCCAACGCGTGCCGTGCGCCGCCTGCACGTCCTGACTTGAAAGCAACGCACCAAGGTTCTGCTTCAACCCGCGTTCAATCGCACCGTCGAGCGTGATCGGCAAAACGCCTGGGACAAATTTCCCCGGCACGCTGCCGGAGAAATTGCTTTGCGTTTGCGGCCCCGCTGGATATTGCGTCGAACCGCCGCTCGACGTGCCGCTTGATGAACCCGATTGTGCCGATGGCCCAGCTTGCGGGTTAGGCAATCCGGGTTGCGGTAATTGCGCGAACGCCATGCTCGTTAAGCCAAACAATAAAAAGGCCAGGGTGAGGAACGACTTGAGAAAACGGCTGTTCACGAGGTGGCCTCCTTCATCTATAAACCCCATAAATCCTTAACGTAATGGATGAAATTCAGACGCCAAAGACTCAACTGCGGTCCCAAAGCGGACTGGGACCTCATACCTTCATTCCTTTATGCTTGGTTTTCGTTTTGTGCTGCTTTGAATTGCATCGGCTCGCAAACTTGGGCAGATGAGGTCCCACGTCTTTTTTGCAGTCGCCTGGAATTGTGTTTCCGGATTGAGCGCCCAGGCCATAGTAAAGCCCATAACGACGGTCTGGATCAGGCGCGCCAGCTCGATCGGCACAGCGTCGGACCGTATCTCGCCCCGCTTCTGCGCGAGGGAAATAATCTCAGCGAGAATTTTGCGACTGGTGCGCATCCGCCTCTGGAGTTCCGCCCGCACCGATGCGCACGACGCATGCGCAGCGTAGATCGCCCTCAGCACTGCCGGATTTTCGTGAGACTGGCCGGCTGAATCTGCGGCGAGCTCCGCGATCACGTCGAGAACGGAGCCGGTCGTCGTGCGGGCTTTTTCGAGCGCGCGCTCCACAGCGGCAATGCGCTCGCCCCCGTATGCCGCGAGCACATGCTCCTTCGTTGGGAAGTAGTTGAAGAACGTTCCCTTTCCCACGTCGGCAGCTTCGGTGATGTCTTCGACTGTCGTTTCCAGGAATCCCCGCTCACCAAAAAGTTCCAACGCTGCACGATAAAGCCTCTCGCGAGTCTCAAGACGGCGACGTTCGCGGCGATCTGAGCGCGGGGGCGTGGCTGGCAGGCTGCGTGCATGCCGGATGGCGGGTTGCAAACGAGATTTTAGCATGACCTAGACGATTATATCTGACTATAGGTCAGAAATGAGCAACGGTCAATTGGCGGTTCTTACTCGGACAGGAAACTTGCGGACTGGATGAAAAGGAGAACTCCCCGCGCCGAAAGCGCTTCGCCTCCGGCGCGGGTCTGTTGCGAAACGCTATTTCGCGTGATGCGGTGAGTGTTTCGTGAGCGTCGAAATCAATAGCCTCGCCGATGGGGGCATCGGCACAGCCCTGTGCAGAACGATGTCTTTCGCGTCTACCTTCTTGCCGTAAAGGCGTTCGTTCGCTTCATTGTCCGGACGAAGCGTGGAACCTTCAAGCGATACGCCGGCGAACAAACCCCGAGCACGCGAATACGTCAGGACTTCCGCTCGCAGCGTTACGTCCGTGGCTGCCTCCGCCGTTCGTCCAACAGGCCCCGCGGCTGCTGAAGCATCGGCGCCAAGCTTAACTTTGCTGCTCAGAATCGCGCTTGCCCCGCGCTCGTTCATGACCAGCAGCACGAAGTCGGTGGCCTGTCCGCCGATCTGAAGTCCGAAGCTCCCACCCTCGAGCGCCATCATTGACGGAGGTCCCCAAGGGCCGCGGAAGTTGTCACCGCTGCGGCACGTCATGACGCCGCGGCCATAGCTTGCACCCACTATAAAGGCGGCCTTCAGTACCGACGGTAGGACGATCACGCAATCGGCTTTGTCGATCAAGTCCTGCGGAATATCGTCCGGGATATCCATAATCTCTTTCGCAACTTTGCCGGCGTTCCGGACGCGGTCGGTTTCTTTTGTGTCGTCGGCAGCGCTAAGCGGCGCTGGATTGACGAAGGAAAGCAGGCCTATGAGTGATGCCACAATGGACAGGTGCCAGGCTCTTCTCATTTGAATTCCTCCTCAGGATGGGCGGGTTTACTTAAATCCGGGCCGCTGACAAGAAGACTATATCAAACGAGAGGGGAAGCGCGAAGATTGGAATATAATTGGCCGCCTTTCGAGCCGTTGAGCCGGCTACTTGGATTAAATGACGTCTGCCACCTCGCCACGTGATTCTCGAAGAAGTTTTCTTGGCCGTGCAATCATCCTTTCAATCTCGATTCTGTTCGCAATTGCTCGGCCGCACGCCGCGCAGAATCCGTGCTGCAGTTCCAAACCAGGTCGACAATCGAATGCGAGTACAAAAGCTAAAATACGGCCGGAGGTCGAACGTTTTCGTTCGCGCTTAGACGCGGTGTTGAGCGAGGCTCACGCCAGGAAAGCGGATTGGGGCGCGCTCATCGCGAACCGCGACACCGGTGAAACACTCTTCGACTTGAACGCCGACCGCTATTTTACGCCTGCATCGAATACAAAACTCTTTACGTCTGTGTTCGCGCTTGCAACTCTCGGCACGGGCTATCATTTCCACACCACTCTCGAAGCGACCGCCACGCTCGGCGCCGATGGAAAACTCGCGGGAGATTTGCTCCTCGTTGGACGAGGCGATCCCGATCTTTCGAATCGTAAATTTCCGTTCCTCGGGAAAGTTGAACACGATGGTCCTATGGAGAAAATTCTCGCGGAAATGGCGGATGCGGCAGTCGCCCGCGGCTTGAAAGAAGTCGACGGCGACCTCGTTGCCGACGATCGGTACATTCCTTTCGATCCTTATCCTGCAGGTTGGAGCGTAGGCGATCTGTTCTTCACGTTTGGCGCCCCCGTCACCGCGATCGCCTTCAATGACAATTCCCTCACGATTACGATGTCTCCAGGTGTTCGCGCGGACGATCCTGCCGTCATTGTCGTGGATCCCGCGGAAGCAGCCGCAGGATTCACGCAGCAGATCACCACAAGTGCACCTGGAACCGATCCTCAGCTGGCCGTTGTGCGCCAGCCCGGATCGAACTTTTTGCTTCTTCGCGGATCGGTGCCACTGGGCCATGCGCCCGTCAAGCTGGATCTAGCGATAACCGATCCGCCAGAAACAACCGCGCTCACGCTAAAGCATCTTCTCGAAGCCCGTGGAGTGCGCATCAAGGGTGGTATTCGTGTCGAAGAAGCGCCTGCGCCGCAAGCGTTGAAACCCGGAGAAGCCCCGGTGCTGCTTTCATCAGAATCAAAGAGCGCGGAAAAAAATTCAGCAGCGAATGCGCTCGTACTTGCGGAGCACGTTTCGCCGCCGCTTCTTGAAAGCGTGCGCGTGATGAATAAAGTGAGCCAGAATCTCCACGCCGAACTATTTCTGCGGACGCTAGCACGCGAAAAGACGGGAATCGCCTCGACGGAAATTGGAGTGAAGCTCGAGCAGGATTTTCTGAAATCCGTGGGCGTAGCAGAGGACGACGCTGTTCTTACCGACGGCTCGGGGCTTTCGACGAACAATCTCGTCACGCCTCGATCAGTGGTCGCATTGCTGCAGTATGCAATTCATCAGCCTTGGGGCTCTGATTTCATGTCCACGTTGCCGATTGCCGGAGTGGATGGAACGCTCGAGGACCGCATGAAAAGCACGCCCGCCGCCGGCTTGATTCAAGCAAAAACAGGCGGTCTCGAGCACGTGCACGCACTTTCCGGCTACGCGACAACGGTCGGCGGCGAATATCTCGTCTTTTCGATCTTCGTGAATAACGACCCGCAGCACGGGCGTGACGCAACGGCTGCGATTGATGCGATCGCCCTGGCGATGGTCGAAACAATCGGCGCTCCCGCGCAGCACAAATAGAAAGGTCACTGCGCGTTCATGTGTTTCTCTACCGCTGAGCCATTCTGTTTTCCACACCCAACCGGGCTACAATTCCATTTTGAGGCATTCGTGTCCCGTCACGCAGAAGGACTTCTCGAATTCGACAAGCTCAAGGAAATCGTCAGCGGATTCACCACCTGCGCGCCCGGGCGTCGCGCTATTCTCTCGCTCGCTCCTCAGCAGAACGTCTCCGACTTGAATTCCGAATTCACTCTGATCCGTGAGGCGGTCGCGTATCTTCGTCCCGGCGCGGAAATGGGATTCGGCTCGCTCGCTGATCCCGAGCCATGGCTGGCGCAGCTCGCCGTTCCTGCGTCGGTGCTCTCCAGCGCTGATCTGCTCGATGTTGCCTCATTGATGGAAACCGTCAATGGCGTGCGGCAGGTGTTCAAAGGCGAGACCGCGAAATATCCGCGTCTCGCGGAGAGCGCAGCAGCTTTCGCGGATTTTCGTCATATGCTGACCGCCATCCGCCGCGCGATTCTCCCAAATGGCGAAATCAGTGACGACGCCTCTCCACAATTGCGGCGCATCCGTTCCGGCATTGCGCAGGCGCGCGACAAAATCCAAAAGTCGCTCGAAAGCATCTTGCGCGCCCGAAGTGAACCGGCCGGCGAGGATTACATCACGCTGCGCAATGATCGCTTCGTCATTCCGGTTCGCGCCGGTGATCGCCGCGCTGTTCCAGGCGTCGTCCATGCTGCCAGCGCTACAGGGCAAACTGTGTTTGTCGAGCCGCTCGAAGCCATCGATCTGAACAATCGCCTCGTTCAGTTTTCCGAAGAGGAAATCGCGGAGATCGCTCGCATTCTCGCCGAGTTGACGGAACAAGTCCGCTCCGATCGCGGCCCCCTGGAAGCCGCTGCCGCGGGGATCGCCCATCTCGATTCTGTCTTTGCGCGCGCGCGATTTGCGCGTGAGTTCGATTGCACGATGCCGGAATTTTCCGTAGGCAATTCGCTGCGGCTCGAAGCGGCGCGCAACCCGGTTCTCGAACACACGCTGCGTCCGCAAGGTCGGAAAGCCGTCCCTTTGACGCTCGCGCTCGGCGGATCGGAAACAGTGATGGTCATCAGCGGGCCTAACACGGGCGGCAAAACGGTCGCGCTGAAAAATGTCGGCCTTGCTGCACTTGCCGCACAATCGGCGATTCCCGTCGCTGCGGAGCGCGCCGAGTTACCGCTGTTCGATCACGTGCTCGCCGATATCGGCGATGAGCAATCGATTGCCGCTGACCTCTCCACGTTTTCGGCGCACATGCTGAATCTGAAATCGATGCTCGAGACGGCGACGGATCGCTCGCTCATTCTCGTTGATGAAATGGGCACGGGTACAGCGCCAGAAGAGGGCGCTGCGCTCGCTGTCGCGCTGCTGGAAGAATTTCGCGCCTTGCGCGCTTTGACCATCGCGACCACCCATCACGATCGCTTGAAAGCGTACGCTTCCACCACGCCCGGAATCGTGAACGCCGCGATGGAGTTTGACGAAGAGAATCTGCGGCCCACATACCGCCTGCTCGTAGGTGTTCCGGGCACCTCGAGCGGCCTCGAAATCGCACGCCGCTTGGGACTGCCGCCTCGCGTTGTAGACCACGCGCGCGCGAGTCTTTCTCCCGAATCGCGCGAGGCGCGAGATTTGATCGCCTACCTTCACCGCAGCCGCGATGAGATGGACGAGATCAAGCGCCAGGCTCGCGAAGAGCTGGCGCAACTGGAAGCGGAGCGCCACTCGCTTCAGACGGAATGGGTCGAGCGGCAGAAAAAGCGCATCGCCGAGCTGGAAAGGAATTTCGACGCCACTCAGATGCGTCTGGAAAGCGAAGTCGCCCGTCTCGCCACCGACATAAAAGACCGCGCGCTACGCGCTCAAATCGAAAAACAATCCGGTCGCCGCATGGGAAAGATTGCCGGTGAGGCCCGCGCTGAAGCGGACGCAGCTGTCGTCGACGTGCTCGCCGCATCGCAATCAGACCTCGGTGTTCAAGCGCAACGCGTCGCGCAGCCGGTTGAACCCAGCCTTCTTTCCGCGGGCCAGCGCGTCGTCGTGAAGGGATTCAAGCAGCCGCTCGTGTTCCGCCGCCACGACGGCCGCTCCGCAGAAGTCGAAGCCGGCCCCATGCGCATGAAGGTTCCATTGGCCGACGTCGTCGGAATTGAGAACAGCGCCGTGCCCGCGAAAAGCGTTTCGGCTGACGTCACGCGGCCCCGGGGCGTTACCGTGCACACGCAGCCAAGCGACGAGCCCGCCGCCGAAGAAATCAACGTGATCGGCACCACGGTCGAGGAAGCCACCCGCCGCGTCGACAAATTCATCGACCAAGCCGCCCTGGCCGGCAAGCCCGCCGTCCGCATCATCCACGGCCACGGCACGGGCGCCCTGCGTCGCGGCCTCGCCGAATTTCTCGGCTCGCACCCGCTCGTCGAAAAGATCGCCCACGAGAAACCCGACCGCGGCGGCGAAGCAATCACAATCGCCGAGTTGAAAAGCTAGCGACGGAGTGCTAAGTCTTAACTCACCACCATGGCAGAGGCGGGAAGTTTCGCGGAGCGTGTAAAGCAGCAGGCGGACATCGTCCGCGTCATCGGCGAATACGTGCGCCTGAAAAAGAGCGGCGCCAATTTCACCGGTCTCTGCCCCTTCCATCAGGAGAAAACTCCCTCATTCGCCGTGCATCCCGTGAAACAGATTTACCACTGCTTCGGTTGCGGCGCCGGCGGTGACGTTTTCAAATTCGTGATGGAAATGGATAAGTCCACATTCCCCGAATCGATTCGCACGGTCGCCGAAAAGTGCGGCATCGCCGTTCCCAAGCCCCGCGAGCGCTCGCCGGAGGAACGCCGCGAAAATCAACAGCGCTCCGCGCTCGTCGAAATGCATCGCGAAACCGCCGCATTCTTCGCGCGCTCGTTGCATGACACCGCAGAAGGAAAAGTAGCCGCAGCCTACCTCGAAGATCGCGGCCTCGACACCGAAGCGATGAAACGTTTCGGCCTGGGCTTCGCGCCATCATCTGGGGACGCGCTCCTGCGCTTCCTGAAACAAAAATATCCCGAAAAGCTGCTCGACGTCTCGGGCCTGATCTCTCGCGACCAAAGCGGCCGCGCCTACGATCGATTCCGCCGCCGCATCATGTTTCCCATCTCAAATGAAGCCGGCAAGGTGATCGCGTTCGGCGGCCGCGCCATGGGAGACGACACACCAAAGTACATGAATTCGCCCGAGACCCCGATCTACACAAAAAGCACCGTCCTCTACCATCTCGATCGCGCGAAAGAAGCCTTGCGCCAAAGCGACTTTGCGGTCCTCGTCGAAGGCTACATGGACGCGATCGCAGTCGCGCGCGCGGGAATGGCCAACGTCGTCGCCAGTTGCGGCACCAGCCTCGCCGAACCGCAGATCAAATTGCTCGGCCGCTTCACTCGCCGCGTCATCGTAAATTACGACCCCGACACCGCCGGCCAGGTTGCCACCGAACGCTCCATCGCCCTTCTGCTCGAGAGCGAATTCGACGTTCGAGTCCTTACTCTTCCCGGCAAAGCCGATCCCGACAAATTCCTGAAAGAACAAGGCGTCGACGCGTACCGCAATCTCCTCGCGCAATCTCCGCCCTATCTCGATTATTTAATCGGACGCGCGCGCCAAATGGACCGCACTACTGCCGCCGGCAAAATAGCCGCGCTCAATTTCCTGATGCCCTACCTGCAGCGCCTCCCCAATCGTCTCCTGCGTTCG
>Ga0209625_1000134_pt1 | contig 18171 bp, 17 predicted proteins | sample JacPin_JW_Ref_M2_FD_187960 | JGI IMG/M metagenome (GOLD analysis project Ga0209625, IMG submission 187960) | Forest soil microbial communities from Algoma, Ontario, Canada - Jack Pine, Ontario site 1_JW_Ref_M2 (SPAdes) (version 2) | ecosystem: Environmental > Terrestrial > Soil > Boreal...
CAGCGCCGATCGCCGGATTGCATTGGGCGCGAGAGTCGATGTACGTGAGAGATGAGCCCTGCCAAGCGAACCAGCTTTCGATCCTGGGAGATTTCTCCGCCTCCAGCGGCCCTCCCGATACCTGTGCCGTGCTGCTCGCAACGGCAACGCTGAAACAGAAATCGTCATCGAAGGATGCAACTCCCGAAGATTTTAGACTCCACGAGCTGCGGACCATGGGAACGGCGCAAGGCGCCGGCGAGATCATCACCTATATTTCCCTGAAGAGCGGTCTCGTCGTGCGCGCCACGGAAGAGACTAGCCAATTCATGGACGTCGTAGTGGCCAAGGCCGATGGCTCAAACCGCGTGCACTACAACGTTGACGCGAAGAGCCACGCCGAAGTCTTGCTGGTAACGGAGACGCCGCTGAATCAACCCTGATTCGAATCTGCCGGCACTTTTTCGTTTCGAAAGCCAGAGTTTGCGTGCCGGAGTATAATGTGGGTTTCGCCAGAGGCCGGCAGGACTGCAGGAGACCCATCCCATGAAATTCAAGCTGCACAGCAATTATCAGCCGCGCGGCGACCAACCCGCGGCGATTGACCAGCTTTATCGTGGCCTCGATGCCGGCGAAAAGCAGCAGGTGCTTCTAGGCGTTACCGGGTCGGGCAAGACCTTCACCATGGCCAAGCTGATTGAACAGGCCGATCGTCCTGCGCTGGTTCTGGCGCACAACAAAACTCTGGCTGCACAGTTGTATCACGAGTTCAAGGGGTTTTTTCCGGAGAACGCTGTCGAGTATTTCGTCAGCTACTACGATTTTTACCAGCCCGAAGCCTATGTGCCCTCCGCGGATATCTATATCGACAAGGAAGCGACGATCAACGACGAGCTGGACAAGCTGCGTATGAGCGCGACGCGTTCCCTTTTCGAACGCCGCGACGTTGTGATCGTCGCCTCCGTTTCCTGTATTTACGGCCTTGGCTCGCCGGAAGCCTATTACGGCATGCTGGTCATGCTGGAAAAGGGACAGCAGACTTCGCGCGAGGCGCTCTTGCGCAGGTTCGTCGATATTCAGTACGAGCGCAGCGAGGACTTGCGGCGCGGTACGTTCCGCGTGCGCGGCGATATGCTCGAAATCTATCCCACGTACGAGGATCAGGGTTACCGCATCGAAATGTGGGGTGACCAGATCGACGCGCTGCGGCAGATCGATCCGGTGACCGGGGAAGTGCGCGCGGGGCAGGAAGATTTGTCGCGCGTGCCCATTTATCCGAAGACCCATTACGTGATGCCCCAGGAGCAGCGGGACCGCGCCATCGTAAGCATTCAGGAAGAGCTTTGGTGGTGGAAGAAAGAAATGGAGAAGCGGGGAAAATTCGTCGAGGCCCAGCGCGTGGTGCAGCGCACCATGTTTGACATCGAAATGATGCGCACCATCGGCTACTGCCACGGCATCGAGAATTATTCGCGTCATTTGAGCGGCCGCTTGCCGGGCGAGGCGCCGCCGACGCTGTTGGATTACGTGCCGCAGGACTACCTGTTGTTCATTGATGAATCGCACCAGACGGTTGGACAGGTACGCGGAATGTTCAACGGTGACCGCGCGCGCAAGCAGACGCTTGTGGATTATGGCTTCCGCATGCCTTCGGCGCTGGACAATCGCCCGCTCACTTTCGAGGAATTCGAACACCGCGTCAATCAGGTGGTGTACGTGTCAGCAACGCCCGGCCCGTATGAACTGACCAAGGCGGGAGGAGTGATCGTCGAGCAGGTGATTCGGCCAACGGGCCTCGTGGACCCCCAGGTGGAAATTCGTCCCGTGAAGGGCCAGGTGGATGACCTGCTGGAAGAGATTCGCGTGCGCTCGGAGAAAAACGAGCGCGTGCTGGTAACCACGCTGACGAAGCGCATGGCGGAGGATTTGTCCGAGTATTTTACGGAGATTGGCGTCAGGTGCCGCTATCTGCACTCGGAAGTGGAAACGCTGGACCGTATCAAGATCTTGCGCGACTTGCGCCGCGGGGAATTTGACGTGCTCATTGGAATCAATTTATTGCGCGAGGGTTTGGATTTGCCGGAAGTTTCGCTGGTGGCGATTTTGGATGCGGATAAAGAGGGATTCTTGCGGAGCACGACGTCTCTGATCCAGACCATTGGACGCTGCGCCAGGCACATCGAGGGCAGAGCGATTCTGTATGCGGACCGGCGGACCGATTCGATGAATCAAGCCATTGATGAAACGAACCGGCGGCGCGCGAAGCAGGTTGCTTACAACAAAGAGAACAACATCATCCCGATGTCGATTATTAAGTCCGTGGATATGGAACTGGCGCGGATCGTCGAAGCCGATTACGTGACCATACCGGTAGACGATGCCAGCCTCGATGCGGCAACGGCAAATATCAAGAGCGAAGTGCAGCTCGCGGAGATGCTGCAGCAGCTTGAGGCGCAGATGCGCGAGGCCGCGAAAAAGTTTGAATTTGAAAAAGCGGCGCAGTTGCGAGATCGCATCCGTTCATTGAAGCAAAGAGATGTGGCGGGACTTTTTTCAACAGCAGCCACTCCCGCTGCGGCGGAGTCGGCCAACTAAACAACGCCGCGTTTCAGGTCTTCCAGTGGGTAGAAAGTGTCGCGCCAAATGATGCCGCCCTGCTTGAGCGTAACGCCGGTCGAACGAAGAAGCATATAGCTGAAGAGAAGCGCGCCGAGAGGGTGCGTGAACGCATAAACCGGCGAGACGCGCATTCCGATGTCCACACCGGCATGGAAGCAGAGCGCAATGACCAGGGCGATTGCGGCGAAAATGCGAATCCACCCATGGCCGAACAAAATGCCGAAAACCGGCGCGACGTTCATGAGCATAAGGCCGGTGACGGCAATCGCCACGAGCGCCACGCTGTAGCCCACGCCCGCGAAGAAATTTTTCGTGACGCCACGAATAAGATTGCCGAGGCCGGCGTGCCACCGGACAACGACAAAATCCTGCGCGATACCCGCGCCCGAACGAAAACCCGATTGCTTGACGATTTTTCCCAATTTCATGTCATCCACAACTTCCATCGCCAGGCGGCGGTGCGTGCCGCTGGCTTCATAGGCGGCGCGCCGGAGAAGTTGGAACGCGCCAACCCCGATATAGGCGCGCGAATGGGGATTAGCCACGCGATAGGGATCGGTAGCAATGTTAAACGCCATGCCAAAAAAAGTGATAAGCACGGTCTCCCAGAACCCGACCATTTCGACGTCGCCCATGAGCGTGAGGTGTTCCAGGTTGCGCGCTTTCGCGAGAGCGATGGCGCGGCGCAGGACATCGGGTTTGAAACGCACATCGGCATCCGTGAAGAGCAGCCAATCGCCGGTGGAGGCTTCGTAGGCTTTCTGGAGGGCGTGAGGCTTGCCGAGCCAGCCGGCAGGGAGTCGCGTGACGTGGACAACGCGAAGCCGCGGATGCGCGGCAGCGAATTCGTCAAGGATGCGGCCAGTCGAGTCCTGCGAACGGTCGTCCACAGCGATGACCTCCAGGTCCGGGTAATCGATTTCCATCAGCGTGGCGAGTGCGGCGGACAGTTTTTCTTCTTCGTCACGCGCCGCGAAGAGTATCGAGATGGGCGGACAATCGGCGTCGGTTGCGGGCGCGAAATCCTTGATCCAGGGAAGACGAATGGCGCCGTAGGCAACGCGGAGGCCGTGGGTGAGCCAGAAGAACGCTATGAAACCAAAGAGAACCAGTCCGAAAAGATGCATGGAAATTGGTGTCAGCGTTGCCCTCGGGTTATCCTAACACGGGATGCCGAATAGCCTTGCCATCATCGGGGCGGGACGCGTGGGACGGGCGCTGGGACGCCGCTTGCGCGAGCTGGGTTGGAAGATTGGCGCGGTCGTTACCCGCAGCGAGCCAAGCGCGCGGCGGGCCGTTCGGTTCATCGGAGCTGGGAGAGCTTGCGCCGGAATGACGCGGCTGACCCTGGCCTCGCGGGTGATCCTGATTGCCACGCCCGATGACGAAATCGCAGTTGTTGCGCAAGAATTGGCGCGGATCGGCGAAGAAGAGTTGCGCGGGAGAGTGGTGCTGCACACTAGCGGAGCGATGGACTCTACTGTGCTCGCTGCCGTCCACGAGCGGGGCGCGATGGTCGGATCGATACATCCGCTGCAATCGTTCAGCGGAATCTCGGTGCCTTCGCTGGAAGGCAAGGTTTTTACGATTGAAGGGGAAACCCAAGCGGTACGAGTGGCGCGGCAGATCGCGCGGTCGCTTGGAGGATCGCCCGTGCGCATCGCAGGAAGCAAGAAAATCTTGTACCACGCTGCAGCGGCGATGGCCGCGGGTCATGTGCTCGCGGTGGAGGAAGCCGCCACGCACTTGCTCCTCTCGCTTGGGATGAGGCGGGGCGAAGCCGTGCGCGCCTTGTTGCCCCTGACGCGCCAGGTTCTGGAGAATTTCGAGACGTTAGGGCCACGCGCGGCGTGGACGGGTCCGCTCGCTCGGGGCGATTACAAAGTGGTGCGGGCGCATTTGGAAGCACTGCAGGAATCGCCGGAGGAATTTGCTCAAACTTACGAGGCGCTAAGTCATCTGGCGGCGCGCGTGCTCGCAAAAAATCCTGCCGGAGTGCTGGCCGAATTGGACAAGATTTCCGTGGAAAAGAAACCAACAGCAAAGGCGATAGGGGGCAACGGGTGAAACGACTGCAGATTGCGATGGAAAGTACGAAACTGGCAAATGGATTAAATGTTGTGGTCGCGCCGGATACCACGGCGCCGGTGGTGACCGTGGGGGTGTACTACAAAATCGGATTCCGCCTCGAGCCGCCGGGGCGCAGCGGCTTTGCGCATCTGTTCGAACACATGATGTTTCAGGGCTCCGCGAATGCGCCGAAGATGCAACACATCAAGCTGGTCAATTCCAGTGGCGGCATGCTGAACGGCTCGACGAGTTACGACGTGACGAACTACTACGAAGCTGTCCCTTCGAATGCGTTGGAGCGCGTGCTGTGGCTCGAAGCGGACCGCATGCGGGCGTTGAAAGTCGACGACGAAAATCTGAAAAACCAGCGCGACGTTGTCAAGGAAGAAGTTCGCGTCAACGTGATGAACCAGCCTTATGGCGGTTTCCCGTGGCTGGATATGCCGCCGGTGGCTTTTCGCAATTGGGCGAACGCGCACAATTTTTACGGTGATTTTGCCGATCTCGATGCCGCGGACTTGGCTGACGTGCAGGCATTTTTCAAGACGTACTACGTGCCCAATAATGCCGTGTTGCTGATGCTGGGCGATGTGAAGGCGGAAGAAGGCCTCGCGTTGGCTAAGAAACATTTTGGCGAGATTCCCGCGGGAGCGCCGCCGCCTTTCGCCGATCCCAGCGAGCTCGAACAAGTAGAGGAGCGGCGCGGAAACGTCGAGGAGAAATTTGGGACGCTGCCCGCGATGGCCATCGGATACGTCATGCCGAAAAGGCGCACCGCCGATTGGTGCGCCATGGCGTTGCTGGATCAGGCGTTGCACGGCGGACGCGCAGGACGAACGCACCGCGAATTGGTGATCGAAAAGCAGATTGCCGTCGAGGCCGGCGGTGGAATCGACGACATCTTCGGTTACAACGGGCCGACGCAAATGACCACGCGCATTCTGCACAAGCCGGAGTATTCGAGCCAAGCTACACTGCAAGCGTTTGATGCCGTGATTCGTGAAGTACAGGAAAACGGCATCAGCGCGGACGAATTGGAACAATTGAAAGTAAAGTGGCGCTCGGATTATTACGCCACGCTCGAAGGTGGCCGCGGCGGATACATGCCGAAGTACGGCCTGATGCATCTCCTCGCGTGCTTCACACTGTTCGATAGCGAGCCGCAACTGGTGAATACCATTCTGGATGGGTTTCTTGCCGTCACGCGCGAGGAGATTCAGACCGTTGCCAAAAAATATCTGCGAAACGAAAAACGCGCGATTGTGTTTCGCACGCCGGTCAAGGCCGGAGCACCCGCGGACGCGGGCGCGAAGGAGGCGGCGTAATGGCGACGCGCGTTGTGGAAGTGGCCAACGGAGTGCCTGGACTCGCGGCGGAACGCGCGGTGACGTGGCCGAAACGGACCAAAGCGCGGCTTTCGAACGGGCTCGAAGTCATTCTCGCGGAAGCGCACTCGATTCCGAAATTTCATGGCGAACTGTTTTTCCGTTCCGGAAACGCAGCTGCGATTCATCGCGCTCCCGGCCTCGCGGAAATGGCCGCAACGGTGGTGCGCACGGGAACAACGAAACGCGTGAGCCGGCAGATCGAAGAAGATTTGCGGCGCATCGGCGCGGACCTCTCTTCCGGCGCGGGCGCGGATACCAGCGCGATTTCGTTTTCCGGCCTCTCGGAATTTGCGGAGCCGCTGCTGGCGTTGGTGAATGAATTGGCGCGCGAAGCGGCGTTTCCGGAGGCCGAATTCGAACGCGAACGGCGGCAGAAGCTGGAAGAAGTAAAGTTGGAGCGCACGCAACCCGGATTTTTATCGAGCGAGCGATTGCGTAAAGTTTTATTCGGCGCGCACCCCTACGGCGAAGTGTCTCCCAACGAAGCGCAAGTGGCCGCGTACAAGCGCGAAGATTTGCAGGCCGTCTACCGCGAATTTTACACGCCGGAGAACGGGTTGTTGTTGCTCGTCGGGGATTTCGACACGCATGGGATCTTAAAGACAATCGAAAAAGTGTTTGGCGCATGGGCCGGAAAAAGACCGGAGCCGACCGCGGCAGCGGCTCCGCCAAATCCGCGCGGCCGGCGCGTGTATCTGGTGCACGTACCGGGAGCGGTGCAGACGCAGATCGTGGCGGGCTGTCACGCCATTACGCGCAAGCATCCGGACTGGGTGAAGCTGGGCCTCACGAACAGTTTGTACGGCGGAGCGTTTAATTCCCGTTTGGTAATGAATATCCGCGAAGACAAGGGCTACACCTACAGTCCCCGCAGCGGCGTACATGCGCTGCGGCAGCATGGCTACTTTTCGGTTTCGGCCGCGGTGCGAAATGATGTTGTGGCGGCATCGCTGACGGAGATGTTTTATGAAATGGACAAATTGCGGTCCGTCCCGGTGCCGGTGCCGGAGCTGGCCGACGCACAGAATTATCTGAGCGGCGTTTTCTCCATGGGGCTGGCGACGCAGGACGGGCTGCTGTCGCAACTCTCGACCGTGGCGCTGAACGAATTGCAAGACGATTATCTCGAAACTTATCGCCAGAAAGTTCGCGCGTTGAAGCCGGAAGACCTGCTCGCAACGGCGCGCAAATATCTCGACTCCGCAAACATGCAAATCGTCGTCGTCGGCGATCGCGCGCAAATCGAATCGCAAGCCGCGCTCTTCGGCGAACTCGAAATCTTCGACGCGCAGGGCGCGCGGCTGAGTTAGCCGCGCGATTCGTCTCTGTCTTATTATTGATTTAGAGACGTATTTAGCGCATTATAATTCCGCCATGGCGTGGCGGTCCATTTCGTTTCGGTTCTTCCTCTCCTTTCTTCTCCTCAGCCTGATCTGTTCGTCGGCGGTTGCTGGCGGGAAGAAAAAGCCGCCGTTGAAGCCTGTGAACATCAACGTCGCTACATCCGAAGAATTGCAACAAGTGCCGGGAATCGGGCCGGCGACGGCGGACAAGATCTTGCAAATGCGTAAATCGTATGGCGCCTTCAAGAGCGTGGACGATTTGCTGGCGATACGCGGGCTCGGGCCGAAGCGGCTCGATAAAATGCGCAAGTATTTGACGGTTGGGAGGCCGGCGCCGAAGAGCAATGCTTTCCCGAACCAGATGCCGGGCAAACAGCCTCGAGCGAATCTAGAACAGGCCCTTTCCGCAGAGTAGTCTTCACGTCACACTCTCCGATAGCGCGACAGGTTGAGATCCTTCGGCCCCCGATCGAAACTGCGAGTGCGCAGCATAGTCACAGGGTCTGGTGAGTGGGGCGGAGCTGTTCGATGCGCAGGGGGACCTGGTCGGCGATGCGGATGCCGTAGCCTTCGAGGGCGACGACTTTTTTCGGATGATTGGTGAGAACGCGAATGTCCTTGAGGCCGAGGTCAATCAGGATTTGCGCGCCGATGCCGCTTTCGTGCTGGACCATGCGCTGGCGCGCAGGCTCGCGATCGAGCTGGCCGCGCTTGTGGAAATGAATCTGGGGGAGCACGCCAGGCTCTTCGGCCGTTTCGACGCTGAAGCCGCGTCCCGTGTGGTGCAGGTAGAGGAAGACGCCGCGGTCTTCCTTGGCGATGGCGGCCAGGGAGCGCGAGACAAGTTCGCTGCAATCGCAAGCCGTTGACCCGAAGACGTCTCCGGTGAGGCAGTGCGAATGGACGCGCACCAGCGCCGGCTCCGCGCCTTCCAGATCGCCACGCACGAGCGCAACGTGCTGATCGTGGTCCACGTCGCTGGCATAGGCGATCATACGGAAGTCGCCGAAGCGCGTGGGCAGGACCGCTTCCGCGACGCGCCGGACGTAGCGTTCGTGCTGCATGCGGTAGCGAATGAGGTCCGCCACCGTGAGCATCTTCAGGTTGTGTTCCTTGCAAAATTCAATGAGCTGCGGCACACGGGACATCGTGCCGTCGTCACCCATGATTTCGCAGATGACGCTCGCGGGAGTGAGGCCCGCGATCCGGGCAAGGTCCACGGATGCTTCCGTCTGGCCGGCGCGGACGAGAACTCCACCGTTGCGCGCGCGCAGCGGAAAAATGTGGCCGGGGCGCGCGAGGTCCTGCGGTTTCGTTTTGGGGTCAATGGCTGTGAGGATGGTGATGGCGCGGTCGGAAGCACTGATTCCCGTGGTGACGCCTACGCGCGCGTCTACCGCTTCGGTGAAGGCGGTGCCGTGAACGGATGTGTTGATCGGCGACATGAGCGGGAGATGGAGTTCGTCGCAGCGCTCCTCCGTGAGAGGCATGCAAATCAGGCCGCGGCCGTTCTTGGCCATGAAGTTGATGGCGTCGGGGGTAATCTTTTCGGCGGCCATGGCCAGGTCGCCTTCGTTTTCGCGGTCCTCGTCGTCGACGAGGACGACCATGCGGCCCTGGCGGATTTCTTCGACGGCTTCTTCGACGGTGGCGAACATTTTAGAGTTCTCTCTCATGGGAAAAGAATAGAAGTAATGAGGTAACGATGTAAAGAAGCATGGGAGGGGATAGGGGATAGGGGATAGGCACGGAGCGAGCTTCCAAATGAAAGATTCCCGCACCCCCTGTGTTTTTGGCAAAGAGTGCGGAAACGCTTGAAAAGAAAAGAGTTGAGTTCTGCGCCGATGGAAAAGAGTGCAAAAAAATGCAAAAGAGCTTGAAAGAAAATGGGATAGGTCGAAACGCGTTGGAACGTCTGAAGCATGCTTGAACGTTGAGTAACCACCGGGGGGATCTCGGATGTGTGGCAAATAAAGGGGTTAGAAACATGCGTTATCGGATCTGTGGCAATGGCTGGACTTATCGGCGAATTTTCGGAAGGATGGCAAGCAAAGGAGTTACGGGATACGGAACTTGGAAGAGTGTACGGAGTATGGAAGTTACCTTGTCTGCGAAATTCGTGACAAGTTAACTTGGATAGGCGCAAATATACTGAAGGAGTTAGAGAAACCGCGTCGCGGGCGGACATGGCGCGAAGGACGGGGAAGAATCTTGCCGACCTAACGAACCCATAATAGCGTATTGGTACAGTATGTCAATGATTATTTTAAGTGGTTTGTTTGCTGCGGGATGGTGTCTGCTGGAGCGGTGGCTGGAAAGTGAAATCCTTAAGAAAAGGGGGTATCAAGGGAGCAGAGGAAGAGGCAAAGTACGGACACCCCAGCAGAAAGAACGTCCCACGTTTGCAGAACCAAAATCGCAAGGTAGCGCACGCCTGACTTGGGGCTGTTCACGAGCGTCCCGGCCAGTCAACAGGCCGTTCTGGAAAAATGGTTCGAAGAGTTGAGTCGCGGCGAATATCCGAGGCTGGGGGCGCATGTCAAAGATTGACATTGTTTACGCGAGGGGATAGGTTTGGATGGAAGGCGGGGCACAAAGAGGCAAACCCATGGACCAGATGAACGTATCGATTACAGACCGTCTTGCAGGCTATGTGAGAAAGAAGGTGAAAAGCGGGCGGTACAACAACGCAAGCGAGGTTGTGCGCGAAGCGTTGCGGCGAATGGAGGATGAAGACGCGCGCGCGGTGCGGCTGGCAAAGCCCACAGCGGAGGACATCCTAACGGACCTGACGGAGCAGCAGCTCGACGGCATCCGGCGCCGCGTCCGGGTCGGGATTGAATCCATCGATGCCGGCAAATACACGGAGTATGACGGACAAGAGGGATTGAAGGATCTGGCGGACGGGGTGAAGGCGAGGGGGCGGAAGTTGCTTGCTGGCGAAGACTCGGAGCGGTAATGCGTTACCGGGTCTCAGAAAATGCGGAGCGCGATCTCGATGAGATTTTTTGCTATTGGGCAGAGCGGGCGAGTCTGCAGATCGCGGACCGTATCATCGACAAGATCACTGACCGATTCTGGCTGCTCGGCGAACATCCAGAAGCGGGGAAGGCTTCGGACGGCATCGCCGCTGGGGTGAAATGCTTTCCCGCAGGAAAATACCTGATCTACTACCGCGCCACGCGTCGCGGGACCGATATTCTCCACATCTTCCATGGCGCGCGTGATCAGCGGAAAGCTCTCAAGAAAGCAAGGGAGACGCGGTAGAGGCCTGCCACCCGCCAAGTATTCGCTAGAGCAAACCCTTGCTCTAGCGCTCGCTAAAATAGGAACCTGTTAGGCTATGTCCGCCATTACTCAGTTGTGCCCATATTGCGATATTCGCCCCCGCAACTCCGGCGACCAGATCTTCCCGGAATTCCTGGAGGTCGAACAACAATCCAAGCCGATGACGCAAAAATTGTTTCTCTTGGTCTTACCGATCGCGCTTGACTTTCTCTGTGCCCCCGCAGCCGCACCCGTCTGCAGCCAGCGCAAAATCCCCGTCTGCACGGGGAAGTAGGAGAAGCTCGCCAGCATCTCCCAGCACGGCGCGAGACTGGAGACTCCCCGGTACCGGCTAAATCGTGTTCCAGGGTTTGCGGTATTGCTTGGTTAGGAGTTTGTTGGCTTCGGGGTCATTTGGGAATTGCTCTTCATCGCGATTCCAGCGCAACTTGCGTCCCAGCTTGAAGGCGATGTTGGCCACGTGCGGGGCGCTGGTGGAGCGATGCGTGGTTTCCACGTCGGAGTTGGGCTTGCGGCGCGAGCGCAGGCACTCCAGGAAGTTCAGCACGTGGGGGTAGTGCTGCGCGGAGCCTTCGCTCTTAGTGACGCCGGACGACAAGACGCTCTCCCCTCCGTTGGGCTTGCGCTCGGGCCATAGGGTGTAGCCTTCGCGGTCGATGAACAGCGTGCCTTCGGTGCCGTAAAACTGGACGCCGTAGCTGTGGCCGTCCGGCCCGTGCGAATTGGCGTGGCGATTACTCCACGTGACGACAAATTCCTTACCGCTCACGGGTGATACGGGGTACTCGAAGACCACTTTGAGCGTGTCAGGAATTTCACCGTTGTCCTCGATGACGTATTTTCCGCCGAAGGCGCTCACGGTCTTGGGAGCGTCGACGCCCATCGCCCAATGCACGACGTCCAGCAGGTGGACGCCCCAGTCGGTCAGCGTTCCTCCGGAATAATCCCAAAAGGAGCGAAAGCTGCCGATGCAGCGGTTGCGGTTGTAGGCGTGGTAAGGAGCGGGTCCAAGCCAAAGGTCCCAGTCCAGCCAGGAGGGCGGATCGCTGTCGGGAGGGTTGCCCATTCCTTCCGGCCAACCGTTGCTGTGAATCCACGTCTCGGCAAGCGTGACCTTCCCGATTTTTCCGCTATGCACCAACTCCACGGCCTTTTGAAAGTGTTCGCCCGAGCGCTGCTGCGTACCGACCTGCACGACGCGGTTGTGTTTTGCCGCCGCCTGAACCATTTTCCGGCCCTCGGCCAGCGTGTGCGAGAGAGGTTTTTCGACGTAAACATCCTTGCCGGCTTCGCAAGCCATGATCATGGGGATCGCGTGCCAATGGTCAGGGGTGGCGATGATCACCGCCTGGATGTCCTTGTTGTCGAGGATGGCGCGAAAGTCTTTGAAACCTTTGGCCTTCCCGTCGGTCAGCTCGAGGGCCCGGTCCAGATTGGGCTGGAAGGGATCGGCGATGGCTAGGGCATCGACCTGGCCGGACCGCAGGAAATCCTTCAGGTCGAATTGACCCATTCCTCCGGCGCCGATGAGGCCAACGCCAATCCGGTCGTTGGCTCCCAAGACGCTCTGCGCGAGCGGGCCAGCCGAGGCGGCAATGCTCACGGCGGCGCCAGCCAGGCCCTTGTTGAAGTCTCTCCGAGTTATCTCAAAGTCGGCCATTTTCTCCTTTACCTCCTCATGCATTTTGCGTGCGGCCGGAGCGGTGCCGAACCGAGCGCCCCGCCGGCGGCCTAGTATATTCCCGCGCAGCATGCCGCCGACAGTGGAATCGAAATCGAAGGAGAGGGAGATTGTATGTGGAGATTCAGCGAAAAGCAGCCGTACGCTTTCGAGCGCCGAAGGCATGAGCCATGGTCCAACGCCAATCGCGATGGACGCGGACCTAGAGTTTACGGAGGGGAGTGGGCAAGGCGCTTCGGAGCGAATAGGCGCCTGGGCCGGTCAGAAGCAAGGCGAAGGCGAGAAGGAGTTCCGTGAGAGCGAATTCGTACCCGCTGTGATTGATGTCGAAACCATGCGGCAGGTGAACAAGAAAGATGGCGCCGAGCATGACGAACATCACGCAGACTGCTCCGATGCGAAGAAAAGCGCCGGTGAGAATGGCGAGGCCACCGGCGAATTGAGCCAGGCCGACGAGGTAGCCGACGGCCGGCGGCGCGTGCATGAATGCAGCAAAGGTCACCGGTCCCGGTCCGCCGAGAACGCCAAACAGAATGCCGCTGCCGTGATAGAGAAATGGGAGCGCGCAAGCAACGCGCAGGACCAGCAGAGCAAAATTGAGCTGCGATGACTCCGAAGAGGGCATTCCTGGTGTTGCATTCATGGGTTACTCCCCCAGACTGTCAGCTGGCGCATAGGATGCCACAAAGCGCGAAGATAAATCACGACGCGCGCGAATCTGGCGCGGTTGCGCCAGCCAATGGCGGACGAGTTGGCAGAGGGCGGCGCCGGGTGTGCCGACTTGGCTGGGATGCTCATCTAAAGAAGTGAGCATCAGAATGCCCGCTGGACCAGTTCTAGTGTGTCGGGCTCAGGAGCTTTGCGTGATCCCATTCTCAGTTCTCGATCTGGCGCCCATTGCCGCGGGCGCGACTCCCGCGGACGCTTTTCGCAACTCCCTGGAACTCGCGAAGCACGCTGAAGAATGGGGGTATCGACGCTTCTGGCTGGCCGAACACCACAACATGCCGGGCATCGCCAGCGCGGCGACGGCGGTCATCATTGGACACGTAGCCGGCGGCACAAAGACCATTCGCGTGGGAGCCGGCGGGGTGATGCTGCCAAATCATGCGCCGCTGGTGATCGCAGAGCAGTTCGGCACGCTGGCGTCGCTGTATCCTGGACGCATTGATCTCGGGCTGGGCCGCGCGCCTGGGACGGATGCGCCTACGACGCGGGCATTGCGTCGTGACAGCAAATCCACCGGCGATGATTTCCCGCGGGATGTGCTGGAGTTACAGTCGTACTTCGAGCCCGCGGAACCAGGGCAGAAAATCCGCGCGGTCCCCGGGGCAGGTCTGCGTGTACCCATCTGGTTGCTGGGCTCAAGCTTGTTCGGCGCACAGCTAGCGGCGGAGCTGGGATTGCCGTTCGCCTTTGCGTCGCATTTCGCACCCGCCGACATGATGCAGGCGCTCCACCTTTATCGAAGCGGCTTCAAGCGGTCGAAGCAGCTCGATCGGCCTTACGCCATGTTGGGCGTGAATGTCATCGCGGCTGCCACCGACGAGGAGGCGCGCCAGCTTTTTACGTCGCACCAGCAAGCCTTCGCGCTACTCCGGCGGGGAACGCCGGGACAAATCCCGCCGCCAATTGACGACATCGAAATGTTTTGGTCACCTGCGGAAAAGGCCATGGCCAGCCAGTCGCTGGCCTGCTCGGTCGTGGGGGCAGCCAAGACGGTGGAGCGCGGACTGAGTGAATTCATTGAAATTACGAAGGCTGATGAGCTGATGATTGCGGCCCTGATCTACGACCAGGCCGCGCGCTTGCGATCCTACGAAATCGCCGCGGAGGTCCGGGAGCGGCTGGGTGCGGAAGAACCGAAACTGAGGGTACCGGCCGGCGTTTAAGCGGAAAGCCGGCCGCGTTGCTAGCGCTGGGAGTGTGGCGAAGGAGGAGAGAGGCAAGGAAGAGGGTAAGGACTAGCGCAGCGAGAGGGTGATCAATCCGCGTCTACCCAACCGACTCGACTCAATGAAATCGTAAACAAATCAGCTGATGAGCCACAACAGAATGCCGAAGCCTCCGAGAGGCCAAAGCCCGAGAAATATGGTGATGAAGTTGAATGCCGCAAGCGGGCCAAAGGCCTTCCACCAGATTGGGAGCTCGGGTTCCCCCTGGAAGTCTCCTGCATGGCTGATTTCAGCGCCTGCTGATTTCTCTGCCGTCCTTGAAGAAAGACCCTCGATCAGCGACAGAACGCCCCAGACCAAGAAACAGGCCCAGAAGGCCTTTTCCGTGTTGACAAATGAGCTCAGGATACGAAGCAGGATGACAAGAAGCAGCAAGAGTCCTGCTAGTTTCGCCAAGACTGACTTGCGCCGGACGGAGCTGCTGTATTCGAACATTCCAAAACCTCTAGAAACAATAACTACCGCGGATATAAGTTTATGCCAAAGAAAAAGGGCGGCCCGTGAGGGCCGCCCTTTAGGATTGAGGTTACGGGTGAGCTGGCGAGCTTAGTACATGCCGCCCATGCCGCCTGCGCCGGGCGCTCCGCCGCCGGCTGCCGCTGCCTTGGTGTCTTCCTTGATGTCGGCGATGAGGGCTTCAGTGGTGAGCATCAAGCCCGCGATGGACGCTGCGTTCTGCAGCGCGAGGCGGGTGACCTTGGCTGGGTCGATGATGCCCATCTTGATCATGTCGCCGTACTCGCCGGTTTCGGCGTTGAAGCCGAAGTTTTCTTCCTTGGAGTCGCGGATCTTGCCGATCACAACGGCGCCTTCGTGGCCGGCGTTGAGAGCGATCTGGCGGGAAGGCTCTTCGAGAGAGCGCCGCACGATGCCTGCACCAACGGCTTCGTCATCGTGGAGCTTGAGCTTCTCGACGACCGCGATGCAACGGAGCAGAGCCGAGCCGCCGCCGGGGACAATGCCTTCCTCGACAGCCGCGCGGGTGGCGTGCATAGCGTCTTCGACGCGCGCCTTCTTTTCCTTCAGTTCGGTTTCGGTGGCTGCGCCGACTTTGATGACGGCGACGCCGCCGACCAGCTTGGCAAGGCGTTCCTGGAGCTTTTCCTTGTCGTAGTCGCTGGTGGTGTTTTCGACCTGCGAACGGATCTGCTTCACACGGCCTTCGATGTCCGCGGACTTGCCGGCGCCTTCGATGATCGTGGAGTTGTCCTTGTCGATGGTGATCTTCTTGGCGCGGCCGAGATCCTCAAGCTTCACATTCTCGAGCTTGATGCCGAGGTCTTCGGTGATGGCCTTGCCGCCCGTGAGGGTGGCGATGTCTTCGAGCATGGCCTTGCGGCGGTCGCCAAAGCCAGGGGCCTTGACGGCAGCGCACTGCAACGTGCCGCGGAGCTTGTTGACCACGAGAGTGGCCAGCGCTTCGCCTTCCACGTCCTCAGCGATGATCAAGAGGGGCTTGCCCATCTTGGCGGTCTGCTCGAGCAACGGGAGCAGGTCCTTCATCGAGCTGATTTTCTTTTCGTGGATGAGGATGCGAACGTCTTCGAGGACGCATTCCATGCGCTCGGGGTCAGTAATGAAGTAGGGCGAAAGGTAGCCGCGGTCAAACTGCATGCCTTCGACTACTTCGAGGGTGGTCTCCATCGTCTTGGATTCCTCAACGGTGATGACGCCATCCTTGCCGACCTTCTTCATGGCTTCGGCGATGATGCCGCCGATCTGCTTGTCATTGTTGGCGGAAATGGTGCCAACCTGGGCGATCATGTCGCCCTTGACGTCCTTGTGAAGCCTCTGAATTTCCGCAACGGCCACTTCGACGGCCTTCTCGATGCCGCGCTTGAGAGCGGTCGGGCTAGCGCCGGCGGCGACAGTCTTAACGCCCTCGCGGAAGATGGCCTGTGCGAGCACGGTCGCGGTGGTCGTGCCGTCACCGGCAACGTCGGAAGTCTTGGAAGCGACTTCGCGGACCATCTGCGCGCCCATGTTCTCGAGTGGATCGCGGAGTTCGATTTCCTTGGCTACGGTCACGCCGTCCTTGGTAATGATCGGCGCGCCGAACTTCTTTTCGATCACCGCATTGCGGCCCTTGGGGCCGAGGGTGATCTTTACTGCGTCGGCGAGGGCATTCACGCCGCGCAAAATCGCCTGGCGGGAATTCTCACCTGTTACAATCTGCTTCGCCATACTGGTAATTCCTCCTGATATTCTCTTGCTGAAGTTTGATCTAGCACAATCACCGGGCAGGGCAAGCCCTGCCCCTACAGAGTGGAACCGGAACTACTTCCTGGCCGCTTTCGCCGCGCCACTGAGCTTCGCAAGAATTTCTTCTTCGCGAAGGATGAGATACTCCTCGTCCTCGATTTTGATTTCCGTACCGCTGTACTTGCCGAAGAGGACGCGATCGCCGGGCTTGACGTCCAGCGGGATCAGTTCCCCCTTCTCGCGCTTGCCAGCACCGACGGCGATGATTTCGCCCTCCATGGGCTTTTCTTTTGCGGAGTCAGGGATGATGATGCCACCCTTGACGCTTTCCTTCTCTTCAATGCGCTTCACGATGACACGGTCGTGGAGCGGAGTCAGATTCACTGCCATCTTGAAAAACCTCCATAGGTGAACTTGCGGTTTATAGTGTAGCTGGGAGGAAAAGGGGAATTAGCACTCCTCACAGCCGACTGCTAATATAGCAGAAACTCCTGCCATGTCAAGCATTTCTCGGACAGAGCGGCCGAGCTTCTGTGGATTCCCGTTCCGGTTAAGCCGTGTATTTATAATGATTTAGATGGTGCAAGAAAAATCTTGCACTTGGCGATTGTACTGCAGATGGGCTGGGCGTAGAATCCGACACGCGGAAGGCTCATGGGATCGTTGGTTTACATCCGGCTTATCGGCTGCACGTTTGGGACGCTGCTGCAGCTGTTTTGGATGGTGGTGATTCTGGGCTACCGCCGCCAGCGCAATTTTGAGCGCGTTTTCTTTTTTTTGTGTCTGGCGTTGTTCCTTTTTTATGGCGGGTCACTCCTGGCGCTGAACTCGCAGATCTACTATCGCCAGCCGCCGGTGGCGCTCAATCAGTTTGCAATCGCCATCATTTCCATCGGACTTTGCATGTTGCCGGCGCTCCTTATGCATCTGCACATGGAATACGCAGAAACGCGCGGGCTGCTCAAGAACAAGCGATGGAAGCTCGCAGTATTACTTCTTTTTTATGCCGCTTGCTTGCACTTGGCGGTCCGCCGGATTCCTGTCCTCGTGCAAGCCCCCCAATTCAACTTTCTCGTGCCCGGCAGTTCGCTGGGGGAGGGCTTCGCCATCACGCTGGCCGTTGCGCTGGCGTGGTGCGGAGGATGGGAAAGACGATTCGCAACGGCCGCCCCGGACAAGCCACAGCGCTATTTTCACTGGACGCTATTGGCATTCTTCGCTGCGTCCTTCCTGGCGGTCGATGGCTTGCATTTGGGACCGTTTCCTATGCAGGCTCGGGTGACAGAGGCGCTTGCTACAGCTTTTTCGCTGCTCCCGATTTTGCCCTTCAGCGTGCTTATCTATCTTGTATTTCGGCATAACTTTTTGCAGATCGGCCGGCAGAAGAATCTTCTGTACGCGATTTCGGCCACTTTCCTAGCCTTGCTGTACCTGAGCCTTGTCCGCCGTGTCGGCACCTGGCTGGAGCCGCTGCTTCCGCCGGAGGCTTCGGCGTCCATTCTGCTCTTTGTGCTGGTGATTTTTATCGAGCCGTTGCAACGCGTACTTGGCCGCCAGCTGGAAGAAACGGCGCACCAGGAAATGGACCGCGTGCAGCGCTTGACCGCGGAGATTCAGCAGGAAGCGCGGCAGGGAAATCTGCGAGG
>Ga0209625_1000135_pt1 | contig 18060 bp, 12 predicted proteins | sample JacPin_JW_Ref_M2_FD_187960 | JGI IMG/M metagenome (GOLD analysis project Ga0209625, IMG submission 187960) | Forest soil microbial communities from Algoma, Ontario, Canada - Jack Pine, Ontario site 1_JW_Ref_M2 (SPAdes) (version 2) | ecosystem: Environmental > Terrestrial > Soil > Boreal...
CCCGATTGCCAACTCACGTAAAATCCCTTGTGACCGGGAGTCGCAATCTCCGACAAATACACCGAGACGCCGCCGAGTTCCATACCCGCTGAAAATCCTTGGAGCAACCGCCCAGTCAAAACCAGTAAAGGCGCCAGCAAGCCAATCGTTGCGTAGCTCGGCATGAAGGCAATCGAAAAAATCCCGATGGACATCATTCCCAACGTCAACAACAAACCAGCGCGACGGCCATTACGGTCCGTATATGCGCCCAGCACCAAAGCTCCCAACGGACGCATTAAAAATCCGGCCCCAAACGTCATCAACGACAGCATTAACGAACCGTAGGGATTTCCACTGGGGAAAAACGCATTGCCTATGGCCGCGGCGTAGTACCCAAACACCATGAAGTCGTACATCTCCAGGAAATTTCCACTGGAGACGCGCACCACCGACCAAACCTTGGATTTACGGTCGCTGGAATGAATCGTGGGGTCCATGATTTTGGGCAAACCTGTAAGTCTCGTATCTCGCAATAATCGCCAATCCAAGGTGCACCAGCGGTGATGCGGTTTCCGTTTCTGATGCCGCAACTTGCGGGGACAAACATTGACCAAGGTCGAACACTGCCGCTCAACCTTGCTCAGTGGAACGCAGCGCGCTTGTCACCAGACCAGCTTGAGCCCCAGTTGAATCTGGCGCGAGGACGTGGATGTGGACCCGATGACGCCGGCGTTGGACGCCTCGAACGAATTGTTAGAGTCATTCAAAAAATTTGGCGCCGCAAAGTTGGGGTGATTCAGGACGTTGAAAAACTCCGAACGAAATTGCACCCTGAATCTTTCTCTGAAGGAAAAGTTCTTGAACAAGGAGAAATCTACGGTCGTCAACCCAGGTCCATAGAACCGATTACGGCCCGAATTGCCAACCAAAACTCCGTTCGCAACCAGCGGTGCAGCCGCAAAACAATTCGGATTGAAAGCCAGTAACTGCCCCGCCGCATTGGTTCTAACTCCTGGCGTGGCATTGCATCCGGCAATCAGGTCCGCATAGTCCATGGAAAAATCGCCATTGAAGCCGGTATTGAGAGGATCGCCGCCACCGCCAAACGTCACGGTATATGGAGATCCACTCGTAGCGGTAACAATCGTTCCGATTTCCCATCCGCCCAACACGTAGGAGGTTAAACCACTCTTGGGCCCGGGAACATCCCAGATCACCGTTCCCACCAGCGTGTTTCGCACATCGAAGTCGCACGCGCCGATTCTATATGCCTTGCTGAGAAGCAACGGCACCGCGATGGAATTCACATAGGTGTCGCCCGTCACTGGGGCGGAGCTAGTGTCACGGCATTTCCCGAGTGTATACGACAACTGCCCCTGCAACCCATGCGTCATTTCTCTTTTGATTTGCGTCTGGAAGCCGTGATAGGTCGATTCGCCGTCAAAAATCACGGGGCGAATTCCTGCTCCGCCGGGCGACCCTGGCACAACTCCTCCATTGGCCCCGGCCCAGTTGGGATCCAGTTGATACGTGTTGGATGGAATCAGTATTCCAGCAGACGTCTGCACTGGCGGAACTAAGTTGATGTCATCAGCCGCCACCGAAAGGTGTACGGAACGAGAGCCCACATAGCCGGCTATCAGCGTCCAGGCAGTTCCGATCTGTCTTTGGATATTGAAGTTCCAGTTCAGCACATCAGCTCGATGGGGATTCTGGTCAATGTAACGATTTCTGATGTTATTAGGACTAAAACCGATGTTTGGATCAATGCCATTTCCCAGTGTCGCGTTGTTGTCAAATCCGACAATCTGAAACGGAGCTGTAGCTGCGGTGTTGAGCCCGAATTCGTAAGGCAGCGGCAGCACATCAAATATCGCGAATCCGCCACGCACCGCGGTTTTTCCATCCCTGAATGGATCCCAAGAGAACCCCATTCGCGGTTCGAAATTTTTGGTGGTGGGATTATTTCTGATAAAGGTGTCGACGTGTTGTGGACCGCAGGGACTGCTGGGGCTGGGAGGAACCCCCGGCGTGGCGCAATTCACGAGAGTGGTAATTTCCTGAATCCTGTTGTTGGCATCCCTAGGTAGCGTTGTGAATTCATATCGCAGGCCGATGTTAAATGTGAGGTTCGGCCGGAATCGCCAATCATCCTGAACGTAGCCGGCGAACAGACTCTCCCGGATAGCCACCTCGTTCGAGCCACCAGGCGCCAGCGCATTTAATCTTTGCGGAGTGTTCGTCAGCAGCAGGCACAACCCACCAGACGTAAATACGGAACAAGGGCCGGTCTTCGGCTGACCAAAGTTATTCACTCTGCCGTTGGGGCTCAATTGCTCAAGAACGTTATATAGCATGCGTTCGAACGCGAACCCGAACTTAATGGAATGCGTCCCCTTGGTCACGAAAGCATCGTCGTAAACTTGGGCCGACGTCCAGCGGTGCAAGAAGCGATTAAGACCGCCCAGACCAATTGCAGTCGTCACCACTCCAGGAACTCCGATTTGCGGTGGGCCACCTGCTCCTGGCGCGACCTCGAGGCTCGCGCTGGTGGCCACGGCGTCGCCGGAAACCGGTAAATTGATATCTCCGCGGACGCGACTGACACCCAGCCGAATCGTGTTAATCAATGCCGGATTGAAAATATGCGTCTCTTCCACGCTGGCTGTCTGGCGGCGCGAAAAAACCTGATGGATAGTGTTTTGCAGCGGATCCGGTTGCGACTGTGGTCCGGAATCAAAAAAGTAGCTGACCGTCAGACTGTCTTTGTCAGAAAATTTTTGGTCTACCCTGCCCGTCGCGTAATTTTCATTCGAAATCGTCGGCAGCGCTACTCCGAACTGCACAGAGTCTGTATTCGTTGCGCCTTGGCAACTGGCCGGGCAGGGCCACAGCGCCAGATAAGGAGTGACCCGCGGATCCAACGGAACGGCGGCAAGCGACGCGCAGTCTTTTCCGCCTGGAGTTGAGGGCACGCACAACAAACCGCTGCGTGCCTCATTGGAAGGCACGCGAATTAACTGTGTGCCGGGCCTGTTCTGACGCACTCCTTCGTAGGTTCCGTACACAAATGTTTTATCTTTGATGATGGCGGTGCCGCCCGATGCGCCAAACTGCACGCGACGGAAGGAAGGGATTGGTCCCGGTCCATCAAAGTAGTTCTTGGCGTCAAAAACTTTGTCGCGATCAAAGAGGAAGGCCGTCCCATGCAAATCGTTGGTGCCGCTCTTGGTGATTGCGTTTATCACCGCGCCCGAGGTGCGCCCGTATTCCGCGGTGTAGTTGCTGGTCAGTACGGAAAATTCCTGAATACCATCCACGCCCAGGTTCAAGCCCGACGCTCCGCCTGGGGAACCATTCGAGTAGTCGTTGATACTGACGCCGTTTACGCGGTAAGTATTCTCATTGGCGCGATGCCCGCTGTTGCTTAACTGGTTCCCAAATCCGCGATTCCCTTTATTGGCGCTGAATCCCGTCCCCACCTGGTTCGGAATGTTGTTTACGCCCGGCTCAAGCGCCGCCAGCGATGTCCAATCGCGGCCGTTCAACGGCAATTCCCGCACAGTTGTCGAATCCACGGTGGAACTGACCGTCGATGACGTAGTTTGAATGTCGGGGATCGCGGCGTTTACTTCCACAGTTTGACTGAGCGAGCCAACCTTCATCTTCAGATTCAAGGCTTGCTCACCGCCGACCGTGAGCGTAATGCCTTTTTCCGTCAAAGTTTGAAAGCCTGTCGCAGTTACGGTTACTTCGTATTCGCCCGGCAATAGGTTGGGCGCCGAATAAATGCCGTCCGCGTTGGAAGTCACTTCCCGCGCCACGCCAGTACCGGCATTTTTGATGGTGATAGTGGCGCTCGCCACCGGACCACCTTGCTCGTCGGTCACCAACCCGGACAGCGTGGCACCAGATACCTGCGCCGCGGCGGGTGCCACCCAAGCCGTATGGAAGCTTGCGATCAGCAGAACCGCTAGCAGCAAATGCAGTCGCGGCTGTATTTTTGATAGTAAGGACATATTCCCTCCCCCGGTCGCACACCACAGAGTCAACGTTGACCGCTAAAGCCATGCGGTTTATTCGTGTGCGAGTATCCAATCGCTTTCAAGTGGCTGCGATTTAGTGGCGACACTTTGCGTATTTCTGTGAAGAAGCACAATCCGTAATGCATCCTATCGATGCCCTTTCTGCATCCCCTGCTTTGTCGCTGAAAAGCCGTAACTTAGCTGATGGAATCACGAGCTTTTTTTGACGCTCTACGCTTCCGAGCGTTATACTCCGACACGGCTTGGCCGACTATGCAGCACATCTCCCATGCTTCCAAGATGGTTCGCTGCGGCGTGTTTGAGATTGATCTCAAAGCGTTCGAGTTGCGTAAGCATGGTCTGCGCCTCAAACTGGCGGAGCAGCCTTTTCAGATTCTCGCGATCCTTCTGGAGCAACCCGGCGAGGTAATCACCCGCGATGAACTTCGCGAACGCCTGTGGCCGGGCGATACGTTTGTAGACTTCGATCACGGACTGAATAACGCCGTAATGCGCTTGCGGGAAGCGCTCGGCGATTCTCCCGATAGACCCCGATTTATCGAGACACTGCCTCGACGCGGCTATCGCTTCATCGCGCCCGTGGAAGAAATCCACGCCGTGCCAAAGTTAATTCCCGGCGGCGAACCACAGGTCAATCCTGCCAGCCTTTCACCTACTCCCGATGCTCCTGCGCAGTTATCCGCCGATCACCACGAGTCAGTGAATCGCTCGAATGCCAGGAACTGGCTAACCTTGCAACGCATCGCACTGATGTCCGCGGCGGTACTGCTCTTTGCGGTCCTTTCCGGCCTGGCCGTCCATTTCGTGAGAGGTTGGGAATCCGGAAAAATAAATCCCGCGCACAACATGTCGCTGGTCGTCTTACCCCTTGAGAATTTATCTGGCGACACGGAACAAGATTATTTTGCCGCCGGGATGACCGATGAACTCACCGCCAATCTCGCCAAAATTCGTTCATTGCGAGTCATCTCACGCTCAACGGCCATGGCGTACAAGGGAACGCACAAGCCTCTTTCTGAAATCGCCAGGGAACTGAAAGTGGATGCCGTTGTTGAGGGCACGGTATTAAAGGCAGGAAGTCGCGTGCGTATCACCGCCGAACTCGTTCAAGTCTCCACCGATCATCATCTCTGGGCCGACACCTACGAAAGTCAGATCGGTGATGTGCTCGCGCTGCAAAATCGAGTTTCCTCCGCCATTGTGGACGAAATTCGCATCAACCTCAGTCCCGAGGATAAACAACGCCTGGCAAAAAATCCCTCCGTCAGCCCCGCCGCTTACGAGGATTATTTGAAGGGCCGCTATTACTGGAACAGAAGATCCAGCGAGGGCTTTACAAAAGCCATCGGATATTTCGAGGACGCCACCCGCAGGGACCCGCAATATGCATTGGCCTATGCCGGTTTGGCCGATTGTTACGGAATCATCGGCGCGACCATCTACGGAAGCCTGCCCGCCGCCGAGGCTGCGCCCAAGGCTAAGGCCGCCGCCACACGCGCGCTGGAAATCGATCCCACTCTCGCTGAAGCGGAAACTTCTCTTGCCACTGCGAAATTCAACTATGACTGGGACTGGGCTGGCGCAGCGCAAGGTTTCCAACACGCCATTCAGATGGACCCCAGATACGCAACCGCCTATCAGCGATATTCCCTCTATTCCATCGCCATGGGCCGCTTTGACGAAAGCCTCGAACAAATAAAAAAAGCTCGCGAACTCGATCCGCTTTCTATCAGCATTAATTCGAGCTGGGGCTGGCGTTTATATCTGGCGCGTCAGTATGACCGCTCCATTGAGCAGCTCCGCGATACTTTGGAATTGGATCCCTCTTACGAGTGGGCGCATTTCATCCTTGGCCAGGCTTACGAACAAAAGGGTGAATTCAATCTCGCCCGCGCCGAACTGCAAAAGGCCGTTGAACTTTCCCATAACAGTCCATTGATGATCTCCGCCTTGGCACATGCTGACGCGCTCTCCGGGAATCAGGAGGAAGCGCTGCGATTACTTCAGCAGCTCGCCGCGCAGTCGAAGAAACAGTATGTTTCGCCTTTTTACGTCGCGATGGTGTACATCGCGTTGGGCAAAACCGAAACAGCCATGGACTGGATGGAAAAAGCTTTTGCGGATCACTCGAACGGCCTGGTCTTTCTCAAGGTCGAGCCGGAGCTTGACCCGCTGCGCTCCAATCCTCGCTTCATTGCCCTGCAAAAGCGGCTCAACTTTCCGGACTGATCCGACTGATTCGCAGAGCCAAAACATCACGAACGCCATCTCTAATTTCTGTCTCTGAATCTGCGAGACGCGCCTCCGCTGATCGTAAAAAACATTACGAAACCCTTACAAGCCTCGCGACTTCTTTAGTTGAGGCGTGCCACCCTTCAGGCTAGCTCCATAAAAACTGCGTTCCTCCGATTAAAACAATCACTTGGCACTTTTATGCCTTTTGGCAATCCTCTATATCGTGGAGACTCGGGTGTTCGATATCCAGTTACTCGAAGGGTGAGGTTATGAACCGCAAACGAAAAGCGATTGCTGGCAAGCGTGAAAGAGTCGCGAAAATTTGGAAAGGATTCTGGAACGGTCGCGCCTTAACAACGTGCGCGGTCCTGCTCACGGCCTGCGCATACACTCCTTTCGCGCGCGGACAATCTGCTTTGCCTGCCCAAACTCCCCTGACCGCTGAAAGTGCGCAAGAGATGCAAGCGCGCATCAGCAACCTCGAAGCTGAAGTGTCTGAGTTAAAGGCCATCGTTAATCGTATGCAGTCTGTTCCTTCTACGAGTGCAGCCACTCCGGTGACCGCGAGCGCACAACCTGCGCCGGTAATCCCGCCGGCTCCGAAACAGGAAGCGCCTCAGACAGCTCCGACGGTCTTGCAACCAGAGGACAGCAAGGTGCTCGGTTTCTTCCGTGACACCACCATCAATGTCGCGCTCGATGGATACTATGCCTACAACTTCAATAATCCCGTCGGCCGCGTAAATCTGCTACGCGCCTACGACGTCCTCAGCAACGAGTTCAGCCTCAACCAGGCCAGTGTCGTCATTGACCATCCGCCCGATGCTGCCGCTGGCCGCCGGTGGGGCGGACGTCTCGATTTGCAATTCGGTCAGGCCACTGACACCTTGCAAGGTAACCCCGCAAATGAACCGCGGCCCCAGATCTATCGCAACATTTTCCAGGCTTACGGCACATACATAATTCCCGTCGGCAAAGGCATAACCGTCGATTTCGGTAAATGGGGAAGTTCGCTCGGAATCGAAGGCAACTACTCCAAAGACCAGATAAATTATTCCCGTGCGTACTGGTTTGATTTTCTGCCGTTCTACCACATGGGTGTCCGCGTGAGCGCCCCCATCAGCGACCGTCTTACGTTGAACTATTGGGTGGTAAACGGCACCAATCAGGTGGAAGCCACCAACGGATTCAAAGACGAGTTGTTCGGTTTCACCGCTAAGCCTTCGAAAAACGTTGTGTGGACGATGAACTACTATCTCGGACAGGAACATCCCGATCGAGCTGTCGTCCTGCCAATAAGTCCGATTCCCGTGCAACCCGGACTCAGCTTTGCTGCCATCCGCCCCGCCCCAAATGGGCGGACGCACATTTTTGACAGTTATGTGACCTGGCAGGCCACGCCTAAATTGTCCGTCGTTCTGGAAGGCGATTATTTTATTCAGCGTTTGTGGAAGAACGAAGCGCCTGGCCAATCATCCGCTCCTTCTCACGTGGCAGGCGGTGCTACCTATGTTCGCTACCAATTCAGTCCCAGAATCGCCCTAGGCTCTCGCGCCGAGTATTTGTCCGACCGTGGAAGACTTTTCAGTGGACTTACGCAAGCGCTAAAGGAAAACACCGTGACGTTCGACTACAGCCTGGCAGGCGGATTCCTTATGCGCTACGAATGGCGCCGCGATTTCTCCAATAAGCCAACCTTCTTGACCGATGTACAAAATGTTTTCAGCAAAGATCAAACCACCGCAACCGTGGGTCTAATTTGGTGGTGGGGCCGGAAGGAAGGGTCGTGGTGAACTGGAATTCCATTACTTGCGGAATTACAATTCACTCTTTTAAATTTTGTCCTTTCGCGTCTGCCGGTACGTTGAAGCGGTAGCCCACCCATGGTTCTGTCTGAATATATTTTGGTTTGGCGGAATTGAGTTCAATTTTTTTTCGAAGCTGGTTGATCACCACGCGCAACGACTCCGTCTCTTCGCCATACTCAGGTCCCCACACGGACTGCAACAACCTGCGATGTGAGATAGGCCGGCCATCCGCGACTACCAATTCCTTCAGCACCGCGAACTCCTTGGGCGTCAAATGAATTTGCGTTCCCCGCACCATGATGTCGCGCTTTTCAAAATCAAAATTCAGCTCTTTCGATACCAGCGCACCGGCATCCTTATCCTCCGCCGCTCGTCGCAGCAACGCGCGAACACGCGCCAGCAATTCCTGCATACCAAACGGCTTCACCACGTAATCGTCGGCACCGGCATCCAGCGCCCGAATCTTATCTTTCTCCGCGCTCCGCACCGTGAGCATGATGATGGGAACTTGCGAACTGCTACGAATCTCGCGGCACGTCTGCAACCCGTCCAACCCGGGCATATTCATATCCAGGAGAATCAGATCAGGCTTAACGTCACGAACCTTCTCAAACGCCTCCGTGCCATCACGCGCTTCAACGATGGTGTAGCCCTCCGTGGTAAGTGTGGAACGCAGCACACGGCGAATCTGCGGCTCATCATCCACCACCAGAATCGTCGCGGCGTTCATCGCGTCTTGCTCGGCGACGAATCGATCGGCAGCGTAAAAGAAAAGACCGAGCCGTGATCCCGCTGGCTCGCGACGCTGATCGTTCCGCCGTGCGCTTGAATGATCGCTTTTGCAATCGGCAAGCCCATCCCCGTTCCTTGAACTAGGTAACGCTGGTCCTTCCCGCGATAAAATTTGTCAAAAATCAGACCCAACTCCATCTCCTCAATGCCCGGCCCTTGGTCTGCGACGCTGGTCAGCACCATATTCCCGCTGGCCTCCGCGGTGATGGTAACAGGCTGCTCCTTCGGCGAATAAGCATTCGCATTCTCGATTAAACGCACCAGCACGTCGCGTATGCGATTGAAGTCGGCGCGCACTGACGGCAGCGTCTCAGAAACGTCCACGCGTACGGTTCTCGTTCCCAATAAAGTTTTGCAATGCGAGAGCGCCGCCGAAACAATCTCATTCATGGCATTCGGCGCCAGATCCAATTCAAATTCGCCTGCATCCAGCTGTGCCATTTCGGCGGCATCACCCACAAGTTGATTCAAACGATCGCACTCTTCGTCGATCACCGTCAGTAGTTCATGTTTTTGTGGGTCTGCAACGTGGCGCTCGGACAGCAGACTGGTCACCGATGCTTTGATGGAGGTTAGCGGCGTGCGAAAGTCATGGGTCACGGAATCCAACAACGCCGATTTCAAGCGTTCGCCTTCCCTGGCGGCCTCTGTTTTTCCCAGTTCTTCCACCGCGCGAGCCCGCTCGAAAGCGATTGCAATCATGGAACCCAGCGCGTCCAGCGTTTCGCGCGATAACATCTGGCCCGAAATTCCCAAACTCCCGATTGCACGGGCGCCCATTCGTACCGGAACGAAAGACAGGCTTCGGCCCGCATCGCGCAACGGCTCATCCCGCACCGTCGCTCGCTTCAATTCTTCGTCCTCGAAGTGCGACGCCCCTCCCGAGTGATAAAACTTGTTTTTGTTTTCAAGGTAGAGCGCCGCCGCCCCCACTTCAAATGTTTCCACGATGTGTCTGGGAATCGCATTGAGCAAGGTGATTACGTTCCCGGACACCAGCAATGTCTGGCTAAAAGTGTAAAGCCTCTCTAGTTCATTACGGCGGCGCTGCGCTTCATCCGCTTCTTTGCGCATCCGCGCCGCGAGCTGGCTGGCAATCAGTGACGCCGCTAGAAACGCAAATAGCGCTGCCCAGTTTTGCGGATCGGCGATAGTAAACGTCCCCACCGGCGGAAGAAAAAAATAATTAAATGCCAACATCGCCGCCAGAGACATGAAAGCGGAAACGGTGAAGCCCCAAAAGGTCGAAACTGCTAAAATCGCCACCACAAAAGTAAGCGCTACGGTGGTTTGATTGACGCGCAGTACGTCGCGATAAAAAAACGTAATCGCGGCCAAAATGCCCACAGCCGCAACAGCGCGCAGGAAGCGAATAGGAAGACGTGACAACACCGCTGTATTCTAGCTCAGCCACTCATACTGGGATGGTGTAAGACGCCCGATGCCGAAAACTCCTGAAGATTGGCTTGAGAAAGCCAGCGCCCCGGAAAAAGCCAAGGGCATCTTCAAACTTTTCCTCGGCTATGCTCCCGGCGTAGGAAAAACCTACAGCATGTTGAGCGAAGGCATTCGCCGCCATAACCGCGGCGAAGACGTAGTGATCGGCTTCATCGAAACGCACGGCCGGAAGGGCGTTGAAGAGCTCGTGCCGGAGCTTGAAACCGTGCCTCGCCGCAGCATCGAATACAAAGGCACGGTATTTGAAGAGATGGATGTGGACGCCATCATCGCGCGCCGCCCTGCTGTCGTTCTGGTTGACGAGCTGGCCCACACCAACATTCCGGGCAGCAAGCATCGCAAACGCTACGAGGACCTGCTGGAACTTCTCAACGCCAAAATCGATGTGCTCTCCACTTTAAATATTCAACACATGGAAAGCCTCGCGCCCACCGTACACAGTATTACCGGCGTGACCGTACGCGAAACGGTTCCCGACTGGGTCCCCTTAATGGCCAATGAAACGGTGATGGTGGATCTCACTCCGGAAGCGCTTCAGCAACGCATGGAACGCGGGGATGTTTATTCCAAACACAAAGTGCATCAGGCGCTGCACAATTTTTTTCGCCGCGGCAATTTAATCGCTCTGCGTGAACTTGCCCTCCGCCAGGTCGCCGAGCACGTCGATCGCAGCCTCGAATCCTACATGGCTGCCAAGGACATCGAAAAAAACTGGCCCGTCCGCGAAAGGCTGGCCGTTTGCATCAGTTCGAATCCTTCAGGCCAATACTTGATCGCCCGCGGCGCTCGCATGGCAAGGCGGCTGGACGCCGAGCTCTACGTCGTCCACGTGGACACCGGTGTGGACAATCAAGGCCCCGGTCACAAATCTTTAGAAGCCAACATTCGCTTCGCAGGAGACCTGGGAGCAAAAGTCGTGCGAATAAAAGGAAAAAATATCGCGGACACTATGGCAGCATTCGCGCGAGAGAAACATGTCACCCAAGTTATTTTTGGCCGCGCCGCTGTGAAGGGCTTGCGTAAACTCTTGTATCTATCGGCAATTCATCGCTTCTTGCGCGACGCTCCCGCCGTAGATGTCCACATCGTTACCCATCAGGATCCGGATTAATGATGGCTGGAGTAGAAGCCGTCAATCTAACTCAACGCAAGCCGCGATTCACTTAAATCCAATTCGTGTTCTATCTTGCGCAAAACCTCATCATTGATGCGCCCTTCATTTCGCAGCCGGACCGCGGTCTTCCGCTCCAGCGGTAGAAGTTCTGCAAGAATGGCGCGGTAGCGTTGCAACTCCCGGTTGCTCATGGCTTCACCTTCGGTCCCCGCTTTAGTCAGGCTCGCAAGCCTCCGCGAATATCGACGAGCAATGTCGTCGTATACCGAATCGAAGTCTGGAACGTCTTGTCCGCGAGCTTCCTCGAGATGCGCGATTGCCGTGCTGGTGATAATCCTGCGCGCTTCCTCTTCTTCCTCGGCATCGCTAGCGTGTCCCGCTGCTAGTCCTAACATGCGAATCAACGGCGGCAGCGTGAGCCCCTGGAGCACCAGAGTCACGAAAATCACGCTGAAGGTTAGAAACACGATCAAATTCCGCTCCGGGAATTCGCTGCCATTCGCCAGCGTTTCCGGCAAAGAAATAGCCGCCGCCAGCGCAACAACTCCACGCATTCCCGTCCATCCAACCACGAAAATTTGTTTTGGAGACGGAGGCTCAATATTCTGATGCAAAATTCGCGAACGAATGAAATAAGCGAGATACGCTCCCGGATACGTCCACAAAAGCCGCAACACGATCACGATGACGCTGAATAACGCCCCGTACAGCACCAGTTGGCGTACACCATATTCCCGAATCCCCGCTAGCACGTACGGCAACTGCAACCCGATCAGCACAAACACCAAACCATTAATCGCGAACGTCATGGAATCCCACACCGCCCACGTTTGCAGTCGCACGCTCGCGGAAAACAACTGAGAACTTTGCCGACTCAAATACAATCCACAGGCCACCACCGCCAAGACTCCCGACGCGTGGACCAATTCAGCCGCGAGATATACCGAGTAAGGAATCAAAATACTGATCACAATCTCGATCGGACCATCGTCAATATTCGGCTGAATCCATTTGATTAACAATCCCACCACCAGTCCAATCGCCACCCCCACAACGACTAAATAGGTTAGCCGCAGCACCCCGGACGCCACCGTAGGCGTTTGACCGTTCACAACCATCGCCACGGCAAATTCAAGCGCAAGTAGTCCGGTAGCGTCATTCATCAGACTCTCGCCCTCAAGAATATCGACGATAGTTTTAGGAAGCCCCACTCTCTTGAATATTGCTGTCGCGGCGATCGCGTCGGTAGTGGCCACAACTGCTCCCAACACGAATCCGAGCCGCATGTCGAATCCCGGTAACAGCCAGTGCGCGGTGTACGCCACGCCGAGCACCGTGAAAGCCACCAGTCCAAATGCCAGTAGAAGAATGCTTCCCAGGTTGTATTTGAATTCTCGCCACGAAGTAAGCCACGCCGCGGAGTACAACAGTGGCGGCAACACCAGCAGGAAAATTACGTCGGGATTTAACGGGATCCGCGGGATTCCCGGAACAAAGCCCAATATCAGCCCGGCCACCACCAGCACAATCGGATACGGGGTCTGCAGTTTCCGCGCCAGCGCTGCAAAAACCACTACGAAGAGCAGCATTGTCAGAAAAACAATTTCGGCCGCCTGGATCATCAACGCATTCTATAAAAAAGAGTTTTGTTACGAAAAAATATTCTTGTCGAGGAACTCATTCCGAAACTTCCCGGTTGGATCGTATTTCTTGCTAAGTTCGACAAACTCCGGCAACTTTTCGTACCGAGCCCTCAATCGTTCTGGCGCCAGCGTGAAAAGTTTCCCCCAGTGCGGGCGCACATCAAATGGCGATAGCTCCCGTTCAATGACCGGCAACAGTTTGCTGACCGCCGGCCAATCCGGCTTCAAGGTGAAGTGAATCGTAACGGAATTCTGCTTGTAGCACGGGCTCATCCAGAAATCGTCTGCGGCGATGGTCCTGATCTCGGTAATCAGCAAATGAGGACTGACCTGATCGCGAATCCGTTCCACCGCCAGGATGGCCTCCACCGCGTGCTTGCGCGGAACAAAGTATTCCGCTTGCAGTTCGTTCCCCGCGCTGGGCGTAAATCCCATGCGGAAATGTGGCAATCGCCCGTACCACGGACCGGGCACGCCCATCTGCTCCGTGCAATTTTCGGCGGAAAGCTCTGCGATCGGGTGAAGATTCCTGGTCGCCAGCGTAGCTCCAAAAAATTCCGGCGTGGCTTTAAATTCTTGTCCAGGTGCAACGCGGCTCTTGATCCACACTTCATTGATGCGTTTTTTTTGCCAGTCGGTGAAGAGACTCACGCTATAGCCGCTGGCTTCGATGGCATCGAAATATTCCTGCATCTGGCTGAGCGGCAGGTTTTCATACACGTATTGCTTCATCATGAAGGTGGGCTGAAGATCCAACGTGATTTTTGTGACCACGCCGAGAGCACCCAGAGCGACAACCGCCCCTGAAAATCCGTCGCCGTCTTTTTTGCGCGAAAGTGTAACGATATCGCCCGACGCGGTAATCATTTCCAACGTCGACACCGAGGTGGAAAGGTTGCCATTCCGCTCACCCGATCCGTGCGTCGCGGTGGCACATGCGCCCGCTACCGAGATATGCGGCAGAGAGGCCAGGTTGTGCAGCGCGAACCCGTGTTCATGCAGGTAAGGAGACAGCTGCCCGTAGCTCATGTTCGCCGGAATGGTCACCGTGTGCGCTTTCACGTCCAACTCAAGCACCTTATTCATCGGACGCAGCGATAAAAATTCGTCCTTGCTGTCGGCAATGTGATTGAAGCAATGTCGCGTGCCAAGCACTTTCATCCTGGCATGCTTCCTGACAAATTCCTGAGCCTGCTCAATGGAAGTCGCCGAGTATAGAAGGTTAGTGCCATACTCGATGTTGCCAGCCCAATTTTTTAATTTGTCTCCCGCCGCCCGGACGAACAGCGGAGAGAGAACGGGAGCAGACATCGCGCCGGAAACAAGTTTGAGAAAAGATCTCTTATTCATAGCCAATATGGTTAGGCAAATTCGACGAATGCGACGTATCGTAACTCTAATTGAACCCACACTGAATGTTTTTTGCCGAAGTTTCTGTAGTGTCGGTTTGCCGCGAGTGCCGCCGCTTTGATAAAGTCGCATTCGCGCCTGAGTTCTTTACGATACGGAGGCTTTCGCATGGCAGTACGACAGGATTTGCTGGATATTTTGGTATGCCCGCTTTGCAAAGCTCCGGTAAAACTCGCGCCCGATGGCTCTGGACTTAAATGCCAGGCATGCAAACGGGTCTATCCCATCCGTGACGACATCCCGGTAATGCTCCTGGAAGAAGCGAAAATCGCGACCGATTAGTTTCAGGAATTTTGAGTTCGACCAGCCTTCGATATTTGTCCGACGAGCCCACTCTCAAAGAGATACACGCTTACGTTATACTGATTTTCACTGCTCGCGGGGCAGGAGAAAACCATGACGTTATTCGACCCACCTGCCGAAAAATCCAACAAATCGCGTGCCATGGCTTTCACGATTGGGGCGCTGGCTCTTTTCGTGATCGTACTTTCCTATTTTGCGTTTCGCTACTACCCGGAAAGACGCGCTGCCGAACATTTCTTTGACGCCCTCGTCGCGGGAGATACCGACACCGCGTACCGCCTGTGGAAACCGGGGCCCAGCTACAGCATGAAAGATTTCATGGCCGATTGGGGACCGCAGGGCTACTACGGTCCGGTGAAGAGTTACAAAATTCTAAAAGTAAACGCGCCCAAAAAAGCGAATGCCATTGCCGTGCGTGTGGCGACTAGTCCGTTTTCGCCCTTGCCCGATGCCGGCGATGAGGAAAAAAGCCGCAAGACCAGGGTAGTAAGCGTTTGGGTGCTGACCCACGACAAGTCCTTAAGTTTCCCGCCAGAATAGTGCCATCCTAGGCGAATGCAAGTACCAATGAACGGTCATTCACGAAAGCTGCGTGTCGGCGTGCTCTTTGGCGGGCGCTCCGGCGAACATGAAGTTTCACTGGCCTCCGCCGCCTCTATTATTCGCGGCCTCGATCCTCAAAAATACGAAGCGGTGCCCATCGGCATTACCAAAGAAGGTCACTGGCGGGTCGGCGCAGGCGCGCAAAAAATGCTGCCAGAAGTTTTGCGAACGGGACAGGGCGTGGTCATGAGTGCCGATCCCACCGAATCGGCACTGAGGCCCATCGACGGAAGCGCGCAGGGACAAAAACTGGATGTCGTCTTCCCGGTGATCCACGGAACCTTCGGCGAAGATGGCACCATGCAGGGCCTGCTGGAGCTTGCTGGCCTGCCCTTTGTGGGCGCAGGGGTGTTGGGCTCCGCGATCGGTATGGACAAGGACATAGCCAAAAAATTGATGCAGGTCGCCGGCATTCCGGTAGTACCGTGGATCGCCGTGCAACGCGCGGATTGGGAACGCCAGCCGAAAGAAATCCGTCGCGCCATCGAGAAAAAATTTAAATATCCGGTTTTTGTTAAGCCCGCAACGCTGGGCTCCTCGGTAGGCATGACTAAAGTGCATTCGCGCGCCGAACTGGGCCCGGCGCTAGATTTGGCCGCGGAATTCGCGATGAAAATTTTGGTGGAACGCGCGGTAAGCGCTCGTGAAATTGAAGTTTCGGTTTTGGGCAATCACGATCCGCGCGCATCTATTCCCGGCGAAATCGTGCCGCATCGCGAGTTTTACGATTACGCAGCGAAATACTTGGAAGAAGGTACGCAACTCCTGATCCCCGCAAAACTCAAAAAGTCAGAAGTCAAGAAAGTGCAGGCCATGGCGGTGACAGCATTTCGCGCGCTGGAATTGAGCGGAATGGCGCGCGTGGACTTTTTTATCGAAAAGCGCGGCGGAAAAATCTTCTTGAATGAAGTCAACACCATTCCCGGTTTCACTTCCATCAGCATGTACCCGAAATTGTGGGAAGCCAACGGCATCCCCTTCCGTGAACTAATCAGCAAATTGATCGACTTGGCGCTGGAGCAGCATCGTGAAAAAGCGCGCACCAAGTATCAGATCGAATTACCGGAAGGCGCCAGCGGCGCACTCGGCGGATAAAAAGATTGGCGGGCACCGGAAATGGTGGTCTCCGCGCGGATTTGCAAAACTTCACGTGCCAGGTCTTAACGCTTAGTTCTACAGGATTTTTTGGCCCAATCCGGACAAAATCAATTCCACGCCGAGTAGTGCCGTCCGATTGTGCTCATCAATCACCGGATTAATTTCGACCACTTCCATGGAAGCCATGGCATCGCTGTCCGCAATCATTTCCATGGCCAGGTGAGCTTCGCGGTAAGTTACGCCTCCGCGCACAGGTGTGCCGACCCCTGGCGCGTCGGATGGGTCGACAAAATCCATATCCAGGCTCACAGAAATTCCATCGGTATCATCAGTCGCGTACTTGAGAGCGTCGGCCATCACTTCGCGCATGCCGCGCTCATCGATGTCGCGCATGGTAAAAACGCGCACGCCGGACTTTTTGACCAGACGCCGCTCCTGCAGGTCCAGATCGCGCACCCCAACCAGAACAATATTCTGCGGCTCCACTTTTGGTTTAAAACCGAGAAGGTCAACCAACTCCGGCGCACCGTAACCCATCACCGCGGCCAGGGGCATTCCGTGAACGTTACCCGACGGTGACGATTCCGGCGTGTTCATATCCCCGTGCGCATCGAGCCAGATGTAGCCAATTTGCTTCTTCGCCTTGCGGAAATGCGCGGCCACGCCCGTAACCGCGCCCGCGGCAATGGAGTGATCGCCGCCAAGAACCAAAGGTACGAAATCCTCTTCCAAACATTTTTGGACAATTTCCGCGAGGTCTTTACAGGTTTCGGCAATTTCCGTCATGTACTTGGCGCGCTTTTCGCCCACCGGCATTTCTTCCGGTTGTTTTACGGGGATGTTGCCGATGTCTTCGACCTGATGACCCAGTTGCTTCAGGCGCGCCTGCAACCCCGCGACGCGCAATGCCGAAGGGCCCATGTCCACGCCACGGCGGCTCTGCCCCAGGTCCATGGGCACACCGATAATCCTAACTTTTTGCGCCATATGAGTTCTTTCTGTCGCGGATATTAAGGATATACCCGGTAAATCATGCGCGGAAAGGGTATCACTTCCCGGATGTGTTCCGTGCCGCAAATCCACGCCACGGTTCGCTCCAGGCCAAGACCGAATCCGGCATGCGGCACGCTGCCATAGCGGCGCAGATCGAGATACCACTGAAACGGTTCTTCCGGAAGATTGTATTCATGCAGGCGCTTTACCAGCAAATCGTAATCGTGAATACGCTGGCTGCCACCGATGATTTCGCCGTAACCTTCGGGAGCCAGCATGTCGAACGCGAGCGCGAGGTCGGGACGCTGCGGATCCGGCTGCATGTAAAAAGCTTTAATGGATGCCGGGTAGCGATGGACCATGACCGGCCGGTCGAATTCATTGGAGACGATGGTCTCTTCGTCGCCGCCAATGTCGTCGCCGAATTTTGTGGGATTGTTGTGTTTGTTGAGAATACCGATGGCTTCTTCATAGCTGATGCGCGGAAAAGGCGGCTTCACATTTTCGAGTTTTTTTGTATCGCGCTTCAGTAATTCGAGCTCCCGTGACTTGTTCTTGAGCACGGTTTGCACCAC
>Ga0209625_1000136_pt1 | contig 17783 bp, 17 predicted proteins | sample JacPin_JW_Ref_M2_FD_187960 | JGI IMG/M metagenome (GOLD analysis project Ga0209625, IMG submission 187960) | Forest soil microbial communities from Algoma, Ontario, Canada - Jack Pine, Ontario site 1_JW_Ref_M2 (SPAdes) (version 2) | ecosystem: Environmental > Terrestrial > Soil > Boreal...
GGTGGGAAGCCATTGGGGAAGCTCCCCCGCCCGGGTTGATCAACTGGAAGGGCGATGTGTGGGACTCTTCGAAGGGTCCCGCAGCGCATCCCAACGCGCGTTACACCGTGCCCGCCAACCAGTCACCGAGCATTTCTTCGCAGTGGGAAGCGCCGGAAGGTGTGCCCATTTCCGCATTTATTTTTGGGGGGCGCCGCGCGCGTCTCGCGCCGCTCGTTTACGAATCCTTTAACTGGCAGCACGGAACGTTTGTGGGCGCCACCATGGCATCCGAGACAACCGCAGCCGCCTCTGGTGAAGTTGGCATTACGCGCCGCGATCCCATGGCCATGCTACCGTTTTGCGGCTACAACATGGCCGATTATTTCGGACACTGGCTAGAAATGGGCAAGAAGATTCCGCACCCGCCAAAAATCTTTCATGTGAATTGGTTTCGACGCGGTGCGGACGGCAAATTCCTGTGGCCCGGTTACGGTGAAAACGTTCGCGTGTTGAAGTGGATTTTGGAGCGCGTGGAAGGTCGTGGCTCCGCACAGGAAACTCCTATTGGCTACGTGCCCGGCCCCGGCGGGCTAACACTGGATGGATTGAAGATTTCTCCAGCGGCCATTGAGGAATTGCTGCGAGTAAATCCCGACGACTGGCAGGCGGAAATGGACGACACGCGCCAGTTCTTCGATAAATTCGGGACGCGCCTACCCCGCGAAATGCGCGAAGAACACGAAAGACTGTCGCGTCGCCTGCAACGCACTGTCACCGCATAGCAGACCGCAACTCAACGCCTAAACGCAGAACTACGCGCGGGTTTCGAATTCAATTTCTTTTGAGTCATTCTCGGAGCAGATGTGGGCGCTGACCGGATCAGAGGAAGCAGATGCAGCACCATTTAGGGGTCGTTTCTTAATTCGTCTCAACAATGTATTCAAAAACGACAAGCAGACACGCGCATTTCGCGTAAGCTCCTCGAGGTCCGCCCCAGCGACTGGAATATTTGGCGGCTGGTCAGCAAAACTGGCCAGCGTATAAACGGAAGCTACCTCCGTCGTCGTTCGAGAGCCTTCCTGGCCAAGAGCGCATCGTCCACCGAAGAACACGGTGGCGAGACAAACTGTCAAGATGACGCGTGGTACGCGAGGCATGTACCATTTTTGTCAGAGAAGACCTAAGGAAAAATAGTACTTCCGGTTCATGCGCCGCGAAAAACTCCAAAGCGTAAACAAATCTGTGTGAACTCTTAGAGAGAAAAAATTTTGCGACATCCGTACCGGGCCCTGTACTGTGGTTCAAGAAGAATGTCCCAATGAACATGACCGGCAAGCTGCATGAGTTTATCCGCGCCGCGTCGGTAGGATCACAGCATCCCGGAACAATGTGTCTCTTACTCGATGCGCAGCGCTTGCATTGGCGATATTGAGGCGGCGCGGCTGGCGGGAATAATGGCTGCGAAAAATGAGCAGATCGCGAGCGCGCCGGCCGCCAACGCCAACGCCAGCGGATCCCAGGAAGAAACCCCGTAAAGCTGGGCGGAAATCAACCTTCCCGCTCCCACAGCCAGAGGCAAACCTAATAACAGGCCGACGAGAACGCGCTTGTATGCGCCGCGCAATACCAGACGGATCACCTTGAGGCGGTCTGCGCCGAGCGCCATGCGCACGCCGATTTCGTTGGTTCGCTGATTCACGGTATACGCCGTTACGCCGTAGAGGCCCACGGCAGCCAGTAGCAGCGCCACAATTCCAAACAGCCCCGCAAGGCTGGCCACGGCGCGCTCCTGGTCGAAGGAGAGTTCCACCTGTTGTTGCATGGTCCTGATGCTGGTAATGGTCAAGTTGGGATCTACTTCCGCCACTGCTCGGGTGAGCAGTGGCTCAAGCGTTCCGGTGGGCGTATTCGTTACTAACATGATTGCCTGGATGTAGTGGGAGCTCAGCTCCAGCCTAGCCATCAGGTCGTTTTTGTAATCGACACTCTGAGCCACTGGCACGTAAAACATAGGGCGCGCGGGCTTGCTCAGGTTAAAGCCCGCGAATTTTGCGTCACGCACGATGCCAATAATTCGGAACGTTCCGGCGTTCTCCGGCAAGTCCATACCGAAATGCTGGTCCATGGGATTTTCGCCATTCTTGAAAAAGCGCTTCACAAAGGCTTCGTTGACAATGGCCACCGACTCGGCGGTCTCATTATCCGCGGGCGTAAAATATCGTCCGCGCAAAATGGGAATAGCGAAGTCTTGCAGATAGTTCGCGCTTACGCGATCCCAGGATGCGCCGGATTCTTCGCCGGGCGTTGGAGCCGGATGGCCAGCTACTAAAATGCTTTCGCCCCAGTTATTGGTGAGCGGATTATAAAGCGCCAAGCCGGAGCCCTGTATGCCAGGCAGACGAGCAAGGCTGGCTTCAAGCTGCCGAGAACGCGTGGCTAACTGAGGCATGGTGTAGTTGGCTGAGTGGTTGTGCAACTCCACCACTACGCGGCCCGGCACTTGAAAGCCGAAGTCCTGATGCTCCAGTTTGTTCAGGCTGCGGCCCAGCATGGTCGCGCCAGCCACTAGTACGATGGAAACGGCAGCTTGTACCACCAGGAGCGCTTTGCGACTGAAAGACGAGCGGTCCGTCGTTCCGCGGCCGGCGCCGCGCAGAGCTTCCGCTGGATCAGTGCGCGTAGCGAACCACGCCGGGGCCGCGCCGAAAATGATTCCGGTCAGCAAGGCCAGAGCGAAAGCGAACGCCAACACCACGAGGGATGGCATGGCGCTGATGGGCAAGAAATGGGCACTGTGGAAGGCCAGCGCGAGGAGCAACTTCGCGGCCACCACGGCGATGATAAGTCCAATAATTCCACCGGCGATGGCCAGCAGCACACTTTCCGTTAAAGCTTGGGTAATGACTTGACGCCGCGTGGCTCCGATAGCCATGCGCAGCGCGGTTTGCCCACGACGAGCCACCGCGCGAGCAAGCAGCAAGTTCGCTACGTTGGCGCACGCCACCAGCAGGACCAAGCCACATACACTCAGCAGAATTTGCAGGCTGCGCCCGTATTCCTCTTTCATTTCGGCAACGCCTGCGCCCGCGGGCACCACGTTTAGTACTTGGTTGGGTAGGCTGTGGATGACCTCGGGCATCCAATTGGCCGGATACCCGGAGTCATTTTGCATCCATTGCCGCAGAAATACGGTAAGACGTGGCGACATCCCGGCAGTAGAAGCCCCAGGACGCAATCGGCCGATCATGCGCAGCCACGCGGAAACGGGTTGACGCAGCAGCGCTACGTCGCCATCAATCAGGGGCTCCTGTTGAAGGGGTATCCAGATATCAGGAGGATCGCTGCGCAGCGTTTCGCCGAAAAATCCGGCTGGCGCGACTCCAATCATGGTGAAAGGCTTACCCTCCACAATGAAAGTGGAACCCACCACCGAAGTATCGCCACCATAGATGGTTTGCCAGGCGCGATGGCTAAGGACCGCAACAGGAGGAGCAGCCGGCTTGTCGTCCTCGAGGCTAAACACTCGTCCGCCAAAAGCTTTGATACCAAGGGTGTGGAAATAATTGCCGGTGACATACTCGGACCGCAAAGGCCTGCCGGCCACGTCAACACCCTGTCGACGTACACTGAGTCGCCCGCGGCCTGCCTGGAAGGCCATAACCTCCTCGAACTCTGGCGTTTCGGCTTTCAGCCGCTCGAACAGCGGAAATGAAACCATGCCCCAGCGATCCTGGGGCCCGCCTTCCACGCAGCAGTCGTCACCTTCTCCTACGCGATAAAGTTGCGCAGGATCGGAAACCGGCAAGGAACGCAGCATCACGGCGTGGATTAGCGTGAAAATGGCGGTAGTTCCACCGATTCCGAGCGCCAAGGTGAGCACGGCGGTAGCGGTAAAAACGGGGGACAGCCTGAACTGTCGCGCGGCGTAGCGCAGGTTACCAAACACATCGTCCATCGCGCACCTCTTCTCAATCCTGTACGAAGGCGCACGGCGTCAGGTTCCCTATCTAACTAGCGATTTTTGTCCGCATGATTAGCGACATAGGTCGGCAGTTGAGCTGCACGCCATCGAATAATCCCAAGCGGCATCCCTAGGACGATTTATCTATAATGTCGGGCATACGACTGACCGCAAAAATCGGCGCGACGTCGAATTTGATGGAGAATGGGGCACCGTTCCAAGACAAGTTGAGGAAATATGAATCTAGAAGAATTCAACGTCTCTATTAACGAAGAACAGGCACCGCCGACGGGACTATCTATCCCGCTCAAGGCACTGTGGTGGGACGCTAAGGGGGATTGGGCGCGCGCCCACGCCCTGGTGGATGAATTGGAAAGCGTGGATGGCATGGCCGTTCACGCCTACCTGCACCGCAAAGAGGGGTCTGCCTCTAACGCCGATTACTGGTATCAGCGTTCCGGACGCAGCTTTTACCGGCCAACGCTCGAGGTGGAACGCGCGGCGCTAATCGAAGGGTTGCTGGCCGAGTTCCTGCCCGAGGATCGGAAAGCTTGAGCAGACTGCAAAGTCGACCTGCTTTTCCCTGATTTGTTGCGATTTATCCAGACGCCTGCGTTGGCTCCGGTGCCGTTTCCGCCTTGCCCACCATAGGGTGCCTGGGAGACGAGCTTACAAGAAAGGCTGGATGTCTACGGCACCAGGGACAAACGTAACATCCGAGCGTTGTTCGTGGCGGTGCAAGGAGAATGTATGCGCGGAAGAAAAACATTATTTGACGGCTTATGGGCTCGTCGAGGCCGGCTGGCATGTGCGGCTATCACTACCTGGGCTTTACTCGGAGCAACGCAAGCGCAGGCGCAAGAGCGTGAAGCTACTCCGGACAAGAGACTCGAAAATGCCATGCTCTCTTTTCGAGAAGTTATGCACGAGCCCGACAAGGGCATCCCGCGCGACTTGTTCGATAAGGCGGGATGCATCGTGATTATTCCGAGCGTGAAAAAAGCAGCTTTCATTGTGGGCGGCAAATATGGACGCGGCTTTGTTTCTTGCCGGAAAGGCGGTACGGGGCGATTCGGCGCGCCGGCAGCGGTAAGAATTGAAGGCGGAAGCTACGGATTGCAGATTGGTGGATCGTCCACGGATGTTTTCATGCTGATCATGAATGAGAGCGGCATGAAGAAATTGCTCTCCGACAAATTCACCATTGGAGGCGAGGCGGAGGCCGCAGCCGGCCCGGTCGGGCGAGAGGCCAGTGCGAGAACCGACGTGATGCTGCACGCGGAAATTTTGTCGTGGTCGCGGTCTCGGGGCTTATTTGCGGGATTGTCTTTGGAAGGTTCCACGCTTCGACCGGACGATAGTGAAAATGAAAAGTTGTACGGGAGAAAAATTTCAAATCAGCGAATTCTTGAAGGGGACCTCCCAGTGCCCCCCGCAGCGCGGCCGCTGATCGCGGAATTGAACCGCTACAGAAATGCGGAAGAGCATGGTGAACACGGTAACGTTGGCGCTTCGCTCGGTGAGAGGGGCCGACTCACGCTTTCGAATGTACATTTCGAGTCGGGCAGAGCGGACCTCACGCCGGACTCCGAAGCCGCATTGAACGAAGCTCTCACCGCGCTCAAGGAGCATCCGGACTGGAAGATTCGCGTGGAGGGATTCACCGACAATCGGGGCTCCAAGGAAGCTAATCTGAAATTGTCGAGCGATCGCGCGGAGGCAGTGTCGAACTGGCTCGCGGAGCATGGAGTAGACCGCGACCGCTTAAGCTCTAAAGGCTATGGAGACGCTCGGCCGGTCGCCAGCAATTCCACTGGGGAAGGCCGCACGAAAAATCGGCGCGTGGAACTTGTCCGAGTGCGGGAGTAAAACTCGCGCCTACCGAAGAATGCACGCCGCGTTGATTGCTGATCAGGCGCGTGCGACAGCGGCGCTGAGTTGCTGATTGACTGCGGGGGCGACGCCGGTGCCCAGTAGTTCGATAGCGCGCAGCATCTTCGGATGTGGCAGCGTTGAAACTCCCATTTGAAAAGTGATTCGCGTGACGCCACCCAGTGCTTCATTCACGAAGACAATTTTTTTCGCGACGGTGTCCACGTCGCCGATCAGCAGCGCACCTTTCGGTCCGCGCAACGCGTCGAATTGCGCACGGGTAGTTGGCGGCCAGCCGCGCTCCTTACCAATTTCCGTGAAGGTGTGGGCGTAGCCGGGGAAAAAAACGTCCGCGGCTTCCTTGGTGGTATCAGCGACAAAACCAACCATGTGCAGGCCGACCTTGAGGTCTTCTAGTTTGCGCCCGCTGCGCACGCCTGCTTCACGGTACAGATCGATGAGCGGCCGGAAGCGGTGCGGTTCGCCGCCGATGATGGCCACCATCAGCGGCAGGCCGAGTACTCCGGCGCGCGCGAACGAAGCTGGCGTGCCACCGACACCGACCCAGATGGGCAGCGGATTCTGCAGCGGCCGAGGATAAATGGCTTGCCCGGTAAGCGCCGGGCGATGTTTACCCGACCAGCGTACGTGGGTGTTTTCGCGAATCTTGAGCAGCAACTCCAGTTTTTCCGAGAACAGTGAATCGTAATCTTCGACATTGAAGCCGAAGAGCGGGAAAGATTCGATGAACGAGCCGCGCCCCGCGACGATTTCAGCGCGACCGTGCGAGATTAAGTCGAGCGTAGCGAATTCCTGAAAGACCCGCACGGGATCTGCGGCGCTGAGAACGGTCACCGCGCTGGTCAGCCGAATATTCTTCGTGCGCGAAGCCGCCGCTGCGAGAATAATGGCCGGCGCAGAGTCCAGAAATTCTGCGCGGTGATGCTCGCCGACGCCGAACACGTCGAGTCCTACCTTGTCGGCGACCTCGATTTCGTCCAGCAATTGGTGCATGCGATCAACCGGCTTAATGGTTAGACCGGTAACGGGGTCCTTAATAGCTATTGCGAAGCTGTCTACGCCAATCTCCATGTGCGCACCTCAAGCTGCTGTTCTTAGATTACTTCGACTGCGTTGTTGGTACGGCGTTACTGGTAATTCGCTACACGGCTTGCCGCTCATCCGCTCGGTGGACAAACAGGCCGGCAAGGTACTGCTTGTTTCTCACCGCCAGAATGGACCACAGGATCACTACCACAATCGCAAGCGGCAGCCCGGACGGTGCCATGAGCGTGTGAAAGAAAAATATGTTCACGATCACCGGTCCCAGTAGAACCAGCGCCAGCGGTACGAAGCGATTGATCAACAGCAGCAATCCACCGATGACTTGAACGCCAAAAATGACTACCCAGTAGTGAGACGCGAAGATCGCGCCGAAGAACTGGCCTGCTACACCTGCAGGAGGCGGCATGGGAATGAAGTGAAGAAATCCGTTCAAGCCGAATACCAGGAAGATCAAACCCAGAAGCAAACGCGCGATCAAGGAAGTAGTTTTCATTTTGTTCTCCTCTCTTTAGACCTGTGTTATTCAGAGACTCGCGTGCGCGTGGACTTTTTCCAGCGACGGTGCGAGAAAGGTTTGTGGATCCAGCTTGCCGGACATCAACTGCGCGGTGCCGCTGGCGGCGATGATGGTGACGTCGGTGATGCCGATGAACCCCAAGACGGTTTGCAAGTAGGGGGTCACAAAATCGAAGGAAGCCATGGCGCTGCCCTTGCCGTATTCGCCTCCGCTCGCTAATAGCAAGGTGGCTTTTTTGCCGGTCAGTAAACCCTTCGGACCAGTTGCGCCGTACGAAAAGGTTTTTCCGGCGCGGACGATCTGATCGATCCAAAGCTTGAGTGTGGAAGGGATGCTAAAATTGTGCATGGGCACGCCGAAGACATACTCGTCGGCTTGCTCGAGGTCGTTTATCAGCGAGTCCGAGGCGGCGAGTGCTTGAACCTGGGCCGCGGTACGGGATGCTTCCGGTGTGTGCGCCGCGCCGGCCCAGAACGCGTCAACCACCGGCAGGTTCAGGGTGGTCAGGTCGCGTTCGATAACTTTGCCTCCGGGGTGAGTCTTGAGCCAGATTTCAGCAAATTTCGCGGTGAGCTTTCGGGATATAGATCGGTCGCCCATGGGGCTGGAATCGAGTTTCAGTAAGGTAGTCATTGTGATTGCCTCCAATCATCAGATGCAGCATAAACAACAACTGTCGCACACTATATCACAACACTCGTATTTTAAGCAACACAAGACGTTTTGGGGTATAATTAAGCTGAGGGGATGAGAAATGCTTAATTCTGACTGTGAGCGGCTTGATCCTCGCATCCGCAGGACGCGGCAGTTGCTGCAGGACGCGTTGCGCAACCTGTTGGAAAAAAAGGAGTTCGACAAGATCTCGGTGCAGGACGTCACCGAAGCGGCCACGGTAAACCGCGCCACTTTCTATGCGCATTACGAAGATAAGTTCGCCCTGTTGGGGAAGTTAATCCGCGTTACCTTCCTCGATCTCTTGGCGCAACGGAATGCGACCTTCGACGGCGGGTGTACGACCGCATTTCAGGTGATAATTCTGGCGGTTTGTGACTACCTCAGCGAACTGCAAAAATCGCATTCCTTTAATAAGCATCAATTCGAACCATTCGTCGAAGCTACGGTAATCGACCAGATCCGCATCGTCTTGCTGGACGGATTTCAGCGTCACCCTGTGGAACGCAGCATCCCGGCGGAAATGATTGCCGCTACGGCAAGCTGGGCGATTTATGGAGCGGTAAAGCAGTGGATAAATACCGCGGATCGCGTTTCGGCGGAGGAGTTCGTTTCCGTTGCAGTGGAATTGGTGCGGCCGATCGTGATGGCTGGAGTCGTGACGGTTCCGCAGACTGAGGAACCAACCACGGCTTCGGTACAGCAGGACTGAGGCGAAGGCGCAGTTTTCGTGGCAGCCATCGCACTCGGTAACTCTGTTAGCGTTTGCCAGCGCGCTTCAAACTAACATTTTGCGGTGGCGTATCTTCGGCGTCCGGCGGAGTAGCGTCTCGCTCCGCTCGAAAATCAGGTTGGCTTTGTAGCAGCCGCACGCAGCGGTTCCAGCGCAGAATACTGTCGTCGTTTCCCGGCGGACGAATTTTCTCCGCTTCCGCGAAACATTTCATGGCGTCTTCAATCAGCGGCAACAAAATGTGCGCGGAATAGCCGCTGCGCAACTGCACCTTGGCGCGCCTTTCATGTAACAAGCCAGTGTAGTAAGCGCGTTCATAAGCATCGCGCAGCCCCTGAAATATTTCCGCCACTTCACTGTAGCGGTCGCCGGCATAGCCGGTGAATTGATCGGTTATCGACAGACCCAACAAACGCCGCGCCAGTTGATGCCCGGAATCGACGGCCAGAATGTCGCGACAAATCGATTCGGCTTCTTCCGGTTCATTTAAATAGCGATACAGCTCGGCCTTGGCGATCGCTTCGCCGATGCCTGCTCTGGAAATAGCTTTGAGTTGAGCGTCCATAAAACCTCCGTGCTTTAGAGCAACTGCAAATCGAACCGCTTTAATTGCGCTTATCGCTTGAACCCCGCATCTTGCGGAACAACATAGTTAGCGGATCGTAAAATTCGTCCACCACCCGTTCTTTCAACGGGATGATGGCGTTATCGGTAATGTGAATTTCTTCCGGGCAAACTTCCGTGCAACATTTCGTGATGTTGCAAAGGCCAAGGCCCAACTCATCTTTCAGCAAGCGCGTGCGATTCGCGCCGTCGAGCGGATGCATTTCCAGTCCGGCCACACGCACAAAAAAACGCGGTCCGCCGAATTGCTCGTTTTTGTCGTGATCGCGCAGAACATGGCAAACGTTCTGGCACAGGAAGCACTCGATGCACTTGCGGAATTCCTGCACGCGGTCCACGTCAAGCTGCGAAATTTTCCAGTCCGCGCCGCGCCTGGGTTGAAACGGCGGAATTTTCTTGTTTACGCGGTAATTCCACGAAACATCGGTCACCAGGTCTTTGATTTTCGGAAACGACTTCATGGGCATCACGGTGATGGGCTCGTCTTTGGGAAGCTCATCCATGCGCGTCTTGCAGGTCAGCCGCGGCCGCCCGTTTACCTCCGCGGAGCAGGATCCGCACTTCCCTGCTTTGCAATTCCAGCGCACCGCGAGATCGGGCGCGAGGTGTCCTTGGATATAGTGCAGCGCGTCGAGCACCACCATGCCCGGCGCAACCGGAACCTTGTAGTCCACCGTCGCTCCGCCGCCTGCATCGCCACGGAACACTCGCAAGACTGTTTCAGCCATCGATGGGTTCTCCGTTCCGGTGCTCATTGCCGCGTGCTCCAGGGGTGAAATTTGGATGCCATGTTACTCTTGCGCTAAAACTTCTTTTAAGTCATCTGGCAAAGGCGGAATGGGCAGTTCCCGCCGGACCATCGCGCCGCCTTCTTCAACGATGATGTTGTGTTTCTGACCCCACGCCGCATCGAGACCCGGATAGTCAATACGGCTATGCGCGCCGCGGCTTTCGGTGCGGGCCAGGGCGCTTTTCGTAACGGCCTCGGCAATAATGAGCATGGATTTCAGCTCGCCGGTAAGGTGCCAGCCGGGATTGAACATTCGCGAACCTTCCACGCTGGCCGCCGCAGCGCGCGCTTTTAACATTTGCAACTCGTGAAGCGCGCGCTCCAGATCTTCGGCGTTGCGATAAATGCCTACCAGGCTCTGCATCACGGTCTGCAAATCGCGATGAACCGCGTAGGGGCTTTCGCCGGTATGTGAAAATGGAGCGAGCAATTCCTTTTCAGCGTCCTGCATTTGCGCGTTGTCCAGCGACGCATAGGCGGTCTGCTTGGCGTGCGCCGCGGCAGCCATTCCGGCACGCCGGCCAAATACCAGCAAATCGGAAAGTGAATTCCCGCCCAGGCGATTTGCTCCGTGTAAACCTGCCGCAGCCTCACCGGCGGCAAAAATTCCGGGCACCGAAGCCTGGCCTGACTCCGCCTCGACGCGAATGCCGCCCATCATGTAGTGGCACGTCGGACCGACTTCCATCGGCTCCTTGGTGATGTCCACATCCGCCAGTTCCTTGAACTGGTGATACATGCTGGGCAATTTCTTCTTCACGTACTCGGCGGGTTTGTGGGAGATGTCCAGGTATGCGCCGCCGTGCTCGGTGCCGCGCCCTTCTCGCACTTCGGTATAAATAGAACGCGCCACGACATCGCGCGTGGAAAGCTCCATGCGCTTGGGATCATATTTTTCCATGAAGCGCTCGCCCAATTTGTTGCGCAGGATGCCGCCCTCGCCGCGCACCGCTTCGGTGACCAGAATCCCCTGCACTCCCGGAGGCCACACCATGCCGGTAGGATGAAACTGCACAAATTCCATGTCCATCAGCTCCGCGCCCGCTTCGTACGCCAGCGCCATACCGTCGCCGGTGTACTCCCAGGAGTTGGACGTCACCGTCCAGGCCTTGCCTATTCCGCCGGTGGCGATCACCACCGCTTTGGCCTTGAATACAATGAACCGGCCATTCTCGCGCCAGTACGCGAAGGCGCCCGCAAAGCGGCCGTTTTCCATCAGCAGCCGCGTAACGGTGCACTCCATATAGCAGTCCACGCCCTGCTGCACACCGCGGTCTTGCAGCGTGCGAATTAATTCCAGGCCTGTGCGATCGCCGACGTGGCACAAGCGCTTGAAGGTGTGCCCGCCAAAGGCGCGCTGCAAAATCTCGCCTTTTTCCGTGCGATCAAAAAGCGCTCCCCATTGCTCCAGTTCACGGACGCGGTCCGGAGCTTCCTGCGCGTGCAACTGCGCCATGCGCCAGTTGTTTAGCATTTTGCCGCCGCGCATGGTGTCGCGGAAATGGACTTTCCAATTGTCCGCGGGATCCACGTTGGCCATGGCCGCGGCAATGCCACCTTCGGCCATTACCGTGTGGGCTTTGCCAAGCAGCGATTTGCAAACCACGCCTACCGATGCGCCTTGCGCCAGAGCTTCGATGGCCGCGCGCAGCCCCGCGCCGCCAGCGCCGATGATCAACACATCGTGTTCGCGAACCTCATAATTTGTGCTCACAGAATCCTCAGGTCGCGAATCAGGCCGCTGGCCACGAGGCGAACGTATAAATCCGCCGAGCCCACGGAGATCAAGCTGGCCCACGCGAATTGCATGTGCCGCTCATTCAGGAAGGAAAAGCCGCGCCAGGCGGCGGCTCGCGTTGTGCCGAAGGATGCGCAGGAAAAGCAATCCATCTTGCCGCCCGCCAAATGGCGCAGCGAATGGCACGACAGGGTGTAAATGGAAAGTAAAATAATGTTGAGCAAAAGAATCAGGCTGCCGACGCCAATGCCAAATTGCCCGTCGAAAAAGAAACCCTTGATCGCGTCATGCCACAGGAAAACCAGGAAAAGAATCGCGAGATAAAGAAAATAGCGATGCACATTTTGCAAAATAAATGGAAACGCTGTTTCACCGCGATATTTGCGATTGGCCGGCTCGCCCACGGCGCACGCGGGCGGATCTAGAAAAAATGCGCGGTAGTAAGCTTTGCGATAGTAATAGCAGGTGGCGCGAAATCCGAGCGGACCCACCAGCACCAGAAGCGCGGGAGAGAGCGGCCACCAGTGATGCTGCGGATCGATGAGCGGGGAATAAAAAGGCGAAAGATAAGGTCCCCACGAATAGTAAGCGCCTTCGAAAGCTCGCAGTGTAGCGTAAACGCCAAAACCGCCCAGCAAAATGATTACTGGTAAAAGTTCGGTCCACCACGAATCGCGGCGCAAAGTAGCGCCGAGACGCGCTTCCGGCAAAGTTGGCGTGCCAGCCATGCAGGTACCTCCGAGTGAAGTAGCCTATGCAAAAAACTCAAATTTTCAAACGAAATTATCCGGGGTGCTATGAGGTCTTCATACGCCCGGTGGCGGAATGCCCATCCAGGCGTGCTGAATGATTTGCCAACTGCCGCCGGGCTGGCGTTTGAAGATCATTAGGTAGCTGCCTTTGGAAGTAATTTTGGCGCCGGTGGCTATAGTGGTGAGAGTTTCCTGGAAGTCCCCGCTGTCGTAAGCCAAATCGCCGGAAGCTTCAAAGTTCTTGCTGTGGAGAGTCAGGTCGCTATTGAAGGTGGCCATAATATTTTGGAACAAGGTGCGAAGAGCGGCGGAGCCGGTGATGCGATCACCGTTGGGTTGAAGGAAGACGGCGTCTGACGCATAAAACTTCAGGATGGGTTCGAGCTGTTTGGTGCGAAGGTCCTGAACCCAGGCTTCGCGGATTGTGGCGATGGCTGCGATAGTTGAGGCTTGAGGGGTGGCAGTTGCGGAGAGAGAAAAAGCAGCGCTGAGGGTGGTAGCGAGGAACAGGAAGGTTGCGGCGGCGCGCCGCCAGTAGTGAAGGGGCTGCAATTCGGCTGCGAGTGCGAAAGGCAAATTCATACAGCTCCGATTCGCTACAGGATGCTTTCGATCTCGGCGTCCAACGCGACGTGGGTCACCGGCTCGGCATTGATGGTAAAGGTCATGCCATCGAGATCGTCGAAATGGAAAAAACGGCTGATGTGGTAATCCTCGTCAAAACTGGAAAAAAGCTGCTCGGTCTCGGCGCGGCTTAGATTGAACGCCGTGAGCGGCACGGGAGTGCCGAAATCACCGGCTAGCGCGCGGTAGCGGTCAACCAATTGTCGCAGTGGCAGCATGTGGCCAAGTCGCGTAGCCTCGGAGGTCATAATCGCTCTCCTTGGGCCCGAGTGTACTGCGATGCTTGGGATTAATAAAGTGTCCTGAATGCCGTTATAATGCGCGTGTAAACACAATTGACGGCAGTCGGGAACCCAAAGCTGTGAAAAGAGAAAGACACCGACATGAGTACGTTTCTTAATGTCTTCCCCAAACAATACTGTGGGTGCTCATGCGTGCTGCTTTTCTCAGCCTTCGCGCTTTCCTCATGGCCGTCTGCAACGGCGCAAACGCGCGAGAGCTCTCGTTCCGCTACCGTGTTGCACCAACTGAACGACTCCATCGAGGAGCTAGTGGAGCGGGTGTCGCCAACCGTGGTGCAAATCCTGGTCACCGGATATGGAGCCTCGGAAGAAACGCAGCGCGGTCAAACCGACTTGCTGGTGGGCCGCCGGCGGGCCATCGGCTCAGGAGTGATCGTTGACCCGGAAGGCTACATTATTACCAACGCCCACGTAGTGAACGGGGCGCAAAATATCGAAGTGCTCGTTCCGCCGCCACCCGCTCCCACGGTGTCCGGCGCGGCGCCCGAGGGTCCGCAAGGAAGAACCTACCAGGCGCGCATTGTGGGAACCTCGCGAGAAATTGATCTCGCGGTAATCAAGATCGATGGGCATGGCTTGCCGTCGCTGTCGATTCGCAACTCCATGCCTCCGGCTAGGCAAGGCGAAATGGTGTTTGCGTTTGGCAGTCCTGAGGGTTTGCGCAACACCGTCACCATGGGTGTGGTGAGCGCGGTGGCGCGGCAGCCCGATCCGGATAGCCCGCTCGTTTACGTACAAACCGACACGCCCATCAATCCCGGCAACAGCGGCGGCGCGCTGGTGAATGCCAACGGCGACCTGGTGGGCATCAACACCTTCATCTTGTCCTCGTCGGGCGGGAATCAAGGGCTGGGCTTTGCCATTCCAGAGGGCGTGGTGGCGTCTGCGTATCCGCAGCTGGTGAAGTTTGGCCATATTCATCAACCGGCCATCGGCGCGCTGGTGCAAACCATTACGCCGGAATTAGCGGCGGCTTTGCGCCTGAAACGAGATTTCGGCGTCATTATCTCCGATATTTCGCCCGGCGGTCCCGCGGACACTGCCGGCATCAAGATTCAGGATGTGGTTGTGAGCGTCGATGGCGTGGCCATAAGCAGCCTGCCGCAATTTGCGCAGAGCCTTTATCTGCATAAAACCGGTGATCACGCCGCGATCGAAATTTTCCGCGGGGCCGATCGACTGAAGATAAATGTTGGCCTCGCAGAACGTCCGCATAAAGAAGACAGCCTCATCGATCTGGCCGACCCGGTAAAAAATCTGGTCCGGCCGCTGGATATCCTTGGAGTGCAGTTGACACTCGACCTTGCGAAGGAGTTGCCTGACCTGCGCATTCCGACCGGCGTGATTGTGGCCGCACGGACACTCGGTGCGCGTACCGGGGAAATTCCGTTGCAAACTGGCGATGTAATCCACGGATTGAATGCCACGCCGATCACCTCGTTGGACGGCTTGCGCGCCGCCTTGGCGGCTATGAAGCCGGGCGATCCCGTCGCGCTGCAAATAGAGCGACATGAGCAGATTTTTTACGTCTCGTTCACGAGGTGAGGCACTCGTATTGGCGTGGTGAATGGATGCGAACCCGAGTGCATTTGTGCCCGTTACCGTCGATTGGGTAAAATGGTTACGAGAAACTTAGAAGCTGAAAGGAATATTATGAGCGTATCGGTAGGTCAAACGGCACCGGACTTCACATTGAAAGATCAAAGGCAGAAAGACGTGAAGCTTTCCGATTTTGCGGGAAAGAAAAATGTCGTGCTGGTTTTCTATCCGCTCGACTGGAGTCCCACCTGCACTAACGAGCATGTCTGCTTCGTCAATGATATGAAGTCATTCGAACAGTTGGACGCGGAAGTGTTGGGCGTGAGCGTGGACAGCGTGTGGTCGCACAAAGCGTACGCCGACAAAATGGGGATTCACTATTCGCTGCTGGCCGATTTTAATCCTCGCGGAGCCATGGCAGAGAAATACGGGGCATTCCTGGCGGACAAAGGCATCACCAGCCGTTCCATCGTGATCATCAACAAGCAGGGCAAAATCGCCTGGATGAAAAACTACGAGATCTCGATGGTGCCGGATTTGAAAGAAGTGTCCGCCGCGCTGCAACAGGTAAAATCCGCCGCAGCGTAGACTCAACTCGTCGCTCTGGCGATTTGGACCCGCACAACACGACAAGAATTCGCGCGTCGTTTACGGATTTTTCTTGTCAGCGCTGGCCATCCACCTCATGAGCAGCACTAATTGCCAGCGCTGCTCTTCCGTCAATTTTGTTTTGAATTCCGGCATGGGCCGGCGCCCTTCGCTAATTTTGTAAAAAAGTTCTCCGTCCGATTGCGGGCTCATGCGACTGCCGTCCGTCAAGTCCCTCGGAGATGTGGAGAATTTTGTCGCGTCGGGACCTTCGCCTTTGCCGGACTTGCCATGGCAGCGCTCGCAATGGTTGGTGTATAAAACTCGCGCAGCATCGAGAGCTTGCGGGGACGGCTGAATTGGATTTTGGCGCCGCTTGGCCTCTTCCGGAATGTTCCATTGGCCTCGATGTGCCACACCTAGCACGATCGACAGCGCGATCAACGTCCACAAGGCAATGAACAGAACCTTGCGCAGCCTTAATTTTTGTCGCGCATCCATAGTCTTGACGGGGTCTTCCAGCGAGATTCAGTTGTCGTTTGGCAGGATACTACGAGCGAAGAATCAGCCAGACCAATTCCGCGTTGAAAAAAAGAATCGCGGCCGCCACTACCCAAGCGATCACGGTCGTGGTGCGTGCGTTCACCAGCTCGCCCATCTTTTCACGGCTGCTGGTCAGTTGAATCAGCGGAATTATGGCGAAGGGCAATTGAAAACTGAGCACTACCTGGCTGAACACCAGCAGCGCGGTCACTTTTGATTCTCCCGCGATGCCGATGACCAGCGCCGCGGGAACGATGGCCATTGCTCGCGTAATCAGGCGCCGCAGCCAGGGCTTCAGCCGAATCTCCAGAAAGCCTTCCATGACGATCTGGCCTGCCAGCGTTCCGGTCAGCGTGGAATTTTGTCCCGAAGCGAGCAGCGCGCAGGCAAAAAGGGTGCTGGCCAGGCTCGCGCCCAGCAACGGGCTCAGTAATTTGTAAGCATCCGCGATTTCTGCCACGTTGTGCAGCCCGCGGGTATGAAACGCCGCGGCTCCCAGCACCAGGATGGCGGCGTTCACAAACAGCGCGAAGCCCAGCGCGAACGTCGAATCGAAAACGGCGTAGCGCACCGCTTGTTTGCGCTCCGGCGTGGATGATCCAAAGGCGCGCGTCTGCACGATACTGGAGTGCAGGTACAAATTGTGCGGCATAACCGTGGCGCCCAATATGCCGATGGCGATGTACAGCATTTCGCGGTTGCGCAGAATTTCCATGTGCGGGATGAATCCCAGCGCCGCATGCCGCCACAGTGGCTGCGCGAAAAATATTTCGTAGGCAAAGCATGCCGCGATGGAAGCGATGAGCGTCACCACAAAAGTTTCAATCAGGCGGAAGCCGCGCCCTTGCAGCGCCAGCACGATCAAGACATCCAGCGCGGTGATCAGCACGCCGGCCAGCAGAGGTAAGCCGAATAAAAGCTTCAGCGCGACCGCGGAACCGAGCACCTCCGCCAAATCGCACGCCGCGATGGCGATCTCGCAGACCACCCACAGAAACATCGCCGTCGGCCGCGAATAATTCTCACGGCAGGCTTGCGCCAGGTCGCGGCCAGTGGCGATGCCCAGCTTGGCGGACAGCGCTTGCAGAAACATCGCCATCAAATTGCTCAGCAAAATCACGCTAAGCAGCGAATAGCCGAATTTTGAGCCGCCGGCGATGTCAGTGGCCCAGTTGCCAGGGTCCATGTAACCGACCGCGACCAGGTAACCTGGCCCCGCGAAGGCCAATAATTTCTTCAAGCGCGAGGCGCCGGCCAGAAATGGAATGGTGCGGTGCGATTCCGGCAGCGATGGCAGGGCTACGGCGCTGCGCATCGCGCCCGCGGGCCACGGGCTCGACGACGTGGGTGCGTCCGTTTCGACCGGGCTAGTTTGGGTACTTGAAGATGGTTCAGTTTCGAATTGAGGAGGACCGATGCGTGCCATAGACCATGTTAACCACGTTAAAGTTACCTACTAAACTACACTTAATAGTGTTGGG
>Ga0209625_1000139_pt1 | contig 17676 bp, 9 predicted proteins | sample JacPin_JW_Ref_M2_FD_187960 | JGI IMG/M metagenome (GOLD analysis project Ga0209625, IMG submission 187960) | Forest soil microbial communities from Algoma, Ontario, Canada - Jack Pine, Ontario site 1_JW_Ref_M2 (SPAdes) (version 2) | ecosystem: Environmental > Terrestrial > Soil > Boreal...
ACTAGATATTATTTATTTAGTATCTTTTTTTTTTGGTATTTTCACAATTATTAGTATAAATCCTATTATATCTGTTTTATTTTTAATAGGTTTATTTATGGAAGTAAAACAGCTCTAGCTTTAATATATTTATGTTTGTTTTTATTAGTAATTTATTGTATAATATAAGTAGTTGAAGGGATATTTATAATTGAATATATTAATACTTTAACGGAGTTATATGAAAAGTTAAAAAAATAAAATTTATATCTATTTATTACTTTAATAAATTTTAGAGACTTTAGTTCAATAGGTAGAACATATGACTTTTAATCATTATAGTATGAGTTCGATTCTCATAAGTCTTAAATAGTTTATTTAGTTTTATACCTTTTTAAAATGACTATAAGTTAATGGTAGACTACTCGTTTACCATACGAGGTGTGTTGATTCGAATTCAACTAGTCATAAATATGTTAAATATATATATATAATGGCTATAAGTTAATGGTAGACTATTTGCGTTCCATGTAAAATATGTTGATTCGAGTTCAACTAGCCGTAAAAAGGGTTAATATATTATCTAGTTATAATATAAAAATATTAAATATAATATAAGTAAAAAATATAATATATTTAGAAAAAAAAAATAAGGATTAATAACTATATATAGAGGATTTTTAATTATACTAAAAGGTTAGTATATTATATTTTTCTTATATATTAATAATATTAATATAACTAAATTCATAGGGTTGGTAACTTAATTAGGTAAAGGACTTTCTTGTCACGAAAGTAGATGTCGGATCGAGGCCGATCTAACCCGTATTAAAGTTATAGTAATTAAGATATATTATAAAGTAAAGTAATAGATAAAAAAGGAAAAGTTGCTATAGGTAAGATATTTGCTAAATATTATGTATTAACACTTAGATGTTCGATTCATCTTTTTTCCGAATAATTAATAATTCTATATAAATTAACAAATAAATTATATTAATGGTAATCAATTTCATTGATACATTGTGTATAAATAATAATAAATTAAATAAAATGATGAATAAAATAAATAATAAATTAAAAAAAATGATGAATAAAATAAATAATAAATTAAATCCAAATTGAGTAACAGGTTTTACTGACGGTGAAGGATCTTTTATGATACTTTTAGAAAAAAATAAAAAATCTGAAAATAAATGACAAGTTAAACCATGTTTTCAAATAGCTTTACATACTAAGGATAAAGATTTACTTTTACAAATTAAATCTTTTTTTGGTGGGATAGGAAATATTAATACTTATAGTAATTTAACATCTTATAAAGTTATTAAAATAAATGATATTATTAAAATAATAATACCTCATTTTGAAAAATATTCATTAATAACTCAAAAACAAGCTGATTTTATTATATTTAAAAATATAGTAGAATTAATAAGTAAAGGTGAACATTTAAATGAAAAAGGTTTGGTAAAAATTATTAATTTTAGAGCCTCTTTAAATAATGGATTATCAGATAAATTAAAGATTAGTTTCCCAAATGCAATTAAATTATTAAAATCTGAAGTAAAAATACCTAATAATATAGATCTTAATTGAATAGCTGGTTTCTTTAGCGGAGAAGGTTGTTTCTATATTAATATTACTAAAGCTATAGATTATAAAATAGGTTATTCTATATGATTACATATTATATTTAGTCAACATTATAGAGATAAAATTCTATTAAATAAATTAATGAATACATTAAAATGCGGTAGAGTTTTTAAACATCCTAAAAGGGATATAATGTCTTTAGTAATATCTAATTTTGAAGATATATATACTAAAATAATACCTTTATTTAATGAATACAAAATTAAAGGTATTAAATCTTTAGATTATGAAGATTTCTGTAAAGCAGCAGAAATAGTAAAAAAAGGAGATCATATAAAATTAGTAGGATTAGAACAAATAAAATTAATAAAATCAAAAATGAATAAAAAAAGAATTAATAGTAAAAATTTTTAATATAATTTTTAAATAATTATATAAAGGGCCTAGTTTAATTGGCAAAATAGGTGACTTCAAATCTCTTGTTTTCAGTTCGAGTCTGAATGCCCTTGTAAAGGTTTTATAGTTTAATAGGTAAAACTACAAGCTTCAACCTTGTATTTTCTTGTCGAGAAAATAGATACCGGATCGATACCGGTTTTACCCGATTTTTTTTTTTGGAAAGGTAGCCATAGGTAGGGCGGGTCGTTTGCTAAACGATATATATATATATATCTAAGAGTTCGAATCTCTTCTTTTCCGAGTATAATTAATACTAATTATAAACTATGTATATAAAAAATATTAAAACAAAAATGAAAAAATTAAATCCAAATTGAATTACAGGTTTCACAGATGCTGAGGGATGTTTCTACATAAATTTTTATAAAAATAAAAATAAAAACAAATGACATATACAACCGAGCTTTCAAATAGATTTACATGCAAAAGATAAAAATTTACTAAGATAAATCCAATCAATTTTTGAGGATAAAGGTACGATATTTACAAGTAAAATATATTATAAAGTAAGTTATAGAGTTTATGGTATATTAGATATTGTTAAAGTAATAATACCGCACTTTGATAAATACCCATTGATTACCAAAAAACAAAGTGATTTCCTTTTATTTAAAAGTATTATAGAAATTATCAGTAAAGGTCAACATTTAACTGATTCGGGCTTATTTAAAATAGCTAGTTTAAAAGCTTCATTAAATAAAGGATTACCCGAAAAATTAAATAAATATTTCCCTACTATTATAAAAGTAGAAAGACCAAAGGTTAATATTCCTATAAATATAAATCCTCATTGAATAGGAGGATTTTATAGTGGTGAAGGATGTTTCTATGTAAATATATATAAATCTAAGGAACATAAAATAGGTTATGGTATTGCACTACAAATTATATTAGGACAACATAATAGAGATAGGTTATTATTAGAAAAAATAGTAAATATTTTAGAATCGGGTAAAATATATGAACGAAAAAACAGTAATACAATAGTTTAAACGATTTATAATTTTAAAGATATTTATATAAAGTTAATTCCTTTTTTTAAAGAATATAAGATTAGAGGTATTAAATATTTTAATTTTGAAGATTTTTGTATAATAGCTGAAATAATTAAAAAAGGAAATCATACAAAATTAGAAGGATTAAAAGAAATTAAATTTATAAAATCAAATATGAATAAAAAAAGAATTTTTATTAAAGGGCCTAGTTTAACGGTAAAATAGGTGACTTCAAATCATTTGTACCTAGTTCAAATCTGGGTACTCTTGTATTAATTAATAAAATTAATAAAAAATATATTAATTATTTGGTCTTTAGGTTCTTTAGTTTAATGGTAAAACTCATTCTTGATAAGAATGTATTCAATGTTCAATTCATTGAAGAATCATATATAATATGTGCCCGCGGGATTTAATTTATGTATATGTCAAGTTATTATAAGAGAGTTGGCTGAGCGGTTTAAGGCATCTAACTTGAGATTAGAAGGAAGTTTTATTTCCCGTATGTTCAAATCATACACTCTCTGGTGATTATTATATAAATAAATATTGATTAATTTAAGGTTAATTAAAAATAAATTTTTATAAATTTAAATCTTATGTTTTTATAATTTTATAAAGTTTATTTTTTTTATTACAGGTTAGAGCCAGGTTGGTTAGGCGTCTCATTTGGGTTGAGAAAATGTTATGTTCGAATCATAATAACCTGAAACCTAAATAAATAAAATTAAAAATTATATATATATATATATTACTTGCTTTAAGACTTGTTATATGAATATAATATTTTAAAATATTTTTAAATATAGTATATAAAGAAACTATTACAGGTATTTTGCTATATATTAAAGAAATTTAAACAATACATAATGTAATTTCTAAGATAAATCTAATAATAAACAAAATGAATTAAAATATTTTAGTAATTTTAGGAAAATAAATCAAACGAGATTATATATTTAATATATAATAACTAATAAATTAGTTTTTATTTAAAATGTAATATTTTTAACTTAAATATAATATTTTTTATAAATATAACTAAGAGTAAAATGGATTAAATCTGTTTGAATAAAGGGGAACCTTCCTCTAAAGTTAAATATAATATATAAGCGATAGTGAAAAGTACCGTGAGGTAAAAAAAAAAATAGTAGTTTTATAAGCAGCTCAAGTAAAATTTAAATAAAAAGTAAGAGCGTACCTTTTGCATAAGCGGTCAGCAAGTTAATTTTAGATGCAAGCGTTGATTATAAAAATCTAGCTTAGATAAACCAATTATGAAAAAATGAATTAGTATCTAGAATTAGACCCGAAGACTAGTGATCTTATTATGATCAGGGTAAAAAAAGCCCGAACGGTTTATCGTTGTATAGATATCCGAAGAATTGTGATAAGTTGGTGAAAGATAATACTGACTAGTATAGCTGGTAAAAAATAAAATAAGCAATTATTAAAGCCAGTAAGTGGAAGTGAACCTTCTGCTAAAAACCTTCAAATTGACGGGAACTCCCTAAAGCAATTTATACCAAACAATGTGGCAACACTAATTGTGGCACAGGTAATGACTCGTGGTATGGTAAAAAATAAATTGATATATGTGAATATAATGGGTAATCCGCAGCCAAGCACCTTAATGGTGTGCAGTTCATCGACTAAATGTAGGTTGGCGTATTAATATACGCTTAAGATATAGTCAAGCCTCATTCGAAAGAATGCAGGATAATGAAGTATTTATTAATAAAATTAACCTATACCCGCCCATAAGGGGCGGGGGAAATATTTTATAAATAAAAAGCTACAAAAACAATATTTATTTATACAAAATGGACTTCATCTTTTTTTCATCGGATGAAGGCAATATAATAGCTATAAAAATTTAGCTTAGATGATATTTTAGTTTATTTATTAGTATAGGATTTCCTATTTTATAAGGCTGTACACTAAAAAAAAATATTTTTAATGATTAGACCTATTGTAATTTACAGTAATTCTGATTTACAAAAAGATCAGATACTTAAAGAAAATAAGAATAAAGTTGTAGTATATCGTTGAGTTAATAATGTTAATAATAAAACTTATGTGGGAAGTTCTGTAGATTTTACTACCAGATTATATAAGTATTACAGTATTAAACATTTAATGGAAAACAAAACACACATACATAATGCTCTTGTAAAATATGGATATTCAAATTTTAGTTTAGAAATACTTGAGTATAGTAATATTAAAGATATAATAGAAAGAGAACAGTATTATTTAAATATATTAAAACCAGAATATAATATTTTACAAATTGCAGGTTCATCTTTAGGGTTTAAACATAGTGAAAAGACTTTAAACTTTTATAGGAATGAACGGGAAGTAAGTAATGAAACTAGAAAAAATTTATCTTTAGCTGCAACAGGTAGAATATTATCTAAAGAGGATAAAGATAAAATATCTGATAAACGTTCAGGTATTAAACTCTCAGAAGAGACAAAATTAAAAATATCTGGAGCCGCTATATCTTTAAGAGGAATAGCGGTTGTAGTTAAAAATATAAATACTCAAGAAGAAACTGAGTATCTAAGTTTAACTGAGGCAGCTAAAGCTATAGGGGTTAGTAGAACAGCTATATCAAAAGCATCGTCTTCTGGTAAACTTCTAATAAAAAATTATATTGTAACAAAAAAAAGAAATAAATAAATAAATACTTCATTATCTGTTAAATGGATAATCAATAAATAATAAAGATTATTTAGGGAGAAGGACCTAAGCTTTATCTTATAATAATTAAGATTAAAAAGGTAGATCTGTTTCTGCGAAACCTATGTAAGTAGGTAATTTAATTAATATCTTAGCAGGTACAGAACTGTGATCTCGAACAAATAGTTTTAAATTAAACTTTTGTACACATCGGGGAATTGTAGTGATTTTACTGAAGAGTATTTGCACTCGGAAGGGCAAAGATAAATATTAAATAATCGGACATAGTACGATAAGGTTGTATGTCTAAAGGGAAACAGCCCTAAACAAGAGTTTAAGGTTCCAAAATTATTATTGAGTGAAATTAAGGATGTTTTTTTTCAATACAATCAGGAAATAGGCTTAGAAGCGGCCATTTTTTGAAGATCTCGTAACAGAGCACTGATTAAAAAAAAAATTAGAAAAAAATACCGAAAATTTAACGGATCTAAATAATATACCGAAACCTTGTACACATTATATATGTGGGGTAGCAGAACATAGGATATATATTTTTTATTTATTCTTAATTAAGAATAAATAAATATAAGTAAATAATTAATAAATATATAATTTATTTATATTAAAAATTATTTTTTAAATATAATCCAAGAGATAATGCTGACATGAGTAACGAAAAAGGGATTTACCCTCGCCTAAAGCTTATGGAATATTAACAGGTTAATTTTCGGTGTCTAAATTATTAATTAAAAGATAATTTTGATGATATTTTTATATAGAAAGTATTTAATAATTAGAGAAAAAAAATACAAAAACCTTTATAAGTTATAAAGGTTCTGGAAAAGAAAAATTTTTTTTCTTTTATTTTATATAATAATATAAAGTAGATATGAATATATATATATTACCGTACCTAAACAACCAAGAGGTAAGCAAGTAGAGTATACAAAGGCGTTAGAGTGAACAATCATTAAGGAACTCGGCAAATTAACTACCGTAACTTCGGGATAAGGAGAGCCATTTTTATTAATTTTACTTAATTTTTTTATTAAGATAATATAAAATTGATGAAAAGAGGAAGCATGGAATAATGTTGTACGACTGTTTAATAAAAACAAAGCACTTTGCCAAGATATAAATCTAAGTATTGAGTGTGATGTCTGCCCAATATCGGCTGGATAACGAATTTATCTTAGTTTTTAATCTAAGGTTTTGAAGGATACCCCGATTAATGGCGGCCTTACCTATGAGGGTCCTAAGGTAGCGGAATACCTTGGCCGTTAAATGCGGTCTTTGCATGAATATTGAGTTTGAGGTAGCTCTATTATTACCTAAATGTATTATATTATTATACATTTAATACATTTATAAAGTCCCCACCTCTCCATAAATTTTAAAATAAAAATAAATAGTAAAAGTAAAAATTACAATGAAAAAAGTTTATTATTCTACTAATACAAATAATTTATCTTCAGATTGACCTTTAATTTTAGGAAGAACTGGTGATTTATTACCTGCTTATCGTTTAGCTAATAAGTTTATAAAACAAGATAAACCAATAACAGCAGCAGAAGTAAATGAAGTTTTAGCTTTTTCTAATATTAAAATAAGTCAAGATATGTTAGATAAAATATTAAAAAGACCTAGATTAGAATTTTCTAATTTAAATGTTGATACTATTAGATCAGATTATTTCTTAAAAAATATAGGTACTATTAGAGGAAATATACAAATTCCTGGTGTATATATTTGAACTCATTTATCTACAGGTGATAAATATGTAGGTTCATCATCAACATTAGCGCGTAGATTAATAGGTTATTTCAAAGGTACACATAGAGACATTGGTAAATTAATGCATTTAATTAAAGATGAAGGTATAAGTGTTTTTAAATTGGAAGTATTACCTTTAATAGAATCTTATTCTATTAATCAAGAACTTAGTTTAGAACAATATTTCTTGTTGCATTCTGAATTTAATCTTAACACCTTAAGGGTTGTTAATAATTTCTCAGGTGCAAGAGCAAAACCTCTTTATATGTATACTAAAGATTTATCTGAATTAATTTATTATTCTGATGTACAAGAAGACTTTATATTTAAATTAAAAATACATCATACTATATTTACAAGAAGTTTAAAGACTGGTACATATTATTTAGATAAATATGTATTTACTGATAAACCTATATTAGGTGTTAAAGAAAATAATTACTCTATAGTAGAAATAAACAAGATGTTGGATAAAGACAGACTTGAAGTACAAAATAAAGGTAGAAGTGTGTTTTTAAAAGCTGTAGATGGTAGTAATACTAAAAAATTTAATAGTATTAGTGATTGTGTTGATTATTTAAATACTATAGCTCCTTCTTATAAAACAACTTTATATAGACATATAGAAACAGGAATACCATATCATGGATATATATGCGAATTTACTAATGAAGGAACAAAAAGTATTAAAGTTAGTGTAACACATGTTGCAAGTAATGAAACTATAATATACTCTTCACTAAGAGAAGCAGCTTTATCTTTTGAACCAAAGTATATAACAACTGGTCAAACAATAAAGGCTTATGCTGAGAGTGGAAGGCTTTTTAAAGATGAATATAAAATAACTTTTAAATAAATATTTTACCCAGCCTGTGGGCCGGAAAAATGGTAATAATAAAGATCAAGTTTAGGACACTTGGTTTTGTGCGATAAAGAGGCAAACTCCGGGAACACCCTAAAACTCTTTTAACCAAAGTATATTAGAAATAATATAACTGGCCTGATTAATGACTCAGGGTATGGTAATATAAAAAGAGATAGACGAAAGAAAAATGGGTTACCGCGGATCTAAGTCAGGGAATAAACCTGTAAAAGAGCAACGAGCGGATGCTTCTTCAGTATTTACTGTAAGGTGCGCTCTAGTCACCATGAAAGTGGCTCTTAGACGAAATAAAAGTAATCTAAGATTAAAGATAACACAATAACCTATATCTAAGGGTATATACCTATGATTAAAGTTGTGTAACGGAATGATAAAACGATACAACAGCTGTCTCGATGATTGTCTCAGTGAAATTGGAATAGCAGTGAAATGTGTTATATTGCTGCGTTGGTGAAAATCCAACTCTATAGTTTTATTTTTTGTAAGTACAATTATATGTTTAATAGTTTTTTTTATACCCTTAATATTTTAAATACTATCTGTTTTGGTATTATAATCTAGTTTAGTTTAAACGATAAATTATAATATAATTTATCCACATAAAAATTATATACACATTGGTGTAGATTTAATTATAAAATAATAAAAATGAAAAAATCTTATCAAAATAAAGATAATTTTTTACAATGATTTGTAGGTTTTTCAGACGCAGAGTCTAATTTTAGTGTAGTTCCTCATAAAGATGGAACTAGAATAAATAAATTTACTTTTAGATTTACTATTAGATTGCATTCAGATGATGAAAATTCTTTAATCTTTATAAACAATTTTTTAGATATTGGTTATACTTTTAAAAATGATGATGAATGTGGTTTTATAGTATCAAATAAACATGATTTATTAAAATTAATAGAAATCTTTGATAAGTATCAATTAAATACTACTAAATTTCTTGATTTTTCTGATTTTAAAAAAGCTTTTATTTTATATCATGAAAGAGAAGGTAGATTAACAGACTTATTGATTGATAAAATTTTATCGATTAAAAATGGTATGAATAAAAATCGTGTTAATTTTGAAATGAGTCAATCACATATTAAAATAACAAAATATTGATTATTAGGTTTAATAGAAGGGGAAGGATCATTCCAACTTTGAAGAAGTGATCTTTTACCTGTATTTTCTATTGTTATGACAGAAAGACAATTACCTGTCTCTACAAGACAAGTATTTTTGATTAAGGAATTGAATTTTAATATTTATGATAAAATAAAGATAGAAAATACATCAGTTATAGCTATAAATAATCAAAAAGCTATAAATAATAGTAAAGGTAGTATATTATTAATAATAAAAAATGTAAATCTATTGTACAATTATCTAATACCTTATTTAGATGGTTTAGAATTTATTACTAAAAAATATAAAGATTATCAAGATTTTAAAGTTTTAGTTAAAGTAGTTTATTATGGAGGTAAGAAAGATAAAGAAATAAAATCTATAATTTTAAAATTATCTTATAATATGAATAATTATAGATTATCTACTTCTACCTCAAATTCAGAGACTATAAACTCTGAGGAAAAAGATAAACTTATAAATATGACTCCTAAAGTTAAACGTTTAAAAGATGGGCGTTTATTAGATATATTATCTAATAAGGTAATTCATCAAGCTGAAAGCAGTATTTATAAAATATTAAATCCAAAAGAAGAGATATTTATAGTACAAACTTTAACAGAAGCTGCTAATATAGTTGGTGTAAATATTAAAACATTAAGTAATAAATTAAATAAAGAAGTATTAGATTCAGATGAACCAATGGTCAATATTAAAAATTTTAAAGTGAAACGTATTGGAGTATTTATAGGAATAAATTAAATAATATAGATTAAGGTAAGGTTACAACCGAATAATCTTTTAGCTATAGAAAAATTAGGTGAAAACGGTTAATAAGATCCAACTTAAAGACCGTCGGCAGTTGTAAATGTCGCTACAGACTGGTTCACCGGGGTTAGGCTGAAATGCCTGTCCAAATGTACAGTCGGATTCTGTAACGAGTATAATATCGTAGGGAGGAATGGATTATTAATAATAAACAATTATTAGCCATAACACAGTGGTATGGAACTCCTTGATGGTCAAACCATCTTTAGTTAATCAGAATTGGCAGATACTGTTTACCTCTAGATAGACGAGAAGACCCTATGCAGCTTTACTGTTACTAATTACAAAAATAATTTTTTAGAATAATTGCGAGTGTATAAGGTAATTGTTTAATAACAATGAAACACCTTTATTTGTTTCTATATATTTTTGAGGATTAGAAGGCAGTTTATGCGGGGCACAGATCCCACAAAAAGTACCTGGGTATATCCAAAGTTCATATTGTAAATTTGTAAATTATAATTTATAAAAATTTTAGTTTGTTATTAATTATGTTTAATAATTATACAGTTATTATTAGATTAAATTCAATATTTTTTTTATTTTAAGTAAGATTTTAACTATATGGTGAATAGATATAAAAAAAAAAAATTTTTTTTTCATATTAATATTGTATTATTATCTTTATTATTATGATATTTATTTATATTTTAAAAGTTTAATGGCTTAATCTTGCTTTACTGTTTGACTTACAAGTCTATCAGTCGCGTAAGCGGGGCATATGATCACAAGATGCATTAAGGAAAGGTCTTGGATTATAGAAAAAGTTACGCTAGGGATTTAGAACTATGTCCTCTAATATTAAAAAAAATATTAGTAAATTGCCCGCGCCCTTAGGGGGCGGGATTTTGGGTTAATTTCAAAGATGACTTTTTAAAGTTAATTTGAAGCGAAACTTATTTTTACCTGTAATTTATGTAAAATAAGAACGTTCAACGACTAAAAGGTGAGCAAAGGTAGCAATAATCCTTTTATTAAAGCCCAACATCTTTTTATATTATATATTTTATGTATAATAATTATTATTGTTATTATAATAATGTATTAGACTTAATTATTTGTTAAGCCTTATTATTATATGTTAAAAAAAATCATATTAATAATGTTATAATATATATATATTTTATGCTAAATATTATTAAATATAAATTAAAAAATAGATATAAAAAAAAATCAATAAATAAAGAAAGTGTTACTATATATTATAAAGACTTTATTCCTGCGGTAAGAGATTGAAAAAATAGTATATATTCTTATAATAAAAATATTTTAACTTTAATACCTGTAGCTAATAAATTTGTTATTAAATTAATTAAAAGTTATTTTAATTTATATAATTTAAAATTAGAATCTAAATTAAGAAAAAAAAGATTACGTCGTAGATTTAGAAAATTATCTAAAAACAAAATATTTATAAGTAATGGTGAATTTAAACATACAAATGATAAAATAAGTATTACTCTATATATATTTAATAGACAAAAATATAATTATTTATTAAAAATAAAAAAAAGATATATAAGATTATTTAATAAAATTAGATTTTTAAGAAAATTATATTTAATTAAATACATAGGATTAAATATTTTAAAACAACAACAAAAAAAAATTAAATTCTTAAATAAAATTTTATCTAGTTCCCAAATAAACTTGACTTCTATAAATGGTCATGATCACGTTTTATGAACTAGATATAAATCTAAATTATATTTAATTCAATATTTATATTATAAAAATTTTATAAAAAAATGTTTAAAAAAATTAAAATATTATATGTTTTATAAACAATTACTTTATATTAATAATTTTAAATTTAATAATTCTTATTTACAAGGTTTAATAAATTTAATAAGAAAAATATATAAAAAAAATATAGAATTTAATTTAATAAATTTAAAATATTTTTATTTTAATAGTGATATTCTTACACAACCTTTAGTTTTAAAATTAAGAAAAAAAAGAAAATTATTAAGATATTTAAAAACTTGTGTAAGAAAAACAAAAATTAAAAAAATAGGATTAAGTGAAAAACCAAAATATTTTTTTGATTTAGATAATTTATTTATATTAAATAATATAGATATAACAAATAATTTATTATATAAATTAATGTTACAAAATAAAATAAATTCTAAATATATAAAAAAAATTATATTAAATTATATTAAATATAAAAGAGTTTCAGGTATTAGAATAGAAGCTTCAGGTAGATTAACTAGACGTTATACTGCTTCAAGATCTCAACATAAAGTTAGATATAAAGGTAATTTAGAAAATACATATTCTTCTATAAAAGGTTATCCTTCTGTAGTATTAAGAGGAAGTTTAAAACCTAATTTACAATATACTAAATTATACTCTAAATCTCGTATAGGATCTTTTGGTATAAAAAGTTGAATTAGTGGTACTTAAAATTTTATTTTTTTTTTCATTTATCCCTCCCTTAATATAATAAATAAAGATGATGAAATAGTCTGAACCAAATTGAGAAAAATGGAATTTAACAAAAATTGAACAGGCTAATTTGCGCAAGAGAGTACAAATTGAGTGCGCGGTTTGGCACCTTATAAAAAAATTAATAGGAAAAAATTTAACAAGTATTGTAAATAAATAAAAAAAAAAAACAAAAATAAAATGACAAAATTAAATAATAACATTAAAGATATGTTAATCGGTTGTATTTTAGGTGATGCACACATAGGAAAAGTTGGAAATGATAAAGGTTTTATTACTTTTGAACAAACAATAAAACATAAAGATTATGTTATTGATATTTATAATAAGTTAGAAAAATATGGTGTAAGTTTACATGAACTTAAATATTATTCAAGAAAAGATTCTAGATATAATAGTTTAAATAGTTCTATATATTTTAAAACTTCTAATAGTGAATTACTTTATCCTTTAGTTAATATGTTTTTATCTAGTACTAATATAAAAATATTACCATTAGATATAGAAAAATATTTAAATCCAATTACTTTAGCTTATTGAATATGTGATGATGGGCAACATGTCAGGAATGGTGGGATTACATTATGTACCGATAATTACACTTTAAATGAGGTTGAGTTACTAATAAAGGCTTTATCTAATAGATATAATCTTGAATGTTCTATCCATAGAAAAAAAGGTAAATCTGCAAAGATTTATAATAGAATATATCTAAAAAAAAGATCTTTAGATAGTATTAAACCTTTAATTATGCCTTTTATTCACAAAACATTTTTTTATAAATTACACACTTACGTTTAATCTCCAGTATATTACATTTTATGACATTGGGGATTTTTTATATCAATATAAAATTAGAAAGAGGCTAAATTGCTGGAATATTTATATTTATATAGTAAATCAGCAGGGAAGTTATTTTTATAACACCTTCAACGACCACACGCCTATATCTAGAGTATTATTAATTACTCTTTAATACTAGACAAAGATATGGTCTAAATCATTTTGAAAGAAATGAAAATTTATGCGATGTCGGCTTAGCTCATCCACATGAATGCAAAAATCATGAAGGGTTTGACTGTTCGTCAATTAAAGAGCTACATGAGCTGGGTTTAATACGTCGTGAGACAGTATGGTTTCTATCTTCTAGAGGAAATTAAAGTAAAATAAAGATATCCCCTTCGTACGAAAGGAGTTGGGTATGTTGATCTATAGTTTACCTGTTGTTTATATTATATAATTTATTTTTACTTAAATATATTATTTTTATAGGCATGGCAGGAAAGCTACATCAATTAAAGATAAAAGCTGAAAGCATATAAGCATGAAACTTACTTTAGGATACTTTTAAACGTAATAGAACATTACGATATAATTATATATAGGCTTTAATTGTATTAATTTTAATATTTTTAGATATAAAGTACTAATTATTAATATACTAAATATTTTACATATATTAACTTATTTATAACTCATATTTATTAAAATAGAATATAGCCTGGTTAGCATAAAAGTAATGCAACCGTTTTGTAATCGGTAGAAGTAAGTGCAATACTTGCACTGGGCTGTAATAATTAAGATCCAATGGTCAAGTTCGGTTAAGACATAACATTTTCACTGTTAGTGCGGGAGTTCAAATCTCCCTTGGGTTGAAAGAGATTAGCTCAGTGGTAGAGCTGTCGCTTTACACGCGAAAGGTCAGGTGTTCGAATCACCTATTTCTTATATTTATTATGCGGGTTGATGTAATAGTAACATAGATGGCTCATGACCAAAATATTTAGGTGCAAATCCTAAGTCCGCAAATTAAGGCTATAGCTTAATAGGTAAAGCGAACTGCTCATGATAGTTTCAATAAATGTTCAAGTCATTTTAGCCTTAAAAATAATATATAAATTATATATGTAATTTATATGAAAAATATTTTAGATTTTAACTAAGTAATAAGTTTTATAAAATAAAAAATATATTTTATAATTTTGTAAGATAGTTTATATAATAAAATTTATTTAAATTAAAAATTTAAATAAATAATGAAAATTTTATAAAGGTAAGTTAATTAATATATAGTATTATATATTATAATTCAAATATTAGTAATAGTTGTTTTCTTTTAATCCGAGTGTTGAAAAGGTATACAAAGTAAACAATTTATTAATTAGGCTTTAAAATAATTATTAAGTTGTTTAAGTATAATTTATATAAGTTATTTACTAATTCTAGCTACTGTTTGAATAGTAGTTATATTAATTTTAACTTTATATATAAGTTTAAATATTTTAATAGATCTAAGTTTATTAGATAATTTAAGATTTTAAAGTTTATATTTTCAAATTATATATATCTGGCTATTATAGCTATAAAATTTATTTTTGAATTTATATATATATATTTATTAATGATTATATAATTATATTAATATAAATGATTATTATGAAAAAATTAAAGATAAAATCTATGTTTTACCTTTTATAATCCCTTTTCAAGATTTAACATTACATGATCCTTCTTAAGGTTCAAGCATATCAACATCTCATATAACGAACCTTTTATTGTTGTCTTAGGACCTATTGAACCTTTTACTGTTGCCTCAGGACTTATTAATCTTTTTATTATTATCTATAACCTATTTGTCTTACTACTCTTATTTCAGGATCTACTTTTGAAAATTTTATTAGTTCAAATCCATATCCCATATATAATATATCTAATTCATTTTTATAAGTAAATGAGTTAGGATTTAGATATGATAAAATAAACTATCAAGGGGTATACTATCATGGGAAATATAATACAAATTATTGACTTGAATCTAGACTTATTGAGATATTAAAAATAGAAGAATTATTAAGTAATTCAGGTATGAAAGTAGTTTTTAATCCGGCAATAAAAACATTTTAAGTTAACAGAATTATTTATGGTGTTTTAATAGAAGATAGTTATACTGAAGAAAATTTTTAAAAAAAATAAAAAAAAAACTTATAAATGATTTTTATCTTAAGGAACTTTTATTTAATAAAAATTATAATTTAGCTTGTAAACAAGATAATACTTATGCTTAAATATTTGGTAATCGTTGACTATTAATTAGTCAGTTAAATGAAAGATTAAAAGATATAATGTTTAAATCTAAGTGATGGAATGGTAGACATTACAAATTTAAAATTTGTTGGCGAAGGCCGTAAGCGTTCGAGTCGCTTCTTAGATAAATATACTATATTAAATCATATTTAATATGATATATATTGTGAATAAAAAAAAATAAGAATAAAGAAAAAAATGATAAATAATTCTAATATTATTCCCTTAGTTTCTTATGAATATCCTGATATTCAAAAAAAAGAAATATATAAAGAAAATAAATATAAAACAGGTATATATCTGTGAACTAATAAAATATCTGGAGTATGTTATGTAGGGTCTGCTGTTAATTTATCGCGTAGATTTAAAGATTATTTTAATAAAAGTTATTTAATAATGGAAGTAAAAAAGAATAATAGTCTCATATATAGAGCTTTATTGAAATACGGGTATTCTAGGTTTAGATTAGATATTCTTGAGTATTGTGATATTAAATTTGTTATAAAAAGAGAACAATTTTATTTAGATAGTTTAGATTTAAAATATAATATATTAAAAGTAGCAGGTTCTCTTTTAGGGTTTAAACATAATATTTTGTCTAAAGAAAAAATACGTATTGCAAAATTAGGTAAGCCTCGTTCTGAAATGACTAAATTAAAGTTATCTGCAAATAGTATTGCAATAGCTTTATCTGTTAAAAATATCAGAACAGGAGAAATTTGTTTATTTCCTTCTATTAGAAGAACAGCATGTTTTATTAATATAAATAATACTTATCTTGCTAAATGCTTAAAGAAAAATAATTTTTATAAAGGTAGAGGTTATTATATAACTAAAATAAATAAATAATCTTATGTTTGTGATCATAGGACAATTAGTTTATTGATAGATTTAGCTTTCAAAATAAATTATTCAGAATTTTCAAATACAATTTATAATAATGAATATAAATCTTTATTTGAAAAATGAATTAAAAATCATTCTCAGGATAAAGTAAGTATAATTGATGGTTGTCTGTTCGCAACAAAAGATTTAGATATGTTTTTAATAGGTATAAAAGAAAAAGATTATGTTATAAATGGAGGGCCTAGGAAATTTAGAACAGAAATAAATTATTCAAAAAGTTTTTTATCTAGTATAGATGTAGACTTTAGAGAAGCTCTTTATAATCATAATAATTATCATATATATCAAGGTAATATATATGAAGATCTTTATTTACCAAGGGAAAAGTTTTCATATGAAAATATTCATATGAATATAAGTGATAAAAAATGATAAATATAATATATACATATTATAAAGGGCGAATAGTTATTAATTGGTAAAACGTCTGCTTTGCAAGCAGATTTTCCTGGTTCAATCCCAGGTTTGTCCAAAGAATATCTGTATAATATTATATTTTAGTACACTTTAAACCTGCCATAAAAAAGCTATCTACACCATATCTTACTTTAATAAAAACAGTATAAACATTGTCTTTAATAATTTTAGAAATAATAGTATTTCTAAAATTACTAACCTAGTTGATAAATATTTACTTTTACAGGTAAATTAATATATTAGTAAAAAAAAAATTAACTTATAAAGCGATTGTTTATTATTGAGCTTATTAAATTATTAATAAATTGTTAAGTTATTTTCTAGATACTATTCCATTAACTAAATTTATAGTTAATGTTCTTTCCTGTCTTGATATTATAATTTGTTTATAATAATGATAGATTAATTAATTTATATTAATGAAAAAAGATTTTAGATTTTATTTATTTTTACTTTTATTTTTATTATTTATATTTTTAGTAGTTACTATTATATTTA
>Ga0209625_1000140_pt1 | contig 17609 bp, 15 predicted proteins | sample JacPin_JW_Ref_M2_FD_187960 | JGI IMG/M metagenome (GOLD analysis project Ga0209625, IMG submission 187960) | Forest soil microbial communities from Algoma, Ontario, Canada - Jack Pine, Ontario site 1_JW_Ref_M2 (SPAdes) (version 2) | ecosystem: Environmental > Terrestrial > Soil > Boreal...
GTGTTTTTTCCGAGCCGCGCACTCTCTACCGACAATGCGGCGATGATTGCGGCGGCGGCGTACTCGCGTTTCCGGGCTGGCCTGTTGGCAGATACATCGCTCAATCCCGATCCGGCACTAATTCTGAGATAAAACAACAATAGACAAGCTTGAAAACGGCCGCTTGAATTTTTCACGTGTAGAGCTGTCTGCGGCGGCATCAAGGGAGAAGGTCTCAGATGATTGGTGAAGTGCGTTTTGTTGGGGAAGGATGCTACGCTTTCGGGCGATGAGCACACCTCCAGGAGCTCCGGGAGCGCCACCAAGTGCGCCGCGTCGGGCGCGGGCACCGCGTGTTGACACAGGACAAGCGACGACTGACCGGTCGGCGCCCGCGGTGCTTACCAGCCGCGATAATCGGTGGCTGAAACAATTTCGCATGGCGCTGCGCGGAGGGATTCCGACGGAGTCGGGATTTGTTGGCGTGGAAGGCGTGAGGCTGGTTGAAGAAGCGTTGCGTTCGGGGTGCCGCATTGATGCGGTGTTGTTCAGCGAAACGGGCGCACGATACCGCGAGCGACTGGCGCCATTTATTGGGCGACCGGAAATTGCTTTTCCGGTATTGCAGACGACGGACAGACTTTTTGAGGGGCTGGCGGACACCGAGCATCCGCAGGGAGTCGCGGCGCTGGTGGAGCCGCGAGTTACGACGTTCGATGATTTGGTGCGCGCACCGGAAGGGCTTTGTTCCCCGCTGCTGGTGGTGTTGGCCGGCGTGCAGGACCCGGGGAACGTGGGGACGATTTTGCGGACGGCTGCGGCGTTCGGCGCGACAGGGGCGGCGATTTCCGCGTCAGGACAAAGCGGAACGGCGAGTCCATTTTCGCCCAAAGCATTGCGGGCGTCGGCGGGAGCTGCGTTGCATCTCGCGGTTTTGTCAGGGACTCCACTGCCAATTTTAATGACGCAATTGAAGGTGGCGGGATTTCGGATGCTGGCGTCCAGTGTGCATGAGTTGGAGGCGGGCGAGCAGCCGCTGCTGGCTCCGTGGGAAGTGAATTGGTGCGTGGCTTCGGCGCTGCTCGTAGGTAACGAAGGGTCGGGGCTTCCGGTAGAAGTGGAACGCAGCGCGGATGCACGCATACGGATACCGATGGCGAGCGGCGTGGAGTCGCTGAACGCGGCGGCTGCGGCGGCGGTGTTGTTTTATGAAGCGGCACGACAGCGCAACTCCGTGGGTACGGGCAACATCCAAGAGCCGTGAGCTTATTCAACAAAATTCCATTGGGGCCGGGCGGAAACTCGCTGGAGCCGGAGGTGCCCGCGGACCATCAACCGTTGGCGGAACGCATGCGTCCGCGGACGCTGGATGAATTTATTGGGCAAGAGAAACTGCTAGGGCCTGGCAAGCCGCTGCGCACACAAATTGAAAATGACGACATTGGGTCGATGCTGCTGTGGGGGCCGCCGGGGTGTGGGAAGACGACGCTGGCGCGATTGATAGCGCGGCTGACGCGCTCGGAATTCGTATCGTTCAGCGCGGTGTTGGCGGGGATCAAGGAAATAAAAGAAGTGATGGTGGTTGCGGAGCGCAAATCGCGGTCGGGGCACCGCACGATTGTGTTTGTGGATGAGGTGCACCGCTTTAATAAAGCGCAGCAGGATGCGTTTCTGCCGTATGTGGAAGCGGGACACATTACTTTTATAGGCGCCACGACGGAGAATCCGTCGTTTGAGGTGATTTCGCCGCTATTGTCGCGGACGAAGGTGTACATTCTGACGGCGCTGCCGACGCCTTTGATTGCGGAGTTGTTGCGGCGCGCGTTATCGGATAAAGAGCACGGACTGGGGAACGAAAAGTTTGAGGCCAGCGACGATGTGTTGATGCGCATCGCTTCGTTTGCGAATGGCGACGCGCGGGCGGCGTACAACATACTGGAACTGGCGGCGCGCAGCGCGATACGCGACCGGAACGGTGTGCTGGCGATTACGCCGCTGCTGCTTGAAGATATTTTGCAGCGGAAGTTGTTGCGGTATGACAAATCCGGCGAAGAACATTTCAATTTAATTTCGGCGCTGCATAAGTCGGTGCGAAATTCGGATCCGGACGCGGTGCTGTATTGGCTGACGCGCATGCTGGAATCGGGCGAAGATGCGTTGTACCTGGCCCGGCGGTTGGTGCGCATGGCGAGCGAGGATATCGGGTTGGCGGAGCCGGGCGCACTGGCGGTGACGCTGGCGGCAAAAGATGCGTTTGATTTTCTAGGCGCGCCGGAAGGACATTTGGCGCTGGCGCAGGCGGCGGTGTACTTGTCGCTGGCGCCGAAGTCCAATGCGTTGTACACGGCGCATGGCGAGGCTATGGAGGATGTAGCGAAGACAGAAGCGGATCCGGTGCCGCTACATTTGCGAAACGCGGTTACGGGACTGATGAAAAATGTGGGTTACGGGGAGGGATACAAATACGCGCATAATTTTGAGGGAAAAGTTACGGACATGACTTGCCTGCCGGACAATTTGGCGGGGCGGACGTACTACAAGCCGACGGATCAAGGATTTGAAGCGCGGTTGCGGCAGAGGTTAGATGAGATTCGGAAGTTGAAGGTGCGAGCGGCGGCGAGGGAATGAGGGAGCGGTGGTGAGCATGGGAGCTGGAATGGCCTGGCTTCACGAGGGATCGAAAAGAGATTCCTCGACTACGCAGACCGACTCCTTCGCAGCAGCGAAGGAGGAAGAAAAAATCGGGCCGCTACGCTCGGAATGACATGTTTTGCCGTGGTTTAAAAAGAGCTTCGTGAAGGCGCAGTTTTTCTGATGGCTTTTGTGAGGGCCGCACTTTTTGTTTAGCGAACTGTTTTTTATCAGCGGAACTCTTTTGTTGAAGCGTGCATTTGGTTACTGAAGATTACTTTCATGGTGATGACATTCAGACGGTAGTGAACTCCAGAGACAACTTGTGATTTGCCTTTGTTCCAGCCGATACCGGTGGCTGCGTAGGCTGTGCGCGCTGGTGTGTGTCGTTTTCGGGTGCTGCACGATTCCGCCTGCAGGCGCGCAGATGGTGGAGGTTGAAAAGCCGCTGCAGACCATCGATGAGGACATCAGCGCGTTTGCGTTCGGGCCGGAAGGCCGCATCGTTTATTCGGTGCGGCGCAACGTGAAAACAAAATTGTACGACCTGGAGCACGACGATATCTGGTTACTGGAGACGAATGGGAAGAAGCGGCGGTTGCTGCAAGGGGATAAATTTAAATATGGAAGCACGCCGTTCAGCTATGCGGTGGATTCTTTTCGGTGGTCGCCCAACGGGAGGATCATACTGGCGCGGCTATTCGTGACTTCGGTAGTTGATGAGAGTGGAAAAACTCAGGACTCGTTCATGACCGTGGTATTGGATGAAAACGGGAAGGAAGTGCGCATTAACGGCGGAGAAAACTTGATACGGGATTCGGCGAATGCGTTCTGGCTGAAGGACAACGCGACGATTGTGCATATGACGGAGGCGGTAAAACCGCGGGCGCTGTATTCGTTTCAGTATACAAATGTGTCGACAGGGCCGGCGGGCGCGGCTTTTGAGGGACGGACGTTTCTGGATGCGGACGCGATCGCGGGGAGTAATGTGGCGATTGCGGTGGAACAGGATCGCGCGCAAACGGGGCCGCCGCGATTAATGCGGCTTGATTTGTTGTCGCAGGATGACAAGGAGTTGGCTACGCTGCAGGATTTTACGGGCGGGCTTTCGATTTCACCGAGCGGGAAAAAGGTGGCGTATTACGTGGATAAGGAAGTGCTGGAGATTCGGGATGTGAGTTCGCCGCATCGGGTGGCGCGGGTGCGAGCGGGGCTGGGAGTTTTTCACTGGGCGCCTGACGAGCAGCGGGTTCTATTGAAACGCGCGGTGGAGAAAAAGACCGGGGAGTTGGTGTGGATCGACATACCCGAATTATCTGAGATTGCGGACGGGAAAGAGACTCCGGTGGCGCAGAGTGCTGGACGGCCGATTTTGCGGGAGATCGGGTTTCGGGATTTTGCGATTTCGGGGGATGGGAAGTTGCTTGGGGTGATTGCGGTGGGGAAACATAGTTTGTCGGTGTTTCCGGTGTCGGTGCAGTAGAGAGCGAAAGACCGGTAATAATCTCGTTGGTAGTTGGCTGACAAAAACCCAACCCCAAGACCCGGCCCGCGGCGAAGACGAAACGGAATTGATTCGTGTCCAAGGTTAGCTGACAAAAACCAACCCCAAGACCCAGGCTGAAAATCGAGTGGAGCGCCCTCGGCTCTTCAGGTGGTTGTATCCGTTCATACAATCGCATTGTTTCAAGAAGCTGCAGCGATCAGCGGCGGCGGCGGTGTTCGATTAGGATGCAGGCGTCTTCTACTACGAAGAGGCCGGCGGCGCGGGCTTTGGCTGCGGCGGTTGGGTTCGCGATTCCGAGCTGCATCCAGATTACTTTTGCGCCGATGGCGATGGCGCTGTCGACTATGGGCGGGATGTGTTCGGGACGGCGAAAGATGTCGACGATTTCGATTTCGTGGGATTTCGGGACATCTTCGAGACGGGGATAGGATTTTTCGCCGAGGACTTCGGTTTCGTTGGGATTTACGGGGATGATGCGGTAGCCGGCGGACTGCATGTATTGCGTGACCCCGAAACTGGGGCGCCTGGGATTAGAGGAGAGGCCGACTACCGCGATGGTTTTATAGTTTTTGAGGATGTCGGCGATTGCGTCATTACTGTGCGGCCAATTATCGGGGATGGATATTTTCATGGCGATGCTTTGCTAATTGCGCGCGGCAAAATTATCGAGAGGGTCTATTGGGATAGGGGCGGAAAGGCTTGTGAGGATTTTTCCCTTTGTGCGGATTTGAGGGGCGGCCGGAACTTGAAGAGCGATGCGGACCGGGACCTTGAGTTCTGGGACCTGCCTGCTGTGGTCCGCGATTCTGTTTCCATTTTGTGGGGCGGCCGGAAGTGAAGGGACGACTGGAGCTTGAGCGATGGGGAGGGCGCTGCTCGGTTCGTTTTTCCGGATTACTCGGACCGCGATTTTGATCCCACTTTGGACGCCGATCGGTTGGCGAGCGATCTGAAGCGGATTCCCGATTCGGATATCCCTCGAGGTCCTGGGTTGCTGGCGGGCGGCTGGGCCTTGGGCCATGCTTTCGGTGCGCGGGACGAGGTGCGGCGGCGAGGCGATATTTATCTCCCGGACGCCGCTTTTCAAAATATTTATTTGCGGGAGGTTGTGGTCTGGAGTGAATAACCGTTGCGGTCTTTTGCGTAAGCGATTCCTGGGGTGGTACGAACGAGATGCGCGGCTTAGGAGGTATTTTTAGGTCGCGGCGGAGTTCGTCGACTTCTTTGTCGAGGAGCAGGCGGTAGCGGCCCTGTGGCAGGCCTTCGAGTGTGAGCGGGCCTAGCGCGATGCGTTTTAGTTTTTCGACGGGATGTTTTTCGGCGAAGAGGACGCGGCGGAGAATGTCTTTCTTGGAATCCTGCAAGGCGACTTCATACCAGAAATTTTCGGCATGCCCGCGCGTGGCGTCGGGCTGGCGAACGGTGCGGATGGTGGCGCCGGCGTTGCGGCCGAGGCGTTCGAGTTCGTCCATCATGAGGCAGCCTTTAATTTTCACGTGGTAATGCTGCTGAAGATTGGGCCAGTCTTTCAGCATTTCGGCGGCGAGATCTCCGTCGTTGGTGAGAAAAACCAAGCCACTGGCGTCATAGTCGAGGCGACCGACGGGATAAACACGCTCGGGTAAACCTTTGAGGCAATTTCGTAGAGTTTTGCGGCCTTCGGGATCGGCCAGCGTGGAGACTACTTCCGGGGGCTTGTTCAGGACAATGTAAACGCGGCGTTCGTTGGCTTCGACTAGTTTGCCGGTGGCTTCGATGCGATCTTCTTTAGCGTCGGCTTTGGAACCGAGTTCGGTGATGACGCGGCCGTTAACGCGCACTTGTCCGCTGAGGATGAGTTGTTCGGCGTGGCGGCGAGAGGCGATGCCGGCACGGGCGATGATTTTTTGTAGGCGTTCGAGCATAGTTTTGGGTGGCGGTATCTATTGTGAACGGGTTGGGGAGAAACCGCACTCTTAAACCGCGCTCTTAAATACGAGGTTGGTGGGGCCGTGCGAGATCGAAGAGAGATTCCTCCACTCCGCGGGCCGACTCGTTCGCGGGAGCGAACGAGAAGAAAATGCGTCGGCACGCTCCGGTCGGAATGACAGGTTTGCGAGTCGGCGGGAGTGGGAACACGGGATTTGTTCCGTTGGGGCGATGCGGGCTTGCTCGGTTGGGGGCCTTTATTCGCCGGCGGCTATGCCAAGCGATCCCCACCCCTTGCAAAACCGGCAAGGGTAGGCCACCCAAAAGAAAGAAAACTGCTAAACCTCGAAAGTATCGGGCGCTTATTCGCCGGCAGCGGCTCCCATGGATTCTCCGCTCTTGTCAGTGGCCTTCTCTGTAGGTGCAAGATTCTTGCGTGGATTTTCGGCGTCGACGGCCTTGGGGGATTGTATGGATTCGGGATCTCTGGGTTCTTCATCGATTTCGCCGGCGGGCATGCCTTCGTTGGTGGCGGTGACTTCGGCCGCTAATTCTTCGTTATCGTCGGACTCATTAATGGGAATTTTTTCGGTGGCCATATTTCCTCCTTCTGATTTGGATGCGAAGGCCTCGACGAAGTGGTCCTGTGGGTCCTCGCGGTCGTGATGGGCGCCGTCAGAAGCGGGTTCAGTGCGAATGCCGGCGTTTTCTGGAGAGTCGAGAACCTCATCGAGCTCGTCGGTGGGCAGCTCATCGGGCATGGCTACGCCTTCGTCGCTGCCGAGGGCTTCGCGGGCAAGGGCCTCGAATTCCTTGAGGCTGGGCAATTCGCCGAGGTCGCTAAGACCGAAGCGCATGAGAAATTCTTTGGAGGTGCGGTAGAGGATGGGGCGGCCGATAACTTCCTTGCGGCCCGCGGTGGTGATGAGGCGCTTGTCGAGAAGAGTTTTCAGGACACCGCTGGTGTTTACGCCGCGAATTTCGCCGATTTCGGGGCCGGTGACGGGTTGCTTGTAGGAGATGACGGCAAGCGTTTCTAGCGCGGGCATGGTGAGACGCAACGGAGGGCGCAAACTTTTTATGAAGCGGCGGACGACATCGTGATGCTGAGGCTTGGTGTAGAGCTTGAAGCCGCCGGCGACTTCGCGAATTTCAATGCCGCGATCTTCGCTGGCGTAGCTGGCGACCAGCTCGTCGAGCGAGGATTGAACTGCGAGTTTTTCGCCGCCTAAGGCGGTGGCGAGCTGGTCGAGGGTGGCGGGGTCGTCGGCGGCGTAAATGATGGCTTCCAGAGCGGCTTTTCGTTCTTCGTTGGTCATCTAGTTTTCAGCACCTGGGTATTTTTTCATACGCTTATTGATATTGCTCGTCGATTTGGCGGATGCCGCCTTGCTCGTCAAAGACCACGTCGAACAACTTGTGCTTGCGAAGAAGGATAGCGCCAAACTGCTTTTCCTGCACGATGGCGACGGCCTGGAGCTTGACCATTTCGAGTACCGCGAGGAAGGCGACGATCATGGCGTGGCGGGATGGACAGGCTTCGAAGAACTGAATGAGATTGAGGGTGTTGTCTTCGCTGGCAAGGATTTGCGCGCGGAGCTGGGCGATCATTTGCGCGACGGTGAATTCTTCGTGGCGGAGATCGATGCGCGAGACTTCTTTGCGGCGCTCGAGGACTTGCTGGAACACTTTGACGAGGTCGACTAGGGAGACGACGAGGTCGGCATCCGTGCCTTCGTCGTTGTAGAGGGATTTGTCGGGTTTGGACCAGACATTTTCTTCGATTTGTTGTTTCTGGTAGAGGAGCTGCGCGGCGTTTTTGAATTTTTCGTGTTCGACGAGGCGCTGGACTAATTCGGCGCGCGGGTCGCTGGATTCGGTTTCCGGGCCTGCCAGGGGATCGGGCGGGAGCAGCATTTTGGATTTGATGTAGATGAGCGTGGCGGCCATGTACACGAATTCGGCGGAGACGTTGACGTCGAGTTCCTCGAGTTTGTGGAGGTAGTCGAGATATTGGGAGGTGATTGTGGAAATCTGGATGTCGTGGATGTTCATCTCGTGCTTCTTGATGAGATCGAGGAGGAGATCGAGGGGACCTTCGTACATAGGGATATTTATTTTGTAGGGTGAGGCCATTGGTTGCTATTCCCCTGCGCCGCCGAAGATTTCTTTTCTTTTACTGTCCCAGCCGAAGACGGCTTCGCGTACGCGGGACATGGTTTTCTGAGCGATGTCACGGGCGCGATCGGAGCCGCGACTTAATATTTGCAAAATTTTTGCGGGGTCTTTTTCGAACTCGAGGCGGCGAGCGCGCACCGGCTCAATCCATTTGATTAAATTGTCAGCCATAGCGCTTTTGCATTCGATGCAGCCAATTCCGGCGGTGCGGCAGCCGTTCGCCGACCATTCGAGCGTGGGCGGCGGCGAGAACAGTTTATGCCAGTCGTAGACGGGACACACGTCGGGATTGCCGGGGTCGGTGCGGCGTTTGCGGGCGGGATCGGTGACCATTACTTTTGTTTTAGCGCGAATGTCGGCGTCGGATTCGCTTAGAGTGATGGCGTTGTTGTAGCTTTTGGACATTTTGCGGCCGTCTAGACCGGGGATGCGGGGGGTTTGGGTGAGCATTACTTGGGGTTCGTTAAGGACGTGCTTTTGCGCGAAGAACTGATCTCGATAAGGCAAGGGGACCTTTTCAAGAAAATTATTTACTCCGGCTTCTGCTGCATAGTCTCTAACCGCCTGCTCCAACATCGCATCAGCATCAGACTCAACTTCTGAAGAGAGTCTAGTTGATAGAGAAATCTTTGACGTCCTGAGGAACAGGTTCAACGCTTCGCGATTTTTGAGATTGAAAAAAGCTTTGTCAATGTGAAATCCGTGGTAGAGGTTAAAGCGGCGGACGATCTCGCGGCTGAGTTCTACGTGGGAGACTTGGTCTTCGCCTACCGGGACGAAGAGGTCGGTGTTTTCGGCGCTGTAGATAACGATGTCGGCGGTTTGCAGGCAGGGGTAGCCGAGGAAGCCGTAGGTGTGGAGGTCTTTGTCTTTTACGTTTTCGAGGGCTTCTTTGTAGGTGGGGACGCGTTCTAGCCAACCTAGGGGTGTGACCATGGATAGGAGGAGATGAAGTTCGGCATGTTCGCGAACCAGGGATTGCTGGAAGATTTCGGATTTATCGGGATCGAGGCCGGCGGCGAGATAGTCGGTGGTGATTTCAATGGTGTTTTGGGCTACAGCGCTGGCGTCGGCGTAGTCGCTGGTTAGTGCGTGCCAGTCGGCGATGAAGTAGAAGCAGTCGTATTCGGGGTTGGCTTGCAGGCGGACCCAGTTTTCCAGGGCGCCGAAATAGTGGCCGATGTGCAGGCGGCCGGTGGGGCGCATGCCGCTGACTACTCGTTTTCTTTTTAGGGTGATGCTGGAGTCCAAGATCGATCCTTTTATTAGGCGTGGGTGAATTTGGTGAACTGCGTAATCGAAAAAATTCGCGCTATGTAGTTACCAAAACCCGCACCCTTTGAAAATCACAAAAGGGCCAGCGTTAAAGCAAAAACAAATCCAAATCAAAAGCCCTGATCGTTGACGTTCGGGTCACGCAGCAATCTAAACCCCCACCCTAAAAAACCTAGGGTGGGCCACCCAAAGTCAAAAGCAAAAAGAAATCAAAAGCAAAATCAAAACAAAAGCAAATTAAAGACAGAAACAAATTAAAGACAACAGCAAAACGTTCTGGGCGCGTTATGCGGCGGTGGAACGTTGTTGCAAGAGGTCGCGGGCGATGATCATGCGCTGGATTTCGCTAGTGCCTTCGTAAATGGTCAGGACGCGGGCGTCGCGGTACATGCGCTCTACCGGGGTCTCGCGGGAGTAGCCGACGCTGCCGTGGATTTGCACGGCTTTGGCGGCTACGCGATTGGCCATTTCGCTCCCAAAGAGTTTTGCTTTGCTGGCGGCGGTACCGAGACGAGTGGGATGCGTGTCTTTGAGCCATGCCGCCTGGCAGAGGAGGGCGCGGGCGGCTTCGATTTCCATGTGCATGTCGGCGAGCATCCACTGGATGGCCTGAAAGTCGGCGATGTTTTTTCCAAAGGCGCGGCGTTGTTTGGCGTACTTTATGGCTTCTTCCAGAGCGCCTTGGGCGAGTCCAACGCTTAGAGCGGCGATACCGATGCGGCCACCGTCGAGCGCGCTAAGAGCGATTTTCAGGCCCTGACCTTCTTCGCCGAGGCGATTTTCGACGGGCACTTCGCAATCGTTGAGGATGATTTCTACGGAGGGCGAACTGCGCTGGCCCATTTTTTCTTCGTGACGGCCCGCTCGGAAGCCGGGGAAATTGGGTTCGACGAGGAAGGCGGTAATTCCCTTCCCGCCGGCGGCTGGGTCGGTTTTGGCAAAGACGATGAGTACGCCGGCGACGCTGCCGTTGGTGACCCAAGTTTTGGTGCCCTGGAGCTTGTAGAAGGCGTTATGGCGCGTGGCTCGGGTCTGGATTGCGGCAGCGTCGGAGCCAGCCTGGGCCTCGGTGAGGCAGAAGGCGCCGAGAATTTCGCCGGTGGCGAGGCGTTGAAGGTATTTTGTCTTTTGGGCGTCCGAGCCGAAATTGAGCAGAGGGACCTGGACGGCGGAGTTGGTGACACTGAGGGCGGTGGCCATGGCGGGGTCGATGCGGGCCACTTCTTCTAGCATGAGGACGTAGGAGATGGTGTCCAGGCCAGGTCCGCCCCAGGCTTCGGGGATCATCATACCGCAGCAGCCGAGGGCGGCGAGCTTGTGGATTTCGTCGGCGGGAAATTTTTCCTGACGGTCGCGCTGAGATACGGAGGGGCGCACCTCGGCTTCCATAAATTGGCGGACGGTGTCGCGAATCAGATTTTGGTGGTCGCTGAGCGAAAAATCCATCGGTTCGGGTGTACACGGGATGCTAACACAGGAGGGCGGGCTTCCCAATTTGCCAGATAGTTGGCGGCGAAAATGAAGTGAAGGTGAAAGTGTCTAAGGAAATATCGGTTTTGATCGCGATTCAGATACAGCATCCTCCCGATAGAAGGCTGGGGGCGCGGTTTCATAATCGGGCCGAGGATGACACCTCGTTCGCTGCGCGCGGTTGCGTGGGGGACGTAATTAAACTTCCGCAGTTTATGAAGGAGTTTAGCCATGGCACAGGACAACAAGAAGCAAGGTAACAAAGAAGGCGGCAGCAAAAAAGGTTCGAACCAGGGCAGCGGGCCGCAAGACCGCAATCCGGGGGGCGGACACGGAGGGAATAACCGCTAGCCGGTAATTTTAGTTTTGTTCTGAAATGAAGATTCCTGCTCGCCGGTGATGATCTAACGGCGGGCAGGAATTTTTTTGGAATTAGGAAGCTTTTTCGCGGGTGGAGATCAGGTAGTCAGCGTAGGGGCCCTTGAAGTCTTCGATTTTGCCGTTTTTGAAATGCCAGATGCGAGTGGCGACTTCGTCGAGAACGTCTTCGTCGTGAGTTACGAGGAGTACGGTGCCGTCGTATTTTTGCAAGGCGATATTCAGAGCGTTGATGGATTCGAGGTCCAAGTGGTTGGTGGGTTCGTCGAGGACCAGGAAATTTGGTTTCTGCAACATGAGGCGGCAGAAAATCATGCGCGCGATTTCGCCGCCGCTTAACGCTTTGGTGGGCTTGAGCGCGTCTTCGCCGCTGAATAACATTTGACCGAGCAGGCCGCGCAATTCTTCTTGAGAGGCTTGCGGATCGAATTGCCAGAGCCACTCGATAGCGGTCAGGTCGGTGACGACGGAATCGCGGTGGTCCTGCGCGAAGTAGCCGACGGTTACTTCGTGGCCCCATTTCACGATACCGCTGTCGATGGGAAAATCCTTTTCGGTGGTGTCGATAAATTCACCGGCATTGCGGATGAGCGATCTGAGTAAAGTGGTTTTGCCGGTTCCGTTGCGACCGGTGAGAGCGATTTTTTCGCCGCGAGTGATGCTGGCGGTGAAGGGCTTGATGACTTTCAAGTCGCCGTAGGACTTCACGACGCTTTTAATTTCAAGCGGGTGGCGGCCCGAAGCGCGCTTCATGTCAAAGCGGATGTAGGGGCGAGCGATGTTGGAGCGCGCAAGCACGGTAGTTTGCAGGCGCTCCACTTCTTTTTTGCGGGAGGTGGCTTGCGCGGAGCGGGTGCCGGCTGAGAAACGCGCGATGAAGTCGTTCAGTTGCGCGATTTTTTTCTCGCGATTGGCGTTATCGGTTTCGATGCGCGAACGAATCTGCGTTTTGGCGAGGACCATGTCGTCGTATCCGCCGTTGTACATAATTACGGTCTCGTAATCGATGTCGGCGGTGTGAGTGCAGACACTATTGAGAAAGTGGCGGTCGTGGGAGATGACGATTAAAACGCCTTCGTATTCGAGCAGGTAGTCCTGGAGCCAGTGCACGGAATCGAGGTCGAGGTTGTTGGTGGGCTCGTCGAGAAGCAGGGCGGGTGGGTTGCCGAACAGGGCCTGCGCGAGAAGCACGCGCACTTTTTGGCCGCCCTGCAGTTCGCCCATTTGGCGCTCGTGGAGCGTGCTGTCTACACCGAGGCCATCGAGGAGAATGGCGGCGTCAGCCTCCGCAGTGTAGCCGCCCTCTTCGCCGACGATACCTTCCAGTTCGCCGAGGCGCATGCCGTCGGCGTCGGTGAGAGAGTCATGGGGCTTGGCGTAGAGTTTGTCGCGCTCTTCAAGGGCTTGCCAGAGCGGAGCGTTGCCCATGATGACCGTGTCGATGACGCGAAATTGATCGAAGGCGAACTGGTCCTGACGGAGGATACCGAGCTTTTTGGGGCGGGTGATGGAGCCCTTAGTGGGCTCGAGCTCGCCGGTGAGGATTTTCATTAAGGTGGATTTGCCGGCGCCGTTGGGGCCGCTGATGGCGTAGCGGCGGCCGTCGAGGAACGAGCAGGTGACGTCTTCGAAAAGGACGCGGGGACCGAAGCGCATGGAAACGTTGTCTACGTAGAGCATCTCTAGATAATTATAACGTGTAATGAAGAACTTCGGGGTATGCGGGCCGAAGTGCTTGCGGTGGAACGCATTGGGAGGCTAGACTGCGCCGCGCATGGCCAGTGTGACTGCAGATGCTCGGGAGCGGGCTTCGCCTGATGTAGCGGCGGCTAAGTTGGGTGGGTTTTGGGCGTTGATTGCGACGCAGTTTCAGGGGGCGTTCAGCGACAACGCTTTGAAGTGGCTGGTCAGTTTTCTGATACTGGAGACAGCAGCGTCGAAGGAAGAACGCGATTTGTGGTTCGTGCTGATTGTGCCGCTACTGTTTTCGGTTCCCTTCTTGTTGTTTTCGATTCCCGGCGGATTTTTGGCGGACAAGTGCAGCAAACGCAGCGTGACGATTGGGACGGTGACTGGACAATTGGTGGTGATGACGCTGGCTACGTGGGCGTTGGCGCAAGGACGGTGGGGCTGGGCTGGGGTGGCGCTATTTTTGATGAGCACTTTGGGCGCGATTTTTGGGCCGACGAAATATGGGTTGCTGCCCGAATTGCTGCCGGAATCGAAGCTCAGCTGGGGCAATGGGATTATTGAATTTGGGACTTTGCTGGCGGCAATTCTGGCTGCGCTGGCGGGCGGATACCTGGCGCATGTATTTCACGGAAGACAAGTGTGGTCGGGAGTTATTTTTATATTGCTGGCGGTGGTTGGACTATTGATCAGCCTGGGAATTTCGCGAGTGCCGGCGGCGGACCCGGGACGTAAGTTTGACTGGAATATGGTGCGAGAATTTTTCTCCGAAGTGCGGCACATGAGCGCGGATCGACCGTTGTTGACGGCGGTGGTGGCGAATACGTTTTTTTGGTTTCTGGGGTCGTTACTGTTGCTGAATATTGTGTTGTATGGCGCGGATATTTTGCATCTGGACGAGACGCAGAGCAGCTATTTGCTGGCGGGGTTGAGCATGGGGATCGGGCTGGGGAGCCTGGCAGCGGGGTTTATGTCCGGAAAGAAAATCCGAACAGGCATGGTGTTACCTGGGCTTGGCGGAATTCTGACGCTGACTGCGTTACTTTCGTGGCCGGGAATCGGATTTGGGACCGTGCTGGTGTGCCTGATCCTGCTTGGTTTCGCGGGGGGATTTTTTGTGGTGCCCATCAATGCGCTCATCCAGCGAAGGCCGGCGGCTACAGAGAAGGGCCGCACGATCGCGGTGGCGAATATGCTGTCGTTTATCGGGGTGGCGCTGCAGCCGGTAGCACAGTTCGTGATGTTGAGGCTGGGGCATCCGGATCCATCGAAGGTGTTCTTGATTGCAGGGGCGGTGAGCGTGGCAATGGGAGTGGTTTTAGTGCGAATGTGGCCGGAATTATGGGGCCAGGCGCTCGACTGGACGAGGCTACATCGAAGGGCTACCCTATAGGATCGTTTGGGCGGGGTTTTCCCGGCCAAACCGGAAGCGTCGAGGATTTGACCACCATGGCTAGCGTCACCACCCTGCAATCCCAGAACAAGGCTCAAAGTAAGGCTCAAAATAACGCTCAAGATCAGGCTGAAGTTAAGGCCCCTGCTCGGGTCGAGCGGCGGGACCTGTTCGAGTCCATGGACAAGGTGCGAGCGGAACTGGATAAAGTGCGTTCGAATCCCGATCCGGACAATGTGCATGATTTGAGAGTGGCGATCCGCAGATGCCGGTCAGTGGCGCTGGTGTTTGAAGAGGTGGATCCGGATGCGGTGTGGCCGGAGATGCGGAAAACATCCAAAAAACTGTTCCGGGCGTTGGCGCCTTTGCGGGACGCGCACGTGATGGAGGATTGGGTCAAGAAACTGGTGCCAGCCAGCGATCCGGTTCGCGTACAGATGCACAGCTCCTTTGAGACCGACGAACCGGAGCTGCGAAGCGAGGTTTTGCGAGTGGCGGGGAAATTTGATGAGAAGGAATGGAAGCGATTACAGAGTCAGTTACGGAAACGGGTGAGGGTGCTTCCAGTAAGCGGATTGGCGGCGGAATGCCTGGCCTGGGAGCGATTTGAGGAGATTAAACAACTGCACGCGCAGGCGCTGCGTACGAAAAAGGCCAAACCGTGGCATGCGTTGAGAATTGGTTTGAAGAAGCTGAGGTACACGGTCGAGAGCCTTTTGCCAGAGCATAACGCGGCGTGGACGGAGAATTTAAAAAGGCTGCAGGATTTATTGGGGGATATTCACGATCTGGATGTATTGGCGGAAAAAGTAAAGGCAGAGGGCGGAGTGGACCAAGCGGTACGGAAAGCGTGGAAACAGATTGTGCAGCGGGAGCGCGCGAAACGGGTGCAGACTTACCGGCAATTGACGCTCGGGAAGACGAGTATATGGAACAAGTGGCGGCACGCGTTGCCGCACGGAGAGCGACTGGAGGCGGCGTCGTTAGCGCGCTTGCGAGCGACGGCGCGGGCGGCGCAGTCGAGTCCGCGGAATGCGGGGCGTGTGGCGCGGACATCGATACGGGTTTTTGAATTGTTGCGACGGGCGAAGGTTTTGCAGCCGGTATTTAACGATGTCAATGTGCAACGGAATTTACGCGCGGCGGCCCTGCTGCACGCGGTGGGACGGGACCAGAAGCACCCACGAAAGGCTGCACAGAAGTTTCTTTTGGGATTGAAAGTGCCTCCGCGATGGACGCGCGAGGACTGGCAACTGGTGGCTTGGGCGGTGCGCTTCCATCGGGGGGCTGAACCGACGATGAATGACGGGAAATTTGCGCAGCTGAGCGCAGTGCAGCAAGAGAATATTCGGGTGTTGGCGGGAGTAATTCGACTTGGGCGAGTGCTGCACAAGTCGGGAGTGGATTCGCCGACGGGATTTAAAATTGAGAATTCGGCGGATGCCATCACGCTTTTGGTTCCGAAGTTGGAGGACAATCTGGAGATTGCGGCGAGACTTGCGGCGGGAAAACATTTGTTAGAGACGGTGCTGGGTAAGCCCCTGGTGGTTCGTGCTGCGGAAAAAGCGAATAAGGTGGTGGCGTTACCGCAGAGTGCACCCGGGGTTTTGTATGCGGTGGCGGTGGCTGGGGCTTCGGATTAGCCGTAGGAGTCTGTGCAATTTTGAACCGGACAACACCGCTTCGAAAGAATCCTAGCCAATCGATAAATCCCAGAAGCTAGTCTGGAAGTTACTAACCGTCTCCTCTAAACGACTCTGCCACGATTTGGTACTCATCCTCGTAAACTACGTAACCCACCCGGTCAGTTTTCAACATGTGCACAATAACTCCCTGATTTCGTAGAATCGCGACCAGTCCCCTGACTCGACTGAGCTGTTCTTCTGCGCTGTCTTTAAACCAAGATATCGCTTTATTCTGTTTGCGATAGAAAGGGCCTTTGGAAGCGGTAAATCGTGTAGGCCTTTTCAGATTTTCGTTAAACCATTGACGAATCTGGTCGTGATGTATTTCCTCGTAGGAGTAGAGTTTCCCTGTCGCCCGCAAATGTCCAATTGCATGGAAAACGCCAAGCTCCTTATTGAAATCCTCATCGAGCTCAGAAACAACGAATCTTGAATACATGGAGCGGGAAATTATTTTGCGGCGCGACGCAGGAGCCGGGGTGTGGCCAGCCAGAGAAATTCGGCGCTAGGCGGGGAGATGCGTTTTAGTTTTAACGCGGCGATGCCGGCTTTCTTGAGCGAAGTGATGGGGTGTTTGCTGGCGAAGGCGGCAGCGACGAGTTCATCGAGATGAGGAGCGTGCCCGAAGAGGAATACGGACGAAGAGTGTTTGTCTTTGGCTAGATCGCGGAAGAGCGCGGAGGTTTCCGCTCCGGGCAAGAGTAAATCGGAGCGGTGGATTTTCTGTTTTGAGTACTCGAGTGCATTGGCAAAGATTTCGGCGGTTTGCATGGCGCGGGTGTAGGGACTGGAGATCAAGAGGTCCGGGGTGATACCGAGCGTGGCGATGGCTTTGGCTACTTGCTTGGTTTTGTCTATGCCCTCTTCCGTCAAGTAACGTTCGGGGTCGGGGGGACACTTGGGGTCTTCACGGTCGATCGCGATGCCGTGGCGGACGATGTACAGATCCATCGAGTAGCTCCGTTCGAATTTTATTAAACCTCATTCGCGCCGAACTTTTGCCAGCGATGTTTTGCCGGGCGGCTTATCCATCACCTCATGATGCGAGCGAATCGTTACGCGGGCAACTCCGTAAATGCGGACAGCTCATGATGAGGATTGGCGGAAGAAGAGGCGCACGTGAAATTCTTTTTCAAAGAGGTCGGCGCTGCGGTTGGCGTCGCGCAAATCCTCCGCGGCATCTCCCCGCGCTTTAACCTGCAGACCCACGGAGCCGCGCTGGAAGGAGGCTTGAACATTGGTAACGCGCTGGCGGTGCGAATGATCGAGGCCTTCGGCGATGCGGAGAATGGCGGCCAAGCGACGGGTCATGCGTTTATCCAGGTTTGATAGCGAAGCATAGGCCACGTGGTGGCTGGCGGGTTCGGATTTGCGATTGTGGTAGCGGACCAGCGAGGCGACGATAGCGCGATCACGGCCCGCGAGACCAGGGATGTCGCCGTTCAGCGCCAAATATTCGCCATGCTTGTGGTGGCCGTGATGGCTGATGGTGTGGCCGACGTCATGCAAAAGGGCG